>ERZ1023666.375-NODE-375-length-19433-cov-19.967416_pt1 | contig 19433 bp, 25 predicted proteins | sample MGYA00380341_ERZ1023666 | MGnify/ENA primary metagenome ERZ1023666 (study PRJEB33179, sample SAMN07448983) | human gut metagenome | biome: Human-gut; feature: Human associated habitat; material: Faeces | host: Homo sapiens | place: India: Bhopal | collected...
CCCTCCTTTTTTAAAATCACTCATCGTTTTCGCCCGCCTCATTCCAATTCTTATTCAAATCCAGACCTGGAATTAGCTCTCCCAGTTTCAGATTACACAGAGCCTTTCGAACCAATACGACATGATTCAAAGCTGCTTTATATTCATCCGCATTTCCCTTTGATTTGGTTAGCCTTTTATTAGCCTTATCCAGCTCTTTTAGGACTGTTAAAACATTCTTCAACCCTTTAAATTCTAAACTATTGCAATAGACAGTCCGATGCTTTCTTTCAATTTCATTCGGCTTCCTGCCAGCACCAGATCGAGCTCCGCCAGAACGTCCTTTTACTCCAGCCATTGTGCCCTCCTTATTTGAATAAGTTGGTTCATTTTTCAAATATATTATATCACCATTTCATTAAGGAAGCAACTGGATTCCCATGGCAAGGTGGACATGAAGCAGACACAAGTGGACATGTTGTCCACCCATTGAAAAACTAGATAAAATCGCATAAAATTAAGGTAGAAGTGTGAATTGAGTAGACATTCTTGGATGATCACATCCACCTGTCCACCTTCACTGGAATGTACCGTAAAGCCTTTAACTTCAGTCATTAGCAAAATCAAGGGGGGGGAGTTAAAAATGCATGCTTACACTTTGCCGGATCTTCAAAATCGTTATGGAATGCGTAAATCGGCGCTACACAAGTTCCTCTCGCGGCACCTAGGGGAAATTAACCATAATGGTCAGCATGCGCTCAAAACTCAAAATAAGTGGGTTTTTGATGATTTCGCTGTTTCAGTGCTCGATAGGCTTCGCAACTTCAACCAAACAATCCCCGCCGATGCAACAACAATAGAAACATTAAACGATACAATATCGAATTTGCAGCAGCAACTTATAGCAGCTCAAAACCTGAATAATCGTCATCAAGAGACGATATCAGAGCTAAAGGGGCAACTCATAGCAGAACTGAAAGAAAAGGCTGAGATCAAGGATAAACTAGCTTCCGCCTCATTTGAATTGCTCCGCATCCAGGCTACTGATAAAGATACCGAACAAATTAAGAAGGAAAACCAACGCCTACAGGATAACCTTACAGCGGAAAAAAAGAAGTCAACCCAGCTGGATAATCAAATTGCAGAGATGGATTTACAGCTTAAAAACCTAGAGAATGAAAACAGTATTTTGAAAAAAGAGTCAAAAAAATCAAATATAAATGCTCTGTCATCAGGATGGAACAGAAGGTTTTCTCCTCACTACATCAAATTGGTTAACGTAAAAAAAGGCTAAGTCTTTAGACTTAGCCTTTTTTAGTGATTTTTTTCCGTAAAAATGGACGGTAAATGGATTTCGGATTCGTCAATGCCGTTCAGAGTATTCCCATTTTCCAATTCTAGTTTTGTTTGTGCCCTGTCGGTAATTTGCTCTGCTGCAGCTTTTTGTGCAGCCAAAGTAATTGGATCCTGAAGACTTATTTTTTTATATCGTTCTTTTTGCTGTTCTTTTTGCTGCTCGAAACGAATAAAATCTGCGAGATCATCGACAGTATCAAATGTTTTTTGGGCATAACAACAGTCTGAGTGCAAATAATCAATATGCCCCCAAAAGTCTTTTTGTAATTTAGGATTGTAAGCCCTTATGTATTTAGCATTACAAACAGGACATCTAAACTCTATCTTCTCCCCTATAACTTCATCTTCATTATCATCCGCAAAATCCACTGCATTTTGCGGTATGTAAGATTGCTCATCAGCTGATAATTTCTGTTCACCCCACCAGCGGCTCAAGTCACGTAGTTCGTTTCTCTTTTTTCCGTTTGCATTGAAGCGAAAATTAACTGATTTCAATGGTCTACCATGCTTACTATCATCTCGTACCGTCTTAAAATCAATATAATCAAAATATCCAGTTTTTTTGATGTCTTCAATATATACTGGCATCCTATGCGTTAATGTAGATAATGCATTTTTGTTTTTCAAGCCAAAAACCTCGATTAACTCATTAGTGTCTGGATTCCACCGGCCATTATATTTAGCGATTAACATCCTGAATAGATTTTTCGAGTATTTTGATTTTAATCCCATAAAAGCCTGTAATTCGAATTGCGAAAACGGTCCAGGAATCTGGAAAAAGAAATGTACAGCGTGCGGGTTTAAAAACATCTCAAAATCTCCTGTATTATCATCGATCGCAAAAGTATCAAACAAAGAGCCTTTCCATTCTTTCCCATCACTATGTACCGTGAATATAGTTTTTAAGATAATTTCTTCCAATCCATGTAAAAGTCTATAGTATGCAGATCTGGTATATTTTTTATCAGTCAGATTAGCCCGTACTTTAATAACATTCGACGGTATAACGATATGCGCTGCTTTATCCCTGCATAAAAAAGATACAGCCGAAAAAAATATATCTTGTTGTACACTTGACAGTTGATTAAAATTCGCCGAAAGGACAAAATCATTTTTATATTTAACCAGATTATTTTTCGTGATTTCGCTTTCCATTTGTATTTCTCCTTGGATAGTTTCGAAATGAGATTACGCTTACTATTATACGCACTCTTTAATTGCATTGTCAATGTCATGCAATTAAAGAGTGCAAGCAAAGGTAGAATTTTGCAAGCAAAGAGTAGAATTTTGCAATTAAAGAGTAGAATTTTGCAAGTAAAGGTAGAATTTTGCAAGCAAAGAGTAGAATTTTGCAATTATGACATGCAAAAATGCTAGTGTTTATCGGGCTTTTCAGATTCCTTAACAATAGATAACTATTATAGTAAACAAGAACAATAAAAAAATAAAAAAAAGAAGAAACTCAAACCAGCATTTTCTTCTTTTTTTTGTTTGCTAGTTAATTCAAAATCTATTGTTTCAAAAGCTCGCAGAGAAAGTGCCTGAATAATTCTTTAATTGCAAAATTCTACTATTCGATTTATGGCACCCTTATTTCAAATCTCAAAAGTACATGGCACAGCCGGAGGGATCTTTTTGTAACTCCATGTAAACTGAATTGAATCTACAGGTTTACCCGGTGCCTCCCTGTAACCTCCTATAGTTACATTCAATTCGTCAAAAAGTCCGGTATCTAACAAATGCTGCTGTAAGTTGTCTGTACGATGCAGAAAAGACTTCCAGGAAGCAGCTGTCGATAAATGGAACTGATCCCGAATAGCGGCTGCAGTAAAAACCAAGGTGCCTGTCGGTTTATTTAAAAGCTGAAGTGTAATTTGTGTATGTTTTGAATGTGGAGCATAAATCTCGTTAAACAGATGTTGCAATTTGCTGTCAGATAAATCATATAAACGAAATAAAGTCAGTGGATCCATGGTGATACGTATTCGTTCATTTTCCTGGATAGCTAGGCGAATAAAAAATTGACCGGAGGATTCATTCAATACATTATTTATATCACTCCCTGTACAAAAAACATTACAACCAAAAAGCAGATCTGTTAAATTTTTCAAGTTGATTTCCCAATCAGGGAATTGATTTGCGAGAACCGATTTTTTAAAAGTCCCCTGATAACATTTCCGGGATCTAGCCTGCGGCAAAAGAAATGTACGAAGTAAAGTCACCAGGAAAATCCGTTCACAAGGAGTATATTTATTCGAAAAAACAACTTTTAATTGCATAAGATCAGTCCTTCGTTTTTTCTAACTTTTTGTAAACCTGCTGAAATATTTCTTGGAAGACATGGATCAAGGGGAATGAAAGCATGTCATTTAGATACACATATTATATCATGAATCTAAATAACATCGGAGAACATAAAAACCAAACAACGAATCCAATGGATTCGTTGTTTGAATCGCGAATCCATTGGATTCGCGAAGGGGAAAAGCGGAACATGCATAATCATATTGACCCAGCTAAATAGCTAGGTGTACAATGATGATATGAGATGATTATGCATGTTCGCAAGACTGGCATTTGTAGCAACAAATTGCTAAAATGCCAGTCTTGCCGAGGGGGACGTATCCCCCTCGGGCACCCCCGAAAACCATACAACGAAAGGAATTGCAATTATGAAAAAAACAGAACAGCGCAGCTTTATGCTGCGTGTGAGACTAACTGAACAAGAAGCGGAAAGATATAAATTAAAAGCAGAAAAAGAGGGAATTACGTTAAGCGAATTGGTGAGGGAATCACTCGAAAGTCATCAGACGATTGTTATTTCTGGCTACGATGATGAAATGAAAAAGCTATTTTTAGAACTATCAAGAATCGGCAACTACCAGAAGAAATTGGATAAAACACTAAATGATACGCATGATTATTACTTTGAGTATGGAGATATGGATGCCGAATACAAAGCTCTATGTAAGGCTGGAATGGTGAGATTACAGCAATCCCGTGATGAGTTAATAGCCGTAAATGCCAGCCTGAAAAAACTCCTGCTGGAAATAAAAAACGAGGTAAAAAAGCATGGCATATCTTAAACCAATCAGCAGCAAGAACACAGTAAGCAATATCAAAAAGTATCTCGAAAAAAATGACCGAAATGTGGAAAGAACAGAATTGAACATCTCCGATCCGGATCATTGGGACGTGGAAATGCGTGAAGTAAAAGCTCTTTACGAGAAAGAAAAAGGCGTGCAATTCTTCCATTTGATTTTGTCACCAGATAAAGAAGAGGGGAAGAACAATTACAATGTCCGTACCATCCACCAGATGGGAGTAGAGGTAGGGCAAAATTTTGCGGATCTAGGCTATCAAGTTGTAATCGAAACCCACATTGATAATGGAAAGATCCACGATCACATCATTATCAACTCCGTTAATATGGAAACAGGCAAGAAACTTCGCGTGTCCAACGCTAAAGGAAAAGACTATGTGAACAATAAGGATGATGTTTATATGCGCGATCTCTACAAGATCACTGACGCATTATGCCTGGAAAAAGGACTTAACACTTTAAGCCAAAGCAAAAAAGAAAAAGATCAGAAATCCAAGGAAAAAGGAAGGCAGCCAGAAACTAAGAAATCCGACGAAATTTACATCGAACAGAGAGGAAAGTCATTTAAAACGAAAATGCGAGATAAGCTGCAGCACATATGGATGGATGAAAATATAACATCCAGAGAAGACTTCACAATGGCACTGGAGGAAGAAGGCTTGCAGATAAGCCGCGTAACTGGTACGGGGCATATCACTTACAAAGATGCGGAAGGGCATACTTCCAGAGCATCTAAATTAGGCGCTTTCGATGTGCCTGATCTGCAGCAGCTCATAGCGAAAAACAAAGAGCTTGAAAAACAGCGATTGAATGAGAAAAAGAAACAGGAAGAAATTCGTAAACTGCAGAAAGAGCCAATGCATAGGAATAAATCTGCAGGGAGAGAAATGGGGTACAGCCGATGATGGATTACAGTTTTTGCTTTGGCATCGATCTGATAATTACTATGCTAATTATATTCATGTTGGTGTTAGGAATTTATGTTTTCCGGAACGGACCTATTATGTCTGGCATAATTGCTACATTAACAGGGATCATTGTTGTATACATGGCAATGACTACGCTTTACGAAGATGTCCTGCAGCAAGATGCCGCTGCTTATAGGTACAAAATCGCGATTGAGGAAAATTTGGATGATGGCTTCAGTCAGCATTTTTACGAAGAGCTGGATGATGATGGTCGCGCCGCTATTATCAATTCCATCAAGAATGCAGACTTGGTGCGAGGTAAATTGGGTGTACAGTACGGTTATGGAGCGAAGGATACGGAACAGCATTACATCAGATTGTATCTGGACACGTTACTCCGACTTTACTTCCTGCCGTTAATTTTGCCTATAATTGTTTTACCTATGCTGATTGTCGGAGGGTATAAACTGGCCACTATAAGCATAAGATCCTACGATGCAGCTAAAAAGGAAAAAGAATCCCTAGAAAAAGAATTATCCCAAATTACTGCCAAAGTAAATCAAGGCTGGGAAGATTACAGCAAAGTATCTCGCGAAATCCAGAAAAAAGAAGAAATCAATCGGGAAATGACAAATGTTCAGGAACAGCTAGATGAAAAAGAAAGGGAGTTTTCTCGACTGAAGTTTGAAATGGAAAATTATAAAAATACCCCAAAATATCTTGATTATATGCACTTTCTCAGAGATGAAAGAGAAATAACTCAAAGACTCGAATCACTAAACAAGGCATATCAGACAAAAAAAGAAGAAGCTCAAAAGCTCAAAGAAGAACTGGACACGATCAAAGAAAACAAAAAAATTCTTGATAGTCGAAAGAGACAAAAGAAAGAACAGATAAATAAGCAGCTGGATGATTTTTTGAAGGAGAAACTCTGATTAACCCAAAGCCTGGAAGTCCTCTGGTGCCTACTAGAAAGCTAAAAATTTCCGACCAGGCGCTCGCTGCATTCTCGGATGCCGGACGTGCGCGCACCTCCGGAGCATGGACGGCGGAACCAGAGCGCGGCTTATGCCGTGCTTTCGTTCCACCGTGCCGTCCATGCTGACATCCTTCATTCCGTGAGCGCTTGGTGGTCAGAAATTAAAAGTACGCTTTCTGGCAGGCACCAGAGACCAATCCATGCTTTCCCACCCTGAAGGAAAAGCAAACATGCTGAAAAAAGAAATACTAAAATCAAAAAACGGTAACGGAGTTGACAGCGAGCCTCTAGCGCCGTGGTGCGACCTTTTAAAAAGCTGCACGAGCGTATGGTCGCTAAATGATACCACGGCGCTACTCACTGTAAACTCCGTTACCGTATGCGTAAAGTTTATTTGAAAAAAGTATCACCTAATCAAAAGTAAAAATAGGGTATATTTTTTATGGCAATCTTTTATAGTGAAATAAATTATCAATTTTCATATTTATTCAATATATTCATTAAACATTTTAGATGTTTTATTGCAAAAAATGCAACAATTTTTGGTATAATATAGGTGAGCGAGATAACCGATAGTATAAAAGGCTCTACCTCTTCTTGTGAGAGGGGGTGGCGAAATTGAGTATCTATGAAACATTAACACTCATGATTTCCTTCGGGATTCTAATAGCCACTATCATGTCCAATAGAAAGTAAAATTGGGCAATGAAAAAAGCCTCCCAAGGCTTTGGACGACTTTCTTCATACACTATATTTTGAGGGAGCCGGTTCCTTTAGCAGAGGGATATTATTCGGCTATCTCGTTTACCATATTATACCATGAAGGAAGGAAAAAAGAAAATGAATATCGCCTACGTTAGAGTATCTACCATTGACCAAAATCCAGGTAGACAATATGAAGACCTGAAAAAATATGACATTGATAAATGGTTTGAAGAAAAGGCTTCCGGTAAAGATACTAAAAGACCTGTCTTAAATGAAATGCTTTCATTCGCCAGGGACGGCGATACCATTTACATTGAATCATTTTCCAGGTTAGCAAGAAACACCGCTGATCTTCTTAAAATCATAGATGATTTAAAAAAGAAAAATGTAAAAATCATCAGTCAGAAAGAAAACCTTGATTCTGACACACCGACAGGAAAAATGATGATAACCATGATCGGTGCCATTGCCACCTTTGAACGAGAATTAATTCTTGAAAGACAACGTGAAGGCATTGAGTTAGCTAAAAGAGCAGGCAAATATAAAAAAGTAGGCCGAACTGCTATGGAAATGCCAGCCAACTTCAAAGACCTTTATGAACTCTATATGATGAGAAGAATTAAAACAAAAGGCGAACTGGCTAAAAGATGCAAATGCAGCCGTCCAATCCTTGAACGCTTTATCAAGGAATTGGAAAAATAAGGAGAAAATAGATAAATGAAAAACCTTTTTAAAATCATTAACCGAATATGGCAAATCGTATTATTTTTACTGATTATAGTTTTTTCACTTTATTTTCTAGTATCAGCTCTAATGGTAATGACCACAAAAGGTTTTGCTTTTACAGATTGGTTGATAAGTGTATTAACAACATTATCACTGGCAGCTTGCGTTTATCTTTTGTACGTTTTATATAAGTTGCATACCCACTCTATGAAATGGGATTCAATACACGAAGAAAGATTCAAAAAGGAGCAAGAACTTATTGATAGTCTAAATGAAAATGACCCAGAATGGCTAACCAAAAGAAAACTCAATCTTTTAAAAAATCAGATAAAGAAAGGGATGAAAGAAGTTGAACAAGAAAAAAATGAACATGATAAGATTGTCATGTAAATTCATGACTACAATAACAATGATGGGAATTATACTTATTGGAAGTAATTTCATATATAACCTCTGGTCAATACTAGAATTAATTCAAATATGGCCATGCTGGTTCAATACTTCACTCGCCATTTTCTCGGAAATTTCACTCTTGTGGATTACTTTTCTACTAATATTCATAGATTTATAAAAATACAACGTTAATTGCCAAAAAGAAAAGGACTGCTCGTCAGCAGTCCTTTTCTTTTCCATAGCTTATAAAAGCCATGAACACCATATATATAATACCACACGCAAACCAAAAGTGCCATAAAAGCAAAAACGAATGTTTTTAAACAAATAATATTTGAAATTATTTGTTTTTCATTGTATATATTCATTTCCCGGCTTTTGTGCTATAGTAATGATTTTATATTCCCTACCCTTAAAATGACGATATACTTCATTTAACGAAGGATTTGCCCGTTCTTTCATTTTCTTCCTCCTTATAAATTTCCCAATCATCTGCGAATATATCGTCCCAGATTAAATCCTCCAAACCTTCCTTTCCTAAAGTTCCGTAGTGCGTTATAAGAGCCGGATTGCAAAAGCGTGACTCATCCTTGAAGCTATACATATTAGCCGCCCACCACCTTCTCCGGATCTTCTTTCCCTCGTCCGCTGACTTGAGGGCTTGCCATGTTTTCATCTTTTCTTTCTCTTCCTTTCTTTCCCCCCCCATGAAACTATGAAAAAGTGGTTCACTTTTTCATAGTTTCATTATACACCTTATCAAGAATAAAGCCAAGTGTTACGTCCTTAACTTCTTTTTCAACATTCATTGCTTTTAAAACTGCTTCCTGATGAGGAATTTCCTGTCCTTTGTATTTACTTACTTCCTTCCATGCAGCATTAATCTTACGTATCTCACTTAATGCTTCCTTCACAAATTGATACTCTAAAGTAGTACAATACACACTACGCCGTTTCTTCGGAATTTCATTAGGTTTACGACCAGATCCTTTACGATATCCACCACGGTTATCATTCTTGTTTTCCATATCATTCACATCTCCATATAAAGTGAAAATCAAATAAGAACAAATATTATTTATTTCTTTTTATTTGATTTTCACTCAAATCGCTTCAGTTTTCTGCTTATCCTTTTCCATCATTTTTTCAATTCTTTTAATTCGTTTCTTAGTTCCAGGATGATCCGAAACAAACCAATCCAGGAAAAACCAATTATCACCATCAATTTTTAGCAAATGCTCAAATCCCTTGATCAATTCCGGGCCAAGGCCTAATTTATATGCGTAAGCATCTGCCTGATATTCCTGGCTACGATATCCCAGAATGGTTATAAAATTCATAGGGATATTCAGTACCCAGGAGAAAATAACATGCTGCCATTTAATCAAAATCATAATAATAGAAGCAAACCAACCTAGAAATGGAATCCAATGAATCAACCACACAAAGAAATTTGCACATCTATAAACCAACCAAATTACACGGGAAAACCAGTTCATCCCAACACAAAGCAAACGGGCAAAAGTATGCTTGTAATGCAAATGCCCCAGTTCATGAGCAAGTATGCCTTCGATTTCCTCATCATCCATAAGATTTAAAGTACCACGATTTACGGTAATATGTTTATCCCCAAGAGCATATGCATTAATTGTCTGATCTTCATTTACATACAAACTATATCTGGATGGATCTGTATTTTCACGTCTACACAAATCTTGAAGAATTTTATATAACTGATCATAATCTGCTCCTTTAGCATCATGAGCCCCTGTAGAATAAACAAAAATCCATTGCATGAAACCAAAAGTAGAAAAAATAGCAGGAATCAAAATAGCCAGACAGGTTAATTCAGTCAAAAAGATAACCTGATCATTACCTGTTAAAAACTTCTCCGCTGGCATGAAATAATAAGCAAACTGATAACCAATCCAGAAAAACGGAAAGTCTAAAATAAAGTTCACAATAAACGTCAATACAATTAAAATAGCCGAAACAACTGCCATAAAATCATCCCCTATACCACCCAAACATTTTTGATTTCTTTAACCACTTTATCAAAAATATTATAATCCGTCAAGAGAAAAATGCCTATTGTCTCCCCTCCCCCACCGTTATGAAAGTTTACAATTACTGTATATTAGATGAAAATCAAATAATTTTAAATATTTTTTATTTGATTTTATTTGAAAATAGTACAGACCACCTATACTCCGCAAGGTCGTCTGTACCATGAAACAATATACTTCCTTTTATATTAGCTGCACCTGTCAAAGCTCCTACGCTTCACCTCGGACTTTGACAAGTGCAAAAAAATATGATTGATCCATTAAATCAATCACCAAGGCAATCCCCAAAGGTGCCGGGCATAAGAATAAAAGTCCGGCCAGATATTTATATGCCGGTACATTGTACCGACAATTTTATGAGAGATAAATATACAGGTGAAAAGCAAGTAAAAACAAATATAATATATTTATTTTTATTTGTTCCTTTCATAGAGAAAAACCAGGCTTCCGGTTCCAGTCCCTCGCTCCTGCGTCCCATCAGAAAATAACTCCTATACGCTCCGGCCCTCTATTTTCATCTTATAGATTTCTTATAGGAATCAGAGGACCTACGCTCCTATCCGTTTTTTCCTGATGAGACTTGTCGCTCAGTCCTTCCACCTACAGCCGTCTTTTCTCCATGATATTCAAATATTTTCAATTATTTTTTACTTATTTTTATTTAAAGCAAACCTAGCACGTTATGACCACCTATACTCCGTAAAGGCCGTCCGTGCCTGATAATATACTATTTTCTTTAAAGTAAAAGGCACCTGTCAAAGCTCCTTACTCCGTAGGACTTTGACAAGTGCCCAAAGAACAAACCTTTTTTGATTTCCTGATTCACTAAATCAAAAAAGGAAACCTGAAAGCGGTGCCGGGCAACAGTATAAAGGCCCTGCTTTTTCCTATTTCACAATACTGTTTTATGTCATTCAAAAGAAACCTGGCACACTAACGGCTACGCCGTTTCCGTATTCCATGCCTACGGCATTACATACCGACCGTGTGCATCCAGAGATACTGCTCTTAAATAACCCAATTCCTATCACAGGAAATACCATTCGTTCCAATGCCCTATTCTGGCTTCACTCCGGATCAAATAGAAAAGGAAAGCAGCTATCTGATTTCCTACATATAGGAATCTGCTTCCCTTTTCATCCGATCCTACGCTCGCCAGAATTTGCCGGGCATCTCCACTTCTGGTATTTCCTGTGACACGAATAATAAATATTTTCAATTATTTTTTACTTACTTTTATTTAAAAACAGGGGGCACAAAACATGACCGTCTAAGACTTCGCTTAGACCGTCTGTGCCCTGATAACAAAATACTTTCTTTTAAATTAGCTGCACCTGTCAAAGCTCCTTACTTCGTAGGACTTTGACAAGTGCAAGGAAAAAACAAACCATGATTGATCCATTGAATCAATTACCAGGACAAACCGAAAAGGTGCCGGGCAACAGAAAAAGGCCCGGCCCAATTTATATACCGGTACATTGTACCGGTACTTTTTTATTATCCTAAACAAACCTGTTGCTAAAAAGGGAAGTACGTGTGTGGGCGGTGCGTGCTGTGTCTACACTGAGGGGCGTTCCTGCGGTGTCTTTCAGAGCTTGCTTTGCATGGGACTAACGTCCCATATTGCGTGCAAGTTACTTGCACAAAATGCATAACATGTATGAAATATTCATATAGCTAAATTGTGTAAAAACATGTAATATTTACTCACTTTTACTTGCTTTTAACCCCATAATCTGCTATAATAGAACTATAGGAAAGCCCGACAAATACAGAGCTTTCAAGAGTTTTTCATAGTTTTGAAAGGAGTAAAGAAAGGCCATGAACACCAAAGCAAAATTTCTTTTTTCTCTCATTTTTCCACTTGAATTGATTCTCTTTTATGCAATGTATACCGCATATTATACAGGCGGTGCAACTGGTTGCAGAGTGGTAGGTATTGCCGGTTTGGTTCTTCTTCTTCCCTTGCTTTGGGAAGTTCTGAAAGAAGGAATAAAGAGTGGGGTAAATGAAAAATGAAAAAATATTTTGACGGTATCACGAAACTTGATGAACTGAGAAAAGCATATAAAAAATGGGCTATGGAACTCCACCCAGACCACGGCGGAACAAATGAAGAATTTAGATCCATGGCCGATGAATACCATAGAATGATTCCTCTTATGAAGAATCACGACGGCGAAACTGTCAATGATACCGAAAATGTAAAGGTATCAGCAGAAGCCGAAAAATTCAAAGAAATTATTGATATTCTTCTTAACCTTGACGGCGTAGAAGTCGAATTGTGCGGTAACTGGCTTTGGATTTCAGGCAATACAAGACAGTATAAAGACCGCTTAAAGGCCCTTGGTTGCCAATGGGCCTCGAAAAAAATGAAATGGTACTGGATGCCGGAAGAAGAACGGCACGCAAGACACTACAGAGGGAAAAGCACCATGGCAGAAATTCGCAATAAATATGGCTCGACCCGATTTGTTAAAGGCGATGACAACAAAAAAGCCATTACTGCTTAAATTCAAAATTTCATAGGGCCGTGAGAAACGGCCCCGGCCATTGGCCGAACGTAAAGAAAGGAAAACAAACCATGAACACCTACGAAGAAAAACAGGAAGCAAGAAAAGCCAGATTTGAAGAATTGGCTATGAACGCTAGAAGAGAAGCAGACGCATTAGCTCGCCAGTCTAGCGATATGCTGAAAGGTATTCCCTTTGGGCAGCCCATCATGGGAGAACGTGACCGCCGTTTCAGAAATAGAGCAGGAGCAAAAATGGACAAAGCCATGGAAGCCAGCAAAAAAGCTGAATATTACGAACAGAAAGCGGAAAGCGTCGGCAAAGGCGGTATTTCTGGACTTGACCCCGAAGCCATCACGAAACTTGAAAAACAGCTTGAACAGTTGACAGCCCATCAAGAACAGATGAAAGCAGCCAACAAGGCAATAAGAATGAAGAACCAGGAAAAAGGAAACTTGAAATTAAATGAATTAGGCTATAGTGATAAAGAAATCGAGGTTTTGAGAACTCCCAACTTCCTTGGTCGTCTAGGCTATTCTAACTATGAACTCACGAATAATAACGCTAATATCCGAAGAATTAAGCGGAGAATTGAAGAACTGAAAGAACTTTCAGAAATGAAAGTAGAAACGGAAACCAATTCCCTTTATGAATTTTTCATGGACGATGGAAGACTCCAGTTCTCTTTTGATGGAAAACCATCAGGGGAAATCAGAGACATTTTAAAAAGCTATGGTTTTAAGTGGTCGCCGTCTCGCTCTACCTGGGTAAGACAGGCAAACAGAAATGGCTTTTGGTCGGCTGACCAAATCAAAAAACAACTTGCTCCTTTTGTAGAAAGCAAGGTATAAGATGTATATTTTTGATTTCCCCTATTGGGGATTATATCTCGATGAATTGGAATCAGTCGAATTTAAATAAAAATACAGAAAGAAGCCGGGGTGATCTCCCGGCTTGGCCCCCGGCCAGGTGGAAATATGATTAGATTTGAAGTTATAGCGAGTGCATTAACCGAATGGGATTTACTGGAAAAGTTAAAAGATGTTTACGAAAACCCCCACCTGAATTTATATATGGGCTATGTGGTGGATATGGAAACAGGAGAGGTATTTCCTGGAAACTTGAGACTTAATAAAGGAAAATATGAAGTTTTCAAAGTTGTTGCAGATTGAAAGGAATAGAAAATGAAATCAAGAAAAGTGGCCGAAATCAACGGCAGAAATATTATTTTAGTAGACCAGGAATATAAAGATACAAAATGGATTCAATGGGTAGTAAGTCGTACCTATGATGAAACGCAACCGGAAAATCAAAAATGGGATAGCGGTGTATACTTTGATTCACTAACCGATGCCGTCAATTACGCAACAGGGAAATTTTTAAAACAGTAACTCACGAAACACTTAGAAAAGTTTCAATCGAGACTTTTCTAAGTCCGTTTCATGATATGATAAAAAATCGGAGCCGGGCCATTGGCCCGGCCTACTATCTATTCTTTAGTCATAAAGGGGAGAAACTTATGAATAACGTCTCTATTACCGGAAGAATCACAAGAATGATTGATTCTAAAAGCACTGATGGTTATACCATTCTAAACTTTTCCATTGCAGATAATAAGACGGCCAAACAAACTGGACGTTCCCAATTCTTTAATTGCGTCATTTTCAGACAAGGAGCCGACACTATGAAGAAATATGCCAAAGTGGGCGATCGGATTTCTATCACTGGAACAATGCAATGGCAAGACTGGAATAAAAGTAATTTTAAAAAAGATGTACTGAAAATTATCGTTGACCGCTTTGAATTATGCGGTAAAGCAGAAAATGAAATTACTCCGGAAAAAGAACAGGAAAACACATTGGATAACCTACCATTTCCAAAAGATTTCTCCCCAAAAGTTACTTTTTAAACCTGGGCTGGCATTGCCATCCCTTCCTAACATTTAATTTAAAAACGAATAATTCCAAATAATAATTACTTGCTTTTATTTGAAATTATTCGTTTTTCATGGTATAATTAAGGCGAAAAACAAATAATTCTGAACAACATTTATTTGTTTTTATTCGTTTCTTCTCTTTGAAAGGAGTACATTATGATTATCAATGTAGCTCATACTAAAGGCGGTGTGGGTAAAACCACCATTGCAGTAAACCTGGCCATTGAAATGCACGCTGATCTGTTCGACCTGGATAATCAGAACAGCAGCTATAATTTCTCTTTACTGAATGAAGACATCCAAAGACCAATTCATTTTTGGAAAGATAGAAACCTTTTAAAAGAAATCATTGAAACTTACAAAGACAAACCAGATAAACACATCATCATTGATAGTGGTGGTTACGATTCCAATGTTTCTCGTGAAATCATTTTGAACAGTAATCTGATCATAACTCCAATCACTGTCAGTCAGACCGAAGTAGATGGATTACAGAAGTTCAATTCTGAAAACGTTGAAATCGCTCTACAATCCAATCCTGAAATTAAACCTTATATCCTTCTGAATAAGATTTCTCACTATGATAAAAAGGATGCCGAAGACCTGATTGAATACATTCATGACCAGGTAACTGACTACAAAGTACTTCATACCATGTTAGGAGCAAGAAAAGACTATAAGAAAGCATTTTCAGAAGGAAAGTCAGTCAATGAATATAATCGAACCAGCCCGGCAGCCAAAGAAATGACCGAACTTGTGAATGAAATTTTTGAAATTATCAAGGAGATTTGAAAATGAAATTTACAAATACAAAGAAAAAAGAGGAAGAAGCAAAACAGGAATATATCAACAATGCCCCATTATCTGAAAAGAAACGGAAAACTACCAGCGTAACCATTGCAATTAACGAAAAAGAACGTGAAATGCTGGATAGTTACCTGGAAACCACCAAAAACGAAACTGGCAGAAAGATTTCAAGAAGTACATTCTTCAGAAATTGTGCCATGGAAAACATCAAGAAAAAGGTAAATGTAGTTTCTGAAGATGTGTGGGGTGGTGAACCATTCACTATAGCAGAAGCATCTCTTAAATTTAATATACCAGAAGAAACAATCACATCCGCTTTAAATAGTGGACGGTTCATGAAAAATGAAGCTAAAATCCTTAATATAAAACAGGCACGTGTATGGGTAGTTACTCGAAATGGCATGGAAAGAGTATTTAATCGAATCAAATGAAAAAAGGATCCTCTGTATACCAGGGGATTCTTTTTTCATTTTCAAAATAAGAAAAATAATAAAAGTTCAAAAAAGTTTACAATGTGGGAAAATGTACTCATAACAAATCTATTGAATTTTGAATTACATTGATAGGATCGGACATCTCAAAATCAAAAACGTGGGAAAATGTACTTAGAAGAACATTTTCCCACGTTTTTAAATCCTAACTATTGTTATTTATTGAATAATGTTAAGAAGTTAAAAGAGTTAAGAGGGCCTGAAACAACCGATAATATCTAGCTTTTTTAGGCCATTTAAGTACAAATTACCACGCTTATGAGTACATTTTCCCACGTTACGAGAACATTTTACCACGCTTTTAGCTTTCCTAAGTACAAATTACCACGTTTTCAAGTACAAATTACCACACTTATGAGTACATGCCTCAAAACGGCGTACTTATAAGTACATAAAAATTTACTATGTACTTATAAGTACAAGGCGTGATATAATGTACTTATAAGGAGTGATACCCATGGACATTGTAAAATACGACAACGAATTTAATCTGACGAAAAACTTCAATAAGTTATCGCAGGTGGAACAGGATATCTTCTTCACTATAACATCAGAATTTACCAAAAACAAGAAGACCCATCTCACACTGACTGCAAACTTTATCCGTCAGAAAATCAACATGAAAGGGAAATACAGACCCAGTGAAGTAACAACCTTCCTGAAAGATTTATCCTTGAAATTATCTGAAATTCCATTTATCATCGAAAGTGATAATGATATCATCGTAACCCCGATCTTTGCTAAGTTTCATGTAGATAAAACCACACAGGAAACCGAAATCATTCTGAATGACCAGTTTCTCAGCTACTTCTATGACATCCCGATTTCATTCACGCAGTTTGAGTTATCTAAGTTTGTCAACTTAAACTCAAAGTATGCAAAAACACTGTTCCGCTATCTGCTGGACTTGAAGCACTATGCTCACGAAAGAAAAGACGGTGTGAGAATCTGGACGATAGACTTTGAAGAGTTCAAGAAAATCATGGTTTTTCCAAAGTCATACCAAACCACTTCTATCATGAGAACTTTGAACAAAAGTGTTGAGGAAATCAACAAAAGTGGTTACATCACAAACCTGACCTATGACAAGGAATTTTGGGTAGAGAAAAAAGGAAAGCCTGTAAAGTCTTTGATTTTTTCGTACCAAATTGCCAAAAGGGAATCTCTTGTAGTTCCTAAAGAACAACCGCAACCACAACCACAGGAAGCTCCGTTCCCAGAAGATACCGAAACTGCTAAAAGTGCTAAACCACAAAAACTGTTCTGCCCTTACTGCCATAAGGAAGTTGTTAAGAAAAACGGCAAGAACGGCTCATTTTACGGCCACAAGTATTATAAGCAGACCACGTGTAAACACTCATGGACTAGCCTGGAAGACCTTATGACTGAAACCAACATGGTTCAGCAAGCTAATAAAGACCGGGAAGCACAAAAACAGAAAAACGCTGAAAATATGGAGTACCTGGAAAAACAGCGAGACCAGTTATTTCATAACATGGGATTGATGGAAGAATCAGAAGAATACAACAAGAAAGGAGAAGCTGATGAATGATGATTATTTGCAAGACCTGATGATACGATTTGCCTACAACAGTACCGCTTTAAACGGCAATGCTGCTACCGAGGAAGAAACCCGAAGCATACTGCTAAGTGAATATATCTCAAAACCAATCGCACTCCGGGAACTTTATGAAATCCTGAACTACAAGGATCTGATGAAGTTCCTGGAAGCTCATCAAGAGGAAGAGATCAAAGCTCAGACTATTATCGAAATCAACCGCATAATCACGGAAAATCTCGATAGTAATCAAAATCTTACCAATAACGAAAAAGCAAAATTGGAAAAATGGGCTGCCGATCTGACCTGGCGATTAAAGTTCTGCACCAGTGATGAGGAACGATTTAAAGTACTCATAGAGCAACATGCTGAATTTAAAAAGCTCAATGTCTTTGATAGCAAGAATGATAGTACCGGACGTGCCCTGCTCCTCTTGTCATGCATGCATGACAAGACACCCCCGATCATTTTTGAAAAATCTCAGGAAGAACGGTATGAACTGGCAATGGAAAATCAAGATATCGAAGAACTGTGCATTTTGGCAGCAGAGGAAAAAAAGAAAGAGAAAAAACGACTAGCCGAATATGATGAAGAGTATCAAATCGATGTAAAACTGCTTAAAACGCTTTCTGACGAGTTGGAAGAAGCTCATAGTACATTTTATCAAGATGAGGTGCTCGAAGACGAATACGGCCAAAATAGAGCGTTTTTAGACAGCGTTAAAACGAAAAGAGACCAGGAACAAATCAAATTCAGGGTTAGAGACTATAAAGAACACTGCCAGGATATTTCAAAAGATCGTTGTGCTGCTCGCACCAACCGAACCAGATATGATGATTATGATGAAGGACGGCATTTGTAAAAGGGGGAAACCTACTATGAAAATGAAAAAAATGATTTGTGCTGCATTTTGCGGGTTGGCTGTACTGACTATGGCCGGATGCGGTGAATTGAAACCTGACCAGGTAAATGGTGTATACAAAAATGACAACAACACCTACGTATTTGTCTATGATACTGAAATAGAACTGGCAAACAAAGAAAAAACCATGCAATTCAAAATTTATGAAACTGATGATAAAGCTGTCTACAATGATAAACACTATTATCTGGATAGCAAACTTCTAGTAGATTCAAAAGGCAATCTCTATGACGTAGATATTGCTGGAAATAAAATTATGCATGGTACTATCAAAGATAATACGCTTAATATTACCAAAGACATTCCATTCTATAAAATCAAAACTGGTGAATATAAAAAATCCAGTGATCCAATTCCAAGCAACGAAGAACTATCTTACACTCATGCAAAAGCTCAATCAGAAAAAAATAAAGCATGGTTAGCACAAAAAGCTAAAGAAGGCCCTAAACCATCTGCTTTTGATAAGTTCAAAAAATAAGGCTAGAAGTAAGAATTAAATACCTAAAGGATGGGAAGAAATCATATCTTTCTTCCTGTCCTTTTTTCATGGATAAAAAACAAAAAATAATGAGGAAATTTGAGATAGCAGGCCATTCACAGAAATATGCCCTCTACTACAGGAATACTACAGGTAACTACAGGTAACTACAGGGGGGAGCCGATGAGACCAGACGGTATCGAAGAAAAAAGGGGGTAGGCGTTTCCGTTTATGCGTAAAAGCGTTTCCATTTATGCGTAGATCCGTTTCCGTTTATGCGTAAAAGCGTTTCCGTTTATGCGTGAGTAACTTTTTAATTCACATAGTTAATCACATGTTATTCACGTATTACGATGGCTGAATAAAAAATATATTATTCAATGAAACTCAAATAAAAACAAATAAAAAATGCATGGTTTTACTTAAATTTAATTTGAAAGCATTTCATTGAACTTTCCTATAATTTCATATATACTTCTAGGAAAGAAACGGTTGATTTAACAAAAAGGAAGT
>ERZ1023666.378-NODE-378-length-19233-cov-14.933622_pt1 | contig 19233 bp, 16 predicted proteins | sample MGYA00380341_ERZ1023666 | MGnify/ENA primary metagenome ERZ1023666 (study PRJEB33179, sample SAMN07448983) | human gut metagenome | biome: Human-gut; feature: Human associated habitat; material: Faeces | host: Homo sapiens | place: India: Bhopal | collected...
TTTTATGATACGGCGAACACCGTGATCTTCACGCGTAAGATAGTCGGGAGGGTGAGATGGGTATTAGAGACAGACTGAGGATGGTGCAGTGTGTCTGTCGGAGGATATCATCAGAACCACGGAGGATATAGAGGCTTACATGGCAGAGCACAAAAAGAATTAATCGTGATAAATGATAAATTTTGCGGTTTATAATATTTTTATGTGACATAATCTGATTTATGTATTATAGTAGTGCTAGTACATCGAATAATAAGTTTCTGATGCATTGTTATTTCTTATTTGGTGTACTATAGTATAGCAGTTATTTTTTATTGCTGTATCGGTGCAACGAAAATAATTCGTTCGACAGATGGAAGGAGAACAACTATGGTAAAGAAGATTAATAGCAGTGAATTTGAACAGGTTAAAAATAATAAGGCTATCATTGTTGATTTTTCGGCAGAGTGGTGCGGTCCATGCAAGATGCTTGCGCCTGTAATGGAGCAGCTTTCTGATGAAATCACAGATGTGGAGTTTTACAATATTGATGTGGACGAGAATCCTGATCTGGCAAGAGAGTATCGTATAATGAATATTCCTGCAGTTATTGCAATCAAGGGCGGTCAGGTTGCCGGTCAGCAGATTGGTCTTGTGTCTAAGGACGATATGAAGGGCTTTATAGACGGAGTTTTCTAAGACAAAGCGTTTTATGAAGCTTTCTAAGAAGCGAGAAGACACCTGCAATGAGCTTTTGTGTGAATATGCATGGTGTGATTCTTAACAGTTACGATGAACAGTGAAAACCGGGCAGGCTATTATGCCCGGTTTTACATTTTTTACATTTAAATTAGTTCTCTCGGAAGATTTTTCCAAAGATGAATCTAACAAGTGGTCCGGCAACAAAGAGCTGCCAGAAGAAGGCCATTGGAAAGTTTCTTACGACGAGCTCACAGAATGTCGCAAATATCTGTGAATTAAAACCACCATTGAAAAGTATGGTAGCGATAAAGCTCATCATAGGACACATAAACCAGATTGAGAAGACGGAAATTGCAAGGATTATAGCAATAGGTCTGTCCTTTCCCGGTGTGACTATTTTGAAAGCGCATTTTTGGGCAAGTGGTCCGGCAATGAATGTATCGAGAATAAAACCGGCAACAATCATGATAGGAAATTCGCCTAATGCGGCCTTAAAAACAAAGTTCTTCATACCACCTGTTTCAAGGGCAATATTGTAGCATATCATGGCATAAACCATGACAAGCACCATCATGATGGTAAAAACTGTTTCCTGTAATCTGTTCTTTGGCATTTTTCTTAAATCCTCCTGTTATGTAAAATAAATATAGCTGTAACGAGTAGTTACAATAGGCTCTTGACAGCTGCGATAATTGAAAAAGGCTTGAAGTGTATACAAGGCTTCATGCACGTAAAAGCGCAAAAAAAATAGACAGAGGGAAACTTTCGTCTCGCTCTGTCTAAGCTGCAACTACCATTAATTGTCGATAGTTTATCACAGATAGAATACAAAAATCAATAGGAAGTTGGTACTATAGAAAATATGATAATAAAAGATATCGAATTTAAATTAAAAGACGGCAGAACTGCCATTTTGCGAAGTGCAAATGAAAAGGATGCCAAAGCTCTTATAGAGTACATGAAAAAGTCAACCGGTGAAACGGATTTCTTACTGAGGACACCGGAAGAATGTGAGACTCGGACTATTGAGCAGGAGATTGATTTCATAAATAGCTGCAATTTGTCGGATACACATACGCTGCTGGTTTGTGAAGCAGGTGGAAAAATTGCCGGAAATTGCATGGTCTGGTGGAATAAACGCGCGAAAACCGGACACAGGGCAAATGTGGCAATCGGTTTGCTGAGCGAATTCTGGAATCAGGGGATCGGAACGAGAATGTTCCGGGAAATGATAAAAATAGCAGAAAGCAATCCGAATATATTGCAGATGGAATTGGATTTTATTGAGGGCAATAGCAGGGCGAGAGCACTTTATGAGAAGATGGGCTTTAGGATAACTGGCATCAAATTTAATTCTATCAGACAAAATGACGGAACCTTGTGCAATGAGTATTCAATGATAAGGAAAATTAGTAGATAAGCAAACTTTTTATAAAAAGCCATAATATGTATTTTAGCGAGTACCAGAGAGTTTATACCTTGTAAACGTTTACTATTATGTTATACTGTAATCATTGCCGGGCATACTAATGTGTGAATGTGAACGGTAAACGGAAAAAGTAATAAGAACAGCAGGAGAAGGATTTTATGCTGTATCATAAATAAAAATGAGGTGAAAATCGTGCTTAAAGCAGAAAATTTAACTTTAAACGTAGATGATGAGGGCGGAAAGAAATGCCTTCTGAACAATATATCATTTCAGGTAGAGGACGGAGAAATGCTTGTCATCACCGGACCAAACGGAGGTGGAAAATCCACTCTGGCAAAGACCCTGATAGGTATTCAGACACCGGACAGCGGAAAGATTATACTTGACGGGCAGGATATCACAGAGCTCGACATCAATCACAGGGCAAATGCGGGAATAGGCTTTGCATTCCAGCAGCCACCGAGATTTAAGGGAATGACAGTCATGAAGCTGCTCAAGCTCGCCGCAAAGGATGAGCTTTCAGACAAGGAGTGCTGCGACCTTCTCACCGCGGTAGGACTCTGTGCAAAGGATTACATTTACCGCCAGATTGACGGCACACTCTCAGGTGGAGAGATGAAGCGAATTGAGATTGCATCAGTACTTGCCAAGGAGCATTCGCTTTGCATATTTGATGAGCCGGAGGCAGGAATTGATCTGTGGAGCTTTTCAATGCTCATACAGAAATTCGAGGAAATCCATACTGAGAAAAAGCAGAGCCTCATAGTGATTTCACATCAGGAGAAAATCATTAATATGGCAGACCGCATCATGATAATTGATGGCGGAGAAATCAAGAAAATCGGCACAAAGGACGAGGTACTGCCTTATCTCAATGGTGTACAGAAATGTCACAAATGTGTAGAGAGACTGGAGGGAAGAGCATAATATGGTAAAGCTTGACAACGTAACAGAGGGCGTATTGGACGTCATAAATGATAATAAATTCAGTCAGACCGGTGCCTTTAATCTGCGTGAAAACGGTACATCAATCTGCCACGGAGACAGCGAGCACATCAAGATAAAGAAAAAGACGGACAAGCCCGGCATTGATATTTATATTGATGGAAAGACGGACGGAGAGGCTGTCTATATCCCTGTAGTGCTCAGCAAATCAGGCATGACAGACCTTGTATACAACGATTTCTATGTGGAGGATGGCGCAGATGTAAGGATTGTGGCAGGCTGCGGAATCCACAACAGCGGCTGCAACGAGAGCAGACACGACGGCATCCACACCTTCCATGTAGGCAAAAATGCGAATGTCCGATATGAGGAAAAGCACTACGGCGAGGGAAACGGAACAGGTGCGAGAGTACTCAACCCTGTAACAAATATATTTGTGGGTGAAAATTCTGTTTTCACACTTGATACAGCACAGATAAAGGGTGTTGATTCTACAGTCCGTGAGACCAATGTAGAGCTTGGAAAGGATGCAAAGCTCTATGTTACAGAGCGTCTCATGACAGATGGAGAGCAGAAGGCTGAGTCGAATATCGAGGTGCAGTTAAATGGAGAGGACAGCTCTGCACAGATTGTTTCCAGATCCGTAGGAAAAGGAAACTCGGTCCAGACCTTCCATCCGAATGCTATCGGCAACAGCAAATGCCAGGCTCATATCCAGTGTGATTCTATCATCATGGATCATGCAGAGGTCGGTTCAATCCCTGAAATCAGGGCAAAAAATATCGATGCGGCTATCATACATGAGGCAGCAATCGGCAGGATAAACGACGAGCAGCTTCTCAAGCTCCGTACACTAGGACTTACAGAGGAAGAGGCAGAGGAAGTTATCATACAGAATTTCTTAAACTAAATCAGGCGTAAATAGAAACCCCGGAGCATGATATTGATATGCTATCAAAGCATATAATATGCTCCGGGGTTTATTGTATAACGGCAACCGGTTACTACAAAATGCAAATTGGCATAAATGGTTTATATGATACGAATTGTCATTAACTGTAATCTTGACATAAACAGTAAACAACAGTAAAATTAAATCAAAACAGTAAATAACAGTAAAAGACAGTACAACAAATTCAAAACAGTAAACAACAGTAAAAATGGGAGACTGATATGCAAAATCCATTCACGCTTACATTTGGAAGAAGTCCACTAGAGTCGGTAGATCGTCCGGTACAGATTAATGAGATAATTGAGAGTTTTACAGCGGATACAATAAATCAGCAGATGTTTATAATTACCGGTGTGCGAGGTTCAGGAAAAACAGTAATGATGACAGAAATTTCGCATAAGCTAAGAGAAAATGATGACTGGGTGGTTATAGAACTCAATCCGGCAACAGAGCTGTTGTCTGCAATGCTTTCAAAATTGAATAGTGATAATATATGTGCGGGACTTATAAAATCGGCAAAGCTCGATCTATCATTTTTCGGTTTTGGAGTATCTATAGAGGGGACACAGCCGATTACAGATGCAGAGACAGCTATTATAAAGATTTTGGAGAGGCTTAAAAAGAGTGGTAAGAGACTGCTTATTACGATAGATGAGATGACAAATAGTGAGTACATGAAGGTTTTTGCCGGAGCCTTTCAGATATTTGTAAGACAGGAGCTGCCTGTATTTCTATTAGGAACAGGATTGTATGAAAATATTGAGGAGCTTCAGAATGAGAAGAGCCTTACATTTTTGTACAGAGCACCTAAAATCCAGCTTAAACCATTAAATAACGCAGCAATAATCAATAAGTATAAAACTATTTTTAACATATCTCCTGAGAAAGCAGCACAGATGGCGGGGCTGACCAAAGGATATCCTTTTGCATTTCAGGTTTTAGGATATCTGACGTGGAACAATGGTGGCGACTACAATGGCATTTTGGGCGAGTATGAACAGTATCTGAGCGAATTTGTATATGACAAAATCTGGTCGGAGCTTTCTCAGAAGGATCGCATGGTTGCAAAGGGGATTGCAGATGTACAAAGCGGAAAAATAAAAGAAATCAGGAATGCAATTGGGATGGAGACAAACGAATTCAATCCGTATCGTAAGCGCCTTATAAGAAAAGGTATCGTGTCAGGAGAGACAAGAGGATATGTGTATTTTACGCTGCCGCTTTTTGAGGAATATGTGATTGAAAATTATTAAAATGAGCACAGGTTCAGCAGATTAAAATAAGGAGTCAAAATGAAAGCGTATTATCATCTACCGGGGTTGTTTGAATTTTATGAATTATACAAAGAATTTCTTCCTCTTTACCGCAAGCACCGTGAATATTTCTATGACTGGTGCGATATAGGCTCGATATATGGTGCACCGGCAGACTGCATATGGTGCGGAGGCCGTGTGGGGTTTGGTGAGCACGCTCCTAAAGAAGTGCTTAAGCTGATGCAGGGATATGGGATATCCGCGAGACTTACCTTTAGCAATTCATTGCTTACTAAGGAGCATCTTTCTGACAAAAAATGTAACGGACTGTGCAGCATATTTGATATAGGCAGAGAAAATGAGCCAAGCAGGGGCTTTGGAAACGGCATAATCATCTACTCAGATATTCTGCTTGATTACATAAAAGAAAACTATCCTGACTTTTATTTTGTGTCCTCAACTACAAAGGTTCTGACGGATTTTTGTGAATTTGAAAATGAGCTAAACAGAGAGGATTTTAGCTATGTGGTACCGGATTTCAGGTTGAACAGATCATTTGATAAACTGAAAGCATTATCACAGCATCAAAAGGAAAAAGTAGAATTTTTGTGCAATGAGTGCTGCTGGTTTGGCTGCATGGACAGGAAGAAGTGCTACGAGACGGTTAGCCGCAAAAATCTGGGCGAGGATTGCCCGGAGCACTATTGCACTGCACCTGATGCTGGGCAGGGATATCTCTTTTCAAAGGCAATGGAAAATCCCGGCTTTATCGGAATAGATGATATAAAAAACACTTATCTTCCGATGGGCTTTAGCAATTTTAAAATAGAGGGCAGAGGGCTTGGAAGTGCCATGATACTTGAATTTCTGCTCTACTATATGACGAAGCCGCAGTATCAGATACATGTCAGAGAGCACATTTATCTCGATAATATGCTGGATTTATTCTGAGGAGTATATTTTATAGGAGAAGGGAGAAAAATGCCAGACATTATCATAGTAGAGGATAACAAAGAAATAGGCACATTGCTATGTGATTTCTTAAGAAAAGAAAACTACACAGTAAGCCTTGCAGATACAGGGGAAAAGGCGTTATCGATATTTGAGCAGTACGGAGCAAAGCTTTTGGTGCTTGATATCGGTTTGCCCGGACTTGATGGGTTTTCGGTCTGCTCGAGGATACGAGAGACCTCTAACACACACATACTTATCGCAAGTGCCAAAACCGATAAGGAAAGCACGCTTAAAGGCTTGCAGATTGGAGCGGACGATTATATCAGCAAACCGTTTGATGTGGATATATTGATCGCAAAGATAAACGGTATATTCAAACGCAAATATGCCCGCGAGGAGATCTTATGCAATAACCTCAAATTAAATACGGTAACGCAGACACTGACAGTTGAAGGGAAAGCGGTAAGCGTCACGGAAAAGGAATTTCAGTTACTGAGGCTTCTGGTGGAGAATAAGGGCATTACCCTTAAAAAAGATTATCTGTTTAACAGTGTATGGGGGAGCGACAGCGAATCCGAGCCGCAGACTCTGACAGTACATATAAAGTGGCTGCGCGAGAAAACGGAAAAAGATCCAAAGAAACCGGAGCACATCATAACAGTGTGGGGATAAAGGGGATGAGAATGAAATCATAAGATTCATCGTACAAATAGTAAAATGCCGACTAATCTAAATTAAGACTTTAGATTAGTCGGTGTTTTTGATTGATTACACATCTAATAACAACTATAATAATGTTATCAATCGAATTTATATAATGCGAGGTGATTTTATGTTATTAATGTGCAAAAACACACCGGTTTACGATATAGATAATGAAAAAATACTAAATACAAATCTGCTGCCCGGACTTATGAAGCAAAAAGGTGCAAACAATCATACTTTTACAAAATGGATGAAGTACCGCTATTCATCCGGCACAAACACGATGGCCCGAAAATTAAAGGGAATCACATTCGGACAGGGAGCTCGTATGCGCATTAACCGCGAAACCAGAGCTTTGAGCTTCAGCGATTGTTATTGGATAAAAGCCACGGATGATCCTATACGCTTTGAGGAGATAAGTCCCTATTACAAGCCTTTCTGGGACGGAAATGAAGCATTTGCAGGACAGGCTGCTCCGACACTTTATGTGGGAGGTGCGCTGTCAAAGGAGTGGAAACAGGATGGAAAACTTTACAAGTATGGCGATATTTCTGTGGAACTGCAATGTATTGAGCTTTGCAGGAAATGTGGTATTTCCGTAGAAAACGCAGATGAGACAGACGGCGGAATCGCAATTTATAATATCACTTCGCCAATGCTGATGCTTGAGCAGGCTGATCAGTCAGGAAGACTTGATCCAGATGATTTTGATGAGCAGACGATAATTGAGCTGTTTGGAAAAGCCGGAGCACAGATGCTTATCATAGATGCGGTAATCGGAAATGGCGACAGGCATGCCGGTAATTTCGGATGGCTTAGAAATACGGATACAGGAGAGTATGTGAGTATGGCTCCGTTATATGATTTCGATCATGCACTGGACAGCACATTAGAGTCAGACCGACTTTTGACGGATGCGGTTAAGTTCTGTATGCCGTATAAGGATGAGGTCAGGCGAATTGCAGGTGTAGCCGCAGAAGCGGAAAATGAGGTATTTAAGAAAAGATCGCAGAGTATTTTGAAGTTACTCGATTAGAATAAAATCAGACTTTTGCGTTATACTTTATGCAGAAATTACCGGAATTAAAATAATAATGATTACTGTTATTGAAAAAAATAGAATTATCATGTATAATATAGACATAGATATTTCTCTAGAAACTGCATTTGAGGATATTCCAGATGACTGGGTGTGCCCAATCTATGGATGTTAAAAAGATGTTTTTGTTCCTTTAGAAGAGTAAGCAGAAAATGTAGATGCGAAACTGACAGACACAAAAAGAAACCGAGAGTACATATAAAAGAAATGGAGACCAGATTATGAATTATGATTTAAATATTACCTTCGATGACAATTTGATAACAGGAAATAAAACAATTGATACCCAGCATAAAGAATTGATCGATCGTATCCAGAACTTTGTAACTGCCTGTCAAAATGGCGACAGCAAGATCAAAGCAATCAAAATGCTGGATTATTTGGATGAGTATACTAACTTTCATTTCAAAGAAGAGGAAAAGCTTCAGAAAAATGCTGGTTATCCAGAGTATGAAAAGCATCACGAAAAACATGAAGAGTTTAAAAAGACAATTCAGGAACTATATGAATATCTTCAGGATTATGAAGGACCGACAGATCGGTTCAGTGAACTTGTACAGAAAAATGTGATCGACTGGCTGTTTGGACACATTAAAACATATGACCGCTCTGTAGCAGAATTTATCTTTATGAGAGAAAATCCATATCAATACTAAAATAAAACAGGGAAAGCGTTCCAACAGAATTCAGACAAAGTGGTGATGTTACTGTGATGGATAACCCTTGAGAATACTGTGTCAATGCTAAGAAGATTACAAATGAACAAGAATCCTATTTAACGGGAATACTTATAAATGATATTTTTCATTATTTCCCGATGCTGTGGATATCATATACACATATTTATCTTAAAAATAATGCCCGTATCTGTACAGGCTCATTACTGCACCACAGCAGTGTTGCAATATATCAGAAGATATATTGATGAGAATTGGATAATATATAAAGCTTTTAATAAGAAGCAGTCAATGTTTTGTACAAAATAGCAGAAGTTAATGAGAAATGATAATAGGTAATAAAAAAGAGGCCGTAGGGATAAATCCATATGTCCTCTTTTTTATTGATATTAATCTACAAGCTTGTCGAGCTCCTTGATATACTCAGTTTCGCTTGAGGTTTTATGAGTAGACTGTTTTGCATATAATCCGACAGAAGTCTGTGATTTCTTAATTGCCTGCATGGTTCCAGCACCGGCAACACAACCTCCGGGACATGCCATACCTTCAAGTAGATATCCGGGATACTTGCCTAGAGTTGCAAGTTTAAGGAGCTGACGGCATTCCTTTAAACCTTCTGCATTTGCTACCTTTATCTCCTGATCCGGATGATCACGTTTTATAACATTAACAACAGCCTGTGCCACACCTCCTGCGACTGCAAAGTTTCTTCCGTCTGTTGAAGCATCGCTGACACCTGCAGGATCTTCCTCGATGTTTTCAAGGTCCACATGCTTTGCAGAAAAAATACCGGTCATCTCTTCAAATGTGAGGACAAAATCAACTTCACTTCGTACACTGCGTCGCATAGCTTCGAGTTTTTTTGCAGCACATGGTCCGATAAATACCACGCGCGCATCTGGATTATGCTGCTTTATAAGACGTGCAGTGAGTGTCATAGGTGTAAGTGCCATTGAGATACATTTTGCATGCTCAGGGAAGAGTTTTTTAGCCATGACTGACCATGCCGGACAACATGAGGTTGCCATGAAAGGAAGTTCATCCGGTACCTCTTTTAGGAAGTCCTCGGCCTCCTGCTTGGCACAGAGGTCTGCACCTATAGCTACTTCAAATACATCTGCAAAACCAAGAGCCTTCATGGCTGCACGTAGCTTTCCGGGAGTAACTTTTGGACCAAACTGTCCAACAAATGCAGGAGCAACTGCAGCATAGACCTTTTCACCGGACTGTATAGCTCTGATAGTCTGGAAAATCTGGGATTTATCAGCAATCGCACCAAAAGGACAGTTTACAAGGCATTGTCCGCACGAAACACACTTGTCATAATCGATATTTGCTTTGCCGTTTTCGTCAGAAGAAATGGCATCCATGCCACAGGCCTTTGCACATGGACGTTCCTGAACAATAATTGCATTATATGAACATACGCTTGCACAGCGTCCACACTTTATGCATTTTTCCTGGTCAATTACAGATTTTCCGGTTGTGCGATCCAGCGATACAGCATCTTTTGGACATACCTCCATGCATGGATGAGCCAGACATCCCTGACAGCCGTCTGTAACATGTACTCTTTTTTCAGGGCATGCATTACATGCAAATTTTATAACATTGATAAGAGGCGGTGTATAGTAGGTTTCATCTTTGTCGGCAGCCTCGATTCCATCTGATATAGGTGAATGCTCTGCAGCACTGCGGTAAGGCAGACCCATTGCCAGACGAAGTCTCTCTCCGACTATAGCACGCTCCAAAAATACATCGTTCCTGAAATTTCCTTTTTCGCCAGGAATAATCTTGTATGGAAGAGCTTCCATACGATCTTTTACAGGCCATTCGGTATGATATGCCATACGCGCAACCTCTGTAAAGATTTTATGTCTGATTTCCTGAATTCGGGTTTCGACACCTCTCATTATTGATTCCTCCTTATAAAATAAAATCTCAATTTTCCTTATTGTATCAGATAAAATAAGCAGTCTCAATAAATCGGCTGTACTTTTTATAATACATAAATCCGTGAACCTTGTTTAAAAATGAAAAGGCACACAGGAAATGTTTGCCATATTTGTTATTGTACACTAAATTTTGGAAATGCTGCATAATTTTGCGTTCAAAAAACAGACTGCACCATTTGTGTGCAGCTGCCATAAAGACGCTTGAAGGTAAATCTCCAGCGATTACTCCTTCCAATGGACAGTACCAGACGGACGGCATGTTCTGTCAGATGTACCGCAAACTGCATAAGATTACTGATCACCGTACGTATTCTTCGGCGATGTATTTTCTTCCGGTCGGGAGCATCCTTCTTTTTCAGCGATTCCTGCCCTATGATTCGAAGGATATTATATGCGATCATTGTCAGCACCAGCACCAGTTTGTTGCTCTCAAACTTTCCCGACGGGAGTCATTCAACATCCATGTCCGTCTTGATTTCACCGTGATACTGCTCACTTTCTCCGTGAGCATGGTAAAGATCAATGACTGTTTCGTCTGGCAGGGAAGTGTTTGTCCAGTATGTGCCCAGTTCTATATCGGGTACGATAAAATACTGCCCATATCGGTCGATGGTTCTTTCAGTGATCTCATAAATTGTGCGTATTCCGACAGTTTTCTTCTCGTTATCAGAAAGGAGGGTATTACAATGGAAAAATTATTATGCCAATCAATGATGTGTGCTAACTATGGTAATTTAGAAAAAAGAGGTTCAGGATTTAATTGATGCAGGAGTAGATATTTTCCACATTGATATTATGGATGGTCAGTTTGTTCCAAACTTTGGAATGGGTTTACAGGATGTGGAATTTATCCGTAAGAAATCAACAATTCCTGTTGACGCTCATCTTATGATTGAGAATCCGGGTAACTATGTAGAAAAATTTGCAAAGCTTGGAATTGATATTATTTATATTCACCCTGAAGCAGATGTTCATCCAACAAGAACGCTTCAGACAATTAAAGATGCAGGTGCTAATCCGGGCATTGCAATTAATCCGGGAACTGTTGTAGAAACAATCAAACCTCTATTACCATTTGTAGATTACGTAATGGTGATAAGCGTTAATCCGGGATTCGCCGCCAGAAGTACATTCATGCGGTAGATGAGAAGATAGAACAGTTAGTAGAAATGAAAGAAAAATACGGATATGAAGTTATGCTTGATGGGGTATGTTCTCCTGAAAGAGTTGAGATTTTATCAAAAATTGGTGTAAAAGGATTTAATGTTTTACATATTGCTATTGGTATACCGGAAGCACTTAGTGCTGATAGAAAAGAAATTTTTCAGGTACCAAATATTAAGGGCATGGATCATTTGTTCCTTGGTGAAGAATTAGAAGGAAAACTTGGCATAAAAGTGACAATGGATAGAGATGTAAACATGCTCTATTATTGGGACAAATATGACAAGAAAATAGATGATCAGGGAATCGGCGTTGGAATTTACATTGGCACAGGTGTAGGCAATGCCATATTCATTAATGGAAAACCACTTGTTGGCCAGGATGGTGTAGCAGGCGAGTTGGACCACATACCTATGATTGGTGGTCATGACAGATGCGGTTGTGGAAACATAGGCTGCTCAGAATGTTATGCGTCGGGCTGGAAATTAGTTGAGATTAAGGCTGAATATTTTCCTGAAATCAATATGAATGATTTGTTTGTAAAGAAAAGCAATGATATTCTTTTAAAAGAATTTGTAGACAGTATAGCGTGTGTTGCCGCAGCAGAAATTAATATATTGAATCCGCACTCAGTAATTTTTGGTGGTGGCGTAATTAAGAAGGGATTTCCAAAGGATTATTTAGAGGAAAGACTTTACATTCATATGAGAAAACCATATCCGGCAGAAACCTTGCAGGTGCAGTATTCAGAAGATAAGGTTGATAATGGCGTAAAAGGAGCAATCATATATGCCAAGACTTTAATAGAAGATTAGTCGTTGGTAGAAGTTTAGATGATAAGATTACTTTTACATTAAACTATTAAATATTATAACAACTATGAGATCAGATAGTTATAAATAGCGAAAAGTGTTGTTGCCATTCATTATTTTTTGAACATTTGAAAAAAATGAAAGAAAATGACACTTTTTTGATTGCGATAACGATGTAAATAACAAGTTGACAAAGAAAATAATGGTTTTGTCACGATAAATTATACGATATGCACAAAATAGCAACTCTAAAACTGTGTAAAACATGAAAAATAATGAAAATTATTGACAAAAAATGAAAATGGTTATAAAATCATGGCAACAGATGAAAACATTTGGAAGAAAATGAAATAAAACTAAATGAACTAAAGACAAAGAGAAACATAGAAAGAAAGATATTATGAACTACGCAGGAAGATTTAATTCATTTATATTAAAAGGGAAGTGTTTGCCCAGTATGTGCCTAGTTCTATATCGGGTACGATAAAATACTGCCCATATCGGTCAATGGTTCTTTCCGTGATCTCATAAATTGTGCGTATTCCGACAGTTTTCTCCTCGTTATCAGAAAGGAAGGTATTACAATGGAAAAATTATTATGCCCATCAATGATGTGTGCTAACTATGGTAATTTAGAAAAAGAGGTTCAGGATTTAATTGATGCAGGAGTAGATATTTTCCACATTGATATTATGGATGGTCAGTTTGTTCCAAACTTTGGAATGGGTTTACAGGATGTGGAATTTATCCGTAAGAAATCAACAATTCCTGTTGACGCTCATCTTATGATTGAGAATCCGGGTAACTATGTAGAAAAATTTGCAAAGCTTGGAATTGATATTATTTATATTCACCCTGAAGCAGATGTTCATCCAACAAGAACGCTTCAGACAATTAAAGATGCAGGTGCTAATCCGGGCATTGCAATTAATCCGGGAACTGTTGTAGAAACAATCAAACCTCTATTACCATTTGTAGATTACGTAATGGTGATAAGCGTTAATCCGGGATTCGCCGCCAGAAGTACATTCATGCGGTAGATGAGAAGATAGAACAGTTAGTAGAAATGAAAGAAAAATACGGATATGAAGTTATGCTTGATGGGGTATGTTCTCCTGAAAGAGTTGAGATTTTATCAAAAATTGGTGTAAAAGGATTTAATGTTTTACATATTGCTATTGGTATACCGGAAGCACTTAGTGCTGATAGAAAAGAAATTTTTCAGGTACCAAATATTAAGGGCATGGATCATTTGTTCCTTGGTGAAGAATTAGAAGGAAAACTTGGCATAAAAGTGACAATGGATAGAGATGTAAACATGCTCTATTATTGGGACAAATATGACAAGAAAATAGATGATCAGGGAATCGGCGTTGGAATTTACATTGGCACAGGTGTAGGCAATGCCATATTCATTAATGGAAAACCACTTGTTGGCCAGGATGGTGTAGCAGGCGAGTTGGACCACATACCTATGATTGGTGGTCATGACAGATGCGGTTGTGGAAACATAGGCTGCTCAGAATGTTATGCGTCGGGCTGGAAATTAGTTGAGATTAAGGCTGAATATTTTCCTGAAATCAATATGAATGATTTGTTTGTAAAGAAAAGCAATGATATTCTTTTAAAAGAATTTGTAGACAGTATAGCGTGTGTTGCCGCAGCAGAAATTAATATATTGAATCCGCACTCAGTAATTTTTGGTGGTGGCGTAATTAAGAAGGGATTTCCAAAGGATTATTTAGAGGAAAGACTTTACATTCATATGAGAAAACCATATCCGGCAGAAACCTTGCAGGTGCAGTATTCAGAAGATAAGGTTGATAATGGCGTAAAAGGAGCAATCATATATGCCAAGACTTTAATAGAAGATTAGTCGTTGGTAGAAGTTTAGATGATAAGATTACTTTTACATTAAACTATTAAATATTATAACAACTATGAGATCAGATAGTTATAAATAGCGAAAAGTGTTGTTGCCATTCATTATTTTTTGAACATTTGAAAAAAATGAAAGAAAATGACACTTTTTTGATTGCGATAACGATGTAAATAACAAGTTGACAAAGAAAATAATGGTTTTGTCACGATAAATTATACGATATGCACAAAATAGCAACTCTAAAACTGTGTAAAACATGAAAAATAATGAAAATTATTGACAAAAAATGAAAATGGTTATAAAATCATGGCAACAGATGAAAACATTTGGAAGAAAATGAAATAAAACTAAATGAACTAAAGACAAAGAGAAACATAGAAAGGAAGATATTATGAACTACGCAGGAAGATTTAATTCATTTATATTAAAAGGTCAGAACGTCTTTGATGCAATTAAGGCATATCACGAAATGGACGGAATTACACATTTAGAATTTAACTATCCGGAACATTTCGCAGGATATGATTTAGAAGAAATTAAGAAAGCAATTGGAGACTTAAAGGTAAACGGTCTTGCAGTAAGATGGAGAAATTATTTTACAAATGGAGACTTCACGAATCCTGATAAGGAATTAAGAGAAAAAGCTATTCAGTATTGTAAAGAAGCCGCAGAGATTTGTAGAGAACTTGGCGGAACATACATTACACTCTGGATGGAAAATGATGGTTTTGATTATGCGTTCCAACTTGATTACGAAGAGGCTTGGAACCAGTTAATAGATGCTTTTAGAGAAGTTGCAGATTATGCACCGGACTTAAAGATAAGCATCGAGTACAAACCATTTGAACCAAGGAACTTTTCAATGATAGATAGTACAGGAATGACCCTACTCCTTATAAAGGAAATTGACAGACCGAATGTTGGATGTACATTAGATTTTTGCCATATGCTGATGAAGAGAGACAGCCCGGCATACGGTCTGGCGATAGCCGCAAGTATGGGTAAGCTATACGGATTACATATGAATGACGGATATTCACAAATGGATAGCGGAATGATTTTTGGATCAGTAAACATAGCACATGCGGCAGAGTTCATTTACTACTTAAAGAAATATAATTATCAGGGAGTTGTGTTCTTTGACACATTCCCAATTAGAGAAAATGCCAAAGCAGAGACTCAGGCAAACATTGATTCTTTCGAAAAGATTTCAAAAATAATTGATGAAATCGGAATGGACAGAATCACAGAAGTTGTATCTAAACGTGACGGTGTAGAGGCCCATCGCCTTGTACTGGACATGTTAAAATAGGAAAAATTTATAAAAGAAAAAGGAGAAAATGCAAATGAGAAAGAAATTTTTAGCAGTAGCATTAGCAGCAACAATGGTGTTCGGATTAGTTGGCTGCGGTAGCTCATCACAGAGTTCAGATAACTCAACAAAGGCGAACAATGAAACACAGGCAACAGAGGAATTCAATCCTGATAAGGTTGAAGACAGCAAGACAATCGAAGATATTCGTAAAGATTTAGGAGACGAAGTTAAGGTTGCAAGTGGATTAAAGTTAGGTGCCATCGCAAAGTCGTTCTCAAATGAATTCTGGCGTAACTTTAAGAATGGTTATGAACAGTCAGCAAAGGTTATTAAGCAAGCCGACATTGATGTATCAATCAAAGTAGACGGAACAACAGATGAAGGTGATGAAATCGGACAGCAGACAATGACAGATAACCTTGTAAACCAGGGATATGATGCATTAATGTTAAGCCCAATTTCAGATTCAAACTTAACATCATCAGTAGATAATGCTAAGAACAAAAAAATCCCTACAGTAAACGTAAACGATGGTTTAATCTCAGCAGCAGATTACTTTGTAGGACCTGATGCATACCAGAATGGTGAATTAGCAGCTGAATGGGTTTCAAAGAAACTTGGCGACAAGGGTGATGTTGCTATCGTTGTAGGTATGGCAAAAGCATTCGCGGCTCGTGAAAGAACAGCAGGATTCAAGGGATGGATCAAAGACAACAATTCAGGACTTAATGTAGTAGCAGAACAGAACGCTGACTGGGATCGTCAGAAAGCTAAAGAATTAGCAAGCACATGGATTCAGCAGAAACCTGACTTAAAGGCAATCTTCTGTAACAACGATGATATGGCTTTAGGTGTAGTTGAAGCAGTAGAAGAAGCTAAGGCAGACATCTTAGTAGTAGGTGTTGACGGTATTGGAGAAGCTTATGATTCAATCAAGGCTGGAAAACTTGATGCAACAGTAGATTCATTTGGATACTATATGTCACAGGTTGCTACAGAAGTAACATTAAGAATCTTAGAAGGACAGGATATCCCAAGAGTAGTACATACTCCACAGGCACTTATCGATTCATCTAATGTAAACAAAGATGCAGCAGAAATCATTGGATGGACAGATCCAAAATATGTAGCAAAATAATTTAACTTGAAAATATTAGAGAAAATGCCAAAGCAGAGACTCAGGCAAACATTGATTCTTACGAAAAGATTTCAAAAATAATTGATGAAATCGGAATGGACAGAATCACAGAAGTTGTATCTAAACGTGACGGTGTAGAGGCCCATCGCCTTGTACTGGACATGTTAAAATAGGAAAAATTTATAAAAGAAAAAGGAGAAAATGCAAATGAGAAAGAAATTTTTAGCAGTAGCATTAGCAGCAACAATGGTGTTCGGATTAGTTGGCTGCGGTAGCTCATCACAGAGTTCAGATAACTCAACAAAGGCGAACAATGAAACACAGGCAACAGAGGAATTCAATCCTGATAAGGTTGAAGACAGCAAGACAATCGAAGATATTCGTAAAGATTTAGGAGACGAAGTTAAGGTTGCAAGTGGATTAAAGTTAGGTGCCATCGCAAAGTCGTTCTCAAATGAATTCTGGCGTAACTTTAAGAATGGTTATGAACAGTCAGCAAAGGTTATTAAGCAAGCCGACATTGATGTATCAATCAAAGTAGACGGAACAACAGATGAAGGTGATGAAATCGGACAGCAGACAATGACAGATAACCTTGTAAACCAGGGATATGATGCATTAATGTTAAGCCCAATTTCAGATTCAAACTTAACATCATCAGTAGATAATGCTAAGAACAAAAAAATCCCTACAGTAAACGTAAACGATGGTTTAATCTCAGCAGCAGATTACTTTGTAGGACCTGATGCATACCAGAATGGTGAATTAGCAGCTGAATGGGTTTCAAAGAAACTTGGCGACAAGGGTGATGTTGCTATCGTTGTAGGTATGGCAAAAGCATTCGCGGCTCGTGAAAGAACAGCAGGATTCAAGGGATGGATCAAAGACAACAATTCAGGACTTAATGTAGTAGCAGAACAGAACGCTGACTGGGATCGTCAGAAAGCTAAAGAATTAGCAAGCACATGGATTCAGCAGAAACCTGACTTAAAGGCAATCTTCTGTAACAACGATGATATGGCTTTAGGTGTAGTTGAAGCAGTAGAAGAAGCTAAGGCAGACATCTTAGTAGTAGGTGTTGACGGTATTGGAGAAGCTTATGATTCAATCAAGGCTGGAAAACTTGATGCAACAGTAGATTCATTTGGATACTATATGTCACAGGTTGCTACAGAAGTAACATTAAGAATCTTAGAAGGACAGGATATCCCAAGAGTAGTACATACTCCACAGGCACTTATCGATTCATCTAATGTAAACAAAGATGCAGCAGAAATCATTGGATGGACAGATCCAAAATATGTAGCAAAATAATTTAACTTGAAAATAAAAGGTAATTTTACAATGGGAGAAGGCGCTGCTTTCTCCCATCCATAAAAAGGAGGAACTATTATGGCGAAGGCTGTTGAATTTGTTAATATTAACAAACGCTTTCCAGGAGTACACGTCCTTAAAGATATATCTTTTTCTGTAGAGGAAGGAGAGGTTCACGCATTATTAGGTGAAAATGGTGCAGGAAAATCCACACTATTAAATATATTACATGGGGTTTATCCGGAATATGAAGGTGAAGTAAAGCTTCATGGAGAGAAAGTAAGCTTTAAAGACACAAATGATGCTATTGTAAATGGCAAAATATCTAAAGTTCATCAGGAAACTTTAGTAGTAAAAGATCTTACTGTTGGTCAAAATGTAACGATGGGTTATGAACCTAAAAAAGGAGTCTTTATAGACTTTAAAAAAATGAATAGAGAAGTTGATGAAATACTGGCAGAATTAAATTGTAACTTTAAATCATCAGATTTAGTAAGTACATTGACAGCAGGTGAAATGCAGATGTTGGCAATTGCAAGAGCATTGTATCATCATTCAACAATTATCTCTCTTGATGAGCCAACAGCATCAATTACAATGAAAGAAACAGAAGCTTTGTTTGACGTAGTAAGAAAACTAAAGAAACAGGGCGTTACTATTTTATATGTAAGCCATAGATTGGAAGAAATTTTCCAAATCTGTGATAGAGCTTCCATTTTAAGAGATGGGGAATATATCCAGACAATGGACATTCAGAATACTACCAGAGAAGAATTAATTCATGCAATGGTAGGTAGAGATGTAGCAGCGGTGGCTTCAAGAACAAAACCAAGTCCTCGAACAGACGAGGTTGTTTTAAGTGTAGAACATTTAACAAACGAAAATTATCAAGACGTAAGTTTTGAACTTCATAAAGGTTAATACATTGTTTTGTAGGGATTTTTAGTGGAAGGATGAA
>ERZ1023666.380-NODE-380-length-19147-cov-15.647758_pt1 | contig 19147 bp, 21 predicted proteins | sample MGYA00380341_ERZ1023666 | MGnify/ENA primary metagenome ERZ1023666 (study PRJEB33179, sample SAMN07448983) | human gut metagenome | biome: Human-gut; feature: Human associated habitat; material: Faeces | host: Homo sapiens | place: India: Bhopal | collected...
ACCAAGATAACAGCATAGGAAAGATGCACAAAGTGCAGGAAAGGCGGTGCGCCACGCCTTACTCCTTTGAAAATCGGGATTGGTTACCTTACTTTATTGACTCTCACGCCTAAGAGATTGCAAAAGCCAAAGGTGCGGAGAGCGAAGCGAATGAGGTGCTGAAGGCGGAGCCTACCGCTGAAAAAAAGAAAAGCCTTCATCCTGCGTTGGGCGCAAGACAAAGGCGTATAGGAAAGGGTGATTAGGCAGTGTTCCGCTTCAATAAATCAATCCCACCAGAAATACCATATTGTGGATTTTTTAAGTTGAGAAGAAAGGGATGCAAGATTGTTTCCTTGTAAAATATCCGCACTGTATCCCAAATGTTCCTCTGCAATAGGCATTGTATCACCCATCACTGAACTGGGCAGATAATACTCAACAACATCATTTGAAATATATGCTGCACACGCACCATGTTTCTCATACCAATATTTGGCTATTGCCATGTGTTCTTCAGCTTTCGGACATTCATTCCAGTCACCAAACGGAACATACGCAAATACTTTCCATGGTTCTTTCACGGGAACTTCAACAAGACAGAGATCCGTGCCTTCTACAATTTCAAAATCATTGATAGGCTCAATATTCTCATCTGTACCAACAACATCATTCTTCCATTCTGCATCGCTGTATTCTTCCTTTACCTGTTCCATTCTTTCATGCAGGATAGAAGCTCCATCGTTTAAGTTTGATGCCAACATTTTAGATTGCCACTTCTGACGCTTGGTTTCATCATAGCATTCAGAACTGTCATCAAGTGAGTCGAAAAAACAACTGTCTACAGCCAACAGAACCGGACTAAAGCCTTCTTGCTTGCCTCTCTCGTAAGCATCAAGCCACAACTGCTTAATCTCTGGCGAAGGTACATCTACATGGGTAACTTTACAACCTTGAAGAAGCCACTCAATGGAAGGCAAAGGCGGTATATTGTCTTCACTCTCTACCTCCACTACTTTCATGTTCTTGTACGAAATCATGTAAAGGTTTACCAACTTGATGAATCTCCATGCCAAGAAAGCACAAACAATTATAGGTGTATAGAATTGTCCGCCACTCATTATTCGAGCCACCAATAATCCAATACACAACACAAGCACAAGTCCCCAAACAATCAGTTGCTTGCATAAAATACGACACACTCCCCGCCAGTCATTAGCTTCAATGAGAGCGTTCAAATCGTTGCCCATCTTTTTCTCTGTCCGCTTTTTCCACTTATACAACAAGGCGAAAATGATGACAACTGCCAATACGATGAATAATAGTTGTTCCATAAAGTAGGTTTTGTTGCGACAAAGATACAGAGTTTCTCCTTATTTTCTGCAAAAACGAGCAATTATCTTACTCCACCAATCGCAATTGGGTATAAATCGTGCTGTGGGAACTTTTCGCAGCCGATATAGAGCGTGTCGAAGGCATCGGTGCCGTCGGTACGGTGTTCGAGGAAGTCTTCCTCCGATTCAGGTTGTTTTCACCCGAAAGGTGCAGATGAAGCGAAGCGTAACAGGAGATGAAGCCGATGGCTGCTGCCCACAAAGGAAAAGCCATTGTCCTACGTTGGTTGGGCGCAAGACAAATGCTTTATCTATTAAGGTGGATTCGGATGGAGTCCACGTTAATATGTTCATTCAGTGAATCATTAGCATGTAATTTACCAAAAGGGTCAGTATAATAATATTTGAAAATATTTACTCTGGCGCCCATTCCAGTATGTGATACTATATATTGTGTATTTGGCAATAATTTTATGAATGAAGGGTCGAGATTATATTCTCGTGTGTATGAAGAAGATTCAATTACTTTAAATTTATTTGGAATCTTCCTTTCTAAATAAATGGTGTCAACTTCCTTGTATGGTTTCGGGGTTCGTAGGAAAAAGTCATAAGTATATGCTTTGCTAAGGCTGTCCCATGGCTCAATGGAAAAATGCAGCATTTGGTTGATGTAAAAAACTTGTTCTTTTTCAGATAGTTCAAAATCATGATTGTCACAAGAGCACATCAAGAACAAACACATTGCAAATGTTATAATATACTTCATATTGAAAACTTTAATGAAAACTACATATTGACCTTTCTGATAAGTTCACTAACAACATTTATTATTGAGTTTATATTTTGCTCTTTTCTTTCACCATTAGTGCATTAAATTCATTTTCAGAAATTATCAGCTCATTTGGCATTGTGTTATTTTCCATCTCATTTTGCATTGTTCTTCACAAAGTTACACAATAAAAACGGCAATTCTCCGATTTTATTGCATTATCTCACCCCACCAACGCAAATTGGATACAAATTTGTTGGTGTGTATTATGGAGTATTATCCAAATAATGCAGAACCTTAAAATTTCTGATGTTAATCAGTGGTTGAATACACTTTTCATTAATCTTTTTTTTGTCTACATTGGGGACAATATGCTTTGATACCACTTTATATAAATACAAATTATCTTTTTTGCATCTGAAATAAAAATGACGACTGTACAAATTATCACCACCCCCATAAAGACATTCAAGAATACAGTCATTTCTGTATTTTCGTATATGGGTTTTAAGATTCTTCACGTCTTCAGATGAAGGTAATTTTACGTTTGCAAGATGCCGTCCATTCCTTTTAACGCATAGTAATTTGTAGTTCCCTTCTTCCGAAAAGAAATTGAGCAGTTGTATAGAAAAACATATTTTCTCTTTGATGCATATTTTTATAGTGGATTCAACGTCTTTACTTTGTTGCATACCAGTTTTGCTTTTCCCTATTTGACAGGAAAAGATAATACAAATCAAGAATGTCAGGATATATTTCATGGGCTCTTTTGTCATTTGAATTCACAAAGTTACATCATAAAAACGGCAATCTCGCCGTTTTATTGCATTATCTCACCCCACCCACGCAAATTGGGTACAAATCGTGCTGTGGAAACTTCTCGCAGCCGATATAGAGGGTGTCGAAGGCATCGGTGCCGTCGGTACGGTGTTCGAGAAGGTCTTCTTCGGACTCCGGCTGCTTCTCCATAGACTTGTTCTTGCGGAAGCCGTTGCGACCTCGCTCCACTCCTGCGGACTGAATGGCGAGGATAAGGTCATCGTTGTTTTGGCGGTTGAAGTACGGCATGAGGCGTTGCTTTCCGGCAAAGCCCTGGTTGATGAGAAGGTATTTCTCATCGTGTCGCATCGGGTTGCCGAGGTACACGTCAATGACCTGCCATCCGTGGCGCTCGAACTCATGGACTACCACCCAGTGGAAGTCCTGGTCGTTCACGGCATAGTTAGAGCCGAGGGCGGTGGCATCATAGTAGTAGATGACCGTCTTGTTTGGGTGTGGTGCGTAGTAGGTGCAGAAGTCGGCAACGAGCGCAGGGATTTTGCGCTCGAACTTCACATAGAACGATTTGAGGATGTTCAGGCGGTTGGCACGAGGCTGACCGCACACAATCCAGTTGATGTTGGCATTGTAGTCCATACCAATGCAGAGAGGCTGCATAGGGTCGATGTCCGAGTCCGTGCGACAGTCGAGCGAGCTGTTGAGCGTAGAGAACTGGTTGTTGGCGTGGATGGTGTAAAGATCCTGCTGCGCCTCCTTGATGATGCGGTCGTAGCCGAGCGAGTCGAGGTAGTCGAAATCCGACGCATCATATTTGTGGTACTCCTGCATAGACGAGTAGAATCCGTCATGCGAGATGCCAATCTTCTGACAGAGGATTGACGTTTGGAAAGTTTTTGGCGTGAGGTCGCGCTTCATCTGCCGGATGTATTCCTCACCGAGAAGCTGGAGGTTTTCGAGGGTGGAATACTCCTTATAATAGACCGCCACCGAGCGCATCTTGTTAAGACTCTGGTCGAGCCATTTGAGGTAATTAGGCAGATAAGAAGGAATAGGCTTGCGCAGCTCTTTGAGTTGTGCAATGCGCTCCTTCGTCTGCCAAATCTTGTAGATTGTGCCTTTGATGGTGTCAATCAGCTCTGTGTCCATCTTGTCCTCATAGTGCAGGAACCAAGAACCCTTAGTAGTCTGCGGCATATCCGAAAGCACCATCATGGAGTGGTTAAAGCTATGGTGCCCGAAGTACGAGCGTATGCCACCGTTGGCAGGCAGAGTCTCGTCCTTCAGCTTGTTGTAATCAATGAACTTCGCCTCGTCGATGAGCAGCCATGAGAGCGTGAGCGAGTTGGAAGAGCCCGGGCGGTCCTGACTGATGATGATAGCCACCGAGCCATTATAGAACGTGATGACATGCTCATAGTCAGCCGGTTCGGTGATTGGCTTAGAAAACGACTTCGGCGGTTTTCTGCCTACCACATAATGCACGCCATTGATATAACCCCAACGCTTCCACGCAGCAAGCAGACCAGGGAGCGTGTTCGTCAAGCCATGCTTGAACGTCGGCACGACGATACCACCAGTGGAGCCAGGCATACGCTGCATGTTGCGCAGCACAAATGGCGAGGCGATGGAGTCCGTCTTGCCCGTGCGTCGTCCTGCCACGATGACCGTAGTCTTCGCGCCGATGTATTGCGTAAGGAGCTGAGGTTTGTTGAAGTACACACGCTTAGAGTGTTGCTTCGCCTCGATGTCCCATAGAGAAGTATCAACTTTGTTCGTCATTGTCTTCAGGCTTAAAGATGTCATCAAGCACAAGATCCGCTTGTTCGTATTCAATGTTTTCTGTGTCCGGATGCGAAGTGGTAAGCTCCTGCGTGAGCTTTCGGATGCGGTCGTCGATGTTCGGAACCGGCGTGATGCCCACAACACGCGGGTCCGTAGTCGGGAAGAACGGTTGGACAACAATCATGTGGTACGGCACAGATTGCTCGTCCTCGATGTCGATGCGGTTGAACTTCGCATAAGAAGTAGCAGCCTTCTCCATCGTCTTCGTGTCCTTACGCTTCTTCGCCATCTGATACGTTTCCATAATCATCTCGTTATATCGCCAGCGGTGGAAGTCGCGCGTACACTCAGAGAGGTTCGGTAGCAGAGCCTTGACGATTTTCAAGTCCGCATACGCCGTGACTTGAGAGAGTCCATAACGGCTGCGCAGCTCGTCGACAAACTGACGATCCTTCATGTCAAGGTTGGCGATAGACCATGTGACCATGTCGCGCAAACGCAACAAGTGCTCCACTTGTGGAATGGGGTAACGCTCCTCCAACTCCGCCTTAGCGGTGTAGAGGTCTTGCTTTGCGATTTCTATGATGTTTAATTGCGACATGATTGTTGGTGTTATGGGATAAGCCTCACTAAGCCTTCCTAAGCCTTTTTAAGCCTTTGGCGTGAGGGCTGTTTGTGGACTATTTTGGTGAGCTATTCATCATCCTCCATATCGAGGAGATTGTTACGGGTGTTTTCAAGAGCGAGTGGAGAGCCGACGTAGGCGAGCTGCATCTCCTGATGCAATAGCTTGACACGTGAAGCAGCCTTGCCACGGTGGTAACGTTGCGAAACAGGCGTGCTTCTGTCTGCGATGTCACGGCGTAAATCCTCTGGTGGAACACCGAGAATTACAGCCATGTCACTTATTTTGAGGTAGATTGAAGCATATTGTTCAATCTGTGTGAGAACTTCTTCTGAATATACCATATTATTTTAATTGTTAGCACCGGCAGCGTTGATGCGCTGTTGGAAAAGGTCGGTTAGCGGAACGGAATGGTTCTTTATAAGATCCATGACGGACGTATGAAGAGTATTGAAGATGTCGGGCGAAGTGGAGATGAACGTGGACTCATGGCGGTTGCCTCGTGTGAGATTCTGCGAGGTGACGACACTAATCTGTTCACCAGACTCCGCTTGCACGAGAAGGATTTTGGAATGGTTGTCGGCAAGATAGGTGCGCTTCATCGTCTGTGTGATGAACGCCCAAAGCTTTAGCGTTTTGTTCGTAGCCTTATGGTCGAGCACAAGATTAAAGGCAGAAATGTTGCCGGACTTCTCGATGAAGAAGAGCCTACGCAGGAACTCCTCGGAGATTGAGAACGAAGTCTGCCAAATCTCCGCTTTGCCGACCTGTCCCAAAATCCACTCCAAAACGTCCGCCACCTGAAGAGCATTGGAGAGATACGCCTGGTGTGGACATTCCGAGAGTGGTTTTAGGATGTCATCTATGTTGATGTTGCGCTTCACTACTTCTTGGATTTAGACTTGGACTTCGGCTTGGAAGGAGTGGCATCCTCAGGCTGCTCAGCTAATTGGTCAGTTGGCGACTGACCAATTTCAGTTTCCTTAGTCTGCTCCTCTTCGCTTTCGTTAGTTTCGGTATTTGCTGCACTTTCTGCCTTTGTCACATAATGGTCATAAGTGTCCCAATTTGCGTGCAACTTTTTATCGAGATTTATAAACTCGTCGAGTAACGGCTTGCGTTCTGCAGCCGGCACCTGCTTAGTAGAGTCCGACAACAAGCGTAGGCGTAGATGGAGTTCACGCATACGGTGAGTGATATCAAGGTTCTCGACATAGAGAGCCTGGATATCCTCAGGCAGCGAGTCGTGATCCGCACGCTTGCCTGCCTTAAAGTCAGTAGCAGGGTTCGTGTCCTTATTCGAGAACTCTGTTCGACTTGCCACGATAGAATCCACTTGCTCCTGCATGATGTTCACCTCGTCGTGGGCTTCGATCTCACGGCGAGCTTTGAGGAAGGCACGTAGCTTGCCTTCGATGAACTCAGCCTTGCCTTTGGGATTGATGCTGAGATTACGATACATTATGGTGTTATTGGTGAGTTGGAGAAGGAGGATAGCACCCTCGTTCCAATCACGCTCAGCAGATGGCGTGTCGAGCCATTGCTGGAGTTTGTCAGTCAGATTGTTCATATTTTATAGCTTAACTTCGTTGAATTGTGGCTGTACTCGGCATAGTTCAAGCAAACTTGACTCTGCTCTCGTTTGCTCACAATTTGTTGTTTATTCCAGTAAAGAACACACAATTCTTGTGATGTTCGGTAAGCACATTGCGCATTGCCTTCAGCGTAGAGCCAGTAGTAACGAAGTCGTCGAAGACGATACAGTTAGGCTCTTTGGGGAGATTGTTCATGGTGAACACCGCCCCGATACGCTGCTTGGAATGGCAGAAAGCAACATCCTCGTAGAACGGGATGTTCAGTTGGGAAGCAATCATTTCGCTGATGCGAGTGGCGAAGTTCTTGACGAGATGGCGACGTTTGGGAGTGGTGACGATACACCACGCCCCCGTGTTCAACTCCTCACCGAGGATGTCACGTATAAGTGGCGAGATGCTATCAGCGAAGAACGCCACCATACTATCGTCGCCCTTTATATCCGTCAGCGTTCTGCCATACAGCGACTTCTGCCATAGAGAGATGAAGAACGTGTCCGCCCGTCGAGTAAGTCGGACGCGTCGGGTGAAGTCGCACCGCGCTTCAACCGACTTATCCCACGCCTTGCGTTTCTCAATGGCGAAGATATCCTTCTGTTCATGCGTAGCATCCTTTGAGAACAGATCAAGCGGACCCGATAAGTCCGGCACGGAAATGTCATTCAAGAATTCCTGCATGTCTATCGGAGTCCGCTTGTCCATGGTCAACTATGATTATAACTTTACTCGCCGTTACGCTGCGCAATCAATGTCGCCGTCCTCAGTGGTGATGGTGCCAGTATAGAAAGGAGCCGGACACTCGTCCGATGCCTCCACGTTGATAGTGGTGCCTGTGGTGCCAGTGGCACCCTGACCGAGATCCTGTGTGACGGTGGTCTTGGTAGTCCACTTGTCACAACCAACGACACGGTGCTTGCCCTTCATGTCCTCGACGATGAAGACGTTGTCGTTGTTATTGAGGTAAGCAGCTGCAGCCGATGCCGCTTCGCTTACCGACGGATGCACCGCCACGAGTTTGTTGAGCTGCGTCTGTGACGGCAGTTCACCCTGTGCCTCACTTGTGAGCTGCGACTTCTCAGGAAGGATGTCGATGTATTTCCATACAGCGTTTTCCTTCAACGTGAAGGAGCCGTCATAGACAGAAGAAGTGACACGTCCGACCTCGTTATGAGGAAGTTTAGGCCAAACAAGAATATCATTCTTGGATGTATAATAAACACGGCGACGCACACCAGGAAGTTCCGGTGTGCCCATCGCCCATGCAAGAGATTTTTGTACGTCTGTATTAGATGCTGCCATAATTACTATTGTTAAGAGTTAGACTATAAGCCAGCCAGTTCAACGACCTTCAGGCGTCGCTTGTCGATAGACTCGAACTGTACACCGAAGAACATGGTGGCGATGTACGAGAGAAGGAACGCATCGAAACGTTCAACGTCAACAGATTCCACGTCGCCCATCTGGTCATATCCATAAAGCATATTGATCTTTGGCGAGATGTGGATATACTTCGAGTCCGTCTTGTTAGCAAGCGGGCAGAAGATGAGTTTGCCGTTAGAACCCTCGACAGTAGGCTGATTGTATTGCGTGTTGTATGGAATACCGCTGTGTGTGAGCAGATAACCCTCGTTATACTTATCCACGAAGTCCTGCGAGCAGTACATGAAGAGCGTCTGCGAGCGAAGACGAGGGTCGAGCGAGAACAGAATCTCTTTAGCCACGTCAACAGCGTTGGCAGAGGTGATGGCATCTGTCAGTTTGAGGTAATTGCCGTTCTCCTTAGCGAGAGCCCCGGAAGTAACCTCCTTCTTTGTGATGGTGTCGAAGCCATCGAAAAGATCCTGGGTGGTAGTACCGCTTGCGTTGCGCACACCGCTCCAGATAGCATCATTGAGCTTTTCGGAGAGCGACTTGGCGATAAGTCCAAGTACCTCGCGAGCCGTAGGCACAGACTTCTGTCCGTCGCCCTTAGTGGCACCAGTGCCGAGGAGCGTAGAGATAGCCGAGTTAGGCTCGAACTTAGCGACCACCGAACCGAAGAACGTTTCAAGAGTTCGGAAGTCCAGCTGCAAGTTCACGTCCTCCGAGCGAGTTGGCGAGTAAGGAGCGAACTGTGCCGAAGCGTTGAGCGTGCCCACACTCTCCTTGTAGCGGATGCCAGGGCGACCGGTCATAAACTTAAGAGTCTCATCGCAGCCGATAATCGGCAGACGAAGGAAGTCAGAACGCCACTTTCGAGCAGCATCCTTGTATTCTTGTAGGGTAAATTGTAGTTTTCCTGCCATGATATGGAGTTTTGAATTTTGAGTTTTGAGTTTTGAATTATCGGCGATGCCGATTTGGAGTTAATCAATTTTGATTTTTGAGTTGTTAAGCCATCTTATGCTGGGTGAGGTATGGAGGCGAGGCTTATGGTAATGAGTCAAAGAGAGCCTGAGCCGAGTTGGTGGTGTCGTAGAACTTCTCGATGTCAGACTTTTCGGTGTTGGTGCCACCGTCCTTCTTGTCATCAACAACCGTGTTTGTAGTGTCAGCAGGGAGTTTTTTCAGTTTCTCCTCTAAATCGCTGTTAGCCTTAGTCAGGCGGTCAACGTCAGCCGAGAGATTGGTGATTTCCTTGTACTTCGCTGTGATGTCCGCCTCAATAGATTCGAGCTGTGCCGTGGTAAGCGTAACCTTGTCGTCGTTAGCTTCCAGCGCATCGCAAGCGAGAGTCTTGCAAATGTTAGAATAGGTCTTTTTCATTTTTTCTTCAGAAGATATGGTTGGAACAATTTTATTTGGTTTCTCTTGCGAGTGGAAAACAGAGGCACAAGCCTGCAGGAATCGTCTGAACGCCGTGATGTCTTCCGACTTCGTGTCGGTCAGCATCTTAGGAAGCGGTATGCCGTGAGCGGTAAAGTCCGCAGCAATAGCCTCCGTAAGAACTGGAGCCGACTCATCATCAAACTCCGTGAGTTCATCAACGAATCCCCAAGCCAGTGCCTCCTGTGCCGTCAGCCATCCACCCATTTTCATGAGTTCAAGCAAGTCGGCAGATTTCTTCTTGCATCGTCCGGCATACATCTCTGCGACGTTGGCATCCAGCTTGTTAAGGTCAGACTTCTGCTTTTCCAGATTGTCGATGAGATTCTGCATATCCGTAGCGTTCAAGCTGCCCCACTCGAAGAACGACAGTGAGCACTGGTGTACGAGATACATAGCCGAGTGATCCATGGTGATGCGCTTGGCACCCATTGACGCGATGGTAGCGGCACTGGCGTTCATGCCCACAAAGTGCACATGAACATTGCCGTGTCGCCTGAATGCAGATGATATAGAGAGAGCGGTGTTGAGCTGTCCGCCGAGAGAGTCGATGAGAACAGCAACCTCCTTGTCGGTATTCTTGTTAAGGACGAAATCGACGTAGTCAGAATCGAAGTCCCAACCACCGACGTAGCCTTTAAGATGGAGATTGTATTTTGTCTTTGCCATGATGTTTCATTTTTAGGCAAAGATACATTGTTATATATAGTGTTAGAAAGACAGAAAAGTTGTATCTTTGTAAGCACAATCTTATAAATATAAAAAATGAAAAAGTTTTTAGTAAAAGCAGCATGGATTGCAGATCATGATTCATTAGGTAGAGTTTTAAGTCTACTTGTGACAGCTTACAGAGAAACGGCCCCTTATAACTATGGATATTCACTATCGGAAGATTTTGATGAAGTTATTATTGTTCCCACTGATTACCATAAAGCAGTAGAAATTCTTCCTAAAATGGATAAAATTGCCTCTAAGGATTTTTGGGAAATGGCAGAATTTGGGGATATTGCAGAAATAAATTTAAATATGGATGAATTTTGTGACGGCTACTCTTATCAAAATGAACGGCATAGAGAAGTTCTATTTCATTATTATATAGGTTTGTTATAAAATAATTATCGTTCCCAAAAACTCAACCGATTTTGGCTGTATCTTTTGTAACATTGTAAACAAAGAAAGAAAATGCTGATTATCAATGTTTTATGTTTTAGCGCAATGTTTCAACTGCATACAAAATGTTACAAAAAGGCATGAAAAAAGGCGCTCGTCACGCCGTGCATGGCACAAGTGCCACTTTATTTGTATATGATATGGTGTATTTCGTAGCAGCCGAATCACCATCCACCTTGCCTGTGGAGTCGTCTACCTTAATGACAGGAAAAGGTTTGTCAGCCGTGCCGATGAGATACTGCTTTCCATCCACCGTCTGGATGACGAAAGCAAGATGCTCACGAGCTGGCAGCTGCGAAGTAGTAGAGAAAGAGAGTTTCACCTTTTCCAAAGTGTCGTTATTGTCAAACTGCGTCTCCATTTCACAAACGGCATCACCGATATGCGGAATTAGGAAAGTGTCAGCGAACACTCCGACAGGAGCATCCGCCAACGCTTTCTGTGTGATGCTTGCCATGAGCGACGAGGCAAGCACGTAATATATATTGATGATTCCGGGAAGACGTTGCATATTATTCTACTATTTCTTCAGTTTCAACCTTGTTATTGCTACCGTTTTTTATCGTGCTGTTTTTTCGCTTGCATTGATTAGTAAGATAATTCTTACGCAAGCGTTGGTATATTTTCGCGATGGAGTCCCAGCAAGTGCCGTCCTCCTTGATGCCCCGTTGCTCCATGTAGAGATAAATGAGGTCTTTTTGCTGTTTGCCGATCCTGCCGAAGTCGTGCAGGAACGTCCAGCAGTCTACATCAAAGGAGTTCTTCACGTTCTCCAGCAGCGCACGTTTACCAGTGTCCGTGATATGATTGTAAATACGAGGGTCGCGAGTTTTGGAATACGGAATACAAATGGCGACTTCATCTTCACGTTGCCTTGTAGGGATAGCAGAAACGGGCGGTTTGACAACAGCGAGCTTTATAAGTTTAGACTCGATGCTGCCGTTTCTTAGACGCACTGGTTCCGTGCCACTGTGCCGATGTACGAACCACTGACGCAGATAGGAAGGCATTTTGATATAGATGTGATAGTCGCTCATAAAACATGTAAATTAATTACGAGCACAAAGATACTATAGTTTTCGTGTACTTATATATATGGGCGGAGAGGTTTAAGATATTTTATTTGGTATGTATGTAGGTTTGTTGGTAGTATTTACCAACCATTATTGCCACATCCGTCAGAAGGAAAATTGTCTGGGTCAGAAAATCCGTTCCATTGATTTCTTCGCTAAGAATAGTTATTCCTTTTATTCTGTTTTGTACTTGAATTCGTCTTGTCATTATACATAAATGCAATCAAAACGAGGAAGCATAGTGATGCAAAAACAAAGGCTGTAATATACCATTCTATCAGCAATAAGACTGCGGATATTATTATGATGCCAAGAATACAAGCAATTATGGTTTTCATCAGTTATTTTTTAGTGAATACTTATGCTACAAAATTAATGGTTTTCCTAAAGGAACTATTTGTTTTCTATAAAGTTATGAACTGTATGAAATCAGCAAAAAACTCAGTAAAGTATTAATCACAAGGCTCAGTAAAACTATCATACTGATATGAAAACTTTACATTAAATTCTTGAGATAATTGATATATAGTTTTATTAACCTTATAAAACACAGTTTCTTTGCTATTTTCATTAATATTATATCCAAACTGAACAAGTTTATTGAGGTATTTTTTTAAGTCATATTTTGAAGAAAACAATTTTGACGCAAATGCAGAATATGTAATCAAATCATGCTCAAACCCACCATCATGGTCTCCTCTTCTATGGGTGCTCTCTTTTTCAGATAATATAATTTTTACTGATAAATCTGTAATCTGAAATGATAATTTTAGCGTGTTTGACGAAGCAAAATATCTCATTGCCTCGCCATATATATCTAAATTTCTATTTTGAATCTGATTGTCTATCAATTCCTCTGTATATGGTCTAATTGATTGTACATATCCCCAATCTTTTATAACTTGTACCTTCCCGAGTATTTGACGATAGTGTAACCCTCCAACAATCTCCTCTTTCTCACAAAAAACCAAATCTTGATTTGAGAAATAGTAAAAAAAATTAAGTTCTCTAAATACATGATGGCTACTTAACAAACCGCCAATTTCTACAAACTGAGAATTTACTATTTCAGAACAGATAGCCTCTACGAGTTTTCCGTTTACAGAAAGTGTAACAATTAATTTACCTGTGCTTGAATATATAGATGAAACATTGGATATATTCTGACGATTAAGACTTTGTGGGGTAGCCATCCAATATCTTCCATTTTCATTGAAAGATTCAATATAAAAATTATTCAAGCAAAGTTCAGGATTACTTACTAAACTAGAAAATGAATCTTGAGGACGATTGTTCGTAAACTTTATGTTTTTGGAATATACCGTCCTATTATATCCGCTGAAATTTATTTGCAACAAAGGAGTAAATTTCATATTTTTACTTTTAATCTTGCGACACTATAAATTGCAATATTCTTAAGTAACTGACTAACAATTAGTTGTTCAGGACTTTTGAGCGCCGAAAAAACTCTTGTCTTGGTGTCGCAAAACAAACAAGTGAATTTAACGACAAGCAAGGCAAAGATACAAAGAAAATCCGAGAAGTCCATTTCTTTTGGAAGAATATTAATAATTATGAAATAGTTTGACCATAGGTCGCCCCAAAATTGATTCTATTTTTGGACTGCGTTGTAAGTTGCGCAGCTATCAAAACCTTGCGATACTCACCCAAAACAAGGATTTCAACTCTGCACCAATGGTATTGGGCTTAACGTATTGTGCGGTACATAGGTTTGAAAAAAAACAATAAAAAGAAGGCTCATAGGTGCATGGCTCGTACTCCATAAAGCACGATTGACACTTACGATATTCCAGATTCATCCACTACAATCAGTTGCCGATAAGGAGAAAAACAAGTACCTATTTTATTCTTGAAGGATTGTCAGAGATTTCTCTTTCCTATTTTATGGTATTCGGAGAGATGAATGGATGTTACAAGAAGTTATAAGAAATTACAAGATAATAGCCTACCTAAATAAATGACATACAGAAAGTTACATTAAGTTACAACAATTACAGCATTTCTCTTCTGAAAAATGAATGAGGGCAAAAAATGAGGATTTCACCATATATATAGTCAATGACTACCACTTTATGCTTTTTGGAGCGTATGATAGGCTACCAATATGTATGTAGGTAGATTACAAATCGTGTGCAAGACCTCTGAAAAAAACGGAGTACATCGCAGAGGATGGCCATGTCTTCCGCAAAATAAAAACCGCCGAGACGATGCAATCGCCCCGGCAGTCCACCTGATTATGATACCTATTGAAAAGAAATATATTCGTAGTAAGCTACCGCTTTTAAGAGTAAAAAGCCCTTAGAATAGCTCGTCGCTGTCGGATTGGTCAGGCGCAGTCCACAGACTGATGCCAAACGTCTCGCAAAGCAAGTCATAGTCAAAGCAGTAGGCACGTTGTGTCATAGTAAGTTTTGGAGGCGTGCTACCCATAGCAGCCCTGGTATGGTCGTACTGGATGATGCCCTTCTTGTACACGTCAAATCGCGCCACCTTTTCACCCAGGTAGGCACGGCTGTTCTGAAGATAGTATTTCAGCGCATCCGTAGGCAGCACCTTCTCGTTAGCCTGTCGTCCCTCCTTGCGGTAGAGATTGAAGATACGAGTCTTCTGAAGGAAGAGCACCGGTCGTTCAGTCTGCCAAGTGGCATTGATGATGTCCGTCTTGAACTTGCTGCAATAACGGATAAAGAAGTCGCCACCCTCAATCAGCTCACCGTCGCTTGCAAGATACTGCACCACGTTCCAGAAGTTGCCCAGCTCGCCGTTAGTCTTGCACTCACCATTCTGCTTCTTTATCCCCTCGATGGTGACTTGCAGCATCTCATCGAAAGTCAGCGTAGGGATGATCTTTTGTAACACCCGAAGCGCAGCCAACGGCACACACCAGTTGTTCATGATACGATCCTCACCCTTTTCGCTGCCGAGAGCGTTGCCGACGATATTCTGCGTATCATGGAACGCCGTAGACCACGCCTGTTCAAAGTGTTTGCGCTGTTTAAGGATTTCGAGAGTCAGGTGCGTCAGTCCCAGCGAGCGCATTTCGAGCAACACCTTATAATTCTGCTTCTCCTTGTCCGAGAACTCACTTCGAGGGAACTGCAGGAAGACGAGTCGGGTAAAGAGAGCGATATCCGATGTCGGCATCTCCTGACCTGAAAGAATGATGCCGGAATCAACGGCAGTCGTTTCCTTCTTCTTGTCAAGATCCATATTCATGCGAGTGCGACCGGTGCCGTCCCACAGACCCTTCAGAAACTCAATCATCTTCGGGTCGATATCGTTCTTGTACTCGTCAATATGCGCCAAGGCATTAGCCGACTGCGCCACCGTGTCGTTCAGAGCCGATGGTGTAGAGTTTTGGATATTCGGTGGCGTGTAGCTGATTGTGAACAGTGAAAGTAGCGTGTGGCCAAGCTCCGACTTGCCACTACCTTTCGGACCGAACAGATTGAGGATAGGGAACCAGTGGTTGGCAGAAGTAGAAGTCACCACGTCGCGGAAGAGCGTGGCGAGATAGAAACAGAAGCCTACACGTCCGTTGTCCCCATACACCTTGAACAGCTGCTCTGTAAACTCCTTCAGAGTAACCGAAGAAAGATTGAGATGCACAAACTGCTTCTCAAAAGTAAAGAGCTTCGGGTCGTTCTTGTATATGGACGAGCTGGATGGCAGATAGAAGTTGCCCTTATCCTTCAGTCGCACAATGCCAAATTCATCAGCCGGGATGAAGTGGCAGTCATGGAAAACACCGTTGCCAAAAGCGTAGAATCCGGCACGTTGCCATCCCATTTGAGTGATTTCCGTTGCCGTCTCCGTCTTCTCATATAGATATGATTTAAGTTTCGTTAGTTCCTTCTCAGTACCCTTCCAAATGAAGTTGCCCAAGCCCTCGATTTTCTGCTTGAACTTAGCGAGAGCAATCAGATCCTCCTGTTTCAGTTCGAGAATTTCCTCATGTTTCATTGCATTCTTTATTTTATATAGACGTTTCGGATTTGTCGTATCTTTTATGTGGAACAGCGGAACCATCGTGAAGTTCGACCACTCGTAGACACTGCCTTTCTCCGTTATGGACATGTAGCAGCCGTGGTCGATATAAAAGCCGTATTTGTGGTTTAGGTCGTCCTCATCCTGCTCCTTATGTTTCTTGTCCTGCTCCTCACGCAGTTTCCGCTCCTTATCCACTGCCTGGAGCCACAACCGTCTGCCCTGGTAATACTTCGTGAGCTTACCGATATACATGGACACGCCCGTCTCATCGTCAATCAGCGACAGTAGATAAGCAATCTTCTTGATAGTTAGGCGCTGCTCCTCCGTGGTGTTCGTCTGCGGAAACAGTTTGTCCGCCATCCAAAGAATGAAGTCCGTCTCCTCCGTGGCATTGAAGATATTGGTGTTTTTGAAGAACGTGTCCGGATCCTGCTTCTTGTTGTCGTCCGTGTCCGGGATTTCCTTGATGCTGACAGATAGACCATTTTCCATAGCCAGTGTTCCTGCCTCCATGACGACTTGTATGCCATGGCCAAATGGTTCTCCATTCTTAGGCGGGTCAGCATCCGGAAGGAAACAGACCTTGCTTGCTATGCGTTTGATAGTAGAGAAATGCGTTTCGTTCCACGCTGATCCGAGCGCAGCCACCGTGTTGTATATGCCGATAGACTGAAGACGCATACAATCCGGTGCCCCCTCGACGAGAAACATCTTATCCTGCTTAGCTGCCGTCTTCCAAGCATCCTCGATGCCGAAGAGTACCGTAGACTTGTGGAAGATTAGCGAGTCCGAGCTGTTGAGGTATTTGGGCTGCTGCTCATCCATGCAGCGAGCGGTGAAGCCAATTACATGCCCGAAACGGTCATGTATCTGTATGACGATACGATTCTGGTAGAAGTCATAGCCACCACGATTTAGAAGTCCCAACTCCTTCAGGAAGTCCGCCTTTACTGGAAGCTGCTGCAGGGCGCGCCCATCAGCTGGTGCATATCCAATCTCTTTGAGAGTGGAGTAGTCCTTTCCCCAACGGTTGTAGGCATACGCCTGTGCCTCCTTCGACTGAAGGAACTGCTTGCGGTAGATGTCGGCAACCTGCTTGTTGGCAATCCACAACGCTTCCTTATGCAGTCGCTTCTGCTTTGCCTCCGCTGATTCCTGCTCCTGCTCAATCTCCACGTTAGCCCTTTGTGCCAACGTCTTGACGGCTTCAATGAACGTCTTGTTCTCCACCTTTTCTATGAAATGGATGGCATCGCCACCTTCGCCACAGCCGAAGCACTTGAATCTGCCGGTCTGTGGAGAAACATAGAAAGAAGGCGTCTTCTCGTTGTGGAACGGACAGCAGCCGACATGGCGCGAGCCACACTTCCGTAGGTGGACGTGTTCGCCGATGAGCGCCACGATGTCTGTGCGCTCCAAGATGGTGTCGATGGTTTCTTGTCGTATCATAATGTGGTGTTGAGTGGAAAATGCCCTATATCCACTATCTCCCGACATTGGATATAGGGACTTAACAGTTATATTGAGGATGATTCTACAATGCTCTTATAGCGTTTATGTATTCGCTTTTTAGAATGTACCATAAACGTCCCTTTTTATGAGCAGGGATTAGTTTTCGCTCAATCCGTTTTCTTACTGCTTGTGTCGATATGCCGAGCTCTTTAGCCAGTGCAGCGACACTCATGACGGTCTCTTCCTGGTCAATGACAATCTTCTTCATGTCATCATCTGAAATCCTTGGGGATTTGGGTCTTCCAACTGTTCTCTTCTCCATTTTCTTTATTTGTTAGATAATCTTCTCTTGTTTCACAAATTATTGTCGCAACCTCTAAGTCGGAACAATAATGATAGTGTACGAACTTGCCTCTCTGCTTGCCTCTGCCTTGATTGTGACGTGAAGCAAGGCAGTTCAACGACTGCACTTTGTCACAAGGGAGGTAGGCAGACTTCACCTCTCCGGGGTTGATGGCATTTATCCATTCAGTGATATTTGTTACTCTTTCGCACTCTATAGATAACTTATTTGTTGTTTTACAATAAGTCCTTCTGTAGTGTATTCCATGTCGGGTTAGACCTATATCAAAGTAAAGGTTAAAAGCGTGAAAACCATTGGTAATATCGCACTTTTTTCGTATCTTTGCATTGTTATATAGAGGATATTCTACGAATAGAACACCACCCGAATTTTGCAGTCTGCCTTAACACTTGTCGAACTTTCTTCGGCAAAATTATAAGGAAAAAGAAAGATTGATTTGCAAAGTGTAAATTATTTGTACCTACATACCTACTATTTAACACTTTCTATGCGACATAATGATACTTGTCGATAGTAAAGCAATAAAAAGAGTTCTTTAAAATAATAGTTCAAAATCTAAACGTCTGTCTGCTTTCAGTATGTATGTAGGCACGTATGTAAGTAAAATGTGTGACACTTGTGTGACACTTTGAAAAAAACTACTTTGACGTTTGTTTTGTAGAAGATAAAAATTTCCTTCTAAAGCCCTGTAATGATGTGATTTACACAGGATTACAACGGCGTTAGAATTTGGATTCCAAGCGGATCACTTGGATTCCAACGGAATCACTTTGTGACCCCATGTGGGTCACCAAGGAACGAAAATTCAAATTGAAAGAAAGAGGACTTTTACTTAAGGTAAAGTCCTCTTTCGCGTATAATAGGCTGATTTTCAGTGGAAAATCTATTTTCTATATTAGGTTATTTAGAGGTTAACATTATTGTCTAACATCACGGTGGAATTCCGCTAAGAGTACAGAAGAGGACATAATGTGACACGATGAGCCAAAAATGCGTTACACATTGCGTTACACATTTTGAGAGCTTGCGGTACAAGAAACATTGGCTGCATCAGAAGAGGTGACGCAGCTGCTCCGCAAGTGTAAGAAGATTGTAACGGCTATGGATGTCCTTGACGAGGAAATGACCATGGACAATTTCAATCTTTACTTCTATGGCGAGGAGGTCATGCAGAAGAAGGAAGAGGAGAAAACCAAGGAGCTGGAGAACGGCACGCACTGGAAGTCGGCGGCGATGGCTCGTGCTTTGCCGATTGTCCTTATTTTTATTGGGTATGGAGAGAATGATTTGAGAAAGTCAAGGGCGGTGATGGCGCATACGAACTGATGCAAAGTCAGCGTGGCTTGCTGCTTGCCGTGTTGGACGAGGTAAACGCTGCCGTACAAACGGCAACGCACGAGGACGTTTGACC
>ERZ1023666.382-NODE-382-length-19061-cov-25.399032_pt1 | contig 19061 bp, 19 predicted proteins | sample MGYA00380341_ERZ1023666 | MGnify/ENA primary metagenome ERZ1023666 (study PRJEB33179, sample SAMN07448983) | human gut metagenome | biome: Human-gut; feature: Human associated habitat; material: Faeces | host: Homo sapiens | place: India: Bhopal | collected...
CGCACGCCACGGCAGGCTTGTAGATGTCGGGAGTACGAGAGAGGAGGAGTTCCACGAGCTTCGGCAGTTTTTGCGGCATTGAAGGTGGAGGAGGGAAATCGTCAGCCTCATTGCTGGAGGTTCCCTCATTCCCCATCAATGCCATTGAATTCTTTACTCTTCGTTCTTCACTCTTCACTAATTTTTCTGCCTCGGCATTGATGCGAATCACGTCTCGTGAGAAAGGTTTAGAGCTGTCGCCATATTTGGCGTAGAAGTCGTGGATGAGTTGCTGGCAGTCACGCTCCCCAGAGAACTCCGGCATACGGATGGCAACCACTCTTCGCATGTCGTCCTCGCTCATCACTCGGCTTGCACCGGCAGAGAGGATGGCGAGGAGGGAGGAGTGTCGGGAACCTTCCTGGTTGATGTCTATCTTGTCGAGGTTCGCTTGTTGTCGGAAGAGGTCGAAGGCGACAAGGCTCTTATCAGTTCCAGGATTGCCCCCATCAGAATGAGGAGCAGCACTGCTATCACCAGTTGCGGTGTCGCTATCAGCAGGATGAGAAAGAGGACTAGGAGGAACTTGATTGCCTCCCACAGGGGATTGTTCTGTTTCATGTTGATTTGAATTTGATTGATTTTTCCTTCCATCAATGTCAAGCCCTCGCTTGGCGAAGGCTTCACGTCGGATGCGAAGCTCCTCATCGGACAGTACGGCGTACCACATCGGCGAGCGATAAATCTCCGATTCCTTGTCTGTGATGAAGATGATGCGCTCAGGCGAGAAGCAACTCTCGTCGCAAGGCACACCGAGTGCATCGCAGTAAGCACGCTGTGTCTCCTCTATGGTCATGCCGATCGGCATTCTGATGTCGATATGGAGCTTCTTGCGAGCGGAATACTCCAAGTGGAGGAGCATTCCCTTCCAAGGGTTAGGAATGGTCTCGCCATTCTTCGTGCCTAGAGTCTCGCTCTCATCAAGCAGCTTCGCCATTTCGAGGGCGGTATCTACCAACTCCTTGTCGTCGATGTCGATGGTCGTTTGGAAGAGGAAGCTTTCGGGGGCGATGTGGTCCTGTCGGCGCTTGTCGTCCACGAAATGATAATAATGTGTGCAGCGGAAAGGCAACTGCGCTTTGAGTTTGGCGGCGGTCATATCCTTGCCCACCACCTTGTGTTCGCCACGAATTTGGAGAATGGCCTCGTGGAGCCACGGATAACTGATGAGCTTGTCATATTCCGTGAGCGGCAAGGAACTGGTATGCCCCTTGTTGCCGCTGCGGAAAGGATTCAGTGCCATCAGATGCTTGAGTGGGCAAGGATTGCCCTGCCCACTCGTTTGATGTTGTTGTACCATAATAAACTTTTAAGATTGATTTTTTTGTGATGAATGAAGACTAGCAAGGCGTTTGCACCTTGTTGAAGCACTTCACTTTGACCTTGAATTTGAGTCGCTCAAACTCAGCCAAGTCCCACATTCTCTTGGCGAGGTCGTGGATGAACTTGCGTCCACGCTCCGTCCACACGAGGTAGGTGTGGGTATAGACCTGCCCCAACTTCATGCTTCGCTCCGCATCACCTATCGGAACCAGCAAGTCGAGTGTCTTCACACCGCTTTTCGTGCGACTCTTGGCAAGTCCCATGTGCGCATACTCAGCGTAGAGCATGTACTGACCGCTCTGGTAATACTGGATGTGGCAGGCACAGAGCGAGCGGTTCAACTCCTGCGCCGTGATGCCCAGTTCCTTGGCGATTTGCGTGGTGGTGTAGCAAGAGATGCTGTCGAGCACGTTATCGACATAAAGTTCCTTCGGCAACATTCGATCGACATCCTTCTCCAAGGAAACAATGACTTTGTCTCTCTCGGCGATAGCCTCCTCCAAGACCTTTTGGAAGCGAGCCTTGATTTGCTCAGGAGTCTCGTCGGGGTTGATGTGGAAGTAGCCTCCGTTCTTTCGGATGGCAGGCAGCACTTCCGATGTCACCCAGTGCTTGAATCGCTGAGCACTTTCGAGCTTCGAACCGAAGACGAGGGAATAGACACCGCTCTCGTTGACGAAGAGCATCTGAACCATCTGAGTCTTAGGACTCTCACCGTATCGATTCTTAACATTTCTAGCAATACCGCATTTCACGGTATCGCTAAGGTTAACGTGCTGTCTGATAGCGTCATACGCTTTCTTGTACCCCAACGCCTCACACACGTCTTTGCCGCAGAAGAATGGCTCACCATTCTTATCCGTCATCGTGCACATACGACCGAACTCAAGACTGTAGAATTCCATTACGTTGTGCCCGTCAGTTGCTGCATTCTTGGCAGCGGCACCATTCTTGGCAGCGGCACCCTGGGCACCGCCACCTACTTTACTAAATTTTGTCATAAGCTTAATGTGTTTTATTAGTGAAACAATAAAAAATTCATAAGTGATTTGTTTCCAGCCTTGTCAGACATCGCATGGGCTAGGCACAAACAACGGCTTGCCCACGAACCTCAGAACTCGGCATTGGTTCTGAAATCCGTGGGCAAAGGTACTGCGAAAAAATGAAAGCGATTGTATTACATAACGTTACGTAATATCGTAACATTTTGGCGGAAGATGTTGCTAATCAATAGATTATGAGTTGAAAATTATTTTAAGTTTCTCAGCATCGTAACATAGTTCGGTATTCTTTACCTTGCCGATTCTTACCCATTCGTTCTTGGCTTGTTGCTTCTTGGAGGGAGCTACCCCAAAGAAACTAAGATACATATCCCAATCCACATTTTCAGTGGCAGGGTTGATGCCTAGATGTCCATAGGCAGAGGCGAAATACACCATTCTCCCGAAGTTCTGCGTGGTGCTGTCCCATACGAATCGGTCACCCTCCACGTGGCAGAACTTATGAGTCACCAGTTTCTTCCATCTCTCTTGTGCGTCATCTGTCTGAAAACTAGAGAAGGAGCCAGCGTGGTTTGCAGGAGTATCTTGTAGCTTCTCCTTGTCCTCCTCGTTCTTGCGATAATCGTTATAGACACCATCGCCAAAGTTGATTTGCTGGCTGTTCATGGTGATGTTTGCATTCGCCAAGAGTTGTTTGATAAGTTCTTCGTTCATGTTCTTCTTTTGGATTGTTTTGATGCAGTTATCTAGGTTGTTCAATTGAAAGTCCCAGTGGTATCCACATTTTCGATTCATGATTTCCAGGCAGGTTCTCACGAAGAGGATGTTGGCGAGCGTTCCCTCGCTCAGCACGATTTCTATGAAAAACTGCACTCTTTCTTCCTCCATCATTTCCTTCATGATGCCGTCATTTGTCTTCATGCTCTCTTATATCAATAGGTGAGTAAATCATAGTATTAGAGGAAGACAAAATGAACGTTTCTCTTGAAGTACATTTCTCGGATGAGGTGGACATACATCAGATGCCAGTCGCCAGAGCCAGGCAGCAGGAAGTCTTCGCCATCGTGCAGGTCGGGGTCGGCAGCCGCATCCAGTCTCAGGAACTCTTGCTCCACGCATTTCCAAGCTTCCTCCTCATGGGTGATGCAGTCTTGCTTGTGGTAGGCTTTCACCATCATCAAGTAGCATTTTGTCACGGCTAGGTAGTGGCAGGTGTCGGTGTCGTATTTGGAGATGTCGAGCAGGGGGTCGGCGAGCACGCCCGTGTCGTTATAGACGAGGTTCGACTTGTGGAGGAAGTCGATGGCAAGGAGCCACATCTGTTCGAGGCAGAGGTGCTCGTCGCTATAGCCGTTTTTGCCATACGCCATCTTGTGCAGATGACTTTCCATTTCTTTGAAGAAAGGATTGAAGGAAAGAAACTCTCTCAGGTGCTTTCGGTCTTCCCGAGGGAGAGATTTCTTGTTGACCATTTGTTTTTAGTTATGATGTTGTTTCGGGTGTTGCGAGGGGTAGGCTATCAAGAGTTCTGTTCCTGTCTCACCACTTGTCGCAAGTCCTTGTGTTGCTTGATTTGTTCGAGCACGCAGGTCGCCTCGATGCCATAGATGGCCTTGAAGTCCTCGGTAAGCCGATGCACCTCGGCAAGTCGCTCCTCCTTGTCGATGATGTACTTGATGCCCTCTGCCTCCTTGCGTGCGAGGTCGAGGTAGAAGGCAATGACATAGGCAAACTTGCCTAGGGTGTCGCCCGACACAGAAGGTTGGCAACATCTCAGTGCCTTGATGGTCTTGAAGTCGATGCCGAACTCTTCATATATACGTTTGGCACTCGTGAATCCCTCATTGGCGATATGGTCCACGAGTGTGCCCACCTCCTCGATTTTTCTAGTTCTGAGGAGTTGCCCAGCGTACGACTTGCTAAAGATTTGCCCTTTCTTCATGTGCTCGGAAATTAATGCGAGTGTAAATTTCGCTATAATTTCCGATACCACCAAATGTCGTTGGGAATCCTTAGTTCCTAATTTGAGCCGTTATTTAACGTTGATTTATAATGATTAACAGAAAAGGAGTGGGGAAGTGGGCAAAATCCACCTCTCGGCATAATGGGTGGTGGAGCCGGTGGCATTGGAGGAATAATCACATATCTAGCATTGGGATTTTCCTTCTTCAGCTGTTCCACCTGGTCTTCCCTGATACGTAATACATAGTTTTGCTTGATGGCTTCTAGCTGCTGTGAGATTTCACTTACTTGATGATATTTAGCGAAAAACGTATAATCGCAATGAGCTATGGAGTTGCTGCAAGCATATAGCCGCCAATTTCCATAAGTGTTTTGCCCCTCTTTGATAAGTTTCAGAGTGCCACGTTTGCATTGTGGGCATATCATAGAATCACTTTGCAAATCTATCTCCGTCACAAACTGTGAAGGACATGAGCGATTATACATGACGTACGTATGCTTCTTGGCTCTTGTGATGGCAACATAAAACAATCGTCTCTCTTCGGCGTATTGGAATGGCTCAGGCTTGCTCAACACATACCCCAAGATAGGGTCATCGCTTACTCTTGATGGGAATCCCCCTGCGTCTTGACTGCAATTCAGGATAATCACATGGTCTGCTTCCAATCCCTTGGCGGAATGAATGGTATTGAATGGAATTTTCCTGCCACAAAGAGTTACACCAATGATGTCGTTCTTTTGGCTTCTCTCCACGGTCTTTGAGTCAAAAATCTCCGCATCGTAATGGTATCTGCCAATAATCATAATCGATTCCTCTTTCGGAATTTTCGAAATGATGGATTTGAGTTTCTGTATATGAGGCGCATTTTTATCACCTGCATCAAAGTCAATCGTAGTGACTTCTGTTTTCACAGAGTCATTTACAGGCTTGATGTTTTTTACGACCTGGGCAGGATTGGCAAGTATAAACTTGGATGAAGTCTCAATGGCAGGATTTCCAAAGCGATATGTGGTCTCAATGGCACATTTCTCTGTAAATCCAAAGTAATTCTCAAAGCTATTGAACAATGTCAAGTCACTACCTGAAAATCTAAAAATAGATTGCCAGTCATCACCTACGCAATAGAGCTTAGTCAAGTTCTTCTTTCTTCTGAGCGATTGCAACAATTTGTATCTGTCAACGGAAATATCTTGGAACTCATCGACCAGTATCATGTCATATTCTTTCTTGTACATTCCCGATTCGCAAATGTCTGTTGCTTTCAGAATCAAGTCTGTATAGTCTATTTGATGTTTTTGTTTCAGATAGTCTTCATACTCTTGATAGAAAGGCTCAAAAATTTCCTTCAACATAAACTCAGACCTATGGATGAATGCAGGGAACTTAGCTTCTTGCTTGATAGTCTCTAGGATGGAGTTCGTTGTCTGGCGATTCGATTTCATCAGTGTGATGAAAGTCCCGATCAGTTGGAGGATGGAATCTTCCATCTTCTTGTTTCTCTTGACCAATCTGTCAAACTTTTCTTCCTCGGATAGTGGATGCAAGTTGATGCCATATTGCTGAAGTTGCTTTGTCAACTTGGCATATACAGTGCCATCATGAAACATTGCACTGGTGGTTTCTATCAGCGGAGTGCCATATTTCGTGTTGATAGTTCTTTTCCATTTAATTCCGTCATTGTACATTTTATTTGCTTCTGCAAAGCCTCCTTTCTTCCCTTCACCAAACCATTGTGGAACATTGCCATTGGCATCAATACCAAAATGCTCATAGATGATAAAATATGGCTTCCCATCATGATAAAAGTGGATGGTGAAATCGGGTTTGTATTGTCGCTTGTATTCAGTCGCTGTATTTTTATAATATGGCTCTTCGTATCTAAAGGAAATGCCATTCTCTGTAAGGAATGTGCAGATTTTCTTCTCCTCCTCACTTCTCGTGAAGACAATTCGCCCATCCATGTCAAGATAAGGTGCTTGTATTCCATACAAAGCACGATCTCTAAGATACGCTTCTGCCGTGAGGTAATCATGCTCATCCATGGTGAGCGATTTCTCTTGTGTAAGGAATTGATTGATGGCTTTCTTGAAATCTAGATTGGTGTCACACAAGTGATAAAAGCAAGTGAGCATCGTGCCAGAGTCACAGATGTCAGGCTTCTGCTGTGTCGTTTCTGCCAAGATATGGAATGCCAAACTGTGGAAAGTATAGCATCTGAGTCCCTTGGCTGCTAATCCCAATCGGTCGGTCAATTCCTTGGCTGCCTTTGTGGTAAAAGTCAACGGAAGAATCTTGGAAGGGGTGATATGTCTTCTATCTATCAAATACATGATTTTAGCGACAGAGGTAGAGGTTTTCCCGCTACCTGCGCTGCTGATGACGAGGCAGTTGTCTTCCAACTTGACAATGGAATCTCTCTGCTGCGTATCCAATGGGTATTTCAATACCGTATCAAAGTACTCCTTGTTTCTCTCCAGTTCTTCTTTTATGAATGTTCTGTTATGCTTTTGAGGAATTATTGCGAAGTCTCTCTTGATTTCTCGCTCATACATATCTAAGTCCAGGAAAGCCTCAGTAATGTTCTTGTTGACATATTGATGGAAGGAGCGTGTAAGGAATTGCATCGTTTTATCTTCAATGTCCAGTCCTTCGAAGCAAGAAAGAAGCTCACTATGCGCAAAGTAATGGTTGCTATCCAAAAATGAGTTCATTCTGGTGATGAAAGTCTGTGTTTCTTCATACCAGACAAGAAACTTATCTATAAGAGTCCTACCAAAGATTCTCAAATACCAAGCTGATTTATTCTTTTTGCATTTTTCAAATATAGGCTGATACTTGGAAATATAATTTTGATTTTCAGAATAGAAAGCTATGTCATGGCAGTTTCTTGTGAAGTAATCAACACATTCGTAGATGGCACCATAAATTTTGCTGCTCAGGCGATGGCGCAACCATAGTATAGTGATTGACAGCAATATGACTGCTGCCAATCCTTTGAGTATATATGGATTAAATATGAAACTATGCATTGATAGGATAATATAATTTTATGAAACAAGGGCTATCAATAGATTCTTCGGATTGCTATTGGTAGGAGGGCGAACAGGAGTGATATAAATAAGTACTTGTTCATAGAATTTCATTTGTTGATTTAAATTGACAAGTGGGGAAGTGGGCAATTTTCATTGCCTCACTTCCGCTTGCTTACTTTTATAGAATTACACGGCAGGTATATCTGCCTTTGTCGTTTCTTAGAATGTTCCACCAGCTATCTCGAAGTACTTGCCGAAGAAAGACTTGATGCGCTTCAACACCTCTTGCAACTTGCCTTCTCGATTGGCATTCGGGTCGAATGGATTGATAGGGGGCATGATGCCGTTCAACTCCAAACCGCCCTCTGGCACATAGCCACGCTCCCAAGCGGTGGCGATGAACTCCTTGGCAGGACCTTCCTTCAAGTGCTCCTCAGTCACGATGGCATTGAACTCCCTGCGCTTCTGCTCGTTCACGTATTCCTTCCACTTCTCCGACACATCACTGTCAGGGGTCAGACTCTCGATAAACTGGTTGATCAACTCCTTCTTGTCTCGCAAGTCTGGACTGGAGTCTATCGCCTTGTTTATCTTGATTTCCAAAGCTCCCACGTCAGCCCTGTCACCTTGCATCTCCTTTACGAGAAAGAGGATATAGTCGATGTTCACCTCCACCTGCTTCACCAGCTCCATCTCAAACTCGATGTCGTTGGTGATGTCCTCCTTCTCCCCCGTCTCTCGCTGCGTCTTCACCCAGTCACGAAGATTCAGGTAGATGCTCGTATAGTCTTGCACGTCACGCTCGCTCAGAGGATCAACCTCAGCGAATTGGTCGAAGCTACTCAATAGGTTTCTCATCTTCAAGACGGCGCCGAAGAGCTTGATGAAGAGTTTCTTGTCCTCGTCGGTGAGCGGCATCTCGCCTGGCAGTGCCAACTGGGTCAACTCATCCAGGTAGTTGATGTAACCTTTCTCAAACTCCGGCTCCTCGCCTTCCTCCGCATCCTTGTAGTAACCATTGAAGTAGTCGTCGAATGGGCGAAGGATGGTGACGCCCTTGGCGGTGTTGTCGCCGAAGAGAGCCAAGCACTTGTTGGTGGCATCCTCCAAGTTGCGGAAGCACACGATGTTGCCGTAGGTCTTCACGCTGTTCAGTATGCGGTTGGTACGGCTGTAGGCTTGCAAGAGTCCGTGATAGCGCAGGTTCTTATCGACCCACAATGTATTCAGCGTGGTGGCATCGAAGCCTGTCAAGAACATGTTGACCACTATCAAGAGGTCGATTTCTCGGTTCTTCATGCGTTGTGACACGTCCTTGTAGTAGTTCGGGAACTTGTCGGCTGAGGTGTCGTAAGAGGTGCCAAACATGCCGTTGTAGTCCTCGATGGCTTTCTCCAGGAAGTCACGGCTGCTTTCGTCCAGTCCAGCGGTTGAGTCGCTATCCTCGTCCTCATAGCCTTCGTCCGTTACCTCCTCGTTGGGGGCATAGCTGAAGATGGTGGCTATCTTGAGTCGCTTGTTCTCAGGAAGTTCCTCCATCTGCTTTTTCAGCTCCTCATAGTAGAGCTTGGCGAAGTGGATGCTCTGCACGGCGAAGATGCTGTTGAAGCCGTTGAGCCTTGCCTTCTGCCTTACTTCCTCCACCTGCTTCTTCTTGTCTTTCACCACCTCCTCGATATTCACGAGCTTGTTGAAACTGTAGGTGGAGCCACGCTTGGTCTGCTGGGCGAAGTGCTCCAAGATGTAGGCAGCCACGCCCTGGATGCGCCTTGGGTCTTCGAGTGCCTTCTCTCGTGCGATGTCCCATACCTCGCTGGTCTCCACGTTCTCCTTTTCCTTCATGGTGGAGATATAGGCGACACGGAATTTCAGCACGTTGTGGTCTCGGATGGCATCCACGATGGTATAGGCGTGGAGTCGCTTGCCAAACACGTCCTCGGTGGTGTTCAGCGTGCCTCTGCCCGATGTTACGTTCTCCACGAAGATAGGTGTACCCGTGAAGCCGAAGAGGTAATACTTCTTGAACTTCTTGGTGATGGCGGTGTGCATGTCGCCAAACTGCGAGCGATGGCACTCGTCGAATATCATGACCACTTCCTTCTTGTAGAAGTCGTGCTCCGGGTTCTTCTTGATGAAGGTGGCGAGCTTCTGTATGGTGGTGATGATAATCTTGCTTTTGGCGTTCTCTATCTGCGCTTGCAGTTGCTTGGTCGAGGTATTGCCGTTGGCTGCGCCCTTCTGGAATCGGTCGTACTCCTTCATCGTCTGGTAGTCGAGGTCTTTTCTATCCACCACGAACATCACCTTGTCGATGTATGGCAACTTGCAAGCCAACTGCGCCGCCTTGAAGGAGGTGAGCGTCTTGCCTGAGCCTGTGGTGTGCCAGATGTAGCCGCCAGCGTCTCTTGTGCCGTAGAGCTTGGCGTTGTGGGCTATCTCTATCTGGTTGAGCAACTTCTCAGTGGCTGCTATCTGATAAGGACGCATCACCATCAGCACCTTTTGGTCGGTGAGCACACAAAACTTGGTGAGGATGTTGAGCAGTGAGTGGCGTGTGAGGAAGGTGGCGGTGAAGTCCTCCAAGTCGCCCAATACCTTGTTCTTGCCGTCTGCCCAGTAGCTGGTAAACTCGAACGAGTTGCACGTCTTAGGGCGTTGCTTGCCACTGCTCTGCTTGTTTTGCTCCTTGATATGGCTGTCACGAGTGGTGTTGCTGTAGTATTTGGTCTCCGTACCATTCGAGATAACGAAGATTTGCACATACTCATAGAGCGAGCATCCTGCCCAGAAGGATTCCCTGCCATAGCGGTTGATTTGGTTGAAGGCTTCCTTGAGGCTCACGCCCCTGCGCTTCAACTCGATATGTACCAATGGCAAGCCGTTCACAAGGATGGTCACGTCGTAGCGGTTCGGGCGTTTGCCATTGTTCACCTCATATTGGTTGATCACCTGGGTGGAGTTGTGGTGAACGTCCTTTGTGTCGATGAGGTAGATGTTTTTCTCCTCGCCGCTGTCAAGGGTGAAACTCTTCACGTTGTCACGCTGAATGGTCTCGGCTTTCTCGGTGATGCCCTTGCCCTCATTGGCGATTTCGGTCTTGAAAAATCGTTGCCACTCGTTGTCGTTGAAGACAAAACCATTCAACTTCTCCAACTGCATTCTGAGATTGCTAATCAATTCGTCCTCATGATGGATGTGCGCATACTCATAGCCTTGACGCTGTAGCTGCGCTATCATGGTTGCCTCCAGTTCCGCCTCGCTCTGATAAGACTCGGAACGAGGTGTCGTGCGCTCATACTGGGCTACCACCGTGGAGAGCGTATTTTCTGATACGATGTCGGTTTGCATAAGCTTTTGCTTTTAATATGTTGATTTATGCTGACTTGCGTTTGAAAGTCAAGAGCTTGTCTCTGTAATGCTCATATTGCTGGCGGCGTGCAGCGATTTCCGCAGGGAGACCAGCAGTGAGGGATGTCGTGAGAGACTCGAAGCGGTCGAGGATATTCGCTAAGCGCTCTTGCTCTTGAAGAGATGGAACTGGGATTATTGATTTTCCAATACTTTGAGCGGATATAGAACAGATTTTACCCTCACAAACATATTTCTTGATTTGAAGATGGTACTTGCTTCCTCTCAGATAATGAGATACATATCTTGGATTCATATTGCTTTTAAAGATATAGCAAGCATCATGTACCGCTACGTCTTCATCCCCAAGCCAAGCCATTCCGATGCCAATATCCATATTGTTTTCTCCAGCTCCGACAATAATGACATCATTTTTGGTTGCAAATCTCATTTTCTCAGCCTTTTCTTTAGTGAGGTGAGTTCTTGCTTGCGTAGCTTGAAGACCATAATACATATACATATCTCCATAATGTATGCAGGGTATTCCTTCTTCAACAATATCAGTTCTGACAAATCGTTTGCCACGAATAAAAGTACCGACTTCACTCATTTTCTTCCACTCTACATCTTGCCCCCCCACATTGTCGAATGAGAGCAACTTATCACGATAGTACTCATATTGTCGCTTGCGACAATCCAGCTCTGCTTCCAGCTCTGCTTCCAGCTCTGCTTCCAGCGAAGTGAACTTGTCGAGGATGCGGACTATCTCGGTTTGCACCTCGATAGGAGGAAGAGGAATCTCTATACTGCCAACTTTTTTTGTGTTTATAGTTGGAACACCACCACCACTTTGAAGATTTATAATGTTACTTTCTATGGATTTTAATTTGTAATACAAGAATTTTGTATTTATAGTATTTCCTGCTGTAGGTATGACAGAAAAACACTTGTCGTTTAAATAAAATTTTTCGACAACATAATTGACAAATCCAGCATAGGCGCCAACACGAGATACTGTTATAGTATTTTCGTTTCTATTAAAATCCTTGTAATAGCCCATAGGTTCTTTACCGCCACTGTAAACTGGATAAATATCAGAATCAGAACAATCTTTGTTTGTTATTCCTTTTCCTGTCTTAATCTCACATACCTCTCCCAACTTCACAAACTCCACTCCATCTGGGCAAAGCTCCTGAATCAAAGTTTCAAGATTTTTCATGCTGCACCTCCTTCCAACTGCATTACAATCTCATCAATATCTTTTCTCAGCTGTTCTTCTCTCGCCACAATCTCAGAGATGCGAGTGTTCAGCTCCACGATGTTGATTTGCTCACGAGTGTCCTCTTGCTCCACGTAAGTTGAAACGGAGAGGTTGTAATCCTCCTCGGCAATATCGGAAGTCGTTACTACATGGCTGAAATGAGCGATTTCGCTCTTCTCCATGTGAGCATTGTAAATCTTTGAAATGTTCTCTGGGGAAAGCTTGTTCTTATTGCCCTCATGGATAAACTCGTTGCTGGCATCAATAAAGCAAACTCGGTTGTCTGACTTGTTCTTCTTCAAAATCAAGAGACAAGTGGCAATGCTCGTTCCAAAGAAAAGATTAGGTGGCAACTGGATGATGGTATCCACAAAGTTGTTGGTAATCAGATATTTTCTGATTTTCTGCTCCGCACCGCTGCGATATAACACGCCAGGGAACTCTACGATGGCAGCCGTACCCTCTGCACTGAGCCAAGAAAGCATGTGCATGGTGAAGGCAAAGTCTGCCTTTGAGCGAGGAGCGAGCACGCCAGCAGGGGAGAAGCGAGGGTCGTTGATGAGCGTGGCATCGCTATCGCCATCCCAAGGCACGGAATAAGGTGGGTTGCTCACGATGGCATCGAAAGGCTCGTCTGCCTCGTGCAGCGGATTCTTCAAGGTATCGCCGTTCTGAATGTCGAAATGGTCGTAGTTCACATTGTGCAAGAACATGTTCATGCGGCAGAGGTTGTAGGTGCGGATATTGATTTCCTGACCATAGAAACCATCCTTCACGTTCTTGGCTCCCACCACACGGATGAAGTTGAGGAGCAAGGAGCCTGAGCCACAAGCAGGGTCATATACCTTGTTGACGCTCGTTCTGCCAGCTGCTGCTATCATCGCCAAGAGGTAGCTCACATCGCCTGGGGTGTAGAACTCGCCTCCCTTGGTGCCGGAGTTGAGGGCGTACATTTTGATGAGATGCTCATAGCAGAGACCAAACACGTCGAGTCCGCTCTCGATATATTTCTCGAAGTTGAGGTCACGGATGCTTTCCAAGAGGGTAGTGAGGAGTTCGTTGCGCTCAGCCACAGTACTGCCCAAGCCTTGGTCGTTGGTATTGAAGTTGTTGAAGAGTCCCTTCACGTCATTCTCGCTCGGAGTTCCGATGGCACTGTTCTCGATGGCACGGAAGTTATTGCTGAGCGTGGTGTTCAGCTCAGTATTGTTCTTGGCGGCATTCGCCACGTTGATAAAGAGTTGAGAAGGGAGGATAAAGAAACCTTTTGCATTGATGATTTGCGTGCGAGCATTCTCTGCCATCTCATCGGTCATGTGAATGTAGTCGGGGTTCTCCACACCAGCCTCACGCATCAGTTGGTTGCAATAGTCGGTGATGTTTTCTGAAATAAAACGATAGAAAAGACCACCGAGGGTATAGTCCATGAACTGTACTGGGTTGACCTTTCCGCCATGCACCAAGTTGGTCGCCATTTTCCAGATCATAGCGGAAAACTCATTCTTCAGTTCCTCTGTTCGTGGGTTGATATTGACTACGGCAGAAGTGTCATTCAGCGTTGTATCTTCGGTTTCGGGGGGGGTAAATTTCTTGATACTCATATCGTTATTTCGTTTTTAGTTTCTGTCTTGTCAAAATATCATCGTGATAAGATTGACATATTGATGGCAAAAGTACACAAAATAAACGAAACAAGCAAAAGAAAAGCGAAATATTTCCTTTCTCTTGCTTGAAATTTTTGCTTTTGCCTTGTGTAGACAATGGCAAGGCTTAGTTTTTATAACATCGAATGTAAATCCATGAATAATGGTTCGGTAAAACAATTCGATGTTCCTTTTGAGAGCGGTTGAAAGCCATTTTTTATATAGAATGGGGTGGCAGTTTTGTAGGCATCGACAGTAATAAAACGGCAGCCGATGCGATTTCCTTGCGTACAGAGGAACTCGATTAGAGAGAGAATAATGGAGCCCAATCCCGTCCCTTTCATTGATATATCGACACCAAGACGGCATAGTTTTACTGCAGGATAACTGCGCAACCGCTTCTCATGAACAAACCTTCGTTTGCGAAAACGATTGAACTCACTATTGCTAGCAAAATCATTCACGGATAGTTTGTCGGCGGCAAGACTGAAATATGCCACAACTTTATTTTTAGACTTATTGGTTACAATGTATGTAACAGACAGCAAAGATTTTGTGTAATCAGCAGATTCCTTGGTAATGAAGTTGTCAAGATCTTCATCGCCACATTGGAATGTTTTCACACAATCTGTTGGTTTCAAGATTTCGTATTTAAAATTATCTTGAAACTCACCTAAAGTTATTCTCATTTTCGCTCTTTTTAAGATTGTACAAATGTCTTCTCAAAGACTTTACACCATTTATGAAATTCTTCTTTCTTTTCCTTGCTCCATTTTGGAGGATTCTCCATTCTCTTCATGAATCTGCGAGCGTCTTCTCCATACAAGATTGGGGTCTCTCGCCAAGCTGGTTCCAATGATTTTCCCATGTTTTGTCCTTTCTTTTAAATTGTTAATAATATATTTGTGCGATAAAATCATCACACGGTTGCTTCTGCAAAGTTACGCTTTTATTTCGACACCGCCAAGGATTTCGTAAGTTATTTTTCTAAAAACTTGCAATTTTCTTAATACAATATCTATTGATACAAATATTTACCGAGGTGCTGAAATTTATGCGCAAATGCATAATATCAGTATCACCGAATTAGCAGAAAAAGCCCTTCTTAAGTTTGTAGGTAAAAAGGAGAATTTTCGCTTGAAGAAAGAAGAAGAACTGTCTCCTGCAGTCAAGAGCCTTATCGGCATCGCCAAGCCTTCAGGTACACAAAAATGACGGAATGAGCAAGGAAAATGGGGGATAATTTGAAAAATAAATGAAACAAGCAAGAGAAAGGGGAGATATGTGCCCTTTTTCTCTTGCTTGTTTTTCTTTGTATGACAAATACTATTTATCAAATCCGAAGTGGATATTTTTTTTAATCTTATCAACCACATCGATGTGAATTTCACGAGAAATGATGTGGATATAGATATCATTACCACAAGCGTCAATATAGATGGGGGTATCAACAACAGATAAACTCAACTTCTTGACTATTTTGTCGAACAATTTCGTGAATAACCTGTTGCGATAGGCTTGTACTGACAAACTATCTTCCTTCTTCTTGATGCTCATGGGAACATCGGATATATCGTCGCATTGATAGAACAAGATGGCATTGGGATGACCGATGAAGAAGGAAGCTATCGTCTGGGAAATCTTATTCAACAATTTCATCGGAGTCACTTTCTGGGCATTGCCAAGACGATCTAAGTAAATGCCCCACAACTCAAAGTCTTTCTCTTTCAAGTAAGAAACTATTTCTTGTGAAAGATACATGTCGCCTTCGCATAATAATCTGAGATAAAACTTATCACCCAAGGTGTTGTAAAAAGAGTAAACAATTTCTTTCATTACAATTGAAATTCAAAATCACATTTTTCTAGTTTGCGCATTTTTTCAAGTTGCTCAGCCTTGTGAGCCTTGATTTTCTTGACCCATTCTGCTAGTTTTGGGGAAGAACTTTTGATTACGAGAGTTTCTTGTACGTGTACCATAAGCTTTATGTTTATAATTCGTTGGCAAAGTTACATTTTATTTTTCGGATATGCAAGAGAAATCGGGAATAATTAGAAAAATAAATGAAACAAGCAAGAGAAAGGGGAGATAAGTGCCCTTTTTCTCTTGCTTGTTTTTAGCGCTTATAGCTCGCGAAGCCATTTCTCACCGCTCTTGGTATTGCTCCATATTACAAGTGCGACACCAAAGATTGCGATTCCAGTCATTGTTATTGCGAATCCAGTCATAATTATCTCATTTTTAAAGTTTTATTACCATGTTTCCCAGCATCATCGCTATGAATGTAGCTTTTTAATATTGTTTTTTTGCTTTAGTCCAAACCTATTAAGTCAAAATACATGATTCTCGTGGGTAGTGACGTTATGTCTTTCAATCTTCTATACTCTATTTCTTGTTGCTCAGTGCCAAAAAGCAATTTGAAACCATTACGCTGATAGAATTCGATGGTGCGTTCTGAATTGTACGCATCCACTAACAGAAACCTACAACCCGTTTTGTTGTTTGGCTCAACAAACCAGTACTTCAAGAAAGTCAAGATTTCGCTACCTAGGTGTTTGGATTGAAAGTTCTCGTCAACACCCAAGCGTCCTATTAAAACCGCAGGATAATTGCGACAGCTCTTTCGATGTGGTATGTCATGCTCCAACTTTTTCTTGCGGGAATTAGGCAAGTCGTCCACTCTAATGCTTGCATTGCTCACGGTAAATGCTGCCACCACATTGGATGGAACTGTGTTCAATCGGTACAAGTACGTTTTTCCAAGCAGTTGGTTGATATACGCAATACTATCATTGTGGAAGAAATCATCTAGGTCTGCATCTCCACAATGAAACAAATCCATCTCGTTATTGTCGTTTAAGGTACTAAGATAACAGTTTTCGCTTAAATAGTCCATTTTGTTACAATTTAGAGTTAGCCATTATCTTCTGTACCATTTTCACTCCTCTCTCATAACTTTCGCTATGAGGAGCATGAGCGTCTCGCATAAGCTTTCGCTGGTATGCCTCAGTGGCTTGGTTCTCAAAATTCTCAGCCACTTTACCTGTCAATACAGGTATTGTTGCAATCTCTAATGCCATAATTATATTTTTAAAGATAAATAATCGATTAGTGCGATATAATCTCATCACACGGCTGCAAAAGTACATTTTATTTTTCGGATATGCAAGAGAAATGGGGAATAATTTGAAAAATAAATGAAACAAGCAAGAGAAAAGGGGTGATTAGTGCCCTTTTTCTCTTGCTTGAATTGTCATGCTTTGCGACTTCATCCTCGGTTGATTCTCTCCACCAATTCTTCGGGAGTCAGTAGCTCCATCTTGGAGAAACAGAACCACTTCTTGCCCAGGTCCTTGATGGATGCGCCAACGTGATACACTGCCTCATCGATGCAGAGGAAGCGGTCGTGGGAGAGACGGAAGATATTCACCTCTATAGGAGGATATTGGGCGTTGTGGCGGTCGATGTCGAGTTGGAGTTGGCGAGAGATTTGCTGCGTGTAGATGGTGACTTGCACTTCGGCGGCTCTCTTGTCGAGCAGGGTGAGCACGGTCTCCCATTCTCGGTAAAAACGTATGGCATATATCTCGTTCCACCTCTCCTCCTATCGTTTGAGGTCACAATTTGTGACCTCAAACATTCCTCTGGTGTTAACTGAAACATAAAATCGTCTGGAAAGCGATTGATATTACGTTTCACCGCTTGGTTCAAGACCTTGGTCTCCACACCATATAGTGTCGCTAAGTCTCTGTCGAGCATCACTTGTTGACCTCGGACAACATAAATCAAGTCCTGGATGTCGGAATCTACTGGCATTGTAGGCTCCAATGGTTGAATGGTTTTCGCCATGTTTGTACCTTTCTTTTAAATTGTTATTAATCAAGTTTTGTGCGATATAATCTCATCACACGGCTGCAAAAGTACATTTTATTTTTTGGATATGCAAGAGAAATGGGGAATAATTTTTATTGGAGGTCACCAATTGTGACCTCCAAAACGCCTGTCAATGCTTTTTGGAAATCAAGTCGATGATGTCCTTCTTGGAGATGGGATGCAATTCGCCCTTATACTTGGCATACAGTTCTATATCATCTTCTTCTCCAAATAGCTCTCTGATGTCAACCTTCAAATGACTCGCAATCTTTATCAGCGTGTCCAGTGTTGGGGATATGTTGCCATTGAGATAGTTGCTCAGGTTTGACTGGGTGATGCCAGAAAGTCGGGAGAGATCCTTTAAGGTCATCCCCTTCTGGGATAGGATTTTTTTGATTCGTAATACCATATTTTAATTCATTTAGGACGCAAAAGTAATGAAAATTATTATTTATAGCTAATATTTCTTAAATAAATTATCTTTTCTAATCTAAAAGTTTGTTATTATTATTTTTTATAATAACTTTGCGATAGATTATTATTAATTAATTTTGTAGATTATGGGACAATATGTTTGTGGGGGCATTCAAAACAAGGTGAGAGTGCCCAAGTCGGGGTTGGATAAATTCAAGGACGAGTACTCACATGAGGAACTTCTGGGGTATTTCGAGATGACGCACCTCCTTATGGATGCGTTTGAGCGAAGAGAGACAGAGGATGCGTATGTGTATCAGTTGAAGGATAAGCTGATAGAGACGGAATTGATACCTTTCTTGCGCGACTTCTATCCTTTGCGCTACCAGGAGAAGAAGTATTACGAGGGAGCTTTGAGGTCTGTGGAGGCGTGCCAGAACTTGAGCGAACTGAAGGAAAGGATGGAAACAACTTACGATGACTTCGACGATGCATTTCAAATTATCGAGGATAGTAGCCTAAGCTTTCTCACTTCCGACACCTTCGACAATCGCTGCTTCTCATACAGTTTTCAGAATGTGTCGCTCAGTTCGGATGGGAAGATTTTGATGGAGTGTTATGGTTCTTTCTTGGGGTTCGTGCGTCGTAGCTTGTGTGAAGTGTTCAAAAAGTACAAGCTCATCGGTGCCATTAGAGTTTGGATTGATAGATAACATAAATGAAACAAGCAAGAGAAAGGGGGCATAGGTGCTCATTTTCTCTTGCTTGTCTCTTTATGTTCTTGCCTTGCAAATCTTGGTAAGGCTTAGTTCTTCAAACGGTTGATTTGCTCTTGGGTCAAACCTGTTGCTTGCATGATTTGCATGATAGGCAAGTGCATTGAAAGAAGATTCTTGGCAACTTCTAACATGCCTTCAGTTCTTCCTTCAGTTCTTCCTTCAGCTCTTCCTTCAGCTCTTCCTTCAGCTCTTCCTTCAGCTCTTCCTTCTGCTCTTCCTTCAGCTCTTCCTTCAGACCAAGCTTTCTCTCTTGCCATGCGTCTCTTTTCTTTCTCCCACTTGTCGGTGGCATAGAGGTCACGCATCACCTTGATGTCGTACTCGTAGTACTCACGCTCCTCTGGGGTGAGCTTCTGCAGATCACCTATCGCCGCCAACTTTCGGA
>ERZ1023666.385-NODE-385-length-18886-cov-18.046838_pt1 | contig 18886 bp, 12 predicted proteins | sample MGYA00380341_ERZ1023666 | MGnify/ENA primary metagenome ERZ1023666 (study PRJEB33179, sample SAMN07448983) | human gut metagenome | biome: Human-gut; feature: Human associated habitat; material: Faeces | host: Homo sapiens | place: India: Bhopal | collected...
AACGGCAAGATTGCACGCACAATTCCTTCTTTTTGAAAAAAAACGGCAAGATTGCGCGCACAACGCTTACTTTTTATGTAAAAGAAGCAAGATTGCACGCGCAACGCCAGTTTTACTTGATAATAACCTTCTTTGTCTTTCCCGACTTCATCCTCACGATGTTCACTCCCTTCTGTGGCTCGTCGAGACGCTTGCCGCTGAGGTCGTAGTATTCCGCCTCGGCATCGTTGAGGGCGTCGAGAGCGTCGGGAGTGTTGATGCCAGTAGTAGAGCCGTCGATGCGCATTGCGAGTCGGGCAGGGCCTGCCGCATTGCCGTCGAGCCAAGCGCGGAACGGACCAACCTTGGCGCCTTTCACAGCTTCAGGTTTGTTCTTCATCAGTTCAGCCACATTCCAGAAGCAGTCTTTTGCAATGACATAGCCGTCGGTTACCTCCTTTGCCCAGTAAGTGCCGTTGAATGTCATGTCGCCAACGGGTGAGCCATTTATTTCTGTTTTGATATCTGCATTATTAGCTTCAAAGCTCAGCTCTGATTCGCTGCCGTTGCGTTTTACCACGCATGGAGTTCCGGCAGCCACTTCTCCATCAAGTTGTTTTAATACAAGCTCGTTTTCAGAAACTGCACTAATAGCATACAGGCGGTAAGGCTCGTCGCCAGTCAGCGTCAAGGAGTAAGGCAACACGAGTGTGCCCCAGTCGTTCGACATCTGGCGGGTGTAGGATATGGCGTCGACTGTGAAACTTAAACTTGCCTTGTCGCTGATATATGAGTCGTCGCTCAAACTGACAGTCCAACACATAAAATTACCTATGTCTGATGATATAACTTCAGGCAACGACTGGAAATTGATTATTTTAATCTGGTTACACTCTCTAAAAGCCCCATTTTCAATTCTTTCCAATGATTTAGGCAACGTCACTTGTGACGGGTTTTCTGATTCAATAGTTAGATTATTACAGCACTGAAAAGCAAACTCATGGATTACAGTCAGTGCTTCTGACAACTTAAGTTCTGTAAATCCACTACAAAAACCGAATGCCGATGCTCCAATAGTTGTTACTGAATTGGGTAATGTCAACACTCCCGTAAATTCAGAACAACTTTCGAAAGCACCGGCATCTATCATTTTCAGTCTACTTGGCAGCATCAGAGTGCCTTTGAACTTGCAAACCATAAAAGCCCACCTAGGGATTACAGTCAATGCATCTGACAACTTAAGACTTGTAAATCTTCCACAATAAGCGAATGCCGATTCTCCGATAGTTGTTACTGAGTTAGGTAATGTCAAATCTCCCGTGAATCCAGTACAACCACAGAAAGCGTTGTCCCCTATCGTTTTCAGGTTGCTTGACAGCGTTAGAGTGCCATTGAATCCTGTGCATCCGTTAAAAGCATTATTGCCAATCTCTGTTACCGAATTTGGAATGATAAGATCTCCAGTAAGAGCACTACAGCCATTGAATGCATCATTCTGGATTGATGTCACAGTATTCGGTATACGAAGTTCACCTACCAATTTTTTATTTTGAAATGCAGCACTGGAGATTTGCGTAATCGAAGCGTCAAACTCTATCACGCACTCACCATTAATAACCTCATGCGCCACTACCTTGGCACCAAAATCTTTGTTTGATATATCCACCATATTGCCATCGGATGTTTGGTAACGGAAGAAACTATGATTACATATTTGGCATATATCATCATCGTTAATCTGATGTCCCATAACGGTAATCGGAGTTGTAAGACCGCAAACTGTCTCTTCCCCCTCACATGCATTGGGGAGGAATGTCATAATGTAACCATTCGAGCAGCTGTACTGCTTCTTCTCTATGCTAAGTGAGTGCTCATTAGCAGCCACTTCGCCCACCTTGACATTATTGTTGCCTTCGCGCTTGTATACAATCCACTTGCCGTCGGTAGACGCCGACGGATTATAGCCCTCCTGCTCCCAAGAGAACACCATGTTGCCGCCAGAAGGTTGTGCCTTCAAATTGATAGGACGAACGAAGCCGTTGATGGTGTTGTCGAGAGCCACATTCTTTTCTACTACAGAACCGCTGCTCTTGTCTTGCCATGTGCCCTTCACCGTAATCTTATGTCCATAATAGGAGAATGACTTGTTGAAGGAGAGCTTAAGGTCGACGGTCCACCATAGTTTTTCTGTAGTGTTGCTGTTGTCTGGGCATGTCTGTTTATACTGAAGATTGTTGAATAGTGCCGTGCCTACGTTTATGCCATCAATATTAATATCTACAGGATTATCGGTAGGAATTTTGATGGATGTTATTCTTGTAGCACCAGCTATCGAAGACCAGATGGTGTTAAGTTTAACTACCTCTTTGTCGTCGATGTAGAGATTCACGTCACCAGTAAAGCGGGCGCCGAAATCTCTAATATTTATACTATAATAATCGTTGTACATCCATAACTTAAGCGTGACCTCCGTGCCACTGCTTGTATAGGACGTATTGTCGATTTTGACAACTGGGTTGCGTTCTGCGGCTGACGCATTGCCCGCGACCATGCACATAAATAATGACAGAAGCATGTATACAAACGCTCTGCCAATGTGTTTAGGAAAGTTTTGTTTCATTGTGAAATTATTTATTGTTTTATGATTTTTGTTGCTAAGTCGGGTGCAAAATTACTACAAAAAAACAAAGTAACCCAAAAAGTTGTGGCGTAAAAAGGGGTAAAAAGATAAAAAAACAGGGGTAAAAAGGGGTAAAAGCAGTTTTGAGTTTTGAGTTTTGAGTTTTGAATTGTCGGCAAAGCCGATTTTGAGTTTTGAATTTTGAATTGTCGGCAAAGCCGATTTTGAGTTTTTGAGTTTTGAATTTTGAATTATTAAATCACAATTCAAAATTGAATAATTCAAAATCGCCAACGGCGACAATTCAAAATTCAAAATTCAAAACTCAAAATTCTCCCTATTTTTTCATCAGCGACACAGCGAAGCCTCCTCCGCGTGCCTCCTTAATCTTCAGCACATCACCCTTCTTCACGGTGCGGTGCAGGATGGTGTAGGCCTTCGGGTTGTGCTCGTAGTCGGCATCCTTGCCGTCCTGATAGATGGTGCATTCGTATTTGGCGTTCTTGTCGAGGAAGTCGAGCTTCACGGTAGTCTGTCGAGCCTCGTTGGTCTTGCCGCCCACGAACCAGTTGTCGGTGCCCTTCGCCTTGCGTGCCACGGTGATATACTGTGCCGGCTCAGCCTCAAGATACTTGGAGTCGTCCCAGTCGCAAGCCACGTCGCGTATGAACTGGAAGGCGTCGTCGTACTTCTCGTAGTGCTCAGGCAGGTCGGCAGCCATCTGCAGCGGCGAGTACATCACGAGGTAGAGCGAGAGCTGACCGCAGAGCGTGCTATGCACGTACGACGGGTTGTTGCTCCATTCAGAGAGTTTGGTCTCGAAGATGCCCGGAGTGTAGTCCATCGGACCGCCCTGCAAGCGTGTGAACGGCAGCATCACTGTGTGGTAGGGCACAGAGCCGCCGAAAGCCTCGTATTCCGTGCCGCGTGCCGACTCGTTGCCCACGAGGTTAGGCCATGTGCGGCAGATGCCGGTGGGGCGTGTGGCCTCATGCGCGTTCACCATGATGTGGTGCTTGGCAGCCTGCTCAATCACGCGCTGGTAGTGGTTGTTCATGAGCTGCGAGTAGTGGTATTCGCCGCGCGGGATGATGTCGCCCACGTAGCCCGTCTTCACAGCGTCGTAGCCATACTTGTTCATGAGGTTGAAGGCATCCTCCATGTGGCGCTCGTAGTTGAGTGCTGCAGAAGAAGTCTCGTGGTGCATCATCAGCTTCACGCCCTTAGAGTGGGCATATTCGTTGAGATACTTGATGTCGAAGTCGGGGTAGGGAGTCACGAAGTCGAACACGTCGAGCTTCTGATGACCGAACCAGTCCTCCCAGCCTTCGTTCCAACCCTCCACAAGCACCTCCTGCAATCCGTTCTTGGCAGCGAAGTCGATGTAGCGTTTCACCTCGGCTGTAGTGGCGCCGTGGGTGCCGTTGGGCTTGCACTTGGAGTAGTCGGTAGAGCCAAGTCGCACGGATGGCAGGTCGTTGGTGTAAGCCCATGTCTTGGTGCCAACAATCATGTTCCACCACACACCGCAATATTTCGTTGGGTGAATCCACGAGGTGTCCTCAATCTTGCACGGCTCGTTGAGGTTGAGCGTGAGCTTCTGCGAGAGCATGTCGCGAGCGTCGTCGCTCACGAGAATTGTGCGCCACGGAGTGTTGAACGGAGTCTGGATGAATCCCTTGCGACCCACAGCGTCGGGAGTGAGCCACGACTCGAAGGTGAGGGTCTTCTCGTCGAGGTTGAGGTGCATGGTAGGGTAGTCGAGGCAGGCAGCCTCATGGATATTGATGTAGAGTCCGTCCTTGGTCTTGAGCTGCAAAGAGGTCTGCACACCGGTGTCGGAGAACACGGTTGTGGACGAGTTGGCCTTGTAAGCCTCGCGGTTCTTCTGGATAACGGGGCGTATTCCGGTGAGCGGAGTTATCTGGTACTCATATTCCTGAGTGTCGTAGTCGCCCGGAATCCAATAGGCGGTGTGGTCGCCGGTCATGGCAAACTGAGTGTGCTCCTCCTTGATGACGAAATAGTTGAGGTCCTGCTGCTGCGGGAACTCATAGCGCAATCCCATGCCATAGTTGTAGACGCGGAATCGGATTTTGATGTCGCGGTTGCTTGCAGGCTGGTTGAGGCTCACCTCCATCTCGTTGTAGTTGTTGCGTATGGTCTTGGTCTCGCCCCACACGGGAGTCCATGTCTCGTCGAAGGAGGAAGTCTTCGAGTCGGTCTCCTTGAAACCGTCCATGAGGTCGGTCTCCTTCATGCCCTTGGATGCGTGCTTGTCCTTGGCAAGCTCCAGTCCGAGATGTGAGGGGTTAACAACTTTCTTACCCTTGTAAGTCATTTCATACGTGGGGCGTCCGTTCTCTGTAAGGGAGAAAGTAAGGCTGACGTTGCCGTCGGGCGACTTGACAGTCTGTGCCGATGCGAAGGCTGGAAGGAGCGCAAGCATGGCTGCGATACTCTTGATATACATAAAATGTGAATGGTTGATTTATAATATTAAATGTAAGATACTCTCTATTTAGGCTTTTTCTTTTCCGTCGCGAAATTACAAATAAATGCCAAACCGTGGGAAAACAACCTCGATTTTGTTATGAATGTCGTCGTGCAAACGTTTGTATACGAGTGTTGAGTTTTGAGTTTTGAGTTTTGAGTTTTGAATTGTCGGCATAGCCGATTTTGAATTTTGAATTTTGAATTTTGAATTGTCGGCATAGCCGATTTGGAGTTTTGAGTTTTGAATTTTGAATTTTGAATTGTCGGCAAAGCCGATTTTGAGTTTTGAATTTTGAGTTTTGAGTTGAGAATTATTGAATTTAACTTTTGTCAATATGCAATTATTTGTTACCTTTGTCCGTCGGATAGCAATTTGCAACTAAAAATCACAGATTACACAACTAAACTCATTTAAAAACCATAATATATGATGAAGAACAACAGATTTAGGGCAATACTCATGGCAGTATTGATGCTCGGTTTTGTAGCCAACGCATTCGCCGGCGACACCGCCGCACGACTCGTTTACTCACTCGACCGAGGCTTCGGCATCACAGGAAGCCGAGGCAATGTGGGCACTCCGCTCAAACAAGACTATGATGTGGCAATCCGCATCAACGACAAGCACTTCGTGGGCATGACCATCGCCGCCGTGCGTGTGCCTATCGACACGATGAGGAATCTGTCGGGACTGAAGGTGTGGCTCTCGAAGGAGCTGACGCTTGAGGTGGTAGACGGCAAGAAGGTGAACAAGCCCGACATCCTCTCGCAGGATGCGGAGATGGGACAAGGATGGGTAGAGGTGGCACTGGACAAGCCATACACCATCACCGAAGAGGGCGTGTACGTGGGCTACTCGTTCAAGATGGACGAGATGGACAATTCCAACCGTCGTCCGGTGCGCATCACCACAGAGCTGCATGAGGGCGGACTCTTCATGCACACATCGCGCAGCTACCGCAGTTGGACCGACGTGAGCGACCAGTGCAGCTCCACTATGCAGGTGCTCCTCGACGGTGCGCCCAAGTATGCCGCCTCGGTGCTTGCCGGAACAACATCCTATTTCGGCGCAACAGGCATCGAGAACCCTTTGACATTCTATGTGGAGAACCACGGAGCCGCTGGCGTGAAGTCGATTGACTACTCGTTCGAATACAACGGCAACACCTACACCGGACAACAGAAATTCAGAAAGGCCCTGTCGTCGGTGTATGGCGTGCAGACCTCCTTCGAGATTGACCTGCCCGTTGTCGACAAGAAAGACTACTATCCCGTGGAACTGAAGATAACCAAGGTGAACGGCAACGACAATGAGGATGCCGAGAGCCAGCTCACACAGCAGGTGTGCATCTTCGACAAGCTGCCCAAGCACCGCGCCCTGCTCGAGGAATACACAGGCACATGGTGTGGCTACTGTCCGCGCGGCTACGTGGGCCTGGCTGCCATGAACCGTCTCTATCCCGACGACTTCATCGCTCTGTCGTATCACAACTCCGAGTCGGAGAGAAAGCCCGACCCTATGGAGGTGATGCCCGGCTCTGACTATCCAAGCAATATCTCCGGTTTCCCATCGGCTTGGCTCGACCGCGCATACGAGGTGGATGCCTACGGCGGATTCAACGCCTCGTCTACAGAACTTGGCATCGACGACGCATGGAAGGCTGTGTTCGGACTGCTTGCCGAGGCCAACATCGACGTGAAGGCAGAGCTTAACGCCGACAAGACAGCCGTTGAGGCTAAGGCAAACGTAAGCTTCCCGCTCGAAATCAGCAACGCGCGCTATGGCGTGGAGTTTGTGCTTGTGGCAGACGGACTGACTGGCACTGCCGACGGATGGACTCAGAAGAACTACTATGCCAAGGGCAAGAACGGCACCGACTTCTCGGAGCCTGAGTTTGAGCAGTTTGTCGAGGCCAGCGGCAATGTGAGCGGACTCGTGTTCGACGACGTGGCTGTTGCCACAACACGCCTTACGGGCGAAAACAAGTATCTGCCGGAGGCTATCGAGGAGGACAAGGTGTATGAACTGCCTGCCACATTCCAGCTCGCCAAGGTGAAGAACACGTCGGGCGAGAACATCGTGCAGAACGCCGACAACCTGCGCGTGGTGGCTGTGCTCATCGACTACAACGACGGCACTGTGGTGAACGCAGCCAAGACATTGCGCCTGGGCGAGGCTACTGGCATCAAGGGCGTGAACGCCGACGAGGACGGCAAGCCTGTTGAAATATACGACCTCTCGGGACGCCGACTCAACTCGATGCAGCAGGGCTTAAACATCGTGAAGACTGCCGACGGACGCACGTCGAAGATAATCGTTAAGTAGTAGGAGACAATTAGTAAGTAAGAATATTAATCATTTAAAATTACCGCTTATGAAGACACTATTACTCGCAGCTGCCACATTGGCATCGGCTGCATCATTCGCGCAGACAACTGCCCCTTCCTTCCATCAGCCGAAGAAGGCTCAGGTGGCAATCGCCAAGACTCCAGCTCCCGCCTCTTTCCTTAAGGCGGCAAGCAAGGCTCCGGAGATGATCACCGAACAGCCCGAGGGCAAGCTCTACAAGGACATGTATGGCTATTCCGAAGGCTTCATCTCGCAGTGGGGCATGATTTACGAGGACGTGAAGGACGGTGTTGCCCGCGACTTCGTGGTGGGCGACGACGGAAGCTACTACATGAAGAGTCCGATAAGCTTTCAGCCCACCGACTCGTGGATTAAGGGCGACAAGGCTGAGGGCGACACCATTGTGTTCAAGCTGCCGCAGCAGATATATACTCTCGACTATGGCGACGGCAACCCTATTAAATATTATGCGAGCCGCATGGTTTATCAGCAGATAGACGGCGAGAACCAGTATGTGATTGACGAGAAGTCGCAGGACATCAAGTTCGTGTGGCGCAACGACTCGCTCATCAAGTGCGAGAACGATGTGCTGCTCGGTATGTCAAGCGAGGCAGGCAGCTGGAACGGACTTGGCGACCTCGTGAGCGTTACTTCCATCTGTCCGTTTGTCAACGAGGCTCCTAAGGATATGTCGAAGGTGTCGAAGTATATCTTCAGCTTCCATCCGAGCGAGCGCACAACCACACAGCGCATCTCGCAGGTGGTGATCGAGGGCGACGACTTCTATGCCGACAACATCGACGCCAACATCCCTGAGGCTTGGATTCACGGCAAGATAAAGGACGGCAAGGTGGTGTTCAGCGGAGCGCAGTTCATCGGACTCGACAAGAACGCATCGCAATACCGCTTCAACTTCCCTGCCAACGTCTACTACGACGAGGATACCTACATGACGGAGTATAAGACTCTCGACGATGTGTCGTTCGACTACGACGCTGCCACGGGCAATCTCTCCAACTGCAAGTATGGCTTCATGTCGAACTATGGCTACCGCCTTATCGCTCTGAACATGCAGGTGATGATGCAGCCTACGTTTGAGGTATGGGACGGCATCGTGGCTCGCCCACAGAACCCGAATGTGATGCAGTACGTTCCGGCAGAGACATCAAGCGGATGGGTTATTTTCGACTTGCCGCGCAATAATGTGGAGAACAGCTTCATGGACCAGAGCAACGTCTACTACAACATCTACTTCGACGACGAGCTTGCCACATTCTATCCCGACCAGTATCTCGGAATAGAGGAGGAGATGACCGACGTGCCCGTTGACTTCAACGACACTCAGCGTTACGACTTCCAGTCGTTCGGCTCGCAGCACCGCGTGGTTATCTACGACTCAGGCATCGCCCGTGTTGGCGTGAGAGCCGTGTATGTCAACGGCGACGAGCGTCTCTACAGCGACATCGTCTACAGCGACGGTTCGGTAGTGACTGGCATCAAGAACGCTTCAGCAGATGCCAAGACAATGAGCGTGACCTACTACGACCTCGGCGGACGCAAGGTGCAGAATCCTAAGCACGGAGTGTTCGTAAAGAAGACTGTCATGAGCGACGGTAAGGTGAAGACGGGCAAGATTAACAAAAACAATTAAAACACCCGATTGTTGGCAAACCCTACGGGTTCAATCTATTTGTTTAAGGTTGGCTTTACGAGAGCAAGCTCTCGACATCCAACCTTAAACAAATAGATTGGTGCCGCAAAGCAGCACTTAGCCAACAATCGGGCGATAAACAGAAAAAACATTGGGGCAACATTGCGCTAATGTTTTTTCTGTTTATCGCCGTATATATTTTCCGAGTGGCTCATCGTGCCACTGCTATAAATTAAGACAAAGCCGTAGAGAGCTTGCTCTCTTTAAGGCTTTGTCTTAATTTATAGCAAGCCGTAAGGCTCGGAAAATATATACGGTGTTTTAAATGTTTTTGTCTTAACGTTAGACGGATAAAATCCTGTTTGCATAACTCCAAATATCGGATGAACCTTTTTTTATATGTTTTATTTGTCTGCCTAACATTTATTTACTATTTTTGTGTCTTAATTTTTTAAACTAAATAATATTATGATTAAAAATTACTTCATTTCAGCACTTCTGTTCTGTGGTGTTTCGCTCATGGCAAATGCACAGGACACTAAGGTGAACGTGCTCTACCTTGACGGTACGCCCCATGTGGTGCAGATGTCGCAGGTGGCTAAACTTAAGGTGTCGGGCGACGACGTGTCGCTTTTGGCTCACGACGGTTCGGCTGTTGCAACGCACAAGATTGCCGACATCGACAAGATTGAGCTTACGTCAATCGCTACATCCGTGGCCTCGCTCAACAAGAAGCAGGCTATCACCATCCGCTACAACGGCTCTAACATCACAGCCGAGGGAATGGCCGACGGCAAGACGCTCGACGTGTATGCTGCCGACGGAGCAGCCGTAGCCAAGGCTGTGGCTCGTGGCGGCAAGGCCACTATCGACGTGTCGGCTCTCGCAGCCGGAGTATACGTGGTTAAGGCCGAGGGACAGTCGCTCAAGATGATGAAGCGATAAGGCCCTGACACGAAGGCATAGTGTGTACAAAGAAAAATATCGTTTATTACGTACAAGACTGAAAAAACAATGACAAAGAAAATATTATTCCTTTTCGCCATGATCTTAGGCTTCGCAATGCAGACTATGGCGGCAAAGGCGGCAGCACCCGACAGCGTGTTTGTCGTGAAGAACGGACGTATCGTGTCGGCCTATGAGGTGGGCAAGGATGTAGACAATATCACATTCGCCAAGAAGGCGGTGCTCGAGGGCAACTCATTGGTAGTGGGCGACGAGGTGGTTAACCTCAAGTCGGCTCTCGTAACCTATCAGGGCGCGTATATGTATGTGTACCTCTCGGTGAAGGAGTCGGTAAGCTCTGTGGCTGATGTGGCTACCGACAAGTATGTGCAGATCGTGATGACTCCGAGCCTGCTCGACGAGAACATCAACTTCGACACATTCGCCGACGATTTCAACGAGGAAGAGGACTTCTTCCAGATGATGTACATGGACCCCGTGAAGTATGGGGAGGACGACAACTACGAGCCTATTGTATTCACATTCGACGACTGGAGCGACTACTTCAGCGGTGGCTCTCTCTATGTGAACATGGAGGACGACAACCTGAAGGTGAACTTCGACTGCAAGCCTCTTGAGAACGGCGAGGCTTTCGCCGGACAGTATGAGGGCGAGTATGTTGAGGTGGCTCAGAACCCCTACTTCTTCAATGTAGACGGCAAGACTATGGAGCTGCGCTCTGCATTCCAGGAGAAGGTGGCCGACGGCATCGCCTTCTATCTCACTCCGGGCAACATCGACAATGCCACCGACCTTGTGAACACATATTACTATGCTCGCCTCTTCGTGCCTACAAAGGAGATGGACGGCACCGACATCGACATCAACGGCAACCGCGAGTATGAGCTTACTTTCTACGACAACGTGAGCGACATCAACAACCCGCAGCAGATTTCTCTCAGCAACGGTAAGACAGGCAATGCTACAGGCTACGTGAGTGTGCTCGACCGTGGCGACGGAAGCTACACCCTCACCATCGACGTTGAGAACATGGGCAATGAGGGCAACCGCAGCTTCCAGGCTTTCTATCGTGGCACTCCTGCCGTATACGACCTCACATTGCCAAGCGAGTATACCGTGGCTGGCAGCGAGCCCGTCACACTTAAGTCGTGTGTGGTAGTGGTTGACAGCAGCGACGAAGACCGCGACATGTACACCGTTTACCTCTCAAGCAAGGAGGGCGTGACAACTGTTGAGGGAATGGCCGACGCCGACATCGTGCTCACCGTGCCCGGTGATTTCATCAACGACGACATGACCCACGGATTCTCTGGCACCGACATCAACGCCATGCTCTCTGTCGCATACGACGGTGATACATATTGCCAGGCTACAACAAGCGACCCTGTCACATCTATAGCAGTAGGCGGTAACATCAAGGCTACACTCAACGCCGGAAAGGGCAACTTCGACTTCACGGTGTTCGGAGCAAGCAAGTTCGGAGGCAACATTAAGGGACACTATGAGGGTGAGGTCACAAAACTTACAAAGTAAAGGAGATAAAAGACAATGAAAAAGACAATATTTTCAGCTATCATACTCGCTGCCGCCTCTTTCGCGTGCAACGCACAGGCGCAGCAGAAGGTAATGCTCAACAAGGGCGATCAGACTGTTGAGACTGTGAAGCTTGGCGCCGACGATTATATCGCTTTCGGACGCCCCGAGGGAGTGCCCGTACAGAAGGACGTGGAGGTTGTGTCTACTGAGGCGGGCAAGAACTACGTGTCGTACAAGGTGGAGACCAAGGTGGCAGACAAACTGTACAGCCACGTGCTGCTCAAGAAGTCGTATGTGGAGTTGCTCTCTATCCAGATGAACAACTACTTCGACGAGAACGACAAGGCGGCTCTCAACAATATCTTCCGCACTCTGATCCTTGCAGGATATGGCGAGGTGTCGATGGGCACCCAGTCGTTCACCATCAAGGACGGCGAGAAGGATTCTTCGGGCGGAATCAACTTCATCCCAGGCGGACAGGAGTATTACCTCGTCACCGCAGGTATCACTATGAATGGCGACGAGCCTTCGCTCGACAACGACATCAACTACGTGATGGTGCGCACAAAGGACCCGGGCGTGAGCAGCGAGACTCTTACTGTGGAGTACAAGGGCGTGAACGACAATGGCAATGCTTGGTTTGACGTGCAGTCGGGCGAGGGCATCGGCTCGTTGTATTTCGTGTTCGGCACATCTGCCTCTATCGACGAGTTCATCAACACCTACAGCTACGACTATCTCATGTTCACACAGGCGAACCAGTTCACACGCGAGCAGTGGAACACTCTCACCGATGATGAGCATGTGTGGAATGTGGGCAAGGAAGCCGACTATAACTTCTATGCTCTCGGCATCGACGGCAACGGCGACTGGGTGAAGGCCGAAATCAAGAATCTCCACCTCAAGCCTTCGGTAAGCAACGATTGCCCAGTAGTGGACATCACCAACAAGATGTGTGTGGATGGTGAGCTTGCCATCCAGTATAGCATCAAGTCGAAGGCCAAGGAGATTAAGTCTGCCAAGATGCTGCTGATGAAGTCGGACGAATGGGACGACGCGCTCAACGAACTCATGAAGATTAAGGAGGGCGACGACTACAAGTACAACCAGCCTTCGGAGGCATGGGCCGACTATATGGCAACTTCATGTTCACACAGGCGAACCAGTTCACACGCGAGCAGTGGAACACTCTCACCGATGATGAGCATGTGTGGAATGTGGGCAAGGAAGCCGACTATAACTTCTATGCTCTCGGCATCGACGGCAACGGCGACTGGGTGAAGGCCGAAATCAAGAATCTCCACCTCAAGCCTTCGGTAAGCAACGATTGCCCAGTAGTGGACATCACCAACAAGATGTGTGTGGATGGTGAGCTTGCCATCCAGTATAGCATCAAGTCGAAGGCCAAGGAGATTAAGTCTGCCAAGATGCTGCTGATGAAGTCGGACGAATGGGACGACGCGCTCAACGAACTCATGAAGATTAAGGAGGGCGACGACTACAAGTACAACCAGCCTTCGGAGGCATGGGCCGACTATATGGCAACTGCCGATAAGGCTGTCGACGTGACCGACGCTGTGAAGGCTCTTGGCAACACTCTCAACTACAAGAAGACTTTCACCGACGACGAGCGCGGATGGTATGTGGCTGTGCTTGCCGTGACCGATGAGTTCGGCACAACAGTAACACGCGCCACTTTCCACTCACACCTCGGCGAGGAAGAGAACTGGGACATCCTCTCACGCACCTTCCCCGTAAAGGATTCTGCCAAGGTAAGCGCCGCCAAGGGCATGGCTCCGATGAATGGCCGTGTGGCTGGCGTGGCTAAGCGCAAGTAAAAGCAATCTTATATAAAAAATAAGGGTGTATCAAAAGTAACAGACTCCAGTCTGCGACTTTTGATACACCCTTCGTATTTTTTGATAATTCTACTTCCAGAAGAGTTTGTCCATAATCTCGTAGCGTTTCTCCATATCTGGATTCTGCTTTACAAATGTGTTCACATCTATTTGAAGAACGGGAGCGATGGACTTTCCGTTTGTTGTAGGCCAGTCAACCAGACCAAGACCGTTAGGATTGCCAGTCTTCACAAAGTTGACATAGTAGTTGCTGAAGATGTCCGACACGATGTAGTCTTCCGGCTGCCAGTCGTACACGCGGTTTGTGGGCAATGTGCCCATGGCATACTCGATGTCGGCAGAGTGTACGGCACCAATGTTCTTGGGAGCGGCAGGAGTGTCGGATGTCTTGTCCTGAACGCCGCCTGCAAGACCGGCAACCTTGTCCTTCAACACCATATCGGGACGTGGATGACAGTAGCGGTAGCGATAGACGGGCTGACCGCCTGTGAGCTTGTGCATGTTGCCCCACTTCCATGTGGAGTAGTCGAGGAAGAGGTCGCCAGCAAGATCATTGCCCGGCTGCTTCATCACGTCGGCATCCGTGTTGAGGCCATAAAGACTGAAGAGTTCGTCGGTAGCGTCGCCGAAGGTGGCTTTTACGGCATTTTTCAAGTTCTCCACTGTGGGAGCCTTGCCGTAGAGAACGGCCATGACGTTCATCTCCTGGTTATTGCCACCGATGAGCAAAGGCACCTTGGTTTGTTCGCCATTGGCAAACACATCATAAGGCTGTTTTGTCCAGAAATATCCGTCGATATTGAACGTGGGTATGTTCTTCACTTTAGCCTTCTTCATCAGTTCCTCGGCAGATAGGGCACGCAGGTCCTTGATGTTCTTGCAGCCAATCTCCTTAGTTATTTCCAAGCCCTTGGTCTCTGCCTCCTTAAGAGTGGCAACCTTCTTCATACCGATCACCGAACCGCTCGAACCCATTGCCTGAGCAAACAGTCCTTGGCACAAAGGAGAAGCCATGAGTGCGCTTACCGACATAGAGCCTGCCGACTCGCCTACGATTGTGATGCGGTTGGGGTCGCCGCCAAAGGCTGCGATGTTGTCCTTTATCCATTTGATGGCAGCCACTTGGTCGAGGAAGCCATAGTTGCCCGAGCCTTTATAGGATGTCTCCTTAGAGAGCTGCGGATGTGCGAAGAAGCCAAAGATGCCCTCGCGGTAGTTGGCTGTCACGGAGATGATGCCCTTGCGTGCCATAGCGTCGCCCGCATAGCGAGGCTCGCTGCCACTGCCAGCCATCAGTCCGCCACCGTTGAAGTAGATAAGCACAGGCAAGTGCTCGTCCATCTTCTTTGCCGGAGTCCAGATGTTGAGATACAGGCAGTCCTCGCTCATCTTCTTCGTGCCGAAGTTCATGTCGCCGAAGATATTCTCCTGCATAGGATTGGGTCCGAATTCCTTTGCTTGCCGCACGCCCTGCCATTTCTCTACAGGCTGCGGGGCCTTCCATCGAAGGTTGCCGACTGGAGGAGCGGCAAATGGAACTCCCTTGAATGTCTTGATGCCCGATAGGTTGATGCCTTCGAGTGTGCCCTCTGCAACGTTTACTCTTGTTGGTTGCTGTGCAAACACAACTCCCGTGAGTAGTGTTAGCACGAATGTCATTAATGATTTTCTCATTGTATATTGTTATTTGGTTATAATCTGCAAAAGTAACATTTTTTAGTTAAAACATGCAGATTATTTGTCTTAACAATATTCAGTTGCTTGTACATTATTAGTAGACAACTCCCAACTTGTAACACAACTGTAACATCTTTGACACCGTTTGACAATAAAATAAGCTGAACTTTGCAGCAGAAATTAAAACAAGTAGAAAACAATGAAACAGACAAAAGCTACATTCATGTCTACACTCGCGCTCTGTCTCGCTTCTATCAGCGGCATGGCACAAGAGGCAGAACAACCGTCGCCAGTAAATGTGCACGGAACCATCCGCTCAAAGTACGAATACCAAACCGAGGAGGGCGAGGGACGCTTCGAGGTGCGCAATGCCAGAATAAGTGTCGACGGACAGCTTTCTCCAATCATATTATATAAGGCGGAAATCGACCTCTGCGACGAGGGCAAGATAAAGATGCTCGATGCCTACACACGCTTGAAGCCTGCCAAGGGACTGCAGTTTACTATTGGTCAGATGCGTGTGCCCTTTACTATCGACGCTCACCGCTCGCCGCATCAGCAGTATTTCGCCAACCGCTCGTTCATAGCCAAGCAGGTGGGCAATGTGCGCGATGTGGGTGCGTCGCTTGGTTATTCGATGAATGTAGGCTTCCCAATCATACTCGAGGCAGGGCTCTTCAACGGATCGGGACTCACCAACCAGAAGGACTATTGGACCAACAGCATCAATTATTCTGCCAAGGCGCAGATGTTCTTCCCTGGAGGATGGAACCTAACGCTGAGCACACAGAAAATAAAGCCGGATAATGTGACCATCAATATGTATGATGCTGGTATATACTGGCAGTCGCATGGCTTTCATATCGAGGCAGAATATCTCTACAAGCATTATTCCGACGATGCCTTCAAGGCTGTGCATGCTGTCGACGCCTTCGCAAGTTACGACATTCCCACAAGCCCGAAGAGCGTCATCCGCTACGTTACTCCGCTTATTCGCTACGACTACATGAGCGACCATAGCGACGGTATGCGCTATCTTGATGGCAAGGCCAATGAGGCAGGTAAGCTTATTGTCAACGACTATCAGCGCTCGCGTCTTACGGGTGGTGTGACGCTTAGCTTGAAGAAGCCATTCGTCAGCGACATCCGCGTGAACTACGAGAAGTATTTCTACAAGAACAATGGCGTGCCACGCCCGTCGGAGAAGGACAAGATTGTAGTGGAATTTATGACTCGATTCTAAGTTCTAAGTTTTTAAAGTGATATATTGGTAGGAGACTATGGCTTTCTTGTCGTAGTCTCCTATTTCTGCATTATAGAAAAATAATGTGTTAAAATTATTATTTTATAGCAAAAAGTTTGGAGAATAAATTTATTTGTTTAATTTTGCAACCGTAACAGCGTTTGAATGTAAATTAAAACGTATTTGAACCTAAAACATTTATTATGAATAAAAAATTTACTCTGACATTTGCTCTGTTGTCGCTGCTCGCAGTAGGCAATGCTCATGCCGACAGTAAGCTTGTGGCTGTTGACTCGCCCTCTGCGACAACTCTTGCGAGCTTTAGCTTGAGCGATATCAGCAAGCTCAGTTTTGCTGATGGCAAGATGATGGTCACTCTCTCTGACAAGACCACAAAGGAGGTTGCGCTAAACACCAATCTCGTGCTTAAGTTCGAGGATGTTACTACATCTATTGCTGGTGTTACCGACAATGCCTCTAAGCTTCAGGTAGCTTTCGATGGCAACACTATCTCTGTAGCCGGACTTGCCAAGGCCGAAAATGCCGCTATCTACAGCATTGGCGGTGAGAAGGTTGTTGACCTGAAGTCTTGGAACGGAAGCCCAGTAAACGTTGGCTCACTTTCTAACGGCGTGTATATCCTTAAAGTAAACAACAAATCATTTAAATTTATCAAGAAATGAAAAAAATATTCTCTATAATGCTCGGCCTCGCTATGGCTATGGGCGTAAACGCACAGACAGAAAATCCTAACCGACTCATCATGATGTCGCAGGCAGGCAACAAGGCTTATGCTATTGACAAGATCGACTCTATCTATTTCGCTAAGAAAGAGGGTCAGGTTCGTGCCGACGTTAAGTTCTTGAAATATGAAAAGGATGCCGAGAAGGGTGATGTTCTTCACGTAGCGGTTACACGTACCGATCCTAACAGCTCATATTGCATCGACATATTGCCAGCAAATACAGCCAAGAGATATTCGGATGACGTTCTCGCTCAGTATTTCGATCAGCAGAAGACTACTAAGTTCAATCAGGACTTTACTGATGCCGAACTTACTGGCTTTAAGCAGGAGCTTGAGCCAAATACACAATATACAGTTTTCACTGTAGCATACGATGAGTACGGTGTAGCTTGTGAGGCTTCGCGTGCAGATTTCACAACTCCGAAGACTCCTTTGGTTGGCAATCCTGCTATCTCTTATACAATTGATGAGACTACAACTTCAAGCTTCACTCTCACAGTGACTGCAAACGAGGATTGCTTCGGCTACTATTGGTGTATGTTTGAAAAGGGTCAGGCACAGGCTCAGTTTGAGCAGTGGGGACCAATGTTCGGCTTCCCGAATATTGAGTCTATGATTGCTCAGTTCAGTGGAAAAAAATACGAGGAAGTGAGCACTAACACTTGGAAGGATTTGGCTCCTGGCACAGACTATGAGGTTTGTGTAGTTCCCGTTGACGAGGCTGGCACATACGCTGACATGGTAACAATTCCTGTAACAACAAAGCAGCAGGGTGGCGAAGGCGTAGCTCAGGTTGCTATCACATCAGGTGGTGCTGAAGTATATGAAGGTAAGTTGCTCTACACAATCATCTTCACTCCTAATGACCAGACTGCTGTTTATCACGATTTAGTTGTTTCTAAGGAAGCATTTGATAAGGATGGCGAAGAGTTCTGGAAGAATTACCTGCTTAATGGCAATCCCGAGGATCCTAACTACAACCAGTATGGTGTAGATAAATTCCCGTTTGAAGCTGAGGCTGGCAAGCAGTACTATGGTGTTGCTATCGCTAAGAACGCTAAGGGTGAGTATGGTCCTTTGGTAAAGGAACTCTTTACAGTAGAGGCTCCTGCAGGTGTTGCTCCTGCAAAGGTTAAGGCTAACAAGGGTGGTGTAGCTACTCGTATCAAGACTAACGAGAAGCGCACAGCTGTTGTTCCTGTAATGAAGAGCATTAAGCTTGTGAGCGCTGAGTAATTTTGAGCGCAGAATAAAACGGCAAAAATTTGAATTCTCATAACGAGGCCTCAGTTGCATACTTGGTGTATGTGGCTGGGGCTTTTTTTGTGTAAGTAAGGCAATATACTATAAATTTCTTCGATAGGTTCTCGTTCGCTTCTCGTTCGTTCTTCGTTCGCTTCTCGATGTTTCTTCGATTGAGCTTCGTTCATCCTTCGTTCTGACTTCGTTCATCCTTCGATTGCCGAACGAAGAACAATCGAAGAACAATCGAAGAATTAACGATAATTGAGTGGTGGTAGTAGGGAGGGACTGTGGAGGAATAACGAAGGATGATATGACACTTGACGAGAGGTTAACGATAGTAATAAATGGCTGTTTGTTTATAATATTATAATGTGTACGCTCACAAAACACGACGTAAGTTGTAAATATCTGTTAAAATGCAGATGTTTGCTTACATTTTTCCATTGAAAGTTTTGGCGGTTCGGGAAAAAGTCATACCTTTGCATCCGCTTTCGAGAACGAACGAAACCTCAAGCAAAA
>ERZ1023666.392-NODE-392-length-18598-cov-31.336677_pt1 | contig 18598 bp, 18 predicted proteins | sample MGYA00380341_ERZ1023666 | MGnify/ENA primary metagenome ERZ1023666 (study PRJEB33179, sample SAMN07448983) | human gut metagenome | biome: Human-gut; feature: Human associated habitat; material: Faeces | host: Homo sapiens | place: India: Bhopal | collected...
GGATAACGCCGAGCACACCCATAGGGTAGGCGATGGCGTAGCCGGCTGCGATGGAAGGGGCATCGATGTGGCGCAGGTCGCTGAATGCCTGCTGGGCAGCACCGAGTCCAGGGGTGTTGGTAACGGCACCCGAGAGAATACCAGCCATAGAAGTGATGGATGTTCCCGAGAACGAGAAGATGGCGAGGGTGGTAACGATGCTCAATGCCACCACGATGATGCTGAGCAGGTTGAGACTCTTGCCGCCGTTCTTGAACGAAGCGAAGAAACCTGGTCCTACTTCCAGACCGATGGAATAGACGAAGAGAATCAATCCGAACTCCTTGAGGAAGTGGAGCAGATGCTCATCGAGATTGAGAGAGAAGTGACCGAAGATGAGGCCGATGAAGAGAATCCAAGCCAATCCCAGGGAAACACCCTTCACTCTCAACTTTCCTAAACTCAAGCCCAGGGTGATGACCAACGCCAAGATCAGCACGGAGTGGGCCACTCCGCCTCCCCATAAGTCAGGGAAGCCATAAAACAGATTTTTTAAGATATCCATATTCTTATATTATATGTTATTGATTTCTTGTTTTTATTTCTTCTTTTATATGTTATTGGTTTCTACCATAACTACTTTCGCCATCTTCTATGCTTGTTGTAGTATTTTACTATACTCGCATGTCTCTGATTTTCGATTGCAAAGGTATGGATAAAATCGAAAGCAAAAAAGGATTGGCGTTGGAATGAGTCGATTTCTGCTATAAGCATTTTCGATAGAAAATAAAGCGGATGGATGGGGATTTTGCTGGGAAAAGGAAAAGTTTTCGGGAAAATAATAGATTTTTATGAGAAAGTAGGCGCTATTTTGCGGAATTTGTTGTAACTTTGCCTTCAGATTTAGTTATTGGAAAATTGAATTGAAAATAGAATAGTAAATATCGAATAATAAATGGATAAGATGATAACAGATACTCCAAGAGAAAAGGAATTGGAGACCAGAGACGAGCAGTTTCTTGCCGAGGTGAAGGACAAGAGAATTGCCGTGCTGCTTTCGGGCGGCGTAGATAGTTCGGTGGTGGTGTGGGAATTTGCCCGTCTGGGCTTGCATCCTGACTGCTTCTACATCAAGATTGGACCGGAAGAGAAGGAGGAATGGGACTGTTCTTCTGAGGAAGACCTGGAGATGGCTACAGCCGTGGCACGCAAGTATGGCTGCAAGCTGCAAGTGATTGACTGTCACCATGAATACTGGAACGAGGTGACTCGCTACACCATGGATAAGGTGAAGGCGGGATTCACTCCGAACCCCGATGTGATGTGCAACAGGCTCATCAAGTTTGGTGCCTTCGATGAGAAGATGGGGCACAACTACGACCTCATCGCCACAGGTCATTATGCGCAGACCGAAACGGATGAGAACGGCGACAAATGGCTCGTAACGAGTCCTGATCCCGTGAAGGACCAGACCGATTTTCTGGCTCAGATAGAAAGTTGGCAATTACGAAAAGCGATTTTCCCTATCGGTCATCACATCAAAAATGAAATTCGTGAGATAGCCGAAGAGGAGCATTTGATTAATGCCAAGCGCAAGGATAGTCAAGGAATTTGCTTCCTGGGGCAGATTAACTATAACGATTACATTCGCCGATACCTGGGCGAGAACCCGGGCGATGTGATTGAGATGGAAACGGGCAAGCGCATCGGCGGCCACAAGGGTTTGTGGTTCCACACCATCGGCCAGCGTAAGGGTCTGGGCTTCGGCGGCGGTCCTTGGTTCGTGATTAAGAAGGATGTGGAGAACAATATTCTGTATGTGAGTCATGGTTACGACCCTCAGTCGGCTTACAAGCAGGATTTCCCCCTTCAGGATTTCCATTTCCTCACCCGCGAGGTGGCGATGCAGAAAGTAACGTTCAAGATTCGCCATACGCCGGAGTATCATCCAGCTACTATCGAAAAGCTCGAAGATGGCAGATGGATGATTCATTCAGAGGAGGCGATTCACGGCGTGGCTCCCGGTCAGTTCTGCGTAGTGTATGATGAGAACCATCATCGCTGCTATGGTTCGGGAGAGATTACGGTGTAATATAAGGTGAGATTATTGTAGTTAAATGAGATTAAGGTGGAGCTTTTTCTTCTTGAATTTCGAAAAATGGGGATTTCCTAATTAATGGGGATTCCCCATTTCTTTTTTTCTTATTACCTTTGCACCCGATTTCAGAATGATAACGGAAAAGATAACGGAAAAATAATAAAAAACAAGATACAATGAATCGAATCGTAATGATGGCGATGGCGGGTTGCGGCATCGTCTTGCCAGTATCGGCTCATGCTGCAACTGTGGCTCATGCGGCTGATGCTGCAACTGCGGCTGCTAAGACCGATGCAGCCCCAACTGCTGCCCATGCCGAAAATACAACCCTTTCGGATAGCAGCAAGGTATTTGATATTGACGAAGTGGTGGTTGTTTCACAACCCAAGGAGGTGATGCGACTCCGCCAGCAGGCACTCAGCAGCACTTCGATGAGCAGCTCGCTGATGAAGAAAATGGGAGCCTCTGATTTGAGAGACCTTTCACTTTTTGTTCCCAATTTCGTAATGCCGAATTACGGCAGCCGACTCTCTTCTTCGGTTTACGTAAGAGGAATCGGAAGCCGTGTCAACAGTCCTGCCATCGGACTCTATCTCGATGGAATCCCCGTGATGAGCAAGTCGGCTTTCAATCTCCACAACTACCAGTTGAGTAGGGTGGATGTGCTCCGCGGTCCTCAGGGAACCCTCTACGGCCAGAATACGGAGGGCGGATTGGTAAAAATGTATTCCCACAATCCCTTTGATTATCAAGGTTCTGAGGTAAAGCTCAGCTACGGCAGCAAGTATTATCGCAACGTAGAAGCGGCTCATTATCAGAAAATCAATAATCATCTCGCCCTTTCCCTGGCGGGCTTCTACGAGGGAGAAAAGGGATTTTTCAGAAACACCTTCACGGGCGAACGTTCCGACCAATACGATGAGGCTGGCGGCAAACTGCAGCTCAAGGCTCGCTTCAATTCGGGCTGGAAAATGGATGTGCTTGCCAATTACCAATACGTAGATCAGAATGGATTTCCTTATGGCAAGCTGAACCTGGAAACCGGAAAGGCCGCTTTGCCTGCCTCTACCTTCCCCGGCACCTATAGAAGAAACAATCTCATCTCGGGCTTCAAATTGGGCTATTCGGGCAGGGGCTTCGACTTCTCCTCCGTCTCCAGCTACCAGTACCTGAAAGACCGCATGCTCATGGATCAGGATTATCTCTCAGCCCCTTACATGCGCATCCTGCAGGAGCAGCTTCAGAACTCCTTCACCCAGGAAATCTCCTTCAAGAGCAATCGTGCCGTGGGTGGATTCTGGAATTGGGCCGTGGGTGGATTCTTCTCCCGACAATGGTTGAAGACCAATGGTCCCGTGTTCTTCGACGAGGCGATGACCACGCCGATAGGCAACGCTATTCAGCAGCAGATGTATTCCGCCATCCATGCTTCGATGGTGAAATCGATGATGAATAAGGGAATGCCTGAGGCGGCTGCTAAGGCGGCTGCTGCGGCTGCGATAGAGAAGGCGGGCGGCATCAGCATGGCGGTGAGCATGGGTGCTCCGGGCGTTTACCATACGCCGCAAACCAATCTGGGCTTCTATCACGAGAGCAATTTCAACCTCACCTCCCGACTGGTGGCTACGCTCGGCATCCGCTACGACCTGATGCACACCAGCATCCATTACCAGTCGGCTGCCTTCATGGCGATGACGGCAAACATGATGGGGCAGAGGGCCACCTTTACCCTGAAGAGTGCCCTGGATGGAAAGGCGAAAGATGATTACAACCAGATTTTGCCGAAGATAGGAATCACTTACCAGCTCGACGACCAGCAGAGCAATCTCTACGCCACCGTGAGCAAGGGCTACCGTGCCGGAGGATACAATATCCAGATGTTCAGCGACATTCTGCAAACCGAACTGAATGCCCACCGCCAGCAGGCGATGCGTGGCGATTACGACGTGCCTCATACGCCGGAAGATTACGAAAAGGTGAACCAGACGATTTCGTACAAGCCCGAAGTTTCCTGGAACTACGAGGTGGGAGCCCATCTCAATCTTTTCGACCATGCGCTCCATTTCGACCTGGGTGCCTTCTACATGAAGGTGAAGAACCAGCAGCTCTCCGTGATGGCTGGCAACTACGGTTTCGGAAGAATGATGGTGAATGCCGGAAAGAGCCACAGCTGCGGCATCGAGGCTGCCCTGCGCGGACAGCTTGCCAACGGCAATCTCGACTGGATGCTGAATTATGGTTACACCCGAGCTGAGTTTGATGAATATACGGATGGCGAAGGCGATAAGGCCGTGAGCTACAAGGATAAGAAGGTGCCTTATGTGCCGGAACACACTCTCTCGGCGATGGCGGATTATCGCCTGCAGTTTGATTCCAGTCTCTTGCGCAGCATGGTTCTGGGTGCCAACGTCAACATGCAGGGCAAGATTTATTGGGATAATGCCAACAGTTATGGTCAGGATATTTATGCCGTGTTGGGTGCGCATGTGGCCTTCGATTTGGGCAAGGTGCAGTTGAATCTGTGGGGCAAGAACCTTACGGACACCAATTACAACACCTTTGCCGTGGATAATGCGGCTACGGGCAAGCGTGAATACTTTGCCCAGCGTGGCAATCCATTCCAATGTGGCGTGGATGTAAGTTTCCGCTTTTAATGCTTACTGATAAATAAGCTTTTAATGTTTACAGATAAATAAAAAAGGCTCATCGACATTTTCTGCGATGAGCCTTTTCTGCATTTCCTATTGATTCATAATACTATTCAGCAACTCCTGGCAGGCATCTTCGAGCAGCGTGATGACGAGTTCAAAGTCGCTGTAGTCGCCGTAGTAAGGGTCGGGAACGGTGGTGTATTCACGATGAGTCGTCAGGAAATCAGCCATGCGAACCACCTTGTCCTTATCTGCCTGGCAGGAAGCCATAGAGGTGATGGCGCGATAGTTTTCGTTGTCCATCACCACGATGGTTTCAAATTTCTTGAAGTCTGATTTCTGGAATTGGCGGGCGTGACTGTTGAAGTTGTAGCCATGCTCAGCTCCGCATTTTCTCATGCGGCTATCTGGCAGCTGACCCACGTGCCAGTTGCCTATTCCCGCAGAATCAATTTCAAACTCATCCTGCAGTCCAGCCTTCTCCACCAGGCTCTTCATGATGCCCTCACCGGCAGGCGAGCGGCAGATGTTGCCCAGGCAAATGAATAATACCGTATGTTTACCTTTCTTTGTCATGATTTAAAAATCTAATATTTATTGTTTTGTTTGCAAAGTTAGTATAATAATCTTTATTATGCAAGATTTTTCCATTCTTTTTTATTTCCTTTTAAATAAAAGAAAGGGCAAAAAAAATCCCGATAAAGAACAGGAATCTGTCTCTATCGGGAAAAAGGGGGAGTATTACTAATAAAAAAATTAGTCGATTTCCTCATCAGCCTCGTAACCGCCCATCTCGCGGATGGCGTTCTTCAGCATCGTGTACTGCTGGTAGAGGTTGTTCACAGCCTCCTCGCCCTTGGTGTAGTCGTGCATTGGCGCCTTGAGGAAGAAGCTCAGGAAGCGCTGGGTGCCGTAACGGCCAGCACGGGCTGCAAGGTCGCTCAGCAGAGTGAGGTCGAGCAGCAATGGAGCAGCAAGGATTGAGTCGCGGCAGAGGAAGTTGATCTTGATCTGCATAGGATAACCCATCCATCCGAAGATGTCGATGTTGTCCCAACCCTCCTTGTTATCGTTGCGTGGTGGATAGTAGTTGATGCGAACCTTGTGGTAATACTGGGTGTCCTCAGCGTTGCCGTGGCCATAGAGGTCTGGCTGGTCCTCTGGCTTCAGGATAGTCTCCAGGGTAGAGAGCTTGCTCACCTCCTTGGTGTGGAAGTTGGCTGGCTCATCGAGAACGAGACCGTCGCGGTTGCCCAAAATGTTGGTTGAGAACCATCCGTTCAAGCCCAGGCAGCGGGTGCCGATGATAGGAGCGAAACCGCTCTTTACCAGGGTCTGACCCGTCTTGAAGTCCTTGCCTGCGATTGGCATCTTGGTCTTTTCTGCGAGTTCCCACATGGCTGGAATATCAACTGTGGTGTTAGGCGCACCCATGATGAAAGGAGCACCCTCGGTAAGGGCAGCGTAGGCGTAGCACATGGATGGAGCGATGTGCTGGCGGTCGTCAGCCTTCATCGCAGCCTCGAGAGCAGCCAGGGTGCCGTGGATTTCCATGTCCACAGGTACGTAGATTTCAGTAGAAGCAGCCCAGATTACAACGATGCGTGCGCAGCCGTTCTTCTCCTTGAAGTCGCGGATGTCCTGGCGCAGCGCCTCTACCATCTCCCAGCGGGTCTTGCAGTCCTTCACGTTGTCGCCGTCCAGGCGCTTGGCGTAGTTCTTGTCGAAGGCAGCCTTCATAGGCACCACCTTCTCCAGTTCCTCGCGCACAGGGTTGATGTCCTTCTCCTTCAGAACCTCGGCATACATGGCAGCCTGGTAAGCATTCTGCGGATAAACATCCCAAGTGCCGAAAACAATATCGTTGAGGTCGGCGATAGGCACGATGTCCTTGTAGTGCAGATACTTCTTGTCTGCACCCTTGCCCACGCGAATCTTATCGTATTGAGTCATTGAACCTACTGGCTTTGCAAGTCCCTTGCGAGCCATGAAAACACCTGTCATGAATGTGGTAGCTACGGCTCCACAACCTACGACCATGATACCCAGCTTACCTTCAGCTGGCTTTACATTGTTTTGTTCCATTACTAACAGTTATTAAACAGTTATTTAAGTCTTCTAAACTTTTTTTGAATTGATTGATTGATTGAATTGTTCCATCGGATAAGGTGGAAGAGTGCCTTCCCCGATAGCCGAATGTCGCTTTTCTGATTGCAAAGATAATGAAAACTGATGGATAAAGTGTAGTTTTTGATGAAATTCTTCATGAAATTTAGAAATATTAGCATTGGATTCGAGATTATTAGCATTGGAATGGTAAAAATGGCAATAATTTGAAGGAAAAGGGGATTGATTTTGTGACAAAATGTAGGAAGATGTTTTTTTTCTTGAATATTTTCTCGTTTTTCTATTTTTTGCCGTATCTTTGCAGGTAAGAAGATTTAGAGTTAATGATAAAATAGAAAATAGAAAACAGAATATAGAATTAAATAAGAATATAGAAAATAATAAAATAGAAAATATGATAGACCGCTGTTACATCGAAATAACCAATACCTGCAATCTGAATTGCGATTTCTGCCCGAAGCATCATCGCAGGAAGAGGCAGTTGAGTGCAGAGGAATTCAGTCTCATCACGGATAAGGTGAGGGGCAAGGTGTGCTTCCTCTATTTCCATCTGATGGGCGAGCCGCTGCTCCATCCGCTGCTGCCGCAGTTCGTGAGGATGGCTAACGAAAAGGGGTTCAAGACGGTGCTCACATCCAATGGAACCCTGCTCCATCGATGCCTGCCACTGCTCGATGCCCTGCCCCATAAAATCCAGCTCTCGCTGCATTCGCACGAAAGTAATGCCCGGGGCGAACTGGCAAGCTACATGCAGGAGGTGATGAATTTCTCCATGCAGGCAGCCGAAAAGGGCACCTGCATGGTGCTCCGACTCTGGAACCAGGGCGGAAGAGACCAGGAAAACGAGGAGGTGATGAGGCTCATAGAGCAATACGTGCCGAAACCCTGGAAGGAACGCCCCGACGGATTCCGCCTCGCTGACCATCTCTATCTGGAATTCGACCGGAAATTCGAATGGCCTATGGCTGGGGAGGAATCTGAGGAGAAATCTGAAGGAAAATCTGAGGAGCAATCTTCTTCTGATTCCCAAAAAGAAAAGAAGCAGCTTTTCTGCAAGGCCCTCATCAAGCAGATAGGAGTCCTATCCGACGGAAGCCTCGTGCCCTGCTGCCTCGACCACGATGGCGATGTGGTGCTGGGCAATCTTCTGAATCAATCCCTGGAAGAAATTCTCGCTTCGCCCCGGGCACAGGCGCTGATAGAAGGATTCAAGCATCACACGGCTTCAGAAAAACTCTGCCAGAACTGCGAATCTGCCCTGGCTGGCAACAGCTTCAGGGGAAAAGCCAGAAGCTCGGAAAAATAAAAAATAGTAATATATAAATCTTAAAAAAATATAGCATGACAATAACCCTTATCATATTAGTTATCACGGTTGCCATGTTTATATGGGGCAGGGTGAGGGCCGACATCGTGGCACTCACAGCCCTGGCAGCCCTGCTGGTTCTCGGAATCCTTACCCCTGCCGAAGCCCTGGCAGGCTTCTCATCGCCCATCGTCATCATGATGATAGGACTCTTCGTGGTGGGAGGAGCCATCATGCAGACGGGCCTCGCCAAGCTCACGGGCAATAAGCTCATGGCACTCTCGCGAGGCAACGAAACCGTCACCTTCCTCCTCGTGATGCTCGTTACATCCTTCATCGGAGCCTTCGTCAGCAACACCGGAACCGTGGCCCTCATGATGCCCATCATCATGAGCATCGCAGCCGGGTCGGGCATGCAGTCGTCACGCTTCCTCATGCCCCTCGCTTTCGCCGGAAGCCTGGGCGGAATGCTCACACTCATCGGTACGCCGCCCAACCTGGTCATTGACGAGGTGCTCACCGAAGCCGGCTATCAGCCGCTCGCCTTCTTCAGCTTCTTCCCCGTGGGCATCATCGTCATCGCCATCGGCATCATCGTGCTCATGCCCCTGAGCAGAATCTTCCTCAGCAAAAGCCAGGGAAGCAAGAAAAAGAAAAACGCCAAGTCGCTCGACGACCTGGTGGATGAATACCGGCTGCTCGACAATCTGCATCGATTCATCGTGCCCAGCAGCCGCACCTCCGCCGCCCGCGATGAAAACGGCAACCAGCTTAACATCGTGGGGAAGACCTTGAAGGAACTCAGCATCCAGAAGAAATACGGCGTGAGCATCATCGAGATAAGAAACGAAAAGAAATCGCGACTCGGACTGGTGAAGGACGTGAACCAGAACATGGCGAAGAGCAGCAGCACCATCCAGGTGCACGACACCTTATATATAATAGGTGACGAGCAGAAGATGCAGCACTTTGCCCAGGACTACGGGCTCCGGAAGATGAAGGACGTGAAGATAGATTTCTACGACCTGGGATTGACCGAGATAGTGGTGATGCCAACCTCCAACTTTGTCGGATTGCGCATAGGCGAGGCCAACCTGCGTAAGCGGTTCGGCATCAACGTGCTGGGCGTGAAGCGAGGCTCATCATCCTCTTCTTCTTCTGAGGGTGGCAGAGGCGGCAGCGAATACATCACGGATAATCTGATAGCCGCTAAACTGCACGTGGGCGACATGTTGCTGGTGCAGGGCGAATGGACCAACCTGGCGCATCTCACCGCCGACACCACCAACTGGGTGGTCTTGGATCAGCCCGAGAAGACTGCCGACAAGGTTTTGCTGGATTACAAGGCGCCCGTGGCAGCAGCCATCATGCTCCTGATGATAGCCATGATGGTGTTCGATTTCATCCCCGTGGCTCCAGTAACGGCAGTAATCATAGCCGGACTGCTCACCGTGTTTGCCGGCTGTTTCCGCAACGTGGAGGCGGCATACAAGACCATCAACTGGGAGAGCATCGTGCTGATAGCTGCCATGATGCCGATGTCTACGGCACTGGAGAAGACGGGAGCCTCGGCCTTGGTATCTCAGGGGCTGGTAGACAGTCTCGGGGCGATGGGTCCAACGGCTCTGCTTGCCGGCATCTACTTCACCACCTCGCTGATGACGATGTTTATCAGCAACACCGCCACCGCCGTATTGATGGCACCGATAGCCCTGGTGGCAGCGCAGCAGGTGGGCGTGAGTCCATACTCCTTCCTCTTTGCCGTGACTCTGGGAGCCAGCATGTGCTTCGCCTCGCCGTTCTCCACCCCGCCTAATGCGCTGGTGATGAAGGCCGGCGGCTACACGTTTATGGATTACGTGAAAGTGGGATTGCCGTTGCAGATCATCATCGGCGTGGTCATGACGTTTGTACTGCCGCTGCTGTTTGAATATTAGGGACAGAATAAAAAAAGAGATGCTACATGGTGCATGATGAATGCTTGCCATGTGGCATCTCTAATTTTTATGCTAGATGGTTACGTCTGCAGAATCGCCGTTGCTTCCGCCGGTGTCAGTCTTGCCCTGGTCGGTATTGCCGCTTCCCGGGTTTCCGGTTCCGCCGCCTGGATTGTTACCGCCGCTTGGAGAATTGTCAGGCTCCTCCACATCGCCCTTGTCTCCGGAAGTAACCTTCTTGATTACATTTCCGTCTTTGTCGTAGCAAGTGATTTGGATAGCGGTGCGCTGCAGTTCGTCCTTGATATCCACGTTAGGAGTGAAGATTACGCGTCGGGCGGTAATGAGTCCGCTAGCCACCTCCGTCACGGTTTCCACGCTCTTGGCTCTCACGCCGAATCTCATGGTTCCCAAACCAGGAATAGCTACGGAATGGCCTTCGGTGGCCCACGCCTTGATTACCTCGCCAGCCGCGTCCCAGCACGCCTGCATCACTCCACGGCTCACACCACTACGGAGAGCCGCCTCCTTAATCACCTTGCTCTCAGAGAGCTTACTGTAAAGTTCGGTGCCGAGCACGAAACGATACTTACCTTTCAACTCACCCACCTGGATGAGGGTTTCCTTTGCCTTCAGATTAATTGCCATAATATCTTGAATTTTAAATTGTTAATACTTTGTAAACTATAAACTATAAACTTTTAACTCTTAACTATCTAATGGTGATAGTAGGCACGAAGTGCGAGGAGTCGGCCCGCGTAGAGATGTTGTTCTCCTGCTGCTGCCGCTGGTTCTTCCCAATCACGAGTCCCGCCGTACACGAGCTAGTGAGGAAGGTGGCGATGGCAGAGCATACGGCCACGATGAGATACTTGATGAATGCCTTCATATTTGGGTTCATACGCTTCTCTTGCCCCCTATTAACTTCCCCTCATTCTTTTTTAGAAAGAAGAAAGAGAAGGACTCGTATCAGGGCTTGGAGTCGAGGTTGATAATTTGCTTTGATAACTTGATGCATCCTGGAATATCTCCCAGAAGCCATTTTTCATTTTTCCAACTGGAGAAATATTTTTCTCCAACTAGGAAAGTGATTTTCCAGCGCTTTCTGAATCACGATGCAAAGATACAAAAACAGCCACCATCAGTTGTGCGATGGTGGCTGATGCCGTGCGATGGCGGCACATTTTTTAAAAAAATATAAAATCAGCCTAAGTAATGACCTTATATCGAGATAATTGATTATATTTGCCTAAAAAATAGGAGGCATAAGCCTCGGTATAAAAAATAAGCGTATGGAACAAGTAGGTTATAACAATATACATCTAGCTATCATGGCAATAGAGAAGGGAGCAAAAATGATGAATGTTCCTTCTAAAAACATGTATATGCGTTTGAAGAAGCAAGGTCTCATCCATAATTTCCTTTTGCCATATTATGAGGAACTACATACCCAAAGTTCAGATTGGGTTGCAAGAACTACGGTTGAAACACTCAAAAACTGGGAGGTGGCACAATGAAATTATTCCATGGATCATACATGAAAATAGAATATCCAGAAATCAGTAAAGGGCGTACTAAAGTTGATTTCGGGCAAGGGTTCTATTTAACTGGTATTAAGTCGCAAGCTGAAAAATGGTCTAAGGTTATTGCTATCAGAAAAGGACCTGCCTTTCGGCCAATCGTCAATATGTTTGAATTGAACGAAGATTTGTTTAATCAGTCAGATTTTCGTATCAAAAGATTTAAAGAATATAATATAGATTGGCTTCAATATGTTGTGGATTGTAGAAGAGGAGGTAATTTGCAAAAACAATATGACCTGGTTGAGGGTGGTGTAGCCAATGATAATGTAATCGACACAGTAGAGGATTTCGAAAATGGCAGAATTACTGCGGAACAGGCATTGGGACAGTTGGTGTATAAGCAAGTGAACCATCAAATCTGTATTCGCAATCAGCAAATTATCGACAAATACCTTCAATTCGTTTCATCCTATCAAATTCAGAAATTATGAGAGACTCTGTACTTTGGCGTAAACAAAGCCGTATCGTGATGTTATTGGCAAAGGAGAAGAATATTACTCCAGAGCAAGCTCTTGATATCTATTATTCTTCAAGAACTGCCCAGCTGTTGTCTGATTCCAATACGGGGTTGCAACTCATGAGCGATCAATATGTGCTTGAAGACCTTCTTGAAGAATTGGAGAAAAGAGAAGTATCTGAAGCTTCCTGAATGTCATAAATGAGCCCCAAACGCCAGTAACCAATTGGGTGGCGCTTGGGGCTTGCTTATATTAAAGTACCAAGTCTAAACTATTAACTTTAAACTCTCAACCCTATCCCGGTTCCCCCAGATAATCAACGATGGTCTTCACCTGCTTGGGCGAAAACGATTTGCTAGTCTTTGTGTATCCCATCAACTGCAGCTCCTCCCATAGCGGGGTGCAGCGGCGAATCCAGACCATCAGATGGTTGACCGCTGTGCGAGGGTAACTCTCGGGAAAGTACATCAAGGCAAGTTCCTTCTTGGTGTACGTACGAATCTTGAAATCTTCTATCATCATAATCCTTCATTTTTACATTAAAAACTAATAAATACTATTTCTTCTCTTTCAGATAGTACTCGCTGAAATCCTTGCACTCCGGCGGCAACTGGTGGTGCACCAGCTGGGGCAGAATCTCCTTGAGCTGCAGAAATAGGCTTTCGCCCGGCGTATCCCTGTCGGGAAACATGTGCCACTCCGTGTGGAGCTTTTCTCCTATTTCCGCCAGCCATTTCTTATCTTCCGGCTTCAGCAGCGTAGCAGAAGGAATGGCTATCGCCTTGTGCCCGGCAGAGAGCATCGCCCAGCAGTCGCTGCACCCTTCGGTGATGAAGAGCTTCTCGCCCGGCTTCAGCATCTTCACCACGGGAAGATTATAGATGCTGCATCGGGCACCATAAGGAAAGCGGAATCGGGGAGCCATCGGCTCCGTCTGATGTGAACCTTCCATCACGTGTGAAGGAGCATCTGTGTCATCTGTGAAACCTGTATCATCTGAGTCATTTGTGAAATCTGTGTCATTTGTGAAATCTGTGGGCGATTTGTCAGCAGCAAGCCCCTTCGCCTCCGTGGGCATCTTCTTATAATCCAAATTCCTATTTTGAATCCCAATCAGCTTCCCCTCCATGTCGAAGTAGGGAATCTGCAGCCAGCTCACCCCCTTTCTATCCGTCCACGAAGTCAATCTGCACCATCTCGCCACTCTCTCATCAATCCTTCTTTCCTCGAAAAGAAATCTCCTAGCCGCCCCGTTGAGCCAGGGATGCTCAAAGAATCTCGCATACTTCCTGGCATCGAAGGAGGAGGATAGTGATGCCTTCGAAGAAGTTTCGGAAGAATCTTCCGAAGAAGTTTCCGAAGATGTTTCCGAAGAGGAAGAGGATAGGGAGATGGGTGAAGAGGAAGAAACCACCTTCGGATGCGAATCTTCCAGATAAACCCCATTCACCTCCGCCAGCCATCGGCAAGCCGAGAGGAAATCCTTCCCCAGGTATTTCATCACCAGGTCGATGGTGCCCACGGAATCCCCCATGCACACATAGCAGCGGCAGCTGTTCCTCCTCGTATTGAACGAGAGGCTGGCATGGTGGTCGTCGTGAAAGGGGCAGAGCGCCTTGTGCCGCTTCACCACCATCCCCAGCTGCTCGGCGACCCCCTCTATCGGCAGGTCGCGCAGCTTCTGAATCTCATATTTCTCCATAAAATTTCATTTTCAAAAATTTATATTTCTCCAATTTAATCTCATTTTTCCTTACTCTTAACCTTAGCTCCCGGCGACCCCGTAAGATACTCCTGCGTCTTCGTGTAAAGCCCCGTCTGGTTGCAATAGGTGATGAACTTGCGGTTCTTCCATACGTCGATTTGGTGCTTGGTGCCCTCCTTGCTCTTTCCAAGGCTCAGGCGGAGCGCTTCCAGCTGCTGCTCGTTGAAAGAATGCTCAAGGCTGTCGAGCATGTTCTTAGGACCACTTCTCTGCACCTCTTCTTCCTGAGCATCGTATCCCTTGAACATGTCGCCAAACACCTTTACCTTCGACCACAGGTCGTAATAGCAGAACCATACCACGAATTCGCCGATGGAGCGCGTCCACGTCTGGTCGTTCAGAATCCAGAGCACAGCCCCCTTCTTCCATGCCGAAAAGATGCTGCGGTGGGATAGTTCCCAAAGAGTATCGTCATCGGCAAGGTCGGCAAGCCTGGCCATTTCTTCTGCCAGCTGGTCGGCCACCTTGTTGAGCTGTTTCACCACAAAGGTACCCTTGCAGTTGTCCAGGCGCAGCAGATAGCTGTCTAGATTCTTCAGGAATTCCTCGTCATACGAACCCTGTCGTGGAATCCTGCCGCTACGCTCGCCACGAGCCTTGTAGGCAAAGGGGATGCGCCCGAAGAAACCATTGGTGATGTCTTTCTTGTAGAACAGGCGGGCTGCTTCTGGGGTAGAAGTGAAGGTAAGATTCACACGGAGCACGGGATTACCCGTTACGCCATCAGCCGTGGCGCGCAAGGCACCTGCTCTCTGGCAGTCGTAGATGTTTCTCACCATCTGGCTCACCTGCTTATGGCCACCGCAGATTCTATCCGCCATCTCCACCTCGGGCAGGTTGAGGTATTGCGTTCTCTCGCCCAGCTTCTCGCATGCCATGGCATTCTGTATGAAGGCTGGGTTGGTTACGTCGGCAGGCGGAAACCAGAAACTCACGTCAGGACGCTCGGGCTTTTCCTTGTTGGCGCCCTTGGTTTTCATCTGTCGCTGCCAATCCACCAGTTTCTTGAACTCAGTCTCATCATGCTTGCGAAAAGTGCGCATGATGGCCTCTACAAGATGACCCAGTTGCGCCTTTCCGATACCCGAAGGGCCTATCAAATGTCCCATCTGACCGCACATTTCATAGAATTTGTTGTCGGAATACATGAATCTTACGCCCGTGAGATGGGCTGCCAAAGCCGGAATTGCCATCGGAATGAGCACTTCTCGCATGTCTTTTGATGCCTGCGAGATGGCTAATTTCACGAATTCCGTGCCTTTGCTGGGTTTGGGCATCGCCGGAGCGGTGCTGCTGAAAATGTTGTAACTCATTGCTTTCTAGAGAATTAAATTAAAATATTACTTGTCGTTGGCTGGTCAAAAATCTCAGTCTCAGTCTCTCAGTTGTTTTAAATGTGGTATCCGCCTCTTTATATTATATATATAACTAATTAAATATCAATAAGTTATAAACGCTTTAAAAGCGGGTAAAGGGTTGGATTGTGACTTTTTTCCTAACTGAGACTGAGATTTGAGAGATTTTCTATCCCTGTCCGCTTATTGCACACAGCTCCTTGGCTGCCAGCAGGCAGAAATTCTGGAAGGTGAATTTCTCCGTGAACCGAGGTCGGTTGAAGGTTGGATAGAGTGTACCGTCGTTTTTGCGGTTCACGTTGATGTATGTACCTTCATACACGTGCGGATTTCTCTGCACCACCTTATCCGTCTTCTTCTCGGAGTCGTTCTGCACGAATGTGAAGTGGTCTTCGCCGTCGTGCGTGATGGCTCCATCCAGATACTCGCCTATGCCCAGGCGTCCAGGCTTGCGGGTAAGCAACTTGAGGTCGATTCCCAACTCTGTGTTGGGGTAGAAACCTTTTTCTAACTTTTTAGAACTTTCGTTCATGTTGGCATTTAATACTGCATTCATCTTTTATTAGCGTATTAAATAAGCCTCTCTGGTACGGTGACATTCGAAGAGGTTTCCCTGTCATCTTTTCTAGTACCGTCATTCCCCATTTTGTGATTTGCAACTCACTTGATGGGTAGTCATTTTGTTTTCAAATGACGATGCAAAGATAGGCAAAAAGGAAAAGCTCATGGGAGAAAAAAGAATCTTTCGTCAGGCTGCGGAATGAAAAGGAATGAAAAGGAAAGAAAAAGGAAAGAATCGAGGAAAATAGGGGAAATGAACTCTGATGAATTTGTATTTTTCAGTTTTTATGGAAGGAAAAATCGTTTTTCCGCTCTGATTTTCTATCTTATCGAGGAAAATGAGCGGAAAAACGAGGAATTTGTGCGGAAAATCGGGAGATTTTTGCGGAAATATGTGGAATATATTCGGCTACAACAATAAAAAAGTAAGATTATTGGTTCATCGCATTGCTTATTGCCTTGCTTATTGCCTTGTTCCAATTGTCTTTCTTGGTTTTATACAATTCATGTTCATTCAGAATCTTCCACAGAGGACTTTTGAAAGAGTTATCATAGTTAGAAATCTTTTTTTCATGAATGTATTTTGCTGTAATCCTGGCTGTTGCAGGATCAGAACTGGCGGCTTTTACCTCTTTTATATAGGCGATGATATGAGCCAGTTGGTCTTCGCCTGTATAGAAAAATGGTTTCAGGTCTTGGATGAGTTTTCTGTTCATACCCTCATACTTAATGGTATCTTCTATCAGTTGCGACAACCATTTGTCGGGGTCATCTATATAGCCCAGTGTATAGACTTTGATTTCTTCGTGCTGCTGTTCAGGAAGTTTTGAATTAATATCTTCGAGGATCTTGCGATAATCAATATCATGTGATTTAAGATTCCCCGTCAGACGATGTGCCCAATGGTCGTAGGCATCTTTTTTGTCATAACATTGGAAAAGCAGGTAGGCTACCCATGTTATACTGACACTAGTGGCCAATTTTGAATCGACATTATTTTCGCTAGAGTCGAATTCACGCAGGCGACAGAAAAGATTGTCGAAAGCATTCTCAAAGTCATAATCTTCTGATTGTTCCTTTATATCGTCTATCATGTTTATTACTTCCACGAAAAATTCGATAGTAGAGAACCGCATGGCATTCATGCGGCTCTCATACTGTTTGCAACTCTTGGCTATCACCTTTAAAATAGTGTTGTCCTTGAAAGAATTATTGATGAGGTCTTGTGAGTTTTTTGGGAGGCGTTGTTGCATCTTCTGTTTTCTTAATGTCATTTATACTGTTCTTGAGCCATTCCTCCAGAGTGGAAACATCTTCGGTTGCACTTATAGAAGAACCTATCTGGAATTTCTCTATAGCTCTCTCTGGGAGGAAGTACATAGGCACTACTTCGTCGTTGAGGCAGATGATGCCGCTTTTGCTCAATTTCACCTTTACCTCACACTCGTTATTCTCTATAAACTTGTTGATATAGAACATTTTATCGATAGAGTTTCTAACGCTCTGCTCGCTTGCCTCTTTGCCATATTTGTATCCGGCAAACACCTCTTTGGCTTCGTTCTCCAATCCTTCTTCGATAAAACCATTGATATTGCTGTTGCGGGTGTAATCAGAATACGTGGTGTTATCTTTGTCACGCTTGGCCGACAGGCAAACTTGGGTTACATAGTCGTTGTTCTCTCTGCATTTTCTTTTTACAACATCCCATGCCTGTGCTTCCATATAGATTTCCTCAAAGTCTACAGTATAGCCAAATGTCTTTATCATTCGATCGAAGTTCTGCTTCAGAATCTTGGTAATCTTGTCCATCTTTCCATAGAATGCACCCGCTTTTTTTTCTATAGCCACATATTTCATTTCTGGCTGATTTAAGAAGATGATGTGGCAAAAAGGATATGATGTTTCTGTCGTTTCTTCATAGTCATCTACGGCATTGGTTGTGGTACCTGTTGGCAAGGTTCTTTTCAGATCTTTGTCATCGTTGAGTCTAAACACGATGATATCTTTGCGCACGGCAAAGGTATCATTTCGCAAGCTGACATCAGCTTTACCTTTCTTCATGTACATAGTTAATTTCTCTCCGGCATGGAAAAGGCCAGTAAAACGCTTTCTGATCTCTTCGATGGTTACTCTCTTATCAGGTATAGTATCAGGATCTTCCTGGAAGCTATATCTAAGAAAAATGAATTTCTGTTGTTTCATTAGATATTATTTTTTTTTTTTAGCAAGGGTAAACGATGCTTTATAGATACAAAGGTACAATTAATAACTGAATTGACAAAATATTATCGTAAGAAAATGAGAAATGAATATAAAAAAGTGAGATATTTGTTATATTTGAGTATAAAAATGAAAATAAATCCCATTTCATTTTGTCTTTTGCCAGTTTCTTTGTACCTTTGCGCATGGATTCGGCAGAAGCCGCTTCCAGACATTTTAGTAAAAACAAAGCATTGACTATTATTTCGCGTTCATAAAGAAAAAGCCTGAGAAACTGATTTCTTTTCCGCAGAAGGAGTAATCGGAATGCTGTTAGCGGTAAGACCTCTATTGAGGAGGATTGCCCGTATGCTCACATTAGTAAGTCGATGTTCATACCTATACGGTGTGGACATCCGGTCCTATGTGAGCATCGGGTTTTCATTCTCAGGCTTCCCGTGAACGCGAAAGGAAAGGTGTCCGCACCTTTTTTATTCATTCCAGTCCCCTGATGTAAGCCGTTTTGATAGTTGGATGCAGCTATTAATAACTATCAGAATATGGCAGACAATATTGATG
>ERZ1023666.394-NODE-394-length-18549-cov-20.065913_pt1 | contig 18549 bp, 8 predicted proteins | sample MGYA00380341_ERZ1023666 | MGnify/ENA primary metagenome ERZ1023666 (study PRJEB33179, sample SAMN07448983) | human gut metagenome | biome: Human-gut; feature: Human associated habitat; material: Faeces | host: Homo sapiens | place: India: Bhopal | collected...
TTCATACCCACACACCGTCCCGTCATCGAGGAGTTTACAGGCACCTGGTGCGGCAACTGCCCGCGCGGCTACGTTGCCATGAAGGCCATGAAACGCCTGCACCCCGACCGCTTTGTAGGACTGGCCTACCACTTCAACGACAGCATGATGGTCATGACGCAAGAGCAGTTTCCGCTTTCAGTAACCGGCTACCCCATAGCCTCGATTGAGCGTCACGGCACCACCGACCCCTATTTCGGCTCCGACTCAAAAGGCACCCACCCATTATACATTGAACGGGAGTGGCTGGCCTATGCCAACCAGTATGTGCCCGTCGACGTGGCTGTCGAAGCCAAACTCTCGGCCGACGGCAAGGAGGTGACTGCCCAAGCCGGCATCACCTCAACACGCGCCATGAACGATGCGGGTTACAAGGTAGAGTTTGTGCTCGTGGGCAATGGCCTGAGCGGCACGGGCAATGGCTGGGTGCAGGAGAACTATTATAACGATGCCACCGCCGACATATTTCCAGAGCCGGAGTTTGCCCCCTTCCTTGGCACTGCCGACAAGGTGGCCGGCCTCGACTACGACGATGTGGTGCTTGCCACTACCCGCACACTCGGCACCGACGTGGCACTGCCCAATGCCCTGGAGGCTTACAAGCCCTGCCAGGCTGCGGCCACATTTGAGCTTGACGCCATTGTGACGCCCGACAAGCTGAACCCCGTAAAGTTTAACAAGACCAAACTCGATGTGGTGGCTCTGCTCATCAATGTGGCCACCAACAAGGTGGTCAATGCCGGCATTGCGGCGGTTGACGCCACAGACTATCGCACGGCTGTGGGCCAACTTACCACCACTGGTGCCCAACCCAAGCAACCCACCATCTACTACGACCTTAGCGGCCGCCGTGCAGGCGCTGCTGCCAAGGGGGTGCTCATAACCAACACCGGACGCAAAGTAGTGCGCTAAATATCTGCGCACCACACCATAGCAAGCGGACTTGCCGCAACACTCTGTACAACGGAGTTTGCGGCAAGTCCGCTCTTATTTTTTGCACAAATTGCTCTAAAATGTTTTGTAAGGCGGAGTTAACATTTTACCCCCCCCCAATGTGTAAACTTTACTAATTAAGCAAAATGATGCATCACATCTACGCTATTTTGCAACATCTGCCGCCTTTATAAAACGTGAAAGGTTAGTAATTTTGTAGCTAATTTTATAAGGATAACGCGCACGCAGAACAAACGCACGCAGAACACCTACAAAGGATAACACGTATGAACCTCAAACAACGCATATTGCAACGCTTGGGGGCACTGATGCTGGCCAGCATTCTCTGCCTCAACCTCAACGCACAACACGCGGCCGTCAAAACCAATCTGCTGTACGACGCCACCCTCACGCCCAACCTCGGTGTGGAGCTGGGCCTGGGGCGCAAAAGCACCATGCAGGTGCTCTACGGCCTCAACTTGTGGAAACACCCCCTGAACAACGACAAGATGTGGAAACACTGGCAACTGCTCGGCGAGTACCGCTGGTGGCCCTGCTCCAAGTTTAACGGCCACTTTATTGGCGTGCACGCCATGGGCGGCGAGTTCGACATGCAGAAGGTGCGCTTCAAACTGCCCTTTTACAACTGGCCTTCCGACCTGCGCGACAAACGCTACGAGGGCTGGAACGCCGGGGGTGGCTTTACCTACGGCTACCAATGGATATTGGGCCGGCACTGGAACCTCGAGGCATCGCTCGGCGTGGGCTATCAGTACATCAGCTACAAGCGTTACCCTTGCGCCGAATGCGGCACCACCGAGGAGAGCGGCCACAAGCACTACTTCGGGCCCGACAAACTGGCGCTCAGCCTGATGTACGTGTTCTAAACGCTGACGCCACCACGTGCACAGCCACATTTTGGTGTGCAGCCCCGGCCCAATGCGCCCCGCCTGCCACAACCACCTCAACCCCCTTACTATCAAACAGCAACTTATGTCAATCAAACACATCATAGCCACATCGCTCCTGGCACTCGCACCATTGGCCGCCTGTGCCCAGGGCAACAGCATGCACCAGCTTGCAGCACGCCCCATGGCCAAGCCGGCCGGCGAGTCGCTGGTGGTAACCTGGCGCATGACCATGGACAGCATGCGCATACGCTCCAACCAAACGCTGGTGTTCACCCCCGTCATTGAGGACAAGCACGGCCACACACAAACGCTGCGCTCCATCATGGTGAACGGACGCCGCCAGCACTACGTATTTCTGCGCAACGGCAACAAGCATTACCCCGACGCCATTGAGCTGCAGCGCCACAACGGCACCGCCCAATGCTACAACTACCGCGAGGCCATCGACCTCGAGCCGTGGATGAACGACGCCACCGTGCGCATTGCCACCGACACCTGCGGGTGCGGCAATCTGGTGGGCAACAGTGCCGGCACACCCGTCGACATCAATCCGCACTGGGAGCGCAAATGTGCCCTGGCCAACGTGATGCCCGCCGTCAGTGCCGACGACCCCGTGCTCTCGCTGCAGGGCAAGGCTTACCTCGACTTCCCCGTCAACCGCACCGAACTGCACCCCGACTACCACAACAATGCGGCCGAGCTGCACAAAATAATGAGCACCATCGACACCGTGCGCCACAACCCCAACGTGAGCATCACCTCTATCAGCATTCACGGCTATGCCTCGCCCGAGGGGTCGTGGACCAACAATGCCCGTCTGGCACAGGGACGTGCTGCCACGCTCAAGGAGTATGTGCGCAACCAGTACGACATACCGGCCAAAACGTATCATGTAGACTTCACCCCCGAGGACTGGGCAGGGCTCGACACCTTTATCGTGCGCAGCAACATGGCCGACAAGCAGGCTTTGCTCGGCATTGTGCGTGCCGACATGGACCCCGACGCCAAAGATGCCCAGCTCAAGCAACGCTACCCCGAGGCTTACAGCATTCTGCTCAACGCTTGCTACCCCTACCTGCGCCACTCCGACTATGAGGTGAAGTACAAAATACGCCCCATGAGCGACCGCGAGGCCGCTGCCCTCATCAGCACCGAGCCAAGGCTGCTCTCGCTCACCAAAATGTACCGCATTGCAGCCCTTTACGAGCCGGGCAGCGACCAGTACAACGAGGTGATTGAAACCGCTGCCAACATTTATCCCGCCGACACCGAAGCCAACCTCAACGCTGCAAGCGTGGCACTGCGCCAGGCCGACATCACACGCGCCGGGAGCTACCTCAAGCGTGCCGGCCAAACGCCTGCCGCCATCAATGCCCGCGGCGTGCTGGCCCTGCTTCAAGGCCATTTGGCACAGGCTCAACAACTCTTTGAGCAGGCTGCCGCCAACGGCTCCGACGAGGCCAAACGCAACTTGACGCTCATTACAGCCGCCAATTAAGCACTCTATATAAACTTTACATACATAAGACTTATGAAAAAGATTTATTTACCTTTAGCTCTTGCTGCCACCCTTGCATTAGGTGCTTGCAGCAGCGACAATGTAGTAGACAATGGTGGGTCAAACCCCATCGACCTGAGCAAGGGAGGCTTTGTCAAGATGAGCCTCAACCTGCCTACCGACAACAACCGCGGCAGCCGCGCCGAACTCGACGATGGTCTGGACAACGAGTACGGCATCAAGAACGCTTACCTCGTGCTCTTTGAGGGGGGCGACGATGAAAATGCAGCCACGATCAAAGGTGCCTACGCACTCAACAGCAGCAATTTTGAGGCGGTGGGAGACGACCCCAACCACGTAACGATCACAAAGCGTATTGCCTTTGCCAACGACACGAAGAAGCCATCTGACAGCAACAAACACATCTACGCTTTGGTGGTGCTCAACAACAATGGTTTGTTTACCGTCGATGGCACCACTCACACACTGAATTTTGCCGCCAATATAACACCTGGAGATTACGCCACAACTGCAAACTTTGCCAACTTCTCTAAGGCCATTGCCAGCACAAATACCGACGGCACAACACCCTTTGCCTCTAACGTGGCTACCAACGGCATATTCATGACCAATGCCCCGCTCTGCACCCAACATGGCGGCGCCACCGACCCAGGCACCGATGCCAAAATCAAGACATTGGCCGACGTGACCGACAACATCTACACCACCGAGGCCGAGGCCAAGTCGAAGCCCGCTGCAGAGATTTATGTGGAGCGTGCCGTAGCCAAGGTGACTGTACAGCAGGGCACGGAAGGCAAACTCGAGGCTAACAAGGGTAACACTGCCAGCGAGATAAGCTACACGCTGAACAGCTGGGCAATAGACAACACCAACAAGAAGAGCTACATCGTGCGCCAGTATGACAAGAGTTGGAACAGCATCAATTCCAACAAGGTTACAGCAACAGACGCCAGCAAGTACCGCTTTGTGTGGAGCACACCAGTGAACCCCAACGCTACTGACGCCAACAAGCTTTACCGCACGGCATTTGCCCAAGACCCCGAATATGCTACCACTGCCGCCAGTGCTGCCAACTACAACCGTAACATGACGATGAGCACAGACTTTGGCAACGACCACCCGCAGTATTGCAACGAAAACACCTTCCAGGTAACGGCTCAAAATCAAGACCAAACTACCCGCGTGGTGCTTGGTGTTAAATTGTCTGCACCTGGCACAACCACCTATGATGCCGACCTCTACACCATCAACGACAACAAGGAGGTTGTTTACACCAAAGCCACTCTGGCCGAACGCCTCAAGAACATTCTGCTTAAGGAGTCTAACGTGAAGAAATGGACTGATGATCACAAAATAGAACCTTCATTCGACATCACCTTCAGCACCACTACGGCTGGTGCAACTACCATTGCAACGGCAACCTTCAAGGGCAAGACCGCAGCTGGTGCTACGGAAGAGACATACTCAACTCCATATACTACCGACTTCAATAAGGCTCTGCCCCACATCATTCGCTACAAGGACGGCGTAGCATACTATGCCGTGCGCATCAAGCACTTTGGCGACACCGACACACCTTGGAATGTAACCGGACAGGGCATAACAGCCGGCGACAACAGCAAGATCTATAACACTAGTAACTCTGACAACGAAAACTGGTTCCTTGGCCGCTACGGCGTAGTGCGCAACAACTGGTACGACATCAGCGTGAAGAAGATTCAGACACTTGGCGATGCCACCATACCCGCATTCACTAACGACCCCGACGATGTGCTTGAGAACTATATCTCTGTAAGCATCAACGTACTCTCATGGAGCAAACACACTCAAGATGCTGAACTCTAATTTATAACCTTACCATTGGGGGCTCACCATACAGCCCACGGCTCATGGCGAGCCCCCAATGCTTTTCTATACTCATACACCACGCCCTGCCGCTGGGCGCACTGCAAAATACAGCGGGATATTGCCTCTGCAGCCACACCATTACACAATGCGCTGCCACCAATACCGACACTACACGCCGCCAACCGTGCGGCCACAGCATACATACAATACACACCCCACACCAAATTGAGATGACACACCTACTCAGCAAAGCCCTCATCGTGCTGGCCACCGCAGCAGGTCTGGCCTCATGTGCCGACATGAAGGAAGACCTTCCCCCCTGTCCGCAAGGGCTTGACATACACTTCAAATACAACTACAACCTGCAGCGCGCCGACATGTTTACCGACCACGTGGGGGCCGTGAGCGTTTATCTGTTCGATGCCAACGGCCACTATCTCGAACAGCGCACCGTGCAGAACACCGCTGCTGCACAGCCGCTCAAGAGCAAGGACTTCTGCGTACACTTCGACATAGCTCCCGGCACTTACCAATATCAGGCTGTAGCCTTTCAGCGGCCCTATGCCGAATGCCAGGCCACAGCGGGCGCACGCTTCAAGGTGTCGGCACCACAGTCGGCCAGCGACAATCTGCAAACGTTGCGCATTGCCCTGCCCGCCAAGCCTATAAGCGGGGTGGCCGACACCATGATGGTTGACAACGCTGCCCTGCCACTCGACACGCTGTGGGTGGGACAGTCGGCCCGCCCCGTCACGGTGCGCTACAACGACAAGCTTGCCACACAGGCCGACACCTGCTCATTGGTGCGCGACACAAAGCAGATTAACATCACGCTGCGCGACCTTGACAATCCGGCCGCCCTCGATGTGAACGACTTTACGTTTACCATCACCGACCGCAACGCCGCAGTGGACGGCTACAATACGGTGGACGAGCGTACCACACTCCGCTACACGCCATACGCCACGTGGAACACCACCGACCCCATCAACACTGCCTCCGTCATTACCAACCCGAACACTAACAACACGCAGGCTCCCGGCCGCATGGCACACGCCGATTTCATGACCTCGCGCATCATTTACCACAGCGGTGCCGACGCCGCACACAACGCGCAGCTCGTCATTTACAACAAAAGGACGCAGCAAAACGTGGTGCGCATCGACCTGGCCGACTTTCTGCAACGCCTGCGCTCATCGGCCGAACGTAACTACACGGCACAGGAATTCCTCGACCGCGGCTACGACTACCGTCTGTCGTTCTACCTCAAGGGCGGCAGCTGGAGCTATGCAAGCATCGAAATTGGCGTCCTCTCATGGGCTGTGCGCATTCAGAACGAGGACATTTAGCCTCCCTCTACTACCCACATCATTACACCTGACAAATGAAACTGCGATTACTGACATATCACCTCACATTGCTCTGCACCGCCTGGCTGCTCCTGTCGGCCTGCCACGACGACACTGCCGGGCCCGCCACCCCGGTGGTGGGGCCCAACACCTATGTGCGTATGCAAGTGCAAGTGGCGTCAGGACGCAAGCAGCGCGCCACTGCTGACGAAGAGGGGCTGCCACGCGAAAACAGCATCAGCCAAATCACCATCATACTCTTCAAGGGGGCTGAGGGCGGCATCAATGCGGCCAATGCCGACAAGGTGACCGTGCGAGCCTTTTGCTGGGACGTGCAGCCGCTCGGCGCCACCACCTACACCACCGGCAGCCGGTTGTTGCCTGCCAACATGGAGTATGGCACATACAACGTACTGGTGGTGGCCAATGCCAACTATGCCGCGCTCGATGGCCACACTCTGGCCGAGGTACGCACACAAATATACAATGGCACACCCTGGACCAACAACATCTATGCCGACCAAAGCACCGCCTGGCCCGAACGCCAATCGGACTTTGTCATGACATCGGCCGCCAACGCGCAAATAATAGTGGGCACGGGCAGTCCCCATGCCGGCACGGCCAACGACGCCTTTACCACCACCAGCGGCCAGCCCATCGACCTCGATCGCCTGGCCGCCCGCATTGATTTTGTGCCCGATGCAGCCTATCTTAAGAAGGCGGCCGACGGCACCATCTACTACGAATATCCCGTTACCGATGCCCACGGCTCTGCCACCAGCAGCAAGTTCCGCCTCAAGTTTGTAGAGCCCTACAACATCACGCAGCAAAGCACCTTGTTCGAGCAGAGCATGGATGCCGACGCCACCACACAAGCACCCAAGGACAGTGTCATCTACCTTGGCGGCGAGAGCACCGAAAACGGCACACCATGCTATGTGGCCGACCCGCTCACACTGCACAAGGGCAACCCTGCCACCACGGCCGAAGCCTACAACGCGTTCTACGTGGCGCTGAACCGCTACAACGCCTTGCCGCAGAACGGCGCCCTGCTGCGCACCATATACCCAGTGCGGCAGGGCAACCACACCAATCCCGACGATGCTGCCAACCCCTACTACATAGTGGCCTACACCGCCGAGAACACGCTCAGCGTGGCCTTGCAGCAGAGCAACGATGTCAGGACCTACGCCACGGGGCTGCGCTTCTTCGGCACCTACTTGCCTAACGGCGAGGAGAGCAAGGCTTACGACCGTGCCTACGACTTTGACATTCGCCACCGTTCTTCAGACACGCCGACCAACCCCAACCTGGCCCTGCCCCTGGCCTACGGCATTGTGCGCAACAACATCTACCGCGTGCGCATCACGAGCATTAGACGCACCCCCGACAACTTCAACATCACGCTGCAAATACGTGTGGTGCCATGGCAACGCTACGAACACGGCGATGTTATTATGTAAAGCCAAGACTAACTTACCCGTCAACTCGTTAACCCGTTAACTAACTCATAAGTAAAGCCCAATGAAACACCTGCTCAGCATACTATTATTGTCAATCATACTGGCGGCCTGCAGCAGCGACCCCATAGCGCCCCCTGCTACCGACGGCACACCCATCAAGCTGTCTCTGCGCATTGCCACACAAAGCAAAGACACACAAAGCAAAGACGCCCAAAGCAAGGCCAGCGCCTCACCCACATTAGGCTGGAACTACGAGCAGGGCGACGAACTCATCGAGGATTGGGTGGTCATCATGGTCAACGACGCCGACCACACCATCGAACAGGTGTTCACACCCGCCACCAGCCCCAATAACGTTGAGACCGACACTGTGGCCACCAATCTGCAAACCACCGCCTCAAACAAGACATTCTACTCCTTTGCCAACATATCCCTTAAGCAACTCCAGCAGGCCACCGGGCACACATTTGCCAAGGGCGGCACCATGCCCGACATAGCCTCGGCCACCTGGCACATCGACGGCAACGGCTTCAACCCCAAAGCCAAAGATGCCACCACGGGCCGCGCACAAGGCATACCCATGACAGGCATTTGCCACATGAGCCTTACCAACAAGGATAACGAAACAACCAAGACACTCTACGTGGTGCGCATGCTGGCCAAACTGCAGTTCAACATTACCAACAGCACCGGCGCCGACATCACCCTCAACACCATCAGCATCGACTGCCTCAGCGCCAATCCGACCGACGGCGGCGTGCAAAACGTCATGCTGTTCCCCTCGGCCACACCCACCGATGCCAACACGCAAGTGGTGCAACAGCCGCGCCTCAACGGCACACAGCCACAGCAGGTATACCATCTGGCGCTGAACCAAACCGTGGCCAACGACGCAAGCATCGGGAAAACACTTTACGTAAACGAGTGCACCACCCCCGCCAACCCCTTTGGCCAATTCATGCTCACCGTGAGGCTCACCATGGCCGACGGCACCACCACACAGCAACGTTACAGCGTGGTGAGCAACGACAATGGCAACTGGCATTTCATTGCCCGCAACGACTGGCGCATCATACCCATCACCCTGCAAAACATCAAGCTCGACCTCATACCGCTCGACTTTCCCGCCATTGGCGTGCTGCCCTGCTCGGTCAAGGAGGCCGACGGCACATTCACCTGCACCTTCAACGCCGGCGGCGAGTTCCGCCTCACCCCCAAAGTCACACGTTTTGACAATGGTGCGGCCGTGCCCGATGCCGACTGGACATTCAGCCGCTTCAGCACCGACACCTACCCTGCCGCACCGCCGGCCGGCTTCTATGCCGCAGCCCCCTCATGGTTCGCCCGTGGCCGCTACATCACCGGCACCTTTGGCACCGCCACCGGCCAGGCCTACCACACACTTTACCTCACCCACAACGCCACGGGGCGCACCCTTGTGTGCCGTGTGCGCATCGTGCGTCCATAACAATCATTGTATAAACCATTATGACAAAGCATCTCACCATACGTCTGTCATTACTATTGTTGTTATTATTCCACACCGCCACAGTCCGTGCCTGGAGCGTGACGGCTGTGGCCGATGCCAACGTGGCACATGCCTACCTCAACAATGTGGCATCTGGCTCTATAGCCGAAACTAAGACTGATGTGACGGCCATCAAACTCAGCAAGTACTATGACAGGATACTGACCGATTTAGGACTAAAAGAGAACGCCTCAGGGCAGTCGCTCTACATACGTTGGTACATCGAAAATGCCGACGGCACCTTGGCCAACATCGATGGCAAACTCACACCAGCCACCACCGCCAAGGGGCACATTACCGACACGCAGTGCCTTTATTGGTGCAACACGCTCACCACCACGCCTTTTAACTCGGCCAACAGCGCCGCCATTCTCGACCTCAACTACAAGAATGCCGGCACTGTGGGCCAAAAGGTGGTGGCGCTCATTGCCAAAATTGACAACACCAACCCCCTCACCACTGCCAACGGTGCCGTAACGGCCGAACCCGCCAAGTTCCAGCTCAAATACAGTTTCAGACTGGTGGATCAGACTAATGCCCGAGCCTGCTATATCACAACCGATGCCTCGCACTTAACGGCAAACATAGTCAATTTCAAATACAAAAAGAATACGACAAGTATTGAGCTACCTACTTTCGATAATGATAAAGGCAATCAATTCTCACGCTGGTATCTGGTTGACCGCGCCACTGGGCAGATGATTGAAAATAGTCAAGACTACATGGCACCTGCCAAAACTGGTTGGGCTATTGAAGGAGCATATTACAAAACGCCAAAGGGCATGACTGTCTACCCACGCAGTTCTGCCACTTCTTATGAGAGTAATTTGCACATTACTATCACCCTGCCAGCAGGCAAAACGTTCAGCGACATCAAAGTTGTGCGCCTCTATAGCAACAATGTCAACGGCCTGGTAGCTGGTAATCTTGACAGCGTCAACTACAAATACCCCGACTACTTTGTGGCACAAGACCCCGAGGCATGGAACTCGGTGACAGAATATACCTTTACTTATTACAGCCCCGTCGATTTCAAGCACTCCTCGGGCTATGCCTACAACTATGCCCCCGAAGGACTGAAAGACGGCCGCCAACAAGTGGCGCAATGGACCTACCAATACTACGTTAAGCCCGGCGAAAAACGCAAACTCTATGTGCCGGTTTTTAAGCATGACGAAAACGGCAACGAGCAAGAGCCCAATGCCTACTGGCGCTGGTACGACAACGACACCGACAGGGGGAGTGCTTACCTGTCAACCGATGCCAACACAGGCAACATGCTTTACAATATCAACAATAGCGGTTCCGATTTCGGTCTGTTCTGCTACAAGATGGATACTGAAATGCCTAACGACAATAACGTGTCGGCAGTGTGGTTCAACACGCCTGCAGCCGATGCTGGTTGGACCGGCTCCGACATAGCCTGCGACGTAAGCCGCTATGTCGACAATCAAAGCCCCACCGACGACATCTTGTGCGAGCCTACACTGTCCATGCGCTACATCTTTAATGTGCGCCCAGCCACCGATATTGCCGACAACATCAAGAAAGCCCTCATGTCTGGCAATTCCTACGAGGACAACGGCCACATAACGCTCGGCCTGTACAATGGCTACAAGGGCAACATCACCCTGCGCATGGCCATCAGCGACCTGGGCATGTACTACTTCTACCCTTACACCAACACCGACTTTGCTGCCCCGGCACAGGAGAGCCACTTCGGCACCACGCTATGCCAGGGTAAATCGGTAACATGGACGGCCATCAAACGTATCGGCAATAAATACTACTACCACATACTGAAAAAAACCGATGGAACCGAGGCCATGCTCCAAGACAAATATGACATCGATATCAACATAGAATCGTTCAAAGGCGAATACAGGCCCGTGAGCGACGGTCTTGGCCAGCCCTCATCAGACGTGCACACCGTCAACAGCATGGCCATAGGGCAGCCCTATTATGTGTTGGCCTATGTCAACGACTACAGCGAGCACACTGCCACCACCAAGCACTCCACACCTGTGGCACGTTACACCTGCTACTTCCGTGCAGGATCGGCTCCGCAGGACCTCAACAATCTTGACTACAACCGAACCGACTCCTTGCTCGAAACCAAGTACACAAAGGTGGCCGAAATATCCTTCGACGATGAAGAGGGCATGAACTTCAACAAGCCCAAGCAAGCCTTTACGAAAGGCGATGCCTATAACAACCAATGGGACAAGCCCGTTGAATGGTCACGTTCAAACTACAGTTTCACCTACCCTGGACTGCGCGACTACAGCTACTACCACCACGAATTTGGTGCCGGTCGATATTACATCACCCCACTACACAGCGACTATGCCATACTCAAATCGATTAACGATAACCCCGCTTCGCAAAACAATACTACGAGTGGCTATTATTGGTATACCCAAAAAACGCTCTACGATGCAACCTATTACAAGTCGGGGCATACAAAATATGGCTACTTTGCCTACGTTGACGCTTCTGCCGAGGCCCGCCCTGTCATCTCAGCAGACTTTGATGCCAACCTTTGCGAGGGGTCTACCATGGTGGCCACCATTGCCGTAGCCAATGTGACTAATGTCAGTTCCCCAGATAACTCATACCCACAGCTCACTTTCAAAATATACGGCGAAGGCGTTAACCAATCAACCGGTCAAACCGAGCGCCGACTCATTCAATCCTTCGCCTCGGGCGACTTCAAATCGGTTAATGCCACTGCCGAGGCACAATGGTATCAGATATTTGCCTCCTCGATACTGGCCTCTGGCACACACCCCGAAAAGTATTCACACTTCATCATCACCATCGACAATCAAGGTGCCAGCACTCAAGGCAACGACTTTGCCATTGACGACATACGCATCTACGTTAAGAACCCGAAGATTGAGGTGCTGCCGCAAAGCGACGATGCCGACATCTGCAAAAACCGCGAGAATGGCGCCAAGCTCAAAATCGCCATGGTGTACGGCCAAGTGAAGGACGCTCTCGAACTGCCCAACTATACCGACCCCACCACCGACATCACACGCCCGCTCTTTTGGCGGCTGGTACATGCCGACACGGGGCTACCGGTCAACACGGCGTATGGCGACTCTACCTACAATGCCGGCCACACACACGACTACGGCGCCATTGTGGTGCACAGCACCGACACCCTTAACCGCCGCAACCTGTACGTAGATGCCAACGAATACTACCACCTCATACTGGCCGACCGCTTTTTCAAGCTCGACCCCAACAAGCAGTACTATGTGTCGATAGCCACGCCGCGGCGCCGCATTGTCAACGGGGTGGAGGTGTACGAACCATCGTCATGGGGCACCCCCAACGCCACGTGCTCCATCTACAGCGAACCGCAGGACTATGTGCAGCAAGATGCCGTAGTGACCGACGAGAATGGCTCGGTCAGCACCATCTTCTCGGCCGAGTGTGGCGCCACCACAGTCACGGTGCAGATGAAGGGCCGCCTGTCGCTGCCCGATGGTGTAAACGGCGGACGCATAGAGGTGAGCCGCTGGCCCTTCGACTGGTTCAGCGGCTCAGCAGCCGATTTCCAAGCGGTGAGCGGCCTCAACACCGCCCTTGTCAACTTTCGTGCCGAATACCCCAAGGCCACCACCCTGCAGCCCACCAAGGGCTGCTACACCAAGGCCGACTCCACACTGTTGCACCAATATGTGCAGGGCGTGCCAAGCAACAGCATCAATGAGTATGAGCAAAAGCTCTATCTGCAGGCAAGCAACACCTTCAAGGCGCCCTTCGACCTGCCTGCCGATGGCAACCGCATTGTCAAGATTACGCTCATTCCACTTGCCGGACAATACACCGACACGCGTACCGTGCCGGCACAAACCTTCACCATTTGCAGCTATCCGCTCGAAACCTCGGCCACGCTCACCCACGACGGGCCTGTGCTCAACCTGGGCTTCCCCTCGGTCACCTATCCCGACGAATGGGCACACACCGCGCGCTACCTGCGCCTCGACCTCAACCAAGTGGCCGCCCTCGAGGCTGATGGCAAATACCTGCGTGTGCCCATACACAGCTATGCCGACGCGCAACGCCCCATCAGCACCAAACTGCACAACCTGAAACTTGACACATACAATGCCGGCACAGCTCCGGCACAGCTCATACTGAGCGCCACCAACGACCCGCTCAACACGGCCAACATTGGCAAGAGCTTTGGCACGGTGCAAAACGCCACCATACAGCCCACCACACGCAACCTGTCGTTCAACCTGGCACCGGCCAAGGCTGCGGGCATCGAACTGCACGAGGGCTACGACTACACGCTCGAAATGCAATACTACGATGTCACACAGGACCCCGGCTCGGCCAACACCTGCAAGGGCACTACCTACATCACGCTGCAGGTCATACCCGAGTATGTTACGTGGACCAACCAACTGGCCAACAACGACAACTGGAACAACGATGCCAACTGGCGACGCGCCAGCAAGGCCGAACTGTACAGCACCACCTACAAGGATTATGGCACTGACATTCCGGGGCTGCAGCAAACTGCGGGCAGCGATGCCGGCAGCACACCGCACGCTTTCATTCCGCTGCGCACCACCAAGGTGATTGTGCCAACTGGTGGGGAGCCTCCCTTCCTTGGCACTTACTCAGTGGCCACACGCGACTCGCTGCTCACCTACCTTGACAACGCTGTGAATGCGCCGGCCACCACCAACATAGCCTACTACATGGTGCTTAACGACAAGCCCGTCACATCGGCCACAGGCACCTACTACGACTGTGTGCGCTTCTATGCCAACACGTGCGACCAGGTGTACTTTAAGCCGCGTGCCGAACTGCGCTACCAGCAATACTTGCAGTACAACCAGGCGTGGGTGGACGTTGAGATGCAACCGGGCGAGTGGACCATGTGGAGCTCGCCGCTCAAGTCGGTTTACGCTGGCGACTTTTATGTGCCGCAGGCCACTGGCCGCCAGCTTACCGAAGCTTTCAAGCCCATCACCTACAATGACGCAGTAAACAGCCGCGCGGGCTACCCCATCTACCAGCGCAGCTGGGACAAGGCGCAGTCAATGGTCATTACCGACAAAGATGACGCCCTGCGCAACGACTACGATGCTTACATCGACTACGACTCGTTCAGTGGCACCGACACCCTGGCCGTAATGCAGCAGTGGAGCAGCCGCTACAACGATGTGAAGGTGCCCTATGCCCCCGGCCGCGGCGCGGCCCTGCTGAGCGAAGACAAACCGCTCACGGGCCAACCTACCCTGGTGCGTCTGCCAAAGGCCGACACGCAGTATTACTACTACCGCGCCGATGGCACCAAGCGCCAAACGGTGGCACTGCCTGCACGCACCGGCCAAGGCCAACTGGCCACCTCCGACCCCGCAGTGGGCGACCCGCAAAAGCTCACCGGACGCCTCGTCATCAGCATCGACGAGGCTAACGAGCACAAGGACAACGGCTACTACCTTGTGGGCAACCCTTACATGTCGTCGCTCCACATGAAGCGTTTCTTCGACCAGAACACGCAGCTTTACCCCAAATACTGGACCATGCAGAACGGGCAGATGTGTGCCTTCGATGCCAGTGCCGACAATGTGGTGGCGCCCATGACGGCTTTCTTTGTCAAACCCGTGAGCGGCACCTTGCTGCAAAACATTGAGTTTCTGCCCATCATGACGGTGCCCTTCACCTCGGCCGTGAAGCAGTCGGCCGAGGCCACGCTGCGCCTTACGCTCACCAGCGGCAGCCACACTACCAGCGCAAGCATTGTGGCTGACAAAGGGGCCGCGGCCGACTTTAAGGAGGGTGAGGACGTTGAGGCCATGTTCGACTCCAACACCACGGGCTCTGCCCTCACGCTTTACACCATGGCGGGCCAGTTGGCGGCCGCCATCAACCATGTGCCTGACTTGTGCAATGTGCCGCTGGGCATTGTGGCCCCTACCACCGCTGCTGTCACGCTGCGCATAGCTGGCACCGACCAGCTACGCAAACCGCTCTACCTGTACGATGCCCACACCAAGCACTACACGCTGCTCACCGACAGCACGGCTGTTACACTCACGCCCAATGCGGTGGGCCGCTACGCGCTTACATCGCAAGCCATTGCGCCCCAACCCGTGCAAACGGCCTTGCGCTGCTGGGCCTCACAAGGGGGCATGGTCACTGCCACCACCGCGCCCGACGATTGCTTGCGTGCGGTGCTTGTGTTCGACCCCACGGGTCGCCTTGTGCGCGAGTTTCAGCCTGCTGCCGTGTCGTACACTTTCAACTTGCCGGCCGGCCCTTACCTCATCACTGTGTGCTCTGACGCTGTGACGGAGGGCCGCACCTTCAAGGTGGCGGTGGGGCATTAACCCACCCGCCTTTTTTACGTAGCCGTCTGAAACACGCGGCAAAGAAAGCGCAGGCTCAAAACGCTAACTCTAATGGGAGCGACGCGTCTCGCGTCGGGGCAAATACAAGAGAAATCCCCAAGGCAGAACGAGATTGCTGAAAATGCCCCGACGCGAGACGCGTCGCCATTAGTGCTTGCGTTTGGTGCTTGCGTCTTCTTGCGAGGCGTCTCGTCCCCATTAGTGCACAATGCAACAACCATAATTATCTCAAGTTTCGGATTTAGCAAGGGCGGGCTGAAAGCCCAATGTAGCACCCAGCCCAGGGCAAGCGAAGCGACACCCTGGGGCTTCCGCATAGTAGAGTCTCCGCGCCCTGTAAGGGCAAAAGCCTTAATCCTTTATTTGTTATTCTTACTTGATAGCTGAATTAGCGGTCTTAAAGTGGAACATCGTATGTATATTTTGTTCAATACCTGCGCCATGTCTTAAAGCTTTTGCCCTTGCAGGGCGCGACTGCTCCAACACACGATACCCAGGGTGTCGCTTCGCTTGCCCTGGGCTGGGTGCTCCATTGGGCTTTCAGCCCGCCCTTGCTAAATCAGGAACTTGAGTAAATATTTGTTTAGCGATTTTTCCTGCACCTTGCACTTTTTTGCGTAACACACTGGGAATCATTGTATTACAGAGTGTAGGTAACAGCTATTTTTACATACACGCCTGCCTGCACAAATGCTTTTGCCTGCACACCCGTGTGCAATAGTATTTACTGTTGTACCAGGGCGGTGCACGAATTTAGGGAGGTAGAATTTTCGGTTTCTCCGAAACAATTTCCTACCTCCCTATGCTGTTATACGTGGCTGCGCCCGTAGAAATCCATTATTGTTAGTGAAAGCAAGTGCAGTCACTGTGCAGACAAAGTGCAAGTGCAGTGCAAGCAAGTGCAAGCACAGTGCAGGTGTACCTACACTGCATAATCCGCTGATTTTCAGCTTATTTAGAGCGAAAAGTGCAAGATGCAAGCAAAATTGCCAAATCAGTATTTATGGTAAAACACCTGCACATTGTGCACTAAAATTAGCCCACAGGCAAACGGGGTGGCCAACTGCACAACACGGCCTTCCCCGCCCACTTAATACAACAGCCCAAACCACCACAAAGGCAGTACATTGTCGTGTCCATACTCAATGTCGTCCTTCACAACATAGGCATTCTGCAACCCTTCAATTTGGGCATTTCCCTTTTTGCGTCCGCCTATCTCAAAGCTGGCACCACCTATGCAAAAGTCTGTTTGTCTTGACGCCACAACATCAGCCACTACACGCGCCTGATTGTTGAAAAAAGTTTCACGCACATTGCCAATGTTAGCATTTTGAGGAGCAAGGGCATATATGATGTTCGTGTTGTCAAGATACACTTTATCCACCTTGCCCAACTGTCGTATGCCAACTGTGTCATCACGTAATTGCGCCACAAGTCCGGCCTCCTCAAGTAGCGTAAGGTGTTCGGCCACCACATTACGGCTTACCCCCACCATCTCGCCAATCTTGCTCATATTAGGCTTAAAAGGTACGCTCTCAGCTATGATTGACAGCAGCCGTTTCAGCTTGTACGCCACAGCATAACTCATCATCGCAAATGCGGGTATGTCTGCATCAACCGACATACTCACAATCTGCTTGAGTTTCTCTATATATCCCGACTCCGACGCAAACGGGTAATATCCATTGTGCAAATATTCAGCAAAATAGGCCAAGGGGTGTTCTATCGCACCAACTTCAGCATTTTGCTGCAATATCTGCTCCAGTGAGTGTACTGGCACGACTATGCCATGTGCGTATTCAAGATATTCTCTGAACGACAGTCCTTGCATGTGGTACATTACCGCACGGCGACTCAAGTCCGACACGCCCTTTCTGATGTCGAGCACCGACGAACCAGTGAACACCACGCACAAGTCCGGGTAGTAGTCGTATATCAACTTCAGTTCCTTCGACCAATCGGGATAGCGGTGTATCTCGTCTGCAAACAAATATTTGTAGCCAAGTTTCGACAGTTGTCCGGCAAAGTCGACAAGGCGGTGTGTAGTAAAATAGAAGTCCTCCATATTCACATACAACACCTTCTCCCCCTGCAATTGTTGCTTTATGCGCTGCAAAACAAGGGTTGTTTTGCCTACACCTCGAGGGCCGGTCAAACCTATCATGCGGTTGCTCCAGTCTATCTTGTTGTACATATAGCGGCGAAATTGTACCGGCGTGCGCGCCACTATGCTGTTATGTCGTTGAATTAGCTGCTCCATATCTCAAGTCATTTTATGCAAATGTACTAAAATTGCACTGACTCGGTGCAAATTCGGCCGAAAATTGCACTGAGTTAGTGCAATTATTGGCAAAAATTGCACTGAGTTAGTGCAAATTGCGCTCGGTTTGCAGTACAAATAGATAAAGTACGCGCCACCTACGCGGCACCTCGGTAATGAAAAGGAAAAAGATTGCATCGTTTTTCCTTTCCATTGCGCTCGGTTTGCAGTACCTTTGAATAAGCTACGCGGCACCTCGGCAATGAAAAGGAAAAAGATTGCATCGTTTTTCCTTTCCATTGCGCTCGGTTTGCAG
>ERZ1023666.398-NODE-398-length-18409-cov-24.498311_pt1 | contig 18409 bp, 5 predicted proteins | sample MGYA00380341_ERZ1023666 | MGnify/ENA primary metagenome ERZ1023666 (study PRJEB33179, sample SAMN07448983) | human gut metagenome | biome: Human-gut; feature: Human associated habitat; material: Faeces | host: Homo sapiens | place: India: Bhopal | collected...
TAGTTAATCATAGTAAGTTATGGTTAGTTATAAGGCTCTAAATACAATATTCAAAAGCACCATTTTCAATCGTTGTGACACCATTTGGAATATTTATGCTGGTGAGAGAGTTGCAATCACTAAAAGCTGAATTTCCAATCGTTGTGACACTATTTGGGATGTTTATGTTGGTGAGAGAGTCGCACCCGCTAAAAGCACTCTCTCCAATCGTTGTGACACTATTGGGGATATTTATACTGGTGAGGGAATCGCAACCATAAAAAGCGCCCTTTCCAATCGTTGTGACACTATTGGGGATGTTTATGTTGGTGAGAGATCTGCACCACTTAAAAGTCTGTTTTTCAATCGTTGTGACACTATTTGGGATGTTTATGTTGGTGAGAGAGTCGCACCCGCTAAAAGCACTCTTTCCAATCGTTGTGACACTATTTGGGATATATATGCTGGTGAGAGAGATGCAGCCTGAAAAAGCTGAATTTCCAATCGTTGTGACACTATCTGGGATATATATGCAGGTGAGAGATCCACACCTCTCAAAAGCCGAAGTTCCAATAGTTGTGACACTATTTGGGATAAAAAATATGTCGTCGGTGAGATATTTGCACCACCTAAAAGCACGCTCTCCAATCGTCGTGACGCTATTTGGGATATTTATGTTGGTGAGAGATCCGCACCCCGCAAAAGCACCGTTTCCAATCGTTGTGACACTATTGGGAATTGTATAGTTTGTTTCTTTTGCTCTGTATGCAATAAGAGTAGTTTTATTTTTATTGAATAAAACATGGTCCTCATATATGAAAGCTCTGGATTCATTATTCAAATTACCATGCCAAAGATAAAAAGGATTGCCGATTATTGTAACTACGCTACTCGGAATTGTGATGCTGGCGAGAGAGCCGCAATAGCTAAAAGCACAATCCTCAATCGTTGTGACACTATTTGGGATATTGATGCTGGTGAGAGATTCGCAACCGGCAAAAGCCCTATCTCCAATCGTTGTGACACTATTTGGGATATTTATGCTGGTGAGGGATTTGCAACCCAAAAAAGCACGCTCTCCAATCGTTGTGACACTATTGGGAATTGTATAGTTTGTTTCTTTTGCTCTGTATGCAATAAGAGTAGTTTTATTTTTATTGAATAAAACATTGTCTTCATATATGAAAGCCTTTGATTCATTATTCAAATTACCATACCAAGAGAAAAAAGGATTACCAATTATTGTAACTACGCTACTCGGAATTGAGATGCTGGTGAGAGATTTGCAACAGGCAAAAGCACAATTTCCAATCGTTGTGACACTATCTGGGATATTTATGCTGGTGAGGGAGTCGCAACCATAAAAAGCGCCCTCTCCAATCGTTGTGACACTATTTGGGATGTTTATGCTGGTGAGATATTGGCAAAACAACCTTAAAGCCGGGTTTCTTGCGCAGGTGAGAGAATTGCACCCCCTAAAAGCCCTATTCCCAATAACTTTTACTCCTTCCCTAATTGAATATTTACCATTTAATTCCCCCGGCGCCCAAAGCAATCTCTTCCAATCCTTACTATATTTTACACCAAACTCATCCTCTACGGCATTTTTAAGATCTTCTTCTGTAACCTCCGTGCTCCACTCTTCTTCTGTAACCTCAGTACTCCACACTTCTTCTTCCTTCGGCTTCTCTACGCTGAACAGTCGGAAGGAGCACATAGACAAGTTCTTTTTGGCACTGGCTAATAGGAACATTGACAGTAGGGTTCTGGTTTCCTCGTCTGCCAACAAGTCTTGTAGGGCTGTCATGGTCTTGCTCTTGCTCAAGTCAAGGTAATCAGCGGCTGAGAAGAGGAGACGGTCGGACGCTCCATACTCGTTGAGCAGAGACGGATTAAGAGATATTGCTTTTAACGAGAGGGCAATGGAAGCCAAGGCGAAGTCGTCAATGGTTTCGTCGAAATCATCAACTGTGCGAAGTGGATGCGAGAAGTCCTTGGTGCCGATAGTAGGCGACTTCTGACCTTTCATGGCCGGCACAAACATGCCATCGTAGTCAACAAGCGTCAGCGTACCGTCGGGGCGCACCATGATATTGTCGGGCTTTATGTCGCCATGAGCAAATGGTTGGGAGCGAAGCCAAGCTGCCATCTTGCAGAAGCGGTAGCAAAGCATCGATATGGCGTGGTTGTCCATATAGTGATCGGCGATGTATGTCTCCATCGTCTCGCCCTCAACCCAGTCCATAAGCAATACGGGAAACTCGTCGTCCTCGCAGTTACTGTCAACGAACAGTTCCTTCTCCAGATACTTTACGTATGTAATATAAGTAGAATCGACAAACTCCAACTCCTCGGCAATTTTACGGTATGCTTCCGCACGCCCTTCCTGCTCTTCGGTGAAGCACTTTAGGGCATAGCACTTTCCCGTCTGTTCGTCTTTCATCTTGAATACGACAGCAAACGCACCGCTGCTACGGTACGGCTCGCCATAATTATCCAATACAGGCACCAAATGGCTTAGCTTTTCAAGATTATCGTGAGCATCACGAATGGCAGCCAGATATTCTGATATAAGGGGGTATTGCATAAGTTTATTAGTCTTTAGTCGTAATGATACCTCATAAAATCAATATTTCAAAAGTACTAATACTTTTACACACCACGAACAAAACTATTATTGTTTTCAAAAATTAGTAGTGATGCTGTAAAACTGTGATTATGTTTTTTGCGTTGAAGTAAATCGATGTCATCGATGGTTATATATGATCTATATCATTTATATTCAATTGGTTATGCTTGATTTGCTATAAAAATCATCAATGACATTCTCGATGACATTTTGCAGTTTCAACGCAATTTCATGTCATCGAGAATTTATTTAGCTGTTTACATACTCGAATTTCAGCCATCTGTTTGAACCGACTTTTTTGACTTTCCCTTCATTAATGAGCGTATTCAATTGGATTCTTATCTTTCTGATAGAAATTTCTTTTCCTATACGCTCTTGAATTTCTTGAATAGAAGATATCTGATATATCTTCAAGTCTTCCAATATAAGTTCCTTGATACGGTAAGGTTCGATGCGTTTCAGTGTAGTCTTGCCTTTGAATTGGCTGTTGCGTAGTAATTCTGGAGCCACACGATATTCCTTTGCTTTTGAGTGGTCGTCAGTAGCCACAACCATACCTTTATCAATAAGAGGGTGAAGCCATGAGCGTAGGGCATCGCCATTTTTCAACGAAAGTTTCTTTATCAACTGAGTGCCAGTAAGACTCTCAGCAGAGGCAATCATACCAAGGCAGATCAGCTGCTTCTGCTTGAGAAGCTGGGTTTCAGCTGCACGCGTCATCACCTTGATGGTCTCCTCGCTGAGCACACGGCGTGATACAGTTACTTTCACATAATCATCACCTTCTTCAACTTGTGGTACAGCCTTGCCATTCTCAAGAAGGCTCTCATACATCATATCGTAGCCAGAACCTTCACGTTCCATGAGGTAGAGCGCATAGAACACATTGCAAAGATGCTCGTTGCGCTTCTTTGAAGTGTGTAGTATGTTGTCAGCGGTCACACCCATAGGTAGCCTACCAGGATTCACCACCTCTATATATTCTGGATAGATATTGATGAAGATGTCACCACGCACAGTATACGGGCGGTGAACCAATGAGTTCGCCAAAAGCTCTCTGACCACCTTCTCTGAATAGGCAGGAATATTGCGACGGAACATACCATCGGAAATCTCTTTACTCTCCGTCCATTCTGGTATGGTTTGCCACAGTTCATCAATCATCTCGTATGGGTTCTTGGAGTAGTCGTCCCATAACCACTTGTTCACCTTTTCGCCATAGTGGTCATATTTGATAACTTGTATCACAGGCGGATTCATGATGCGTCCTCGCTGGGTTTGTTTGCCGAGAAACAGCACACCTAACTGGGTCATAGCGTCGGTATCCTCATCAGTCATATAGAAGTAGTCGAGCAGTTCCTTATCCTCCTTCTGCTTAACGAAGCTAGACACACGGCCTGACTTGCGAATGACTTTTAAGAACCACTGCAATTTATCGGGGTCGGCATCATGCCATGAGTATTTTGTCTTGACGTTTTCCCATGTCAAACTGCCTTTGTCTGCGGCAAGACGAGCAAAATCCTCTGGGCCTACAGGCACGCTATTGTCACCGATACGGATGTAGACTTTGCCTGAGGTTGTCATTGCCACAAGGTTATGGTTGCAAGCGATGCTCAACTCAATATATTCGCTACCATTATCTGCTGCCAGAACATTTGCACTGAGTATCACACCGTGTGTCTTACCTGTAATCTTATTGATGATGGTGGTAGGCAAGCCATCAGGAACTCGTTGCCCTATTGGTGGCAACTTCTCTTCATCTTCGATTCCTATATCAATTCTTCCACCTTCCGCATTGCTAAAGGCCACGCAGTCTTTTGCCAGCTCGTCAAAGTCGGCAGTCTTACCCATGACCGTGCGAATGGATTTCTTGTCGTATATTGAATTTTCCTTCATAAGTCTATTCTCTTGTCTTCACAAAGTTAATTATTCTATACCATAAATTTTCCAAAACGCCTGTTTTTTCACAGCTTTGGCTCGTTTAATGCAATACGTTTATTGTTTCAACATCATTTTTATGAACGCTTGCGCTTGTTCCAAGGTCATATTCTCCACATCTTCCTCCAGTTTGTTTTCCTCTATATCGAGCAGTTCGCTGTTATTGCGGAAGCGAATCTCCAATGGATACATATCCTGATAACCGCTGGTCACATCATTACTTTGTGAGTGTCCCATTGACTCTGATACGTAGAGTTCTTCCACACCAGCAAGTTTGAGATTGGTGGCAAACGAGTGACGTGCCACGTGCCAGATACCTGCTTATCCCATCCCAACACCTCCTTACATATACATGTCACATGGTCTTTGATATTAGGCCACTACTGCTAATAATTGAGGCCTGCTTTCCCGACGCGAGACGCGTCGCCCCCATTAGTGCTCGCGTTTCTTCAAGCACCAACCCCACCCACATACATCACTAATAATAATGACAACGGGCAGACATGCACCAACAGGCTGACAACCAGACGGGTACATGTCTGCCCGTGTCGTATGGTTGCGATCAAAAAAACTTTGCCACTCATACCCATAAACGCGCCACTTAACCCCGAAAATCGACCACTTACGCACGCTACGCATTTAAGCTATTGAAACGTTTGTTTATTTCCCGTAAATTTGTGCTTGACAATCAGTGGCACATTACGCACCTGTTAAGTGCCCGATAGAGATAATAATTATAGAGAGAACAACAAACATAACTTTCCTAACACTAACACACACTACTATGGGAAAAACAAACGCCAAGATGTGTAGTCACAAGGCTACGCAAGTGTTACCGTTAAGTAAAGGCACGCCCGCCGTGGGCATAGCCTCAAGCAGTTATTTCGCAGCCTGCGCCCGCCACGTGGGCGCCCTCGCCCTGTTCGGCCTCATGTTCTGCCCCGTGCAGGTCATGGCCAGCCGTGCACCGCGCCTGGCCGTTGCTGACAGTTCCGAAGTTGTCAGCCCCGTGCTGCCCGACCAAGGCACCACCACGCCCACCGACTCCATCGACAATGGCGGGGCGGGCGACACCGAAGAGGTGCTGCCCGACACCATTCCGTTCGCACAACTGTGGAAGCATAATAGTTGGCTTTCTACTAATGAAGTAGCTGGTAGCACCACCCAACAGTCGTGGGAGATTATCTGCAGCCGTCCCACCAAGCTTACATTTAACTATTCTTGTAGAAACGGCAATTCCGGCACATTCCAAGTGACGCTGAATGACAGTACCATAATTAGACATGAGCGCTGGAACACAATCGATAGCAGACTCTATCAAATAGACTTGCCCGCTGGTCGCTATGTGCTAAAGACATCATATTACACACGTTACGATAATTATTACGACTCTGAAGGCTTAACCGAATATTGCTACGCTGGCATCAGCCACATAGCCACCGACGACGCCCAGGCCAACGCTACAGCCTTCCTTGGCGCCCTTGCAGACTACCCCGCCCTCAAGCAAGAGCTGCAAACAGCACTCGACAACTCCAACGCTGCCCCCGACGACGAGGCACTCTACAACACCCTGGCCGCCACACTGAACGATGTGCGCAAAGCCGTGTCGTACTATCCGCTCATTCAAAAAGACATCGTTGTAGCCGACTCTATCCTCAACGAGGGCGCCTATGTCGACATATCCGAAGCCGTAGCCCTTGGCCGCGCCATCGATGTCAACACCTCAACAAGTGCCGACTACCTGGCTGCATTCGACGCGCTCGAAACGAGCATTGCCGTACAGGTGACGAGCAACCAAAGCATCGACGACTGGGCATTCAACACCAGCCAACGCTACACCATCGACAACATGGGCTACTACCTCGACCAAGACCACAAGGTGGCAGCCTGCACCGGTCTGCAAACCGAAAATGCCGATGTGACCGACCTCGTCATACCCTCCACTGTGCGCTACAACGGCGTTACCTATGCCGTCGTGGCCCTCTACGACAACCGTTACAACCAAAACAAAGTGCGCACACTCACCCTGCCCCGCACCTTGCGCCACATCAACGATAACGGTTTGTCTGATTACCGCGCCATTACCAACCTCGAAATACCCGCCAATGTGGAGCGCATGGGCGATTACATTGTGTACAACTGCCCACAACTCCAGCGCATCAAAGTCAATGCCGAGGTGCCACCCACATTGGGGTCATTAGGTGATGACAGTTACTATGAAGACAATTACTCCACATACCGCTACCTCAGAATAGTTATCCCCCGCGAGAGTTTCCACGCCTACCGTCTTGTCAATGCATGGAACACCGACTACAACGTGCTCATCGGTGGCGACGAAGGCATCACCGTCAACACAGGCAAATTGGCTGCTGGCGACCTTGGCCATGTGGTAGTAGAAGAGGCCGGCTACCTGCAAGAGGTGAACAAACTCATCATTGAGGGCGAGCTCAACGCTGACGACTGGAGCAAGATTGGGCAAATGACCAACCTCACCGAGCTTGACCTGTCAAAAGCCCTGATTGATGAAATACCAAGCGAGGCCTTCAACGGGCGTTGGGCCATCGACAAAGTGGTGCTGCCGCCCACACTCAAAAAGATTGGCAACTATGCCTTCCAAAGAACATCACTGACATCAGTCAATATTCCCGACAATGTCGAGACCATCGAGGAAGCTGCTTTTCGTCAAATAAAGCAACTGCAAGAAGTGCATCTGCCAGACAGTCTTACCTCATTAGGCCGCTACGCATTTTCTGCCTGCCGCAGTTTGCGTACAGTCAAGATACCCACCAAACTTAAAGAGATTCCGTGGTATACTTTCGATGGTTGTAATTCTCTGCAAAGTGTCGAACTACACGACAGTATAACAAGTTTTGGCGATTATTCTTTCAGAAACTGCAATCTCCGCGAAATAACACTTCCCAAATCAACCACATGGGTTGGAGGGTATGCTTTTAATGGAAATAGCAATCTGAGCAAAGTCACACTCAACGAGGGACTTATCGACATTTGGGCTTATGCCTTCCAAGACACAGCCATCGACACCCTCAACTGTCCCTCTACCCTACGCAATATATATAACGCCGCATTCGCTGGCTGCCGCAATCTGCGTCAAATCAACCTCAACGAAGGACTGACACGCATTGAACAATATGCATTAGCTAACAACAAGGCCACAGAAATCGTGCTTCCCAGTTCGTTAGAATATTGCGCAGGCGGTGCCTTCGACGACTGCGACAGCCTCGTCACCATCGAGGCACGCTCTGTCATGCCCCCCAACACCGGCAGTGGCTGTCCCTTGACAAACTCCGACCTCACCAAGGCCGTACTCTACGTGCCAGTATGGAGCCTTGCCGAGTATCAGTTAGCCACAGGCTGGAACCAGTTCTACACCTTCCGTACCTCCGACTTCATGCCGCAGTACGTCAAGGTTAACAAGGACTTCTACTTCACCCTGCGCGATGAACTCGACCCCGACTACCGTCCCGACATCGAGCTTACCGTCACCAATAACCAGATTACCGACTCGCAAGGCAACACCGACTACCAGCACGGCAACCTCACCATCAGCGGACGCAGCAAACTCGCTGTCAACGACTTCAGCATGGTACTCTCGCCGTATGCCAAGTACTCTTACGAGCAAAACTACTATTATAACGAAAACTATAGATACCTCCGCCCAACCAGCCTCATTGTCAAGGGCGAGATGCGTGCCGAAAACGTTACCATCAACCTTTGGAACGCCACCGAACGCTGGCAGTTCGTGTCATTCCCCTTCGATGTCAAGGTGAGCGACATCGTACCCGTCGACAGCACCACCTCATGGGTAATACGCGGCCACTCGGGTGCCGAACGCGCAGCAGGCAACGCCGCTGCCGTATGGCAGAACCTCTCTGCCGACGACGTGCTCCAGGCTGGCAAGGGCTACATCATGCAGTGCTACAAGCCCAACGATGGGGACAATTACTACGAAGCTGCCCAATTCACCGTGCGTCCCCTCACCACCACCGTCAACCGTCAGCAAATATTCAATGCCGACAACCGCACCGTGGCGCTTGAGGAGCACCTTGCAGAGTTTGAGCACAACCGCAGCTGGAACCTCATTGGCAATCCCTACCCAAGCTACTTCGACACCCGCTTCCTCGACTTCGGGGCACCCTTCATGGTGTGGAACAGCAACAACCAGAACTACGAGGCTTACAGCCCGGTAGACGACAGCTACATTCTCGCGCCCGCCGAAGCCTTCTTCGTGCAACGCCCCGTCGACCAGGAGAGCATCACCTTCCTCAAGGACGGACGCCAAACCGACCGCTACGCCCGCACACTTGTGGAGGAAGAGCCGGCCAGCGCACCGCAGCGCATCAGGGCTGCCTACGACAGCAACGCCCACACTGCCGCACAGCGCACCGTGTTCAACATCACACTGGCCAAGGACGGACAGCAGGCCGACCGCACCCGCGTAGTCATCAACGAGGCTGCCACCATGCAGTACGACCTCAGCCGCGACGCCGCCAAGTTTACGGGCACCGAGCCTGCCGTGTCGCAAATCTTTACCATCAACGGCGCCACACGCTACGCCATCAACGAGCGTCCGCTCAACAATGGCCAGGCCCAGCTCGGTCTGCACTTCGGCACCGATGGCACCTACACCATCGGCCTCAGCAATCAGCCCGACGGCCAAGTCACACTTGAGGACCGCCTCACTGGCACCAAACTGCAGCTCAACGGCACCGCAGGCTACAGCTTCACAGCCAAGGCCGGCGACAGCACCGACCGCTTTGTGCTCCACTTCGACGCTGTGGCCACAGGCATCAATGCCGCCACTACCAACGAGGCTGACCGCAACGACAACACTTACACCCTCGACGGACGCAAGGTGAACAACCCCACGGCGCCGGGCCTCTACATCAAGGGTGGAAAGAAGGTTATCAAGTAGGATAATTGGGTTACAAGTTGACGAGTTTACAAGTTGACGGGTAAGTTAGTTTACTCAAGTTTCGGGTTTAGGCGGGTGCGGCCAAAGACACCGAACGCTACCTCTAATGGGGGCGACGCGTCTCGCGTCGGGAAAACATGCAACTATTATTAGCAGCAGTAGCGTTCGTGTCTAACTTCTATCTCTATCTCTATCCCGACGCGGGACGCGTCGCCCCCATTAGAGGTAGCGTTTCTTCGCAGCGCCTAACAGACCGTGCGAACCTAAATCCGAAGCTTCAAGCAGGCAGACAAAACTACCCGTCAACCAAAAACATATATAACAACAAGTATATGAACAGATTATTATTCATCATAATGGCATGGCTCAGCACCCTCACTGCCCTGGCGCAGACCGAAGGGTACGACCCAAGCAATCCGCCACTGCCAAACTTCCCCACCACGGACAGCGACACCACGCACTACTACACACTGCGCGTGGTCAGCTCGCCCGCCACATCAGGGCTCAACACCACGGGCGGCAACAAGTACACCGCCGGCCAGCGCGTCTATCTGAGCGCCAGCCAAAACAATGGCATGAAGTTCCAGTACTGGGTTGACGGCGAGGGCAACACCCTCTCCACCTCAACCAGTTTCTACTACACCATGCCCGCACACAATGTAGTTATCACCGCCGTGTTCAAATACCAGCCCGGCAGCCCCTCGCTCCCCGCATTTCCCGAGGGCGAGGCACCCACCTACCTGCTCAGCACCAGCACCAAACCCGCTGGGGCCGGCTCCTTCAGTGGTGGCGGACGCAACTACCAGGCTGGCGCCCAGGTGAGCCTCACCGCCTACACCAACACCAACTTCGAGTTTGTGTGCTGGACCAACGCGGCAGGCGACACCCTGTCCACCGCGCGCAACCTTTACTACACCATGCCCGCGGCACCCGTGCAGCTCTACGGCCACTACCGCTACAACCCCTCAAGCCCCAAAAATCCGGGCCGCAACGCCTACGACGCTGACGAGGGCATAGCCATCATCGACGACTTTACGCCAGGCAACGCAAGCCAGGCCATCAACGATGTGACAGGCGGCAACACCTCGGCCTTGAGCAAAATCATCGTGGCCGGCAACGTCAACAACAACGACTTCCAGATAGCCAACAACTTCAGCACCTGCGCCGTGGTCGACCTCAGCCGCACCTACGGCATCACCACCGTGCCTGGCTCATGCTGGTATGGCAACGACCACCTCACGCGCATCATGCTGCCATCGTGCATCACACGCATTGGCTACAGCGCATTCAATGGCGCCACCGCACTGGCCGAACTCACCTGCCTCGCCACCACGCCCCCCACACTCGACAGCTACGTGTTCGACGGCGTGAACAAGGGCCTCATCGTGTTCGTGCCCAAAGCCTCGGTCGAGATATACGAGCAGGCCGAGGGCTGGAAGGACTACGTCAGCAACGGCACCATCATCATCATGCCCGTGCAGCACAACGTGGCAAGTCTTGAGGTCAATCTGCCCGAGGCATGCGCCGACGGCCGTTACAAAAACATGCCCCTCGAGCTTATCAACGTCAAGACGGGACAGCGCTACCGCTACGTGGTGACCGACCGACTCAACTACACCTTCAACACCCTCATGCGCGACACACGCTATGTGGCCGTGCTCCGCAACCAGCAGGGCACCGAACTGGCGCGCACCGACACCGTAAAGATTGAACTTGAGAGCCAAAGCATCGCATTCAACCTCGACCGCATGAAGCAGCTGCGCACCGTGGCGGCCACCATCACAGCCGGCGCCACCGACATCACCGCGCAAACCACCGTCAACTGGCTCGACGCCAGCGGCAACTACCTGGCACAGGGCAACGAGCTTACCAACCAGGTGGCCGGCACCGCCGTCATGTGTGCCGTGAGTGTGCCGCAGAGCGTGGCCATGCAGTATGCGCTGCCCGCCGACACCCTCTACCAGGTGGTAGAGGCCGACAACGCCCTGCACATTGCGCTCCAGCCGCTGCCGGCACTCACCCTCACGGGCCGCGTCATCGACCGTACCACCCAGCAGGGCGTGAGCGGTGTGACCGTCACCATGAGCCAGACGCTTAACAGCCGCTACACCAAGGCCGTGACCGCCCGCACCGACCAGCGCGGACAGTACACCCTCAGCGGCTACGGCGCACCATCGGTGCTCACCTACGCCCTTACCGACTACGTGAGCCGCACCGACACCCTGCCCGACAGCCTGCAGGCCGTGGCCACGGCACAACTGCCCGACGTGCTGCTCAAGCCCATTCAGGGCGCGCGCATCACCACACGCTACGCTTACACAAGCAGCGTGGCACAGGGCGTGCAGCCTGAGGTGAAGGACTATTACGACGACTACCAGAACGTAAGTTACACCATCTACAACCAAACCGCACAGCGCGCCATCACCCACTTCAACGTGCAGTACCCCGACATCGTGCTGCTCGAGGACGTCAACGAGGGCGACTCGCTCACCATCACGGCCAGCAGCAAGACCGATGCCTTTATGCCTGTCACCACGGGCGGACGCATCACTGCCGACCTTGCACTCACCGTCGAGGTGCCCATCACACAGCTGGGCGGCATACGCGCCGTGTACACCACCACCGAGAACCCCACCGTGCTGGCCATTCTTTACGACGCACAGGGCAACTTGCTCAACCGTTACACCTACCCCGCCGCCGACCTCACCATCAGCGGACTCAAGGACGGAGAGTACACCCTCGTCACCATGGGACAGAGCGACTTCTTCAACTCTGTGTACAACCTCAGCCAGTTCGACCAGGCGGGCCTCATCAACGGCACCGACTATGTGGCCAACCGCGTCACAGTGCGCAGCGGCCTCATCACACCGGCCAAAAACGCCGTGGTGCCCTACTTCGACGAGAGCAAGTTCTACTACACTGGTGCCAACACCTCGTTCACTGCCAACAAGAGCAGCATCGTGGCTGGCAACTACCTCACCCTCACGGCCAAGGTGGACTTTAAGAGTGTCTACCGCGACAATGTGTCGGGTGTCAAGTTGCAGTTTGAGCTGCCCGAAGGCACCAACATGGTGGACGGTTCGCTCATGATTGGTTCCAATGTGTCGTACTACCAGCTCAACGGACGCACCATCACCGTGCCGCTCGACAACAGTCACATAACCGACCGCGTGCGCTTCTGCGTCATTCCCACCCAGAGCGGCACCTTCGCACCCAACGCCTCTGTGGCCTTCCGCCTCAAAGGCAAGGACATGGTGCAGCCCATCGGTTCGGCACAGTATGCCGTGCAGGACGTGTCGATACGTGTGCCCGAGCGCACACGCACCCGCGAGATAGTAGTGAGCGGTGTGGCACAGTCGCGCGCCGAGGTGTCAATTTACGATGGCACCGAACTCATAGGCACCACCAAGGCCCTGGCCAACGGCTATTGGTCGGCCAACTGCCTCATAGCATCGGCTTACAACCTTACCGACCACAACATCAGTGCCAAGATTGTTACCAGCAACGGCATGGAAATGGCTACCGAGACCAAAACTTGCACCTACGACGAGCAATACACCGAGGTTAAGTCGGTGGCCATGTCGTTCTACACACTTGGCCAGAACAACACCATCACCTGGAACTTTGCCAACAACACCACCGATGCCAGCTCTTACTCGTTTGCGGGCGATGCGCTCTTCACCTTTGTGGTGGCCTTCACCCAGCCCGACTCTACTGGCATCAGCGACGTGGTTGTCAATGTGTTTACCAACAATGGCAAGGTGGTTGAAGTGCCGTGCCGTTACAGCGCACAGCAGGGCAAGTGGGTTGGTTCGCACAACTTCGACACCAGCGCACTGCCCGCCAACATCAGTGTCGACTACAACTTCTTCAGCCCCATCGTTGGCTCGCGCACTTTCATTCAAGATGCCGCAGCCTTTGTCGAGGCCGACTTCAACGACACCAAGGAGCAGGTTACGCAGCTCAAAAACGAACTGCTCAACCCCGAAACCACTGCCGAGGAAACTGCTTGCAGCGAACTCGAAACTTTGCTCGAGAGTGAAGACATCGATGCCGAACAACTCAACGCCTTGGTAAGCAAGGTGGTGGGCGATGCCGAACCCGTGGAGCCGTCGGAGACTTACTTTGACGAGCTTGACACCAAGATTCAAGAGTTTGAACAAGAGTACAATCAATGGTTCGCCACGCTGCAAACCACTGGAGCTGACTCCTTGCTCAACGAATTTGGGCTCAATCCCGACATCATCAAGGCACAAGTGCCACAGGACGACATCAACGCCTCGTTTGAGAACAATGGCAAGCAATACACCATTACCACTCAAACACTCGCCACGGTGGACGAAGCACAGCTCATTGCACAGCATTACGCTGCACTTCAGATGAGCGACAGCACCAAAATATATTATTTGCTGACCGACAGTGGGGCCACATTCATCGACCTTGCCAACTCTAAGCTTTACAAAATTGAGGTAACAGACACTACCGCTGCCACCAAGAGCCGAAAGCTTGACGAGTTTATCGAGGGCGTGAACGACTGGACCGACTGCATCAACACGATGATTACCTACACCAAAAAGCTGGTGGCATTAGGTACTGGCACCGACGCCAACGAGGCTCTGCCAAAATGGCGCGCCAACGCACAACTGACGCTCGACATCAAGGACGCGCTGTGCTGCGTATACGAAAAGGGACTTAAAGCGGCTTACGCCAAAATTGTCAGCGCACTCGACAAGGCAAAGGCCAGAGTGTCTGGCAAAATAGCTGCACGCCAAAAGGAACTTGAGCAGGCTCACCAAGTGATTGCTTACAAAGACAAGCTCATAAAGGAACTGCTCAGCGAGAACCTTGACATTGACAAGCAAATTGCACAAAATGCAGACAACGCCGAACTCATAGAACAGCTCAACGCAAAGCGCGCTGCCAACCTTAAAAAGCTCGAACAATACAAAACCGAGATGCAAAAGGTGGCTAAGTACGCCAAGAAGCTCGAAAAGCAGCTCGGTAGTTTCAAGAACATGCAGAACGTGGCACAAAAGGCATTCAACCTTATCAAGAAGCCACTCGACAAACTGCCTAAGTCTCCCGTTAAGGGCGGCAGCAACCTCGGCAAGTATGCCAAGGTTGGTGGCAAGCTGATTGGCGGCTTCGGCGTGTTCCTCGAACTGCTCACCTATTACGACGACCTCGATGCGGCCAATCAGGATATGAACGACTGGATTAGTCTGCTCGATGCCATCATCAAGCGCATACCGTGCGAGGGTAACGAAAAGGCGGCTATCGCGCTGCGCGACAGCATCTTTGCCGACGGCTGCGACCTCATCAACAACTACAAGCGTATTCTCGGTGCCGAAATTGGCGCCATCGAAGTTGACTTTGCCTCACTCGTAAGCTGGGAGTGCCCGCCGTTCGAACTCGGATTGTGGTTCGCCTCTGGCATTCTCAACGGCTATGCCGAATGCTCTAAGTACTTCAGCATTGAACAAAAGTTCAACACGCTCAAGGCACAATACTGGATTGCCATCGGAAATCTCAAGTGCGGCGGCAAATACGGTAAGGTGAACAAGCGCAAAGAACCCACTCACCCGGGCGTCAACCCGATTGTCGACCCCTCAGGCTACGTCTACGAAGGCGTGTCGTCTAACCGTCTGCAAGGCGTAACTGCCACCTGCTACTACAAGGAGACGGTGGAGGACATGTACGGCGACTTGCACGAGAACGTTGTGCTGTGGAATGCCGAGGACTATGCACAGCAAAACCCGCTCTTTACCGACGAAAACGGTATGTATCAGTGGGACGTGCCACAAGGCTTGTGGCAAGTGCGATTTGAAAAGGAGGGTTACCAGCCCGCACAGTCGGAATGGCTGCCTGTGCCACCGCCACAAATGGACGTGAACATTGGCATGGTGCAAAACTCACAGCCCGAAGTGGTGAGCGCACGAGCCTACGAGGACGGCGTGGAACTGCAGTTCTCTAAGTATATGGACCCCGCCACGCTCACTGCCGACAACATCTACATCAAGTGTAAGTCGGCCGACACCGAGGTGCTCATTACCGACGCTCAAATTGAGTTGCTCAACGCCGAAGCGGCCATTGAGGGCAGCGAACAGCAGTACGCCTCGCGCCTGCGACTGGCCACCGACCGACTGGGCTACTACGACGAGGCTCGCATCATCGTGTCGCGCAACGTGCAGAGCTATGCCGGCATTGGCATGACCGACAACTTTGAACAACAACTCGACGTGGAGAAGAAGGTGCGCGAAATTGTGGTGGACAATGTGGTGAACATTGCCTACAATGCACAGCTCACCGTAAGGGTGGCCGCACAGCCTGCCGAGGCTGCCGCTGGCAAGACTATCACGCTTGGCTCGGCTTCTGACCTCATTGCTGCCACCGACGCCACCGAACTTACACTCGATGCCGACGGACACGCTTCCTTTACCATCAACGCACAACTGCCGGGTGCCACAGCCATCAAGTATGCCATGCCCAACGCCGGGCTCGAGGCTACTACCATGGTTAATGTGGTGGATCCCGCATTGCTCAACGCGGTAAAGGCACCACGTGCCTCACGACTGAGCGGCACGGCGGTATATCGCGGACAGACCATCGCACTCACTACCGAGAGCGAGGGGGCTACCATCTACTACACCACCGACGGCTCATGTCCCTGCGACGCTGCCACACGCATCAAGTATGAGCGACCCATCGTTATCAACGATGCCGTCACCATCAAGGCTATGGCCGTGGGCATCAATGCCGACGAGAGCGAGGTGCAGACTTTTGACTACACCATTCGACAGAGCAGCGTGAAACTGCTGCTGGCCGAGGGCTGGAACTGGAACTCGCACGACTTGGCATCGCCGCTTGCCACTACCGAACTGAACGGTGTGGCTACGCGCATCGTGACGCAGGAGCGCGAGGCCATTGCCGACCCCGACCTCGGACTGGTGGGCAACCTGCTGAGCATCAATGCTGCCGAAACTATGAAACTGCTCGCTCCGGCCACGGCCGAGAAGGCTTTCGCCGGCGAACAGTATAACCCCACCGCCACACAAATTGAACTGGTGCGCGGCTGGAACTGGCTCGGTTATCCGCTCGGCACGGCACTGTCGCTCAACGATGCGCTCGCCTTGCTCGAACCTGACACCGACGACTGCATCGAAACGCTCGATGGTGGATTTGCCACTTACACTGCCGACGGCGAATGGACTGGTTCACTGCAACTCATGCAGCCCGGACGCGGCTATCTGTACAAGTCGGGCTCTGACAAGAGCTTTGCTTACAATGCCGTATCGTCGGTGGCTAACGCGCAAGCGCTCTATGGTGCGCACCGCCTGCAGACCAAGGCTGCACCCTACGAGCTTAACCGACACCGCTACCCCAACATGATGCCCATTGTGGCCACACTGAGTGGCGCCACACTGAGCGAGGGCAGCCAGGTGGTGGCTCTGAGCGAGGGCGAATGCCGAGGCATTGCCAACATCGGGGCCGATGGCATGATTTTCCTCGCTGTGTACGGCTTGGGCAACGAAACCATCAACTTTGCTGCCTACGACGCGCTTTCGGGCGAAATGATGCCTATCAGCAACACTACGGCCTTTGCTGCCGACATGCTCGGCACTACCGGAGCGCCTTATGTGCTGCACATCGATGGCACAGCCACTGGCATTGACGGTAACGTGACTTCGCACACCAACCTGCCTAACGGCATCTATACCGTGGGCGGACAGCGTGTGAACAACGTGACGCAACCGGGACTCTACATTATCAAGACTACCGGACTTGACGGTTCTACCACCGTGCGCAAGCAAGTGGTGAAATAAACTGGTGAATGAGTTGACGAGTTGATGAGTTGACGAGTTGACGGGTAAGTTTGTACATCTTGCCAAATGCCGTTACACTATCTGCATATTGACAATGCAAAACATACTTACCTGTCAACCCGTTAACCCGTAAACCCGTCAACCAATAATAAATACAGACACAAACATGACACATATACACACGAAAAGCCTGTGGCTGCTCATAGCCACACTGCTGCTCAGCGTGTTCGGCGCACGCGCCCAAAACAGCGGCAGCGAGGCGCCATGGACGGTCAATCCGCACGACTACAAATACGACATGACGCTCTACGCCAACATCGTGTTTGACGGCACGCCTATAACCGACTTCAGCCACTACCAGGTGGGGGCCTTTGTGGGCGACGAATGCCGCGGCACGGCCGAGGTGCAAACCAAGGACGAGGCGCAATGGCTCTACCTGCGCGTGCGCAGCAATCAGCCGCAGGGCGAAAACATCGTTCTGCGCCTGCGCAACACCGACACGGGCGAGGTGCTCAACCTGCAGCCCGAGAGCGGCGACATCACCTTCGAGTCGCAAGGTTTGGGCGGCCGACCCGGCAGTCCGCTGGTGCTCAACGCTGCACGCAGCTACTCTCTGACATACAAAGTCGGTGGCGCGGAATACCATGCTGAGGAGGTGCCATACGGCACAACACTCACTCCCATCGCATACCCCGAACGCGAGGGCCACTCTTTCAGCGGCTGGACAGGACTGCCGCTCACCATGCCGGCGCACGATGTGGAGGTGACGGGTGAGTTTGTAATAAACCAATACACCATCACCTTCGACGCCAACGGTGGCAGCGAGGTGGCGCCCATCACGCAGGACTACAACACCGCCATTACGGCTCCCGACGCGCCCACACGCGAGGGATACACCTTCATGGGCTGGAACGAGGAACTGCCCGCCACCATGCCAGCACGCGACCTCACACTCACCGCACAGTGGCAAATCAACACCTACAACCTTATCTACAATGTGGACGGCATGACGTACACAATGGTGCCTGTAACCTATGGCGATGCTGTCACTCCCGAGCCCAATCCTACCAAGGAGGGCCACACTTTCAGCGGCTGGAGCGAAATACC
>ERZ1023666.406-NODE-406-length-18270-cov-8.692451_pt1 | contig 18270 bp, 15 predicted proteins | sample MGYA00380341_ERZ1023666 | MGnify/ENA primary metagenome ERZ1023666 (study PRJEB33179, sample SAMN07448983) | human gut metagenome | biome: Human-gut; feature: Human associated habitat; material: Faeces | host: Homo sapiens | place: India: Bhopal | collected...
CCCATATGTCTCTATATTATTAAATTCCTATCTTTTAACTTTTTGAATAAATGGTTTTATTACTTTTTCCTTAAAGTAATGATACTCTTCTCTATTATGCCACAAAAAGTAAAACATTAAATTAGGCAAAAGTAAACAAATAATACACTTAATTACCAATGTTATAAACATCTCTTTCAAAAATATACAATTACAAACAAAGTATGTAACACTTCCAATCACAATTACGGTTGCCGTATTACATATATACTTTATCAAATAATTCTTCAATGAGCTTTTAAATACTTTTTTGAAAAGTACTCTAATGCTGTATGGAATACTGAAAAGTACAAAAGTTAAAATAGTAGAAAGTATAACTCCCACAATTCCTATGTATTTAACTAGCAGCAAATTAGTGATAAGATTAAATGCTCCTGATAAGTATGGAATAACCGTATCGCCACTCCACTTTCCCACAACATCTCTATATGTCATTACAATGTCAAAAGTTCTCCAAATATAAAATTCTAACACCAATAATACAACAGTTCCAATTCCTAAATTTGATTCATTTCCATATGCTAAAGAAATAAAATCTTCAAACAGGCAAGTCAAGCAAATACTCATCCAACCAACAATCCATATCATGGCAAATGAAATCTTCTCAAAATTATCTCTATTCTTTTTCATTGATTCCGTAGCCATTGAGTTACCTATCCCCGGTTGAATCGCAGCATATATTGCAATAATAAATCCACTAAGTGCAGAGATAATGCTAAAATAGTTGTTATAATTTGCAACCATTACAACCCCTAAAAACATTGATATAATAATATTATCTGCCGAAATAACAATTGTTCCATGTAAACGATGGCCAATCAATGGCAATATAGCCTGAAATATTTCTTTTTTTTCTGCTTTTGAAATATCTCCCTCTGCCTTTAGTTCAGGATATAGTTTATTGGATATTACAATTCTGGATAAATTTATAGCTATGGTAGTTATAGGCAAAACAATCAAATATACATAATAGTTTTTAAATAATAGCAACAAAATTATTTGTAATAAATACATTACAGAGTTCCAAATGACTGCTATTTTGCTTTCTATATCTTGCCGCTGAGAAACGGTAAAAATAACTGCTCTATATGCTGCCAAATAATAACTTATTGCTGTTTGAAACAAATATATATAAAAAATAATGTACAAATTTAAACATTTAGGAATTTCTCCTGAAACTATTTGGGATAAAAAAGGAGTAATAATTACACCCAAAATAATAATCACAGTTCCTATTCCGCGATAAATTTTTCGAAAAAATCCCAAATATCTTCGTATACTTACTACATTATTCTCTGCATATAAGGAATAACATTTATACGATATTGCACTTGAAAAGCCTAATTCAGTCAAACTTAACATTGATAAAATTGATGAAAATACACCACTTACCCCGAGGAACTCTTTACCTATTGTCCATGTCACAATTATTCTAGTAATAAATGGTCCAACCATTGTTACTAGTCTAAATATAAAACCAAAAATGATGCTGTTTATTGCATTACGTGATCGTTCCAAATCATACTCTCCATTGACGAAAATGCTATCTCTAAATCTAAATTTTATTCAGGTATTCATCCGCAAGTTTTTTTGTAAACATTATCTTATCATCCCCTTGAATTTTGCTAACAATTTTTTCAAAGGTAACACTGTCTACACCCTTCTCAAAACACAAGTAATTTGCATAATTCGGATGGCAATTATATTTTCCTGTAATAAAATATGGAATACTATATCCCCAATTATTTTGTTCTCTTATTTTTTTAATAAATTTCTCATATATGACTGTCATTGGCGCTACTTCATAGTTACCCTGTTTATACTCATTCAAGTAATGTGCAATAATTTCAAGATTTAAATTACCTGCACATCGTCCAATTCCATAAACACTAGCATCAATAATCAGTTCTCTCCTCGTAATAAAATTAGAAAACTCGACCGCCGTTCCAAATGCCTGAAGCATATTATTATGTCCATGATAGCCAATCGCAATCTCAGGCTTCATTGTCTTTTCAGCCAATTCAACATAATGCATAACTTGTTCCGTTTCAAGAGTTCCCCAACTATCTACCACATATATTGCCAGTGGATCTAAGCGTTGATAAAGTTTGATCATTTTTACAAATTCTTCATCCGAATACTGATCAACTCTAGCTGGTTGTACACATACTTCATATCCTTTCTCGACAAGTTTTTTACAATATTCATATCCATCATTAAGGCAATCTACAATATTGTTATTCTCATCATGCTTTGTTTTCCATATCATGACTCTGATAATATCTACTGTATTTTCGTCTCTGTTTTGAAGTTCACTAATTGATATCGGATTCATAGCATCAATCATTGCCGCATATTTAATACCTATTTTTTTCCTATGAATAATATTTGAAATTTGTTCAACAGTATTAAATATGGTTCTATCTTCTTCGTAAGGCTCATTCTTTAGAAATCCTATTTCAATAATATTTACATTAGTTTCTTCTAACAGTCTTGTGATTTCAATAACACTATCTTTACCAAAAAACCAATTATTTACATAACCACCATCTCTTAATGTACAGTCCAACAATTTTACCATTTAAGTTAACCTCCCAATTAGCTCTGGTAGAATAGACCTATTAGTAATAACCTTATCCTCATCTGACAGCATATTGATAACTTTTTCTATTTGATTAATTGTTAAGTCATATTCTTGGTGTAAAATAGATGCATAATTCGGATTGCATCTGTATAACGAAGATAAATATGATTCTATAGAATATCCCCAACTATTTTTTTCATATATTTCTTTTATGCAGTTATCATAAACTTTTAGAAAACAAGAAATATTATAATTTCCATTCACATTTTCATTTAGATATTTTGCCAAAATTTCGATATTTAAATTACCTGAAGCTCGACCAATTCCGTACACACTGCCATCTATGATAATATCTCTAGAATATCCTCTTTCGACAATTAATTCAGCTGCGCCCTCCGCTTGCATAATACTGTTATGTCCATGATATCCTAATTTAATTTCTTTCGGCAATACACTATCCGCTGCATCCATATATCTAAGTATTTCTTTTTGTGACAAAAAGCCATTACTATCAACCACATAAATTGCATATGGATGAATTATTGCATATTCTGTACACAGTTGTTTAAATTCTTCAATTGTATATTGATTAACTCTATCTGGTTGAATACAAACTTTATACCCTTTTTGTATAAGTTCTTTGCAATACCTCATCGACTCTTTTTGCAATTTTCTCCAACAAATAATTCTGAAAACATCAACTCCATCTTTGTTATAAATAGGTATTCTGTCCAATGGATATGGATTAAAAATCTCTCCCATAATAGAAACAAGTGCATTTCTTTCAGAAGGGATATATTTTTTCACATCTTGCAAATTATTCCAAACAGCTCTATCATTAGTTGTTTCCTCATCTCTCAAAAAACCTATTTCAACTATTCCAACACCAGATTGATTAATTTCTTTGGTTACATCCTTAATTATCTTTTCGCCAAATTCCCAATTATTAATATATCCGCCATCTCTTAAAGTACAATCTAGAAGTTCTATTCGTCCCATTATATTCGCTCCTTATAACGTCATCCCGCCATCTATCGGAATTACTGCTCCATAAATAAAACCAGCTTCTTCAGAAGCCAAAAATCCAACTACCTTTGCAATGTCCCCTGGCATTCCCAGTAATCCTGATGGTGTTCTTTCTTTCATTTTTTCTCTATCAAGATTAAAATATAGAGGAGTATCAATAACTCCAGGACAAATGCAATTAATGCGAACATTTTTGGCATACACTTTTGCCATCATCTTTGTAAAATGAATTATCGCTGCTTTAGAGGAAGCATACGCATATCCTTGTCCACTATTAAAGTTATCCATACCAGCAATAGAAGCATTATTAATAATCGTTCCCTTATTATCTATTAATATAGAAATAAAAGTTTTACACATCAGCATAGTACCATATGTATTAGCTTCGAAAACCTCTTTCCACTGATTCAATTCTGTCTCTTCTATCTTATTGAATTTAGGATATATGCCGGCATTATTAAACAAAATGTTCAATCTTCCATATTTATCTATAATATTATCCTTAAGCTTGATAATATCTTTCTCTTGATTCACATCACATTTCATAAAATCCAGACCATATTCAGAAGATATCTTTAACCCCTTTTCTGTATTTCTGCCAGTAACAATGACTACTGCTCCCGCTTCTTTAAAATATTGGGCCGTAGCCAATCCAATCCCAGATGTCCCTCCTGTTATTAATGCCACTTTATTATTTAAATCTACCATAATGTCCTTTCATCTTGCTACATTAGCATATGTTATATTTTCTACGATTCTCTTAGTTTCATTGTCCAATGCAGGCTCCATATCACAAATTCTTTTTCCTCTAGCAAATCTAGGGTACAAATATGTTGGCTCGCTTATAACAAGTTCTATCAATTCCGGTCCACTGTTTTGATACTTAAATTTTTGTATGCTCTCTATATCATTGTCAAATAATCTTGTATATTTAATTTTGTATGCTTTTGCAATTGCTTCAAAGTCTGGTACTGTATAACCATATTCTTCGGTTGTTTGACAACAAATCCCATTGAAATTTCTCTCTTGGAACTCTCTAACCATTCCCAACGTATTATTATTAAACACAATTACTTTAATTGGTAAATTGTCTCTAGTAAGCATCTGTAATTCTTGTATGTTCATCTGAATACCACCATCACCGGACAAAGAAATAACCTGTGATCTATTGACATAATGTGCTCCAATAGCTGCCGGTAATGAATACCCCATCGAGGCCAAGCCAAGTGACATAATAGCTGTTTGTTTTTCTTTCAATTGTAGTGCTTGAGCCATGTAAACTTCGTGATGCCCTACATCTGCCGTAAAAACAGCTTCATTACTTGCCTTATTTAATAACTCCCTTAATATCAAATGATATTTTTTCAAATCATAATCAATAAGACATTTTTTCAGCTTATCACACATCTCAATCCAACTAGTTTTTATATATTTCTCTTTACTATCCTTAAGATAATTCAATACAACTCGCGCATCCAAATTTACCTGAATCTCATTATCCGAAATTTTCTCCGACAATTCATTTGCATCAATATCAATACGAAGTAATGATGCTCCATGAATAAATTCGGCTGTTTTTTTCCCTACCTGCTTGCCATCAAGTCTTGTTCCAATGGAAATAATCAAATCCGATTCGTACAATATGTAGTTGCTATATCTAAATCCATTATTTCCAATAAATCCGTAATTTAGCGGATTCTCATATTCTAATAAGTCAAACGCCGGCATTGAAAACACAACAGGAATCCCTAAATTGTGAACTACCTCATTAAATAACTTTTTTAATCCCGAAACCTTGATTCCATTTCCAGCAAGTATCAGTGGTTTTTTCGCTTTTGATAAATAGTTGTCAATTATTGCAATTTCATCTTTTTTTTCTCCACACAGCGTTGATGTTTCCATCGTTCTACTCTGAGGATCAAATGTTGCTCGCTGAATATTTGCAGGAATTTCGAGCACAACTGGTCCAGGTCTTCCGGTTGTTGCTAAAATGTATGCCTCATCTAAACAGCTCTGTAAATTCTCAATTCTATCAACATAGATAGATTTTTTAGTAAAAGAAGATGCAATTTTTGAAATCGGAATCTCCTGAATTCCTCTTTGCCTTATTTTTTTTTCTCCAACCATATCCGTAGTATCAACTTGTCCACAAATAAAGAACGTAGGCAAAGAATCATAAAATGCATCTACTATTCCGGTAACTAAGTTAGTAAATCCAGGTCCACCATTTGCATAAGCAACGCCCAATTTTCCACTACTTTGCGCATAACCGCATGCTGCAAAAGCACATGCCTGTTCGTGATAATTCAAATGATTGTCAATTTTACTATTTTTCTCAAGTGAATCCATCAAATGACAAACTGTTGCTCCAGGATATCCGAAAATATCTGTCACACCATGGCTAACCAAAAACTCAACAATATAATCTGAACCTTTCACCGCTATCCCCTTCCTATCTAACAGCTTCTTTAATAGTTTGTGCCATATAATCCACCATAGTATCAGTCATACCAGGATATACACCTACCCAAAATGTATTATTTACCACAAAATCACTTGTTGCAAGATTTCCAATTACTCTATATGCTTTGGTATCTCTAATCTCATTAAAGCAAGGCTGTTTAACAATATTTCCAGAAAAAAGGAGTCTTGTTTGAACATTCTTGTTTTCAATATATTTAGTTACTTCATTTCTATCTAATCCTGTTTCAGGTTTAATCGAGATGAGAAAGCCAAACCAAGAAGGGTCTGAATTTTCGCATGCTTCCGGTAGAATAACTTTATCTTGAACACACTCGAGTGCTTTATGAAGTCTTTTCCAATTATGCTTTCTTTTTTCGACGAAAGAAGGAAACTTTTTAAGTTGTTCAACGCCGACAGCTGCCTGAAGATCAGTAACTTTCAAATTATATCCAAAATGACTATAGGTATACTTATGATCATAGCCTTTTGGGAGTAGTCCAAACTGTCCGTCCCATCTATGTCCACAAAGATTATCCTGCCCTGAAACGCAAATACAATCTCTCCCCCAATCTCTATATGATAAAATTAATCTATTCAGTAGAGGATTATTTGTATAAACAGCGCCTCCCTCACCCATAGTCATATGATGCGGTGGATAAAATGAAGATGTGCCAATATCTCCCCATGTACCTGTAAACCGTGTTTCTCCATTAATTGTATACCTAGAGCCTAATGCATCACAATTATCTTCTACAAGCCATAAATTATATTTATCACAAAATTCTTTTACTCTTTTTAAATCAAAAGGATTTCCTAAAGTATGTGCGATCATTACGGCTTTTGTCTTATCACTTAACGCTTCTTCTAGCTGAGTTACATCAATATTATATTGTGGTATTGTGACATCAACAAATACCGGAATAGCTCCATACTGAATAATAGGTGTAATAGTCGTGGGGAAACCGCAAGCAACAGTGATAACTTCATCACCTCTTTTTATTTGTCTCTCACCAAGTTCAGGAGCTGTCAATATACTAAATGCAATCAAATTGGCTGAAGATCCAGAATTTACCAAATGTGCATATTTTACGCCAATCCATTTTGCAAAATTCTTCTCAAACTCTCTTGAAAATCTTCCAGTTGTTAACCAAAAATCTAACATTGCATCAGTTAATGCTTGCATTTCCTTTTCATCATAAACTCTCGATGCATAACTCACTCTATCCCCTGGTTTAAAATTATCCTTGGATTCTAAAGGTTCTTTAAAATCTTTATAATACTCTTTGACCAGTGCCTTTATCTGTCCCCTTGCTTCTTCTTCATTTTTCCAATTCTTCATCTTTACTGTTCCTTTCTCTTATAACCTGTCTAACTTTTCATATAGTTCTCTGTCTAACTCAGGAGCCAAGTCTTGGCATGGTCTGCCTATTGGTAAACTTGGTGCAAGTTCTGTATTCCTATCAATCATGAATTCAATGATAATCGGCTCTGTCCTTACACAATTCTTATCAAATTTAACCTCTTTTTTACAATCCACTCGCATATAACTAATCTCGTAGCACTTTGCAACTTTTTCAAAATCAGGAAAACCATATCCACTATCTAAAGTAGTATGAACTAGATGTTCTCCATACCTTTTTATTTCCCTTTCCATTATCATTCCAGAAGAAAAATTATTTAAAATCACTATTATTACTGGTAACCTATGCATAGATATATACTGAAGTTCTTGAATATTAAATTGCACCCCTTGATCACCTGTAAAGCATATAACAGGTTTTCGTGTTGCATAATATGCACCAATTGCTTTTGGCAATGCACTTCCAAGCGTTCCAAAAGATCCGGAATACATTATTCTGTTAGATGCCTTTGAATATGCATATGCTGTAGTAATCCAAAAACTATGATTGCCTACATCGCAGACTAATGTGCTTTCCGAATTTAACGAATCTATCGTTTCCATTACATTGCTTATAACCAGATTTTTGTCCCATTGATTTAACACTGTCTTTAGTTCATTACACACATTTATCCATTCATCAGAACTATTATACGTTATTTTTTCATCTAATAATGCTTTTATAGCTGTTTCCGTATCAATAATAAAGTATTTACTGTTAGGGATAATCCTATTACATTCTGAAACATCCGCATCTATCCTAATTGTATAACTATTTTCTACAATTTGCGAAAAACTCTTAGATTTTATCGGAAATGCCATTCTATTCCCTATAGCAATTACTAAATCAGCTTTACTTAAAATAAAATTGCTCTCTCTTGTTGCTCTGCTCCCTATAAATCCATAATACATTTTTGAATTTGGAACAATATCCTGTGCTCCACGACTTGACAGAATTGGAACTTTCCAGTTAGTTGCTAGTTCGTCTACAAGTGTAGCATTGTCTTTACCTCGCACACCATTTCCTATTAATAATACCGGTCTCTTAGCTTTCAATAAATAATTTTCGACCGTCTTTATCATTTCTACAATATCACCATTCTCGGTTATATTGTTTTCAGCAACATAACGTCTTTCCTTCATTTCTTTAGAAAATAGCGCATTATATATATCTATAAATACTGGACCACGGCGTCCCGTAGTTGCCAGTCTAATTGCATCTATTATTTCATCTTGAAGTATATCTAAATCATCTATTCTAACAGCTTTCTTGGTAATACTCTTGGCTAATGCTACTGTATCAATTTCCTGATTATTCATTACTCTCATATCAGGTTCAAGGCCTAGTGTCGAATGCGCTGTAATAAACAAAGTAGGTATAGAATCATAATATGCATCAGCAATAGCTGTTAACATATTCGTAAATCCTGGTCCTCTTGTAGAATATGCAACCCCCAATTTTCCTGTAGATTGCGCATATCCCACAGCAGCAAATGCTGCTCCTTGCTCATGATAGTTAAGATGTGGTGTTATTTGTGATTTTTTTCTATCAACCGCATACAAAAAATCCATCACAACAACTCCAGGAATTCCAAAAACATCTGTTACTCCATTATTAATCAGGCACTCTACAATCCAGTCATCAACTCTCATACAATGCTTTAATCCCTTCTAAAAAATTTGTTTATCTCTTCATCCATTTCAGCTGGAATATCTCCCTCACTTAGCCAAACCTTATAAAATTTGCATGTCTTTTCCATACATTCTTCAATATGCCATCTAGGCTTCCAATCAAAGATAGTCTTTATTTTTGAACAATCCAGCTTAAGAAAATTAGCTTCGTGTGGAGCATTAGGATCAGCTTGGTTTTTCCATTTTGCATCTTCTCCCCACTTGCGGCAAAACAGATCCACCAAATTCCCTGTTGTTATACAATCACAGTCATCTGGCCCCACATTATAAAATCCTGAATATCTTTTATCCTCATACTGCAATTGTGCTATGCTCAGATATACCGCTAATGGTTCTAAAACATGTTGATATGGTCGAGTAGAATATGGATTTCTTACTCCTATTATTCTTCTATCTTTCATAGCTCTAACGCAATCTGGTATGATTCTATCATTTGCAAAATCTCCCCCACCTATAACATTACCAGCACGGGCAGTTGAAGCAGCAATATTCGAATCATCAAAAAAAGAATTTATATACGAATGTGTTACTAACTCTGAACATGATTTGGAATTTGAATATGGGTCATACCCATCCAATTCTTCATTTTCTCTATACCCCCACGCCCATTCTTTATTTAAATAGACTTTGTCTGTTGTAACATTTAAAAAAGATTTAACTGTATTACTTAGCCTAACACATTCACAAATATTAACAGTACCCATTACATTTGTTTCATATGTATATCTCGGGTTTTTATAACTGTCTCTTACAATTGGTTGTGCAGCTAAATGAAAGACTATTTCAGGCTGCGCTTGCTCAAATGCTTGAAACAATGTTTTATAATCACGAATATCTCCAATAATGCTATTCATTGCATCTAATCCTGCAATCGAATATAAATTAGGATCAGTTGGTGGTTCAAGAGAATATCCAGTAACTATAGCTCCAGCATTAAGAAGAATTCTGCAAAGCCATGAACCCTTAAAACCAGTATGTCCGGTTACAAAAACCTTTTTATCTTTATAGAATTCCAAATTCATAAACTAATCCTCCCATTTAATCCAAGGAGCCTTCTTTGCCTCAATCAATTCTTCAAGCATATCGTGCTCACGCAAATTATCCATACACTGCCAAAAACCTTTATGCATATATGAAGACAATTGTCCCTCTTCCGCCAACGTTTCTAATGGTTCCTTTTCTAAAACAGTATCATCATCATGAATATAATCAAATATTTCCGGTTCAAACACCATATAACCTGCATTAATAGGCGCACCATCAGAAAGTTTTTTTTCCCTAAAGGACTTTACAGCATTATTTCCTCCTATATTAAGTACTCCCTTAGATTGATCCTGCATTACAGCCGTTAGCGTTGCTATTCTTCCTTGTTTTTTGTGAAATTCTATCAGTTTATTTATATCCACGTCACATACGCCATCTCCATATGTCATAAGAAATGGTTCTTTTCCCACATACTTTTGAATCCTCTTTATCCGTCCTCCTGTCATTGTTTTAAGTCCTGTATCTACCACAGTTATCTTCCACGGTTCCATATGGGATTCGTGAATTGCCATTTTATTACTTCCACTTCTATAATCAAATGTAACATCGCTATTTCTTATAAAATAATTAGCAAACCATTCCTTAATGTAATGCTGTTTATAGCCTGCACAAATAATAAACTCATTGTGACCATAAAAAGAATATTCCTTCATTATATGCCAAAGAATTGGCTGTCCACCTATTTCGATCATTGGCTTTGGTTTGTCTTGTGTTTCTTCAGAAATTCTTGTTCCAAAACCTCCGGCTAATAATACTACTTTCATAAAATTCATCCTTCCTTTAATTTGACTATTTTATCTATTCCAGATTTCAGTTTTCGATTCACTTTAGATGATACATATCCCATTTTTGCAAGTACCTTATTAGAATAAGCATAAAATCTTATTCTTTTTTTATTATCAGATACTCTATCAAGTAAACCTACTGAGTCATAATGTTCATAAATTTTTGGAGTCAATCCGCCTTCCATTTTAGCTCTATAACACCATTCTCCACTATCAAGTGCCAACACTCTCCAAACCTCTTTTAAAACTTTATCTTTATATGGATTATAAATATCATCCAAATTATCTATCATATAACTGAGATTATCTCCCCATACTTCTATGTATCTTTTCAGCCATCCGGGTGTCTTGCTTTTTACTAACTCATCGATTTTTCCTATCTCTGATGTTGAAATTCTTATATTTTCTTTTTGGGCAATAACATTAAACATCATTCCATTGTTAGAAAAACCATCATTTCTATTAATGATGCTCATATATTTCTTATATGTGTCATCTTGAAAGTTAAAATCAAATACTGTTCTCTTATAAATAATTCCTCCAAGCCAAGTAACATGCCAAAAGCATTCATTAAAAAAGTATGCCGGATTCGTATATGTTTTCCCATCATTATCATGGTTTAATTGACTCCATAAGCAAATAACATCATATGACCTGTCAGTAAATGGTATTATTTTTTTCTCTATTACATTAAAATCAAACGTTCTTGAATCACCTAATGGCCACACATAGTCACATTCTGTTTCAAATACTGACATCATAATTTTGTCATCAAGTCTTACAGATGGTGCTAAATGAACATATTTGATATTCCACTTTAAGCTTTGATTAAGCAGTTCAACTATTTTTTTCGTTTCATCGTTTGTGCTACTGTCATACACTGATATTTTAAATCCAATATCTGTCGCTACTTTATAATTTTTTTCAAACCATAATTTTAAGATATTTGCTCTATTATATGTCGATATTGCTATCTCAATAGTATTCTTCATATATCACTCACTTTTCATAATATGTAAGCACTCTATCGGTTACAGTTCGTCAGATGAAGGCGGCTTGGAACTGTTTTTGGAGTTTTTGTTTAACTGTTCCTTTAGTTCCCAAATGGTCTGGTTCAAACTGGCGATTTCAGCAGAAAGATCAGCAATGCGAGTGCTTTGCTCTTCGTTTTGTTTCATCAGATAAAGAACGAATTCCTCTGTGATGTTAACCAGCATTCAGCCACCTTCTTTCCACAGGATTTTATATTTTTATTGTAGCAGAAACACCGTAAAAAAGCTAATCTTTTACAAAAGCAGCTTGGCAAAATGACTGTGGATAAGTATTAACCTTGAAGGTACAAATACTAATAAATATATTTAAAATCATCTCAAAAGGTGAAAATGAAGCGGATAAAATAACAATGATTATAATTTATCCACAAGGATAATATCTGCGTATAAAATCATTATTTTTATCCACAAAGTAACAGCAAATTAGAACTGAAAAACTTATTTCAATTCTCTGTTTTGCACAACAATTTGTTATTGAACCCGAAGGGGTTCTGAACAGTTACAATATTTCAACTAAATTCTATTTCTTTGGAAGCCACTGCAACTGACTTAATTCCTCTAAATCATTATATAAATCTTCTATATGTTCTTTAACCATTTCTTCCGTCATTTGACTATAATCAACTTTCAATAGTTCATTAATCAATTCAGGAGAAAACCGATACTTAATCACCATTGCCGGCACTCCACCTACAATTGCATATGGTGGTACGTCTTTCGTTACCACTGACCCCGCGGCTACTATTGCCCCTTGCCCAATATGAACACCTGACAAAATGGTTGATCTAAATCCAATCCATACATCATCACCAACTATAATATCCCCTTTGGATACACCTTCCTGTTTTTCGTTCATTATCCGCACTCTATACGGATATGATGAAATATGGTTTGTATAATGATCTCCTGATAGCACAAACATTACGTCCTGTGCAATAGAGCAGAATCTACCAATACATAGTTTACTATCTTGATTGTATGTCAATACTCTTAATCCGCCATATGTATAATCTCCTACTTTAACAAGTGCCGGATCAAAAAGATCTTCTGCATTTGTGAAATTATTGGGATTCAATTTTCTCCATTTCCCTTTAAATAACTGTTTTTTTAATGAATAAAGCATTCTTTCTCCTTACCAAGGAAATTCATTATTCTTTTCAAGAGCCGTTTTAATTGCCTCAAGGTTTTTATATCCGCTTCTTTCATCTGGCTCAAGGTATCCGCCTTCTGCCCATTCATTCCACGCATACATAAACATCATGTCCGTGTCATAATTTTCCTTAGCGTTTTTAATTTGAAGTTCCATGTAATGTTCAAATTTTTCCGGAGTATCCCCAGTATAAATAGTTGCTCTTTCTCCGTATCTTGGCGAATTGTCCCAACCAACATAAGCACCTGGAATATTCTTTTTACTAAACGGCTTGGTACTTATAATTTTCTGCCAAACTTTATCATATTCAATTCGATTTGTTTGATCTAATTTTTGCAGTGTTTTTTGTCCAAAGCGATATAAGTCAATTCCAAAGTGTTTTCCCACAAACCTTGTAATATCTCTTCTGATTTTACGGATAGTTGCAAATCTCTGTCTACGCAATGCACCACATGAAAAATCAGGCTGAAATTCAATATTGTAATCAATTCGACTATCGTCTCGATCCTTTATCAAATAATAGTCATTTGATTGGCATGCTATTTTTAAGCCTGCAAACCCATTTTCTCTTGCAAGTTTCTGCCAGTAATCAATCATTTCGTTTAAGCATGGAATAATTTCAGGTCGATATATAATAAATAATGGTTTACCGTCAACCTTAATGTATCTCTCATCATTAAAAAACTGCAACAAATAATCAAAATGGGCTCTCCATTCTTTTTCCTGTCCATAATGTTGAGCTATCAAAGTTTTTCTTTCATTCCCAACCCATGCTTTTGTCCAAGGTTCATTTGCCCAACTAATGCAGAATGGAATATCAACTTTCTTATTTGCAAGCATTTGTTCCATTGGCTTTTCAAGCAACATATGCCCGTTAAACCAATAATGATAATAGGCAAATCCATACATTCCATATTTTTTTGCCAACTCAGCTTGCCATATTTTCACATCATCATCAAGCAAATTATAATAGTTGTTATTTAAAGGAACCCTTGGTTGCTCATGTCCTTCAAATGCAGGTTTCGTTTTTTTCACATTAACCCATTCGGTAAAATCGTTTCCCCACCACTCATCGTTTTCCGGAATGTTATGAAACTGTGGTAAGTAGAACGCAATAATTTTCATCGAATACTCTCTCTTTCTTTTTGTTTATAAGTACATATACACAATCCAATAACCAATGATAATGGTACCGCTAATGGATTAACAAATGCCGATTCAGCAATACTCGAAATTAGCAGATATGATAATGCTCCCATTCCAGATAAGAAAATTTTCTTATCATATTTTGAACATTGTATAATCAGCCTAAACAAGCAATAAATAATAAAACAATATACAAATAATCCAATGTATCCATTTTGTGCAATTATCATTGGCCAAAAAACGTCACTCACTAATGCCGGCCATTCTCTGCCCAATCCCCAAACACCATTAATTTCATACATTATGTATAATGGTGAATAATAAACTCCACTCATCCAAGAGGCAAATGTTCCGAATCCCGCGCCTAAAGGGAATGTATCATTAGCCACTCTCAATGATGTATACGTCAATGCACCTCTCGCCATATCCATTGTCCTTTCACCAAAGAAGTAGAAAAAGAATTCCTTGCCACCAACAACAACAATAGCAGGTAATAAAGGTAATAAATATAGCATCTGCATTTTTTTTCCGGATAATACAATCATATACATGTATATAAAAAGCATTACAGTAGCAATGGCTTTAAACCTTAAGGTCATTAATATTACAAACGACGCCATCATAACAAACAAAAATTCTTTTTTTGTAGAAGAATATGTAAGCATCAAAATCAGCAATAAAAAAAATGTTGTTGATGCCAATTCAGTCGGATGGTTGAAAAATATTTTTTCAGCACTGATTCCAAATCTAGCATCTGCCACTTCAAAAACGTGTGTTACTTTATTTTGAATAACCAAAACAAAAAATAGCACTATCAATACTTTTGCATGAAAATTTACCTTATTTTTATATTGTTTAATATTGAAGTTCTTAAACAAATAATACGTTGTAGCTATACCGAGAAAAAATTTTAAATTTATAAAAACATCCTTCATAACTGCAAGCCATTTTTGATACTCGAAAAACATATTTGACAAAAGTCCAACAACAACAAATATGATCAGTGCAGCTATTGTGCGATTGATATACTTATTTTCATTTTTTATGCTCATTTTCCCTTTTGAACTAAATATAGCTAATGGAATTGCCAGTAGAGCATATATTTCATCCCAATATTGAAATAAAGTATATTTTCTCATTATCCAAAATTGAAGAGTAAACATATACATTACGATAATAAACCCATAATATTTTTTACTTGCTTTCAAAATATTTTTCTCCTATTGCAAAACATTGGAATAACATTCCAATGTTTTTTTTACAACTTTTTCCCAAGAATAGTTATCAATAATATACTGTCTACTATTAATTTGTTTTTCATTTTCTAAACATTGTTCTAATTTTTCTCTTAAGTCATTAACATCTTTGCTTTTGAAAGATGTTACAAATTTCTGCCCAACCTCAATATTTTCAGATATATCACTTACTAAACAACGGCAGTTATAACTCATCGCTTCAAGAAGGCACATTGGCATTCCTTCTGCTTCACTTGGAAATACAAATAGCCGTGTATTAGAATATAACTCTCTGAGCACTTTTCCATCTACAAATCCTATTAATTGCACTCGTGAATCCTTAGCAGCTTTCTCTTCAATCATTTTTCTGAATTCTTGTACATACTCTGTTCCACCAGCCACAATTAGTTTCAGATTAGTAGATATGTCTTTATATGCATCAAGCAAATATTCAATGCCTTTTCCAGGTACTACCCTAGACAAAAACAAAATATATGAATTTTTTTCCAATCCGTACATTCGCTTTATTTCATCTGCAGGTTCAAGAGGAAAAACAGATGTACCGTTAGGAATATAAGTCGTATCTCGATTATATTTTTCCTTAAAATATTTTTTTTGTTCTCTTGACAAAACAATTACTTCGTCTGCATATTTAGCAGTCACTTTTTCACCAAATTGAATAAACTTAGCTCCAAATCCCTTCCATTTGGGTGTTTTATAGTTTAAACCATGAACCGTGACCACTGTTTTCTTTTTAAAAAAATGTGGTATGAATAAAAAAGCACTTGGCCCGATTGCGTGATAATGAATTACATCATATTTTCCGAAGGTAGCCATAATTGAAGCCAAAAAAGAATATATTACAGCATCAGTACTCTTCTTTTCTATCGTAGGTACCTCTACAACTTTCACCCCTTTATATTCTTTTGGTGACCTATAACCTTTTTTTCGTCGATTATATACAGTCACTTCGTGCCCCATATTCGCCATTCTTGTCGTCAATTCTTCTACGACGACTTCAATCCCACCTTCTCGGCCTGGCATCCTTTTGTGTCCTATTTGTGCGATTTTCATCTTTAATCCTCTTCTAGCTGCTCATATTTTTTCAAATACCAATTTTCTAATTTTTTTGCTTCTTTTTTTATATCGTAACCACTATTGCTAAGTTCAAAAACAGCATTTTCATTCCTTTCTATATTCTTTTTTAGGATCAAATCTGCCCATTCTTTTGCATTATTGTTTAATGAAAATCTTTCAGCACTATGAGTGAGAATAACTTCCTCGGATACATTTTGTGAAAAAACGCAAGGTAATCCATTGGCCTGTGCTTCTACTCCAACCACAGGTAACCCCTCAAACAACGATGGCATGACAAAGATATCAAATGCCTGATACAATTCATTCACATCCAATCTATCAATTAAAATTAAAACTTTTTCTTCTAATCCTGCATCAGAAATTTTGCATCTGATTTTTGCTTCATCTTCACCTTTTCCAACTAAAATCAAGAAACTATCTGGTTTTTCTTTTACAATTTCATAAAATACATCTATCAAAAAAAACTGATTCTTAACATAATAAAATCTGCCCACATGTCCTATAACAAAACTACTATTACTAATTTTCAATTTATTGCGGACTGCTCTGCGTGTTTCTTCATCATATGCAAATTTATTTAGTTCGATGGCATTGTGAACAACATTAAATTTTTGATTGGGCCACATAAATTCGCCAGCCATTTTGCTACAAGCAAAATATTCATTGGCTACAGTAGGCATTTTTTTTAATGCAAAGAATTTAATTGGATATTTAAAATCTTTGTCAAGTTTTGAACTATGGCTATGACCAATGCGAACAGGAACACCCTTTTTCTTCGCCACCCACAAAGGAAAATATGACATCGAATCAATGTGTGAATGAATAATTAAATATTCCGAGTGTTCTTCAAAAAATCGATTCATAAAATTAAAATATTGAATATAGTTTTGAGGATAAAGTCTTGGTGCATGATAAATTTTACCACCCAATTCTCTTATCTCTTCATCGTATGCACCTATCTCTGTTCGATGCGTTAAGAAATCAAACTGTATCTTAGTTCTATCTATATTTCTGTAATAATTCATCAACATAGTTTCAAGTCCAGCTCTATCCATAATATTTACAGACTGTAAAATTCTTATCATTATATTCACCTTTACCAATCTAATATTTCTGTTAATAACAGCTCTGTAACTGCCTGCATCCTAGGCAGCCACGCAAAAAAGGCAAAACCTTCTGCATGAATATGGACTACATCATAGTTTCCCAGTGCACTGAAAAGCGCTGCCACAAATGAAGCACTCACCGCTGCAAGTCCTTTTTTCGATGACAAGAACACTTTTCTGCCGGATTCCATTATATTCAATATTCCTATTATATTTTTCCCCACTCACATGATGCCCTGACCTATTGTGACAAGTCACCTGGCATCCATCTCGTGCCATCCGGGTGCAAAGCTCTGTTACAACGATTTCAATTCCGCCTTCTCGTGAATGACGTTTCTGTCCGATCATCGCCACGCTAAGCTTGTCTTCCATTATGTTCTCTCTCGCCATCTGTTCTTCACTTTACAATCCCCCACTTTCTTTTGCTTTTCCGCACTTTGGTGAGTATACC
>ERZ1023666.409-NODE-409-length-18257-cov-15.479947_pt1 | contig 18257 bp, 3 predicted proteins | sample MGYA00380341_ERZ1023666 | MGnify/ENA primary metagenome ERZ1023666 (study PRJEB33179, sample SAMN07448983) | human gut metagenome | biome: Human-gut; feature: Human associated habitat; material: Faeces | host: Homo sapiens | place: India: Bhopal | collected...
GGGAAATCGTGCTAAGATACGGATAGGCAAAGGTAATGATGCCATAGGCATAAAAGAACGAACCCCCAAAAGATGTGCGAGATCTTTTGGGGGTTCTTCTTGTTCAAAGCACAAGTGAGCTTAGGCTTATCAAGCACTGCTAGGTTTTCCTGTCAAGCCATTTGCAAAGATAATGCGCGATCATGCTTGCTGCGACAGAACCACAAAAGGTAATGATGAAATCCATAAGGCACCTCCTTCTTGTCACGATTCTCGTGCGAGGAGTTGCAGTGTGACGCAGTTAGTATAGCAGAAATAGCGGACAGCAACCAGTGGAAGAGGATATGCCAGTGGAAGAGGATATGCCCATTCCCGCCCAATAAAAAACACGCCCTGCGGCGTGTTTTTTATTTCCGATAGCTCATACGCTTTCTTGCGATCTTCTCAGCTTCACGTTCGGCCTCGCCCTGATTCGGGTGGGCTTCTTCGTCCATTTCATACTGCCACATGCGCGTGGGAACCATTTCGCCCTCGGGGCTGCTGGTGTAGCGCATGGACTTCGGCATGGTCTTTACGGTGGAGAGCGGGCTTGTGAAGCCGCGGCCGATGACGTCTGTGGTATTCATGATGAAGAGAAAGGCATGCGGGTCGATTTCTTCGATGTAGTGACGGAGCTTCGTGATCTGTGTCAGATCGACGATGGCAAAGATGATGCGCTTATCCATGCCGGAGAAGGCGCCCTGCCCGTAGAGGAGGGTCGCACCGTGGTGAATGTTACGGAGGATGGCGTCTGCGATCTCAAGAGGCTTGTCAGAAACGATGAAGGCGGCTTTCCGCTGGGCGAAGCCGATGACGAGACGGCTCGACAGGTTCGCATTGATGTACATCGCGATCAAGGTGCAGATGGCGAGCTCCAAGGCAAAGATCCAGGCACTGGCCATGACGATCAGGAAGTTCAGCGCAAAGACGACGTAGCCGATCTCCAGATTGAAGTATTTCTTCAGGATCGCGCCGATGACATCGAGGCCGCCAGTGTTGCTGTTGTAGCGGTAGAGGAGCCCCATGCCAAGGCCAAGGATGACGCCGCCTGCGATGGCAGAGACGAGCGGCTGTTTCACGGAGGACATGGCAGCAAGCGGTGCGGTGAGGTCGATGAAGACGGAGCAGAGCACGGTGCCTATGATGGTGATCAGGGTATAGAATTTTCCCATGAACTTCAGGGCAAGAAGAAGGATCGGGATATTCAGGATGAGGTTTGCGATACCGATGGGAAAGCCCGTCAGGTAGTTCAGGATCATCGCGATGCCGGTGAGCCCGCCTGCGAGAAAGTGATGGGGGACATAGAAGGCATTGATGCCGACGGAGTAGAGAAATGTCCCGACCACGGTGATGGCCAGGATGAAAAACAGCCGCTGCCAGAAAGTGGGGCTTCTGTAGTCAGCCCCCAACGGGGTGTTCATGAGTGGGTCCTTTCTTTGAAACATGGAAGCACCAAGGGTGCTGTGAGAATATTTACATCATATTATATCACGGAGAGCAAGGAAACATGAGGCATGGCGCATAGATCAGAAGCACCGCGGAGCATCCATCGGGCGATGTCCGAATGTCTCTTAGCCACCAGCCACCAGTCCCTAGTCCCTCATCCCCCCAAAAAAACTTTTCTCAAAATTTTTTGACCCTGTCACTTGTGACAGGGTCAGAAGGAAGGATCTCCTGTATAATAGATACAGAATAGGCATCATGTACCCTTTTTTCCGATGGAGGATCTTGCCATGAAACGTACTATACAATCGCTATCTCTCAGTCTTTTGACAGCCCTTCTTTTTTCAGGCAGCGTGAGTGCTGCGCCGGCGCAGCTCGATCCGACGGATCCGGCGGTGCAGAAGGTGACGGATCAGGCGTCGCGTATGAGCGAGACGAATCAGCAGGTGGCGTCGTATTACCAGAAGAGCCGCTACCGCACGCTGGATGCTGTGCATTCTTCGGAGGCGAAGGCCGAAGAGGGCGGGCTGGTCTTTGAAGTGAAGGAGATCCGTGTGACGCCGTCGAAATTTCTTTCCGCAGAGGAGATCCGGAGGGCCATCCATTTCAAAGGTGCAGGACCTGCCACGGTGAAGGAGCTGACGGACATGGTGGCCCGCCTGAATGCGCTGTATCAGGAGAAGCATATTGTGACGGCGCAGGCCGTGCTGCCACCGCAGAAGGTACAGGACGGCGTGGTCTACATCCGGCTCATTGAAGGGAAATTCGGAAAGACGGTCGTCACGGGAAATCAGCGGATCTCCGAGAGGTCGCTCCTCTCGCGCATCCATGGAAAGACGGGCGAGCTGGTGGACGTGGACCGGCTCGAGGATGAGCTCCGCGTATATAATTCGACGAATACTTATCAGGTGCAGGCAGAGCTGGTGCCGGGAGAGGAGGAAGGGACCTCCGACCTCCATCTACTGCTCAGGGAGAAGGAGAATCCGCTGACATCCTTTATTTTCACGGACAATGCGGGCCAGAAAGAGAGCGGTCGCTATCGCATCGGTGCGTATACGGAGTACCGCGGGATCGGCGGGCATGATGCGAGCCTCGCGGTGAGTCCGGTGTGGACGGAAGGCATCTGGGGCGGCTCGGTGATGTACGATACGCCATGGGGGCATCACGGGACGCGGGCGCAGATTTCCTACAGCAGAAATCTGGTGGATATCATCGACGGCGCCTTCAAGGATTATGACATGAAGGCCAATTCGAATGACGCGGCGATTTCCATCACGCACCCCGTGAATATCACGCCGCTTTCCCGTGTGGATGTCTTTCTGGAAGGCCATCGGAAATGGTCGGATACCACGTACTCCGGGATGGAGCTCTCGAATAGCGCAACGCGCACGGTGAAGGCCGGACTGTCAGCGCGGAGCTTCGATGAGAACGGACTGTGGTTCTTCATGACCAGCGTCACCGGCTATGAGAGCGATGACCGCGTGAATGATAAGGATAACAACGGCTCATACTATAGCGCTTACCTCATGCGCCGGCAGAATCTCAAAAATGACCAGTACATGCTCTACCGTCTCTACGGCCAGTACACCGCCTTTACCTCGCTGCCTTCGACGGAGCAGTTCACGCTGGGCGGTATGGGGAGCGTCCGCGGATACAAGGAAAGTATCCTTTCGGGCGATAAAGGCTGGTTCGCCGGTATGGAGTACGGCTTCCCCATCAGCAGTGACCATCAGACCTGGCGAGGCTTCGTCTTCCTCGACCACGGCGTCGCATATAACAATTTCACCATCAAAACAACCAAGGACTATATCACCAGTACCGGCCTCGGTCTGGAGTGCAGCAAGGGCGGCTGGTATGGCAAGGCCGTCCTCGGCATCCCGCTCAAGGATTCCGGAAATATCGGAGATGCATCGCCGAGAGTCCATTTCTACCTGCAGAGGAATGTGTGATTTTGAGGGACTGGGGACTAGTGACTGGTGACTAGGAGACGTCAGATGTCAGACTGCCGCCTTCCCGTATCGTCATCCCGAGCGGAGCCCTCGATCTTTGTCATTCGCGTTCAGGCGGACGATGTTTGGAAAGCTCAATCGGGAAACCTTCGGGCATCGCCCTATTTATGCTTCGCGGCGCTTCCATATTTTTATGCGCCGCACCACCACTCCTCACTCCTAACTCCTCACTCCTAACTAGAGAGTACGAAGCTTTCAAACGGAATCAAAGGGCAGCACGTCCTACGGGCTAACCCTGAACCCATCAACCTATTTCCATGATCTTCTCACCCAAAGGAGGACCGTCTTATGAATAAAATATACAAAGTTATATGGAATGCCACGCGCGGCTGCTATGTGGTCGCTTCGGAGCTTGTCAAGACCCATCAGGGAAAGAAGAGTACGCGCCGGGGGGGGAACATCCTTTCCCACGCAGGGACGGCACTGCTCCTTGCCATCGCAGGCTGGGGTGCGGCTTGCAATTTCATCTATGCGGACGTGACAGTGGCGGATCAATATGGTCATACGGTCAACGTGCAGGAAATCGCAAACAGCGGCAAGCAGTATGACATCACGAACCAGCAGGTGAATGGCGGCAATGCGCTGAATAAATTCACGGATTTCGCGCTCAAGCAGCACGATGTGGCGAATCTCCATATGGGAGAGGCGAATCACCAGATCAATGTCGTCAAGAATAAGATCGACATTGATGGTGTCGTCAACGCGATCAAAGACAACAAGATGATCGGCGGGGACGTGTATTTCTTCTCGAATGCAGGCATTGCGGTCGGCGAGCATGGTGTCTTCAATGTCGGACGGCTGACGCTGGGGACGAATGCGGCGTATGGCGAAGCGCTGTACAATGGCGGGATGGAGAAGCATTTGGCGCAGTCCGCTGCGTCGCAGGCGAAAGCAGTCGCCGGCGGCAGTGACATCACGCTTCAGGGGAAAGTCTATGCTCAGAGCGATGTCGTTCTCGGCGCGGGCAGCGTGAATGTTACGAACGGCGAAATCCGCACGCATAGGAATAACGCGGACACTTACGCTGATAAGAAGGCAGCAGATACCTATAGAAATCAGCTGGTGAATGTCTCACCATCGGCAACGGTTGCGAAGGCTCTGGGTCATGGTGACATTGCGCTCGCAGCAGTCGGCGCATCTTCTGTGGCAAAGCCTTTCGAGACCAAGGGCGCGATCGTCATTGACAAGGCATACATTGACGCGGCAGGCGGTGACATTTCGATCGCGTCCAGCGCGGAACGGAATGGCGGAAATCTCATGGGCAGTAAGGCGGATGCTTCTGTCGAGATTTTGAATGCCACCACCATCCAAGGGCAGAATGTAGCGATTTCCGCGGAGACAAAAGTCAGCGGCAAGGTCGGCTCGGCGGATGCGTACAAGACAGGCGCAGAAAAGGATGGCATCCTCGGACTGCTCCATGCGACCTTTGATGAACAGGTGGGAAGTCTGGCGTCTGTCGTGAAGACGGGCGCAGACTCTCGCGTGACGGTCAAGGATTCGCAGCTCACCGCGGCGGAAGACCTTACGATTTCCTCCAAAGCAGAGTCGGAGATCGGCAGTGAGACGGGCGGCTCTCTCGGCGTCGGGATCAATGTCGGTATCGCAGACGTGGAGTCCAAGGTAGACATCCAGGGGAAAAGTGGGCTCACGGCAGGGAAGAATCTCGCGATTTCTGCGGAAGGCAGTAACGCCATCGATCTCCAGCGGCAGGGCAGCGCGGAAGATCTTCCCATCGCGATCGACCTTGGCTGGGCGGAAGCGAAGACAGATGCATCCGTCACTGTAGCGAAAGATGCGACGCTGAAGGCGAAAGAAAATGTAGACGTATCGGCGAAGGCAGAGAGAAATCTCTCCGTCGAGGTCGAGAACAGCAGCGGCGACGGCACGCTGGGCCTCGCGGTCGGCGTCATCCAGTCCGAGACGAAGGCAACGGCCGATGTGCAGGGCAAAGTCTATGCAGATGGCAAGGTCAGTGTCAGCGCGGAGAATACGGTATCGGACGAAGGTGGAAAGTATGACCCCGATACGCTCCACATCACGAGCGAGAGCGAAAGCGATGATGGCGCCAGCTCGGATCCTATCCACGACATCGTGGATGTAGCGACGACCAAGGGTAAGGGCAACCAGCTCATGACGGGCATCAAGAAGCTCTGGGGCGATAAGTCGACCGAGAAGAAAGCGGCGGACGCGGGAACGAGTGCGGCTGACCAGACCGCGGCGACGAGCACGGGCGGCGGCCTTGGGCTCAATGCCGCGACGGCTTTCCTCTTCAGCGACAATAGTGCAAAGGCATCCCTTTCGGGCGAAGTGCGCGGCTATGATGAAGAAAGCGGTGCGAGCGCAGTCGATGTACACGCGGAGACCTTGTCGCGGACGAAGGTGAAGGCAGGTGTCAGCCAGGGCGCGGACAAGAGCGCCGGCATCGCGGCGGCGGTGAACTATGTCGACCAGAATGACAAGGCAGAAGCCGAGCTGGCGGGCGATATCAAGTCCAAAGGGAATGTGGATGTCAGCGCGGAAACGAAGCGCCCCTGGCAGTCGAATCTCGAAGGCTTCGGCGAGAATCTTGTAGATGACCTTAAGACCATTTTTGATCCGAACGATGGCTTCGAGCTGTCGTATCTGACGGATTCCTGGACACAGACCGCCGGCGCGGGCGAGAAGGTCTCCGGCGCGGCGTCTCTGAATATCATGGAATACAACAATACCGCCAAGGCAACGGTGAAGGAAGGCACGAAGATCTCCATCGACGACGGCGATCTCGAAGTCAAAGCGGTCAATGACATTCACACCGTGAACTTCAGCGGTGACATCAAAGCACCAGTCGGCGATAAACCGGGTACGCTGGATTTCTGGAAGGGCATGAAAGATCCGCTCTCCGGCGGCGGGAAAGCCGCATTGGGCGGCGCGGCGCTTACCGTGCATCAGAAGAATACCGCCGAAGCGACCGTGGCAGACAATGTGACTATCACGAAGGCGAAGAATGTCAGCGTCACAGCAGAAAACAAAGGCTCGAACCTTTCCATCGCAGGTGCCGGCGGCAAAGGGCAGACCGTAGCCATTGACGGGACAGTCAATGTCAACCGTTTCGAAAACACCACCAAAGCCACGGTCGGCAAAGCGACCATCAACGCAGACGGTGATGTCAGCGTCAACGCTGAAGACAATAGCAAGACCATCAACATCGGCGGTGCGATCGCTGTCTCCGAACAGGCAGGCATCGGCGCCACCGTCGCATACAACCACATCGACCGCCAGACAGAAGCATCGCTCCAGGGGACGGTCACTTCTACGAAAGACGTCTCCGTCACCGCCAAGAACACCGGCGCGATCTACGCCATGTCCGCCGCGGGCGGTGTCACCATGGATAGCACCGAGAAGAACGGCGCAGGCAGTACCGGTCTGAAAGCACAGGAAGGTGAGGACAGCCAGAGCACCTCTTCGATCGGCGAACTGGCAGAAAAACTGCTGAACGCAGGCAAGTCGGACAAAGATAAGGAAGAGATCCAGAAAGGCGACTCCGCACTGGACACCATCGCAGGGAAAGATGCCTCCATGGGTGAGAATGTCGGAAAGGCGAAGGGCGGCTTTGCCGCAGCAGCGAATGTTTCCGTGAACCGTATCACCGATACGGCGAAGGCGTATACGGAAGGGAATATGGTCACTGCCGATGCGCTCGCCATCCGTTCCGGCAATGACAGTAAGATCACGACAGGCGCGGGCGCGATTGCCCTCGGGCTTTCACAGAACAGCCAGGCGATCGCCGGCAGCTTCATGTACAATGCCATCACGGACAAGAATGAAGCCTATGCCGAAGAGGCGGCGCTCAACCTCACAGGCAGTGAAAAAGACAATACTTCGCTGACCGTCGAAGCAGACAATGCGGCGAAGATCACGAACATCGCAGCGAGCGGCAGCGGCGCGTCCAAAGGCAGTGCCGTCGCAGGCCAGATCAGCCTGAACTGGGTGGATAATGAAACCGACGCGCACGTCAAAGGCGGCAGCCTGGAGGCAGGCAAGGCGACGACCATCTCTGCCAAAGACCGCGGCACGATTGATTCCTATACCGGTGCCGTAGCGGTATCCGGCGGCGGAAACGGAGCGGCGGTGGGCGCTTCCATCGCAGCCAACCTCATCGAAGGGGAAACCACCTCTTCGCTCGAAGATACCACCGTGAACAGCGGCGGCGCTCTCTCCGTCACCGCGGATGAGACCAGCCAGATCCAGTCCATCGTGGCAGCCGGGGCAGCTTCCGGTAAACTCGCGGCGGCCTTCGCGGCGAGCGGCAACTGGATTCATACAAAGACTGATGCCCATATTTCCAATGCGAACGACATGAAGACAGGGGCGCTCTCCGTCCTCGCCAAGAATGGAAGCAATGCGACACTCGGCGTCGGTAGTGCGGCCGCCGGCGGCAACTCCGCAGGCGCGTCTATCGCTGTCATGGTGAACCAGTCGGCAGTCAGCGCCAGCTTGACCGGCGATGAAGCCAAGGAAAAGACCATCACTGCGGACGGCATCACTGTACAGGCGGATAATGCGTACAATGGCGCGGCTTCGGACACGGAAAGCAATGAGACCGCCAAGACCGTCGCTGTCGGCTTCGCCGGCAGCACCTCGCAGTTCGCCGGCTCCGGCTCTGTCACGGTGAATGTCATCGACCAGAAGACCGATGCGATCATCGGCAAAGGTGTCTATGATGCTGGCAAGAAGGCAGTCAAAGTCGAAGCGACCAGCGCAGCGAAACTCTTCGGTCTTGCAGGCGGCGTGTCCCTCTCTGCCGGAAGCGGTGTCGGCGCAGCTGTCGATGTCCAGACCTACAAGGGTCACACCTACGCGGGTATCGCCGACGGTGCGTCCCTGAAAAATGCGTCCTTCGTCACCGTGAATGCGGACTCGAAAGAACACATGACGTCCATCGCGGCGGCAGGCGCAGGCGGTGCCGGCTCCTTCGCTGGGGCGGGCGCAGCAGGCGCGCACTCGATCGCGACCGATACGAAAGCATATATCGGGCAGCAGAGTGAAGTGACGGATGCCGGTGATGTCTCTGTCACCGCCAAGGATGAAACGAAACTGAACACCGTCGCAGGCAGTGTTGCTGGCAGCGCAAATGCCGGTTTCGGTCTCACCGCAGCGGTCGAAGTGGTGAATAAAAAAGCCAGTGCGATCGTGGGTGACAATGCGAAAGTGACAGGCAGAAGCCTCACCGTGAAAGCAGATAACACCAGCAGCAGCGTGACCAGTGCTGCCGGTCTCGGTGGCGGTGCTACGGCAGGTCTTGCCGGAGCGGCATCGGAAACCTTCGTGAACCAGGAAACCGATGCACATGTCGGCAAGAAGGCGAACGTTACCGTCAAGGAGGGCGCGGAGATTCTCGCCAATTCCACTTTCACACAGGGCGCAACCGCAGGCAGTGCAGGCGTCGGCGGAACCGTCGGCCTCGGCATTTCCAATGCGACCGTATCCCTCCATGCCGTAACGAAAGCCTATGCGGATGACGACGCTGTGATTTCCGGCGGAAATCAGGTGAAGATCTCCGCAGACCATACGACCGATCTCACCTATGCGACCGTCGCAGGGGGCGTCGGCGGAACGGTCGGCGTGTCCGGCAATGCAGCCGTAAATATCATTGATACGGAAACGAAAGCGTACACCGGCAAGAAATCTGCCCTCTCGGCAGACGAAGCAGGCGATGGCATTTCCATCACCGCCTCTGACACCACCGAACTGCATGGCGGCAACGGCGGGGCAGCGATCGGCATCTCCGGCGGCGGCGCCGGCGTCGCTGTCGGTGTGACGAATCTCAAGAAGAATACCTCCGCCTATGCCGATCAGAATGCGAAACTGGACTCCAAAGGACAGGTCGCTGTCTCGGCAAAGAACAAGGAAGATATTGAGAATGTCACTGTACAGGTGGCAGGCGGTGCGTATGCCGGACTGGCAGGGGCGGTCAATGTGATGAATCTGTCCGCCAGCACGAAGGCGTATACCGATACCGGCGTACAGATCAACCAGGCGAATAAAGCGTCTGGCCGTTATGGCGGAGATATTTCTGTCAAGGCGGATCATGCGCTCAAGATGACCAGTGCTGTAGGCGGCGCAGCCGCAAGCGGCGGCGCTTCCGGCGGTGCGGCAGTGGATGTGGCAAACATCAAGACACAGACCAATGCCTACATCGGTGACAGCAACACCATCGACACCAAGGGTGATGTGTCTGCCTCTGCGAAAGATGAAGTGACCCTGAACTCTCATGCGTATGCCGCTTCGATCGGTGCGGTCGGTCTCTCCGGCAGCATTTCCGTCTACAGCATCGGCAGCGCGTCCTTTGATGACAAGGACAACATCCTCTCCGGCAAGAACGCGGACGGACAGGACGAAGATCTCACGACCTGGGTCAATGGACAGGTGAATCAGTCCAAGACGAAGGACGCAATGAAAGCGTATGATGGCAAGACCGGAGCGCTTTCCGATGTCAACAGGGAACTCGGTACGACTTACGCAAGCCAGGCACCGACCACCGAAGAAAAGGGGACGCTCGCCAAGATCGGCAAGGGTACCACCATCACCGCAGATGGCAATGTATCTGTCGATGCCGCAGACACCCTGAACATGAAGAACTACATGAGCAGCATCACCGGCAGTGCGTTCGCCAGTGCCGGGGCTTCGGTCAGCGTCGTGAATACGGATACGCAGACCAAGGCGCTCATTGACAGCGATGCGAAGATCGCAGCCGGCAAAGATCTGGCAGTCAAATCGAAAGCCGCGCACAAGATGGATCAGATCATCACGGGCGCATCTGTCTCGGGCGGTGTTTCCGGACAGGGAACGGTCGCTACCTGGAATGACAGAAGCGATGTATCCGCGCTGATCGGCGCTTCCCGCGGTATCCAGGCGAACAATGTCACCGTCACCTCGGACAATGACCGCACGCTCGAAGCTAAAGTGGCAGGGGCTTCAGTCGCACTCGGTGCGGTGAACGGCTCTGTCATCGTCGCGAATACCTCCGGTTCGTCCACCGCCGGTGTGGGAGATGAATCGAAGGAAAACACCGCAGGCGAAGGTGTGACCGCCAAGGAAGCCATCACGATCTCTGCCAATGCAGATACGAACCTCGATGCGACCGCCATCGGCGCCGCAGCCGGTGTATTTGCTGGTGACGGGACAGGCGTCCGACTCTCCTCAGATACGGATGCGAAAGCCTTCGTAGGTAAGAAAGAAAAACTGAATGCCGGGACAGACCTCTCTGTCACAGCCAAGAATACACCGAAGATTTCTGCGCTCTCGACCTCGGCAGCTGTCGGGCTCGCAGGCGTGGGGATCACGGTGGCAAGCATCAGCTCGGGTGACAGCGCGCATGTATCCGTCGGAGACAGCGCATCGCTCACGGCAGGCAAAGCCCTCACGATCAAAGCCTCCATGGACAAACCGGCATCCGGCAGTAACATGGAAGCCAATGCCATCGCCGGAGGCGGTGGTGTCGTATCCGGTGCCGTCGCTGATGTCCGTGTGAACCTGGATCAGCATACCGATGTATCCATCGGCGAGAATGCAGCGCTCAAAGGCAAGACCGCTGACATTTCCGCTGTACATCAGAGCGCATCGGCACTTGCGATGGAATCCGTCGCGGCGGGCTACTACAGTGGTACGGGCGGCGAGACGCATTTTGCAGAAACGTCCAATACGCGCGTCGACGTAAAAAATGGCACGAGCATCCAGACCACGGATGAGACCCGCATCCTCGCTGACAACCAGACCGAAAAAGCACAGACGGCGACCAGCGGCGGCGCGGCTCTTGCGACGGGCGCGGGCATCGTGAATGAAACGACGATCCAGCATACGACCGCCGTTGATCTCGGGAAGGTGGCGATCCAGGCGAATGCATCCGCTCTGACCGAAGCGGAAAAGGCAGCGGGCAAGACGCTCTTCGATAAGAATGCCATTGCCATCGACGCAGTGAGCAAGGTCATTTCGAAGGATCAGGACGTCATTGCGACCGGGTCTGCGGTCGGTGCGGCGCATGTGAAAAATGCCAATGCCGTGAAAGCGGAAACTACGACCCGCGTGGCAGAGGGCGCAAGCCTCCTTGCGGGCGATACGGAAGAAATCAAGAAAAAGCACAAGGATGAAGATCTGAACAACACCGAAGACAAGACGTATGGAAAGACCTATCGCGGCGGCTCGATCGGCGTCGGCAGCAAAAATGATGCCGAGCTCACGAGCACCACGATGGTCGACGTCTTCGGTGCGGCGGGCTATGCCGGTACGTCGAACAATGTGACCTATGACGGAAAGACGCAGACTTCCTTCGGCGGCAAGGCAGAAACCGCGAAGGGCGACATCCGCGTCGCTTCCGGCAGAGACTCCGCGGGAACGATCGGGCAGCTGAAGGCCAAGGCGAAGAGCGATATCCTGAATGCGACGGCGATCCCGATTTCTTCCAAGAAGGATCCGTTGGCGAAGATTTCCTCGGACGCAGCCCTCTCGATGAATGGCACGCTCCTTGCCGACCGGGATATTTATCTCCAGTCGACGGCGGGCGAGACGAAAGCCACCGGCTCGGGCGAAGTGAAGGACTGGGTGAACAAGGTGGGCGAAGTCTTCGGTTCGGAAGGCGGTACCATCGGCAAATCCAAAGTGACCTCCCATGCCGGAGCCACCATTGACGGCAAAGCCGAGACCGGCATCCACAGAGACAAATCCATCGTCATCGCCGGTACGGACAATGACGGGACATGGAACACCAGCGTCACCACCAAGGGCGATATCGACTTCACCCTGAGCAAGCCAAATCCCGCTTCCGAGACGCTCTCGAAGCGCCTTGCTGAGCTCAAGAAAGAACTCGCAGATCACATCAGCGATCCGGCGGCGAAGGCATCGTATGAAGCGGAGATCGCCTTCGTAGAAAGCAAGATGATCGAACAGGGGCTGGGCTATCGCGCGGCGAATGGGACTTTCATTGAGATCGACCCCGACACGAAGACGGAACTGGAAGAAACCAAGACCATGCTGAAAGGCATGACCGATTCGAAAGACGCCGTCATGAACGCCATCCAGAAAGACCAGGATGCCGTGCAGGCCGAGAAAAACAAGATGACGGCGATGGGTACCACGCATACGGCGTATGAGGCGGCGAAGAAGGAGACAACTTCGGCGGAGAACGCCAAGACACAGGCGGAAACCGCCTTCACCACGGCAGAAAATGCGCTGAAGGACAAGATCAAAACATCTACAGCCGACAGCGACAGCCCGATCATGAACCCCAGCCAGAACGATATTGATGACTACATCAAGAAACATGGAACAGAACAGGAAGTTACGGATTACCAGACCACCAAGGCAGCCTATGATAAGGCAGCTGGTGTACTGACAGAAGCGAAGGCGGAAGAAGCAAAGGCCAAGACAACGTATGAAACGGCGGTGACGACCGCGGGCTACGATCCGAAGGCTATGGACAAAAATCAGATTCAGAAGGATTGGGATGCACTGGGCGCTCTGCAGACCGCCTATGCGAAGTCCGACAAGACCATCAAGGAGGACATTGATAACCTCACCAAACAGGTCAAAGCGACGGAAGATTTCAAAGCGCGGGGCGGTACGGAAAGGGACGGGAAGTTCTATCGCGCAGACGGCAGTGAAGTCGAAGGTGGCAAGTGGAATGGCGAGAAGCTGCTCCATATCATCGCGTACCCGCACATGACTCGCGACGTGACCATCGAGGATACGGTTTCGCAGCTCGGCGACATTTACCTCGAGGGCGATGCCATCACCGGCAGCGGCACGCTGACGGCGCATGGGGATGCCAAAGTCGAGGTGAAGAATGACTCCCCGAACAACCTCATCCTCGGTGATATCAAAGTCATGGGCAAAGAGTCCAATGGACAGATCGGACAGGGCGGTGCTTTCTATCTGAACGGCAATGCGATGAAGGGGACGGAGCAGCTGGGAAATCTCACGCTGAAAGACCGTCGCCAGACCGAAGACCCGAGCGTCACGATTTCCAATACCTTTAAGCCGAATACCTATACGAAAGACGTAGGGGAAGGAGAAAAAGCCCCCGTCTACGCAGCACCGAACCTGACACTGGGCAAGGGCAAGACCATCTACAACACCCGCGGCAAAGTGACAGTCACAAGCGACTACGGCGACGTCTACAATGACGGCAGCATCGTCGCAGGAAGCGTCGAACTGACTGCGAAGAATGGCGATTTCATCCAGTCCTACAGCAACCGCATCGCCAAAATCGGCGGGGATCCCTTCGTCGAAGATAAAGATCATGGCGGCTTCAAGAAGAATGAAGCGCTGGGCAGCGGCATCCTGGCGAATGGCAACATCTTCATCTCTGCGCGCTATGTGAATATCAATGCGAAGATCCAGAGCGGGGTAGCAAACTGGGTGCTGGACATCCCTGAGACGCTGACCTTCTACTACAAGGGAACCGATGGGAAGCCGATTTCCATCACGGCGGAAGAAGCGAAGACCTTCGGGAAAGACCATACCATCTATGTGGCAAATGCGACAGGAAATATGGCGGAGAACCTGACCTATGCCTATGACGCTGAGACAGGACGAGGACGTCTCGTCCTCGGACAGACGGAAGTCCACGGCGGCAAGGTCTCCATCGTCGGCACCGTCATCAATACGACGAATGACACGTCGAAAGCGCGCATTGAAGCGCTGGATGGCTACGGCAGCATGACCATCGACAACAAGTCGAAGCTGGATCTCGAGCTCAAAGGACTTCACACCGGCGAAGGCGTGGAAGGCGTCATCGAGATCACGGACCTTGACCCGACGAAGGGTACGCCGTCTCGCAAGACCACCTACACCCGCAAGGATGGCAGCGTCCATATGCTGGTGCAGGACTATCAGAATGGCAAGTGGACTGCGGGGACGGAAAGCACTTTTGACGGTACGTATAAGCCATCGGCCGATCAGCACTATGTCTTCCAGACCGGGACGGACAAGAGCACGACGAATACCTATGAATACCATGGCGAAAAATTCGACTGGTGGGGCATCGAAGAGAAGACGCCGACCAGAGACGAGCTGATCGCGATGGGGGCGAAGCTCACGAATACGGTCACTGGCAAAGAGAAGGCGCTTATCAATGGTACCTTCATCTCAGGGTCCACCGATACCATCGGCAATGGCCAGCCGAAGGAGTGGGATGTCCTCAATAAATCGGATGTCATTGACTACTCCATCAAGACCAAGCGCCGCTGGTATACGATCGGCCTGACCAAGAAGTATGACATGAAAATGGTCATCCGCGACTACGAGACCCATATCAAGCAGTACGAAACTGGAGCAAGCAATGCCATCGGCATCGGCTTCAACGGCGATGAACCCGGCGGTAATATCAAGATCAACCAGAACGGCGGGGCAGGCAATGTTTCGATCGCCGGGACAATTTCCAATGTAGGCGGCACAACAGCCATCAAGGGGGACTCCATCACATCGACATCGAAAGGCTTCCTGCAGACGAAAGCGCTGGATCTCAAAGCCACCAACGATGTGGGCAGTAAGGACCAGGCGATCCTGACCAGCGCCGAAGAGGTATCCGGCAGTGCGAAGAATGGAAACTTCTATCTGAATTCTTCGGCATCCGATCTGGCGGTCGGCGCGATCGAAGCGGCGAAGACCGTCTCCCTCACCTCCGAGGGCAGCTTGACCCAGAAGGCGGATGCGATGGTGAAGGGCAGCCGTGTCGAACTGACAGCAGAAACCGGTGCGATCACCGGCAAGAACGGCGACGATTTCAACATCCAGACAGGGCAGAAGAGCGGCGAGGAATACGGCCTCAAAGCCAGCGCGGATGGAGATATTGTCATCACGAACAAGGACGGCAATCTCTATCTCGATAGCGTCACCTCGAAGCATGGCGATGTCACCCTGACGACAGACGGCAGCTTCATCGACAACAACTTCGGTGATGTGACGGACGAAAGCGCGAAGGCAAAGCTTCTCGCTTGGGCGAAGGCAGCCGTTCTCGAAGGCAGTGACGCAACCGTCGAAAAGCAGAAGACCCTCCTCAAAGCGAAAGTCGAAAGCAAGTACAATGAATACCAGTCCCTGGCAGCCTACGTCAAGGACGGCAAGTACACACTGGACGACAGCGCGAAAGCAGCGCTTGAGAAAAAGGGCGTCACCGACATCGATAAGTACATCGCAGACAAACAGGCACGCTATGACGCGCTGAAAGACAGCGTCGGCACTTGGACGAAGGAAGGCGTCGATGCCTACCGTGAATCCATTGATAATTCGAAAAAGGCGATCTACGGGAAGGCATCGCTCACGAAAGAGAGCCTTACAGACGATACCTACCTCACGAAAGACGAAAAAGCAAGCATCCTCGTCGGTTCTGCGAAGTCCGCACAGGATCTGCTCGTCACCTTCAGCCCGGGCGGTATCAAAGAAGGCATCACCGATACACAGGCGACACTGAAAGAAACGCCGCATGTTTCCGGGCAGAATGTCAAACTGACCGCGCTCGGCGGCAAGACTGGCGAGAATGCGAGCGGCATCGGACATAAGGAGAACGGACAGGAGATCGACCTCTCTGCCGGAAATCTGAACAAACTGACCGCGCAGGAACTGCTCGCTCTGGCGGCAGCGGAACGCGGTGATTTCAAAGTCAATGGCAACAAAGTCACCGTCAGCTCCATCCACTCCATCGAAGCCAATGCCGTCGGTATGCTGACGGCACAGGCGGATCAGGGCGCGATCTATCTGCAGTCTGCAGGAGCCGTGAATACCGGAAGCTCCCTCACAGCTGCCGGCGAAGTCCGTCTGAAAGCGAAAGGCGATGTCAATGGCGTCACCATCGGCTCTTCGGAACAGACCGTCATCGAGTCCGGCGCTGGAAAAATTTCTGATGTGACCGTCACCGGCACAAGCGTCCTCACTGCGAGAGCGAAAGGCGGCGTTTCCCTCAAGAAGAGCGACGGCGATCTCGTCATCAATACCGTCTATGCTTCCGAAGGCGATGTCCATCTCGATGTGGGCGAAAACAGCCTCCTCGCCGAAGACGGACACGATACGAGCGGCGACGAAACCGGTACCACATATACGAACGTCGAAGGGAAGAATATTACCATCACAAACGCCAAGAATATCAAAGGCGCAAGCGATGGGGCGTCCCTCGGCATGAAAGTGACCGGCACAAAAGCCAAAGACGGCAGCGAAACGCCGGGCGTCATCACGGCACATGCCAAGGGCGACGCCGACATCACCCTCTTCGGAGAGGCGGCATCGGAGGCGATCGACATCAAAGCCGAAGACCTCACCATCACCAGCCGTGGCAACATTTCGGACGGCAACTACCAAGCAAGGAATGCCCTCCGCGTCCACACCGCGCAGAATAGCACCATTTCCGGCGGCAACTTTAGCGGCGGAACCGCAGACATCACCAATGCGGGCAAGATGAGTGGCGGCGTGTACACCGCAAAGGGTGACCTCACCTACAAGGACAGCGAAGGCGCATCCCTCTCTGGCAGCGAATTCACATCCGAAGAAGGAAATGTGGACGTCAACGCGAAAGGCAAGCTCGCTATCAAGAAACTTACAGCCAAAGGCAATGCGAAGATCGAAGCCGCTGGCGATGCGACGCTGGATGAAATCACCGCGGGCGGCAATCTCAATGCCGAGGCCGGTGGCAGCATCCTCGCTGAAGGCGAAAATGCGAAGATTTCTGCCAAAGACATCACGATGAAGGCAGGCAAAGACATCCGCATCACGGACCGTTCGCCGGTCGGCAAGCTGGACGGCGTGGATACGAGAGTGCCGGCAGGGTCGACCACCGGCAGCGGCGCGGCAGGCAGTCTTGTCACGGGCGAGAAGGAAGGCCATGATTTCGACGTCAGCCAGAAGGGCAGCACGCAGCTCTCGTCCAAGAGCGGAAAGGTCACACTCTCGGCAAAGAAAGTGGAAATCGACACGCTCAAAAATGGCGAAGGAAGCGCAGCCGATCTCACGATTTCCGCGGACAACATCGGCATCGATGACCTTACCGGCGCGGGCGCGCAGCATGTCACCATCCACGGCGCAGATGGCCAGAGCCAGGCGCACTACGCAGGCATTCACTCCACGGCCGCGGGCGGCGCTCTCGTGAAGGACAGTGCGGTCGAGCACCTGAACCTCACAGGCAAAGAACCGCTCGGCCTCTCGAATACCGCGATCGGCGGGAACAGCGTCCTTGCGACGGACAAGATCCGCGTGACGATCCAGAAGAATCCGGGCAGCAGCCAGGCGGAGCATTTCGGAAATCTTTCGCTTAGTGGCTATGATATTGCGACCGACCATGTCATGACGAGCGTCAAGGACGGCCTCACCGTGAACGGCGAGCGCTTCCCGATGACGGCAGAAGGCGTCATGAATGCGAGCCTCTATGAGGACCGCACGCTTGGCCGTGACGGACGGGAGAAGGAAGAGGAAGCGGAGAAGGATAGCCCGTCTCTTTCCTTCAGTGAACCGAATGAGAAGGAATCGTATGAAGTGGTGAAATAGGTTTTGAAGTAGCAAGAACGCCTCGTCGAAAGACGAGGCGTTCTTGTCGTATCGTCATTTCGAGCGAAGTCGAGAAATCTTCTTTGCAGACCGAGGAGCGATGTATACCATCGTGCAAGAAAGATCCCTCGGCTGCGCTCGGGATGACGAAACGGGGGAGCGGATGGGTTCACAAGGGTGGCGCGCCGTCTTTTTAGATGACGTATTCTCGTATCGCAGCCTTCCCCGATGGGTAATGCTATTAAGTTAAGCGGCAGAACGTTCTTGGCTCCCCATCGGGGG
>ERZ1023666.412-NODE-412-length-18186-cov-40.255364_pt1 | contig 18186 bp, 6 predicted proteins | sample MGYA00380341_ERZ1023666 | MGnify/ENA primary metagenome ERZ1023666 (study PRJEB33179, sample SAMN07448983) | human gut metagenome | biome: Human-gut; feature: Human associated habitat; material: Faeces | host: Homo sapiens | place: India: Bhopal | collected...
TCTTCGTCTGTCCTCGCCACTTTTAACCAAAATGAGGAAAGTAACTGATAACCAGCAAACTTTCCTCATTCTTCTCTCAAACACTTTTTATATGTACTTTCCATAGGCAAAAGTTACCCATACCGATACCAATACCGACGACAACGGGAACGTAAGAATCAGCAACGAGAACCACGGCATAAAGCCAGCCCCTTGGTTCAAGCAGAGTGCCGTGACCCAGGGTTACGACTTCTCATTCAGCAGTAACCTGAAGCAATTATACAGCACCGCCTTCACATTCGAGGAAACCTCTGCCCTTCTAAACAAGGGAAAACTGGAATACTACACCAACCTCGTAGTTAATGCAAACCTGGAAACAGCTTCTACCGACATCATGGGCAGAACACGCTACCAGACAACCACCATCGACATCGGCGCCTACGAGTATGCCCGCATGAAGGCAGGACGCATCAGATATGTGAAGCCCCAGAAAGAGGGAAAGGGCGACGGATCAACATGGAATGACGCCACGGACGATATCCAGTGGGCCATCAACGATTTGGCAGAAAAGGCACCAGGTGAGAAAGGCGAAGTCTGGGTAGCAGCCGGAACCTATGTCGTAAAAGACCGCATCCTTGCCAAAGATGCCTCTTCCCCGGTATCCCTACTGATGAAGAATGGCATCAGCGTTTATGGTGCGTTTAAGGGAAAAGAAAAAAGACGTTCCGAGCGCATCGAGGAATCCAAGGATTTAAAGCCTTGGGGATGGCAACAGGAATCCATCATCAGAGGTTCGAGATTCACGGGAAGCAATGATGCCATCTGGAACAATAGTGATGAAGCCTGGAACATACAGAACAGCGAGTCCTATCATGTGGTATGGTTTGCTCCTCTGCCAGAAGAAAAAGAAGCCTTTACGGACGAAGTATATCTGGAAGGCTTCACCATTGAGGGAGGTACATATAACGGAAAGAGCGCTGCTACCCAATACGCCCCAGGCTGTGGTGCTGGCGTTTATATCAATGACCCATCAGCCCGAATGCGCTACTGCACCGTGAGATTCTGCAACTCGGGCATGAAAGAAAGCGGAAGCATCAAGCCACGTGGCGGCGGCATCTACTGCAAGAACGGACAAACGGAAGGTAACCTGGTATACGACTGCTCGGCTTACCAGGGCGGAGGCATCTATATTGACGAAGCCGGCTTCATCACCCGAAGTATGGTAACCAACTGCTCTGCCTATCAGGGAGCGGGTGTATATCTGAATGGTGACGCTAATAACTCAGAGAAAGCCTATTATCAGATTCTTGCCACCTCGGTAATCAGTAACAATACCAGTACCCGAAATGGTGCTGTGTATCTGGATGGTCACGGACTGGTGATTAACAACACCATCGTCAACAACTATACCAACAACACCTCGGATCCTGCTGACGAGCTGTCATCCAATACGGGTGGTGTGTATATCAAGAAAAAGGGTCTTCTTGCCAACAACGTCATCTGGAACAACTCGCTGCTCCAGCACAAATCAGGCACCAACAACTCTGCGTCCATGGCACAGATTTATGCAGCCAACCCATCAGAAGAGACCGTACAGTTCTACAACAACGCCATCTCAGATGTAAATGCAGCCAAATGGACCAGCACCTATCAGAGCGGAACCATCTCCATCAACACGTATTACTCTGGCAAGGGATTCGTAATGGGCAAGGAAGCACCTTACAACACGGTGAAAGCCTTCGACGAGAAACGTGGCGTTCTTACAGACATGAAGACGGTGAACTATTACTGGGAAACATTGACAGGTAGCCGACTGCGCAACGTGGGCATCAGCTATGCTCTCCTGCCATCTTCCTACCTGTATCAGCCAAAAATAGATCTGAGCGGAAAAGCTATCAGTTCGGTTCCGTCAGCAGGAGCCTATATGGCTGACAACCACTACCTTGTATTTGAAAAGAATAACAGCAAGAAACGCCTGCGCATCTACTTTGACCGTTCACGAGAACTGGTGGACGGAACAGGAGAGTCGTGGGAAAAGAGCTATACCTCATCATCTGTAGATGAAATTCTCGGTTATCTTGCCGACATTAAGGATGGAGACAAGGTAAAGGTGGTTACTGCGGGCAATACTACAGCAGAAGAATTCACTATCAGCAAGAACAGCGGATGGGAGTTTGAAATCTGCGGTCGTGAGGGTATCTTCGAACCGAAGATTGCCTACACGTTCGAGGAAACAGATGCCAGGTCATGCACCTTTAACATTCAACCTTGCGTACTTCCTGTAACCGTATATGGCGGTTATCCGGAGTATTCAGAGAATCCGAATCCGAAAGATGAAGACCGTGACCCTATCAAATACCGCACCGAACTGAACGGAAACCTAAATGGTTCTGAACTCAACAAGGGTCTCTACCATCTGGTCCGCATCGAAGCGGGTGCCAACATCACCATCGACGGCTATGCCTTTACCCATGCATACGCTGCCGGTACTGCCTACATGCCTTATGGTGGCGGCGTGCTGATAGGCAGCATGGACCAGAGCAGCCAAGCAACCACCGTGAAGCTGAAGAATTGCATCTTTGAGAACAATACAGCGACAGATGGCGGTGCTATCGCTACTATGCCGGATGCCGTGAATGTGAAATTGGAACTGGAAAACTGCGTCATCAATAACAATACGAGCAAGGATCCGCATAATCCAAGTCCATCGGAGCTGCCTTCCATCATCTATCTGAACAAAAGCCAAGGCAGCAACAACAAACTCACACTCAACCATGTAAGCATCATCAACAATGAGGGAGTAGCACCAGATTACGACCTTGTGAAGAGAACCTCGTATGCTGTAGGAAACAAACTGAACATCAACGGCACATGGAATGGTTCGGAATGCAAGAACAGCATGGATATCAACACTCTGGGAAAAGACGGAGCCCTGAACTTCAGCAACCCAACCAATGAAGTGGGTGCCAGAATGAGCGGCAACGTTTATTACGGAGGCTATTCATCCTTCCGCCCGCTGACCAGTTCTGCAGAGGCTGGCCGCATCATCAACAGCGCCCAAGAAAACAATGCAACTACCACAGCCAAGGACATCACCGGCGAAGACCGCAACCTAGGTGGTGTTCCTGACCTAGGGGCATACGAAGCTCTCTTGCCAAAAGCAGGAAAGATTATCTACGTGCGTTCGTACAACCAGAACTATGAAAGTAGCAGCGATGCCAATGATGACGACCAGGACGGCAATCCGAACTTCAACCTTCTGAATGAATCTAGAACCGAATATGATGGAAGCAGCTGGGACAAGGCTATCATCGGCAACGCCATGTGTGATAATAATAGGGCAAGAACGGGCAATGACTTCTATGTAACAGACAATGGAAGCTTGCTCAATACAACCATCGAAAACGAGGAGTATAGTCTGGCTAACCGCAAGTATCGTTCAGAAACTGACTCTTATGGTAATTTCTGGACTAACTCAGGAAATCAGGACAAGCAGTATCTCTCTGGCTGGGGATCATATAATAAAATCACCAACAACAGAGACGAACGATACATCAGCGGTCTGCAATACGCTGTGGAAAGAGCGGCAGAATTGAATAAGGATATCAAAGACAAGAACGACCGGGTAGTGGTTTGGGTAGGTGCAGGCATCTATACAGACTACAAAGGCTTTGTTGTCAGAGACAAGGTGGAAGTAATAGGTGGTTTCCCATACGAAGGCTATCCTGGAGAAGACGACCGCCATCCGCTGCTCTCACAATACGTGCCAGCACGCAAGGAATACGAAAATCTGGACAAGACCAAGTATGAAACCATTCTACAGATTAGAAAGGAATCGCCTGTATACTTCAAAAACGGAGATAAGGAAATGTGGTATCAGGAGAAAAATCCTACTGATGGTTCTAATTATGACTTTACAAAAACGTTGATAAACAGCGGGAAAACAGAGCGCCATTATGTACTGTATCAGCCAGACGTATGCCTTCCTACCTGGTCGCCATCGGGTGATGGAAACGCCACACGTACCGACGGTAATGCCGTACGCTATAAAGGAGATAAGATAGACGACATCTACTACAAGGATTACAAGTATGCCAAATGGGATGGCTTCTCTGTACGTCACGGTTACATCATCAACTATCCTGGTGCCAACCGTGACGGAGGTGCAGGTGTGCGTGTATTCCGAGGTGTAGAACTGGAAAACCTCATCATCGTCAACAACTTCAACCATGGCAGTCGCGTACGTGGTGGCGGTTTGTATATGGACGGCGAGAACAGTAAGATTTCGAACAGTTACCTGCTGAGAAACCTGAGTTATGCCAACAGCAGTGAAAGTTATGGAGGCGGAGCCTATATGATTCAAGGCACCGGCTACAACCTTGTTGTGGCAAACAACCGTTGTTATAACGGATCCTGTCGTGGCGGAGGTATCTTCCTGGAGAGTGCCAAGTTCTACAACAATACCATCGCCTACAATATGGCGACAAACGGAACCGGCATCTATCACTGGCAGGATGCCAAAACCGGAGTTGCATCGCAACTTTCACTCTACAACTGTATCATCTATGATAATTACAACAACGGCAAGCAGATTACAGATCAGGTAAACTCTGCAGCATCGGGCAAGATGAATCCATCTCACAACTGCTACATGAACAGTGGTAACATCAACAACAAATTCCAGGAAAGCGATGGAAATTTCACTGGCACAAATTTGGCTTTCCCATTTGAGGACCAGACCTACGAAAGTGGAAACAATTTCCGCTTCCGCAATGCCCGACTGAAGAACAACTTCCGTCTGTACGAGGCGGGTGGTTTGACGGGTAACAAGTGTCTGAATGGTGGAACCACAAATGTAGGAAATGGAATCATCCTTCCGGAAACCGATATGGACTATACCAACCGTATCAAGGACTGCGCCATTGATATCGGTGCCTATGAGGCTGATAATACTACCAATATCGCACCACAGAAAAAGACAAACAGCGCAGGTATTGTAGATTACATTTATTATGTAACCCAAAACGGATGGGGAAACAGAAGTGGAGACAGTCCGGAAAACGCTGCCTGTGCAGACAAGCTGCAGGACGTGCTGACTGCTGCCGGAAAGAAATTTGAAACAGAGAACCGGGACATCACAGATAACACCCTAAAACATAAGGTATATGTAAAAGTAGCAGGCTATCAGGCTGATGAAACCGGAAAGCGCTTTACTTATCATGCCAATACGCTGGCAGACCCTAGCAATCCGCAGAGCTACACCTTCCTGATTCCTAACGGAGTATGCCTGATGGGAGGCTACTATGAGGGTGACCAGGAAAGAGGAGAACCGAAAGATGGAACCGCCAATTGGGATAATGACAAACGCGACTGTATCAGCACTTACCAGACGGTATTAAGTGCGAAGACCGAAGTAAAAGAAGGTTCTGCCGTTAACCAGGAGGTGAACGGCTACCACACCGTGTGCTTCGGCAAATGGCCTACGGGCAACTATGACGACTACAACACCACTGCCCTGACAGAGAATACCATCATAGATGGCTGTCGCCTGATAGACGGTAACGCAAGCGACAAGTCGGGCTTCAAGAGTATGGGTGGTGCAGCCATTGTGCCAAGAAAGGCACATGTACGCAACTGTGAGATTTCCGACTGTCAGGCAACCCTGGGCGGTGCTCTCATGCTGCTAAAAGGTAGCATCGTAAGCGGTAGTGTCATCGTAAGAAACAAGGCACAGAAAGGTGGTGCCATCTATGCGCTCCGTTCCAACGACCAGAACGAAGACACCAAGAACTACCATGCCTACGTCATCTCATGCACCATCGCTAAAAACGAGGCGACCATTGGTGGCGGAATCTACCAGGAGGAGAACTCCCTGATTGGCGGTAACTCCGTGATATGGGGAAATTCGGCACAGACCGACAACAACATCAGCGGTGATGTGAACTATCAGTCTCACGACTTTCTGCAGGGAATCGGAAAATATTCGGAAGAATTATTCTACCCATACAACTATTGTTTCGTAGAGAAGATGGCGTTGCCAGCCAACAGAATGAACACTGAGATGACTAGCGATCTTGACAGTTACTTCAACGACAACAAAATCTTCAAGCCTCGTGCCTATTCACCATTGATTGACAACGGAGTTGAGAAAGAATACGTCAATGCATGGAAGGATTATGGTATCAGCAGCTACGATATTACCGGCAAGGAAAGAACCATGACCAAGCAACAGACAGCAGGTGCATACACATCTGATCTGCCTGCGTTTGATAATACCAAGCTTCTGAAGCGCCTGTTTGTTTCTCAGACAGGTGGTGAGATTGTAACAGAAGAAGAGAAGGCAAAGTATTATGGCCGCTCCTTCCTAACTCCTTTCAACAGTCTTGAAGCAGCCCTCGACTATATCAATGAGGCTAGAGAAGAGGGAGTAGCAGATGAAACAACCCACTTCGAAATTCTGATGACAGGTGGAACCTACAAGCCGAGCAAGATGCGACAGAATAAAGATCTTTCGCCAGAACAGAACACGATAGACCGCCGCTTGCAGAGCTTCACCATCCCTATGAACGTAGCCATCTTCGGCAGTTTCACTGTAAACGATCTGTACTCATCAACGCCTGAAGCTACTACAGGTGAGGATACTTATGAAAAGCTTACAAGCCTGGGAGATAAGACATTGGTAGCAGATGGAGATATTGAGACCATCCTGAAGAATCGCAATGAGAATCACATGACCGACAAGAACAAGAACGGATTGATAGAGCCATGGGAGTTCCAGAATCCTACGATTCTTTCCGGTGACATCAAGGCATCGGAAAAGGAACGTAATGTATATCATGTAGTCTACAGCAATGCGGGCACCACAGGTACTTCGGCAACATTGAACAATGAAGTGGTATTAGACGGTATTACCATCATGAATGGTGAAACCATGACACAGCTGAAGACAGAAGAAGGAGGAACTAACGGAGTTGCCGAGATTGGTCGTGGAGGTGGTATCTACACCAACCGCGTGAACTATACATTGAACCGTTGCCGACTGATCAAGAATTCCGGTCTGCATGGCGGAGCAGTCTATGTAAACAATGCAAGTCTAGACATCATCGGCAGTACTATCAGCGGTAACAGTAACGTATCAGAAAAGGCTAGTCAGGATGAAGTCACCGACCCTGGTAAGGGTGGAGCCATCTATCTCTATCTCACAAAATCGGTGAATGGAAACCTGCATGTCGTCAACTCGCTCTTAGCCAACAATGATGTAACTTGCGGCAAGATTACGGGCACAGAAGTTTCGCAAGGCGGTGCCATCTATATCCGTAGAGCAGACGATGCTGGCAGTATGGCTGCGGGCTATCAGGATGCCTACATCGTAAACAGCCTCATCGTGAACAACAAGGCAAAGCAAGATGGAGCCATCCATGTGGAGAACGAGGTGAAAAATGGTACGATTACACCTATATTATATAATACCGCCATTTGGGGTAATGAATCTACAGATAATAGTGTACTCCTCCAAAGAGAGCACATGCGCAACTGCGCCTGGGATGAATTACCTGCTTCTACAGTTTCTCCTGCAACGGATGGCAACATCAAGCTGAACAAGGAGAACATCGCATCGGATGGTCCACGCTTCACAGCGCCTACAACGACAAAGGGTTACGAAGGTTATACACAGGATGCCAAGTGGAATCCACAGGCTATCTCTGTGCTTACAGATGCAGGTGACGGAAAGAAGGATGCAGACGACACAAACGAGACTGGTAAATATCTGAATTGGTGGACTATGCACAAGACTCGCCTTGAGAGATATGGTTATCCATCTGAGTACATCCGTCCTGTCAGCGGTACATACAACAGATACGTAGGTCCGAAAGACGAGAATGGTGATGTAGCAGAAAAGCCTATCGACATCGGTATGTATGAATTCCAGTATGTATTCACGTTTACAGACTTTGAAAAGGTTTATATCGGTACGGAAGAGAAAGGAAATGGCGATGGTAGCAGTTGGGATAACCAAAGCACCGACCTTCGTGGTGCCATCATTGCCATGGCTAACCCTACGGGTAACGAATCTGCAGGTATTACAACCAACAACAACAGAAAGGTGTTTGTACGTGGAGGTACTTATTATTCACCAACCTACTCTAGCCACGATGCCTTCTCTCTCATTGTGAACAATGACGAAAAGGCTAAGTATATAACATCGATTGAACTTGTAGGTGGTTGTACGGGCTCGAAGAATGCTGACGGAACAGAGGTGCAAGACTTCAGCAAGCCTTCGGTACTCATTGAGAACCCAGCAAAGGTGGGCGAAACCACAAACTTGCTTAATATCGTAACGAATGGTAAGCCGGTGACTATTTCCGGTTTCACATTCCAGAACCAGAGTGGTGTGGGAGTAAATGCGAAGATCAATAATGATCAAGCCGGAACGGGAGAAAAAATGAGGCTCCATCATTGTGCCTTTAGAGAGAATAAAGGAACCGGAATGAAGGTAGACAACACCCTGGGGGATGGCATACACATGTGGAATGTACTGTTTGCAGATGGTATCGGAGATGGTCTTACTATTGACGGTTCACAATCAGCAGACATAACAAATGCCACATTTGTCTACAATACAGGCACTGCGGTTAGTGGAACAGACAACGTGTATAATTCTGTCGCCTGGAAGAATGGTACTCAAGACCTGAAAACAGGCAACAAAAATGTCGTGATTAACAAGTCTATAGAGAATGGTGATGTGCTAAATGGTCCGAACTTCGTTGATCCAAATAACGGTGACTATAGAATTCGACCTAGCCTCATGTTACTTGATCAAGGAAGCAACGACAGATATCAGCAAAATGCTAATATAAACTCCGAAAAGGACTTGGGCAACACAGCCCGTCTGATTGGCGACAACATAGATATCGGTGCATACGAGTGCGACACGAAGTTGATTCAGGTTATCTATGTAAAAGAAGGTTCTGCTGTTGCAGGAACAGGTGAAAGCTGGGAAAGCCCAACCAACGACCTGCAAGGCGCCATCAACCTGGCTGAGCTTTATGCCAACAAGAATGCAGGTAAATATGGCTACGTCTTCGTAGATAGGAATCTGAAGGCTGATAACGTGAACATCAGCATGCCAGGCGTCAAGATGTTTGGTTCGATGCGCAAAGAAAAAAGTTCTAAAACAGAACCAGAAGCTATCGTAAAGGATCTCCTTACTCAGAAAAAAGGAATCATTGAGTCATCCAACCAATCTACCATCAATGGACTGACACTCAACAACGCAACTACTGATACAAGAATGTGTCTTGTTGATGGTTTCAAGGTTTCGGGCGACGTCAGTCTCAAGGGCAACAGCATGCTCTCTACCTCTATCCTCGATGCGAATGCAAAGGTAACAGGCGATGCAAGTGGTTTGCTCTACAACAGTCTGGCATTAGGAAGCGTGGAGAATGTGAAGACCGTCAATGTAACTGCTTCCGGCGAATTACCATCACCAGATGGTAGTGCAGCCAACAGAGCATCTGTAACCACCTATAATAAATATGTGAAAGATGCCTATTGGAAGTACCAGCTTGATGAAACATCTGGCGACATCAACGCCAATGCAGATGAAAGCAAAACCCAAGAATGCATCGACATGGTGATGCACAACCATGACCTTGCCGGCAACAAGCGCATCAGAGACAACGTTGACAACGGATGTTTCGAGACTTGGTATCTGACAAACGATGCTACAGCAAACCAGGACGATTATCCTCATGGTAAATCTGTGGTCTATGTCATGACAGAAGACAAGGAGCTGAAACTCGACAACACATTCTATACAGAGACGAATCCGTTCACCCCAGGCTTCCTGCTCTTGAAGCACCACGCTGGTTTAAGAGGCAACAACAGTTATGTAAACCTCACCAACTTTGCTGTGGAAAGAAAGTTGAAGGCAGGCACCAACTTCTTCTCCATGCCTTTCAAGGCTACCAATATGGAGGTTGAGGGCACAAATAATCCTGCTGATGGTAGCGTAGTAGCCTACTACTATAATGCAGCTACTCGTGCCAAGTACGACTATAAGTTTGACCAAAACGATAGTAAAGCATGGGTAAGAGGTGTGGATAACCAGCGAAACTTTACCGCAGGTTTCAGAATGGATGCTAATGGCAACAAGACCGTTCGCTTCTATGGAATCAGTTACACGGAGAAAGATGGCAGAACCAACAAGAGCCTGCTGGATAAGATTACCCTGGTACAGAACAATAACCAGCAGCCATGGTCAGACAGTAATGGCGGCGGCTTGAAGTTCACCCACAAGGAGAACATGGGCTGGAACCTCTTTGGTTCTCCTTATCTCTGCGCCATGAACTATGACGATATGGAATATGGCAGAGTCATCTACCAATGCGAAGAAAACGGCATCTACAAGGCTATCAATACCTATGATTTAACCACGGGTGTTTCAACGGATGGCTACATCCCGGCAATGGATGCCGTGTTTACGCAGACTGCCACTCTGGATAATTCAGAAAGCGTGATAGTAGAACATTCGGAAGCAAGGGCAGAAACAGCCTATAAAACAACCCGAGCCCTCGACATCGCCATCACACAGAGCAACAGAAACAGCAGAGCGGGCAACGGCACTCCTGCAGACGACCAGCTCCAGTTGAACGCAGTTCCTGCCTACGAAGCAAAAAGCGACTTTGATATGGGAAGCGACGGCGTGAAATGGATGACCAGCCAGAATGCTCAGATTTATGCTACCCGCAACGGCGGACGCTACTCGCTCCTCTCTGCCATCAGCATTGAAGCAGAACAGAGCATCGGCATCAGTCTGCCGGAAACGGGTGAATACACCATTAGCATCCCTGACGACTGCGATGCCAGCGAATATGAAGCCGTATGGCTGAAGGACAAGGAAACCGGAAAGGCTATCGACCTGAAGGAAGGCGATTACCGATTCCATGCAAGCCAGGCAGGCGAGCAGAACCATCGCTTCACCATCAGTTTCAACCGCATGGCAACCGACATGAAGTCAGACATCAGCATCCAGGCTATCGGATTCAGAACCATCGTCCTCAAGGGACTCCAGCCGAACGACCTCATCAGCGTGTATGCTGCCGATGGCGTTCTCGCCCTCCAGAAGAAGGCAAAGGCTGAGAAGGAACAGGTTCGCACAGCCATTCAGGGCAACGTAATCGTAGAAGTGACACGAAGCGGCAAACAGGTGGCAGTGAGAAAGATTGCCCTGAAATAAGGGATGAGGACACGAACGAAGACTGAAAAGAATGAGATAAAAACCAGTCAAAACAGTCGGAAAGCCGTAAAAGAACGGAATAAATGTTAATAAAGCGCAGAGATAATCGCTAGTTTCAATAATTGGCATTATCTTTGCGCTTTGTATTTGCACAACAATTAGAAAATAAAACTATGACAGAAAAGGAAATGTACAATCTGATTAATAATCAGAATGAACAGCAAAGCAACGGCTTTGCTATCAATGAGAAGGAGCGTGGATTGAGCGGCGTGTTCTCCGCACTGATGCGCAAGGTTTATACATGGATGACCCTGGCTCTCGTTATTACGGGTGTTACTGCATACGGCGTGGCTGCCAGCCCAACCCTGATGATGACGCTGATGACTAGCCGAGGCCTGCTCTTCGGACTGGTAATCGCTGAACTCGCCCTGGTATTCATTATCACAGGTGCCCTGAACCGCCTGTCGTTAAGCACGGCTACCCTACTCTTCATCGTCTACTCGGTATTGAACGGAGCGATGCTCTCTTCCATCTTCGTGGTTTACACGATGACCAGCATTGCCAAGGTGTTCTTCATCACAGCCGGTACCTTCGGCGCCATGGCTGTATATGGTTACACCACCAAGAAGGACCTGACCTCGATGGGTAAGATCCTCTTCATGGCTTTGATTGGTTTGATTATCGCCACCGTAGTAAACATGTTCCTGAAGAGTTCTGGATTTGATTACATCCTGAGCTACGTGGGTGTTGCTATCTTCACCGGTCTCACAGCCTGGGATAGCCAGAAGATTAAGCACATGCTCCAGACACAGTACGACATGAGCGAAGGAGCTCAGAAGTTGGCACTCATCGGAGCCTTGACATTGTACCTCGACTTCATCAACCTGTTCCTCTATCTGCTTCGCATCTTCGGAAGCAACAAGGAATAAGATTTCTTCAGAAATAGGAATCAGCAGTTTTTCTTAGTATATAAAAAAGCAGAGGTTGGCTTGCCCACCACGGGTTAGCCAACCTCTTTATGTGTTCTATCAAAAGCAAATGATAAGTAAACCTAATCTAGAAAATTCTGATGCAAAGATAAGCTTTTTCTCCGAAAGTCAGGCTTCATTTGGTAAAAAAAAGAAGCCATTTGAACAAAAAGTATCTTTTTTATTGCCTGTTACCAAAACTCATTTCATAAAAAACATGCATTCATTTCGTAAATTCAGCTGGTTTACAATCATTTACAGAGCATTTCTAAATTCATTAGGCGAACAGCCATAAGCAGAAGAAAAGACTCTTCTAAAGGTGGAAAGGGAATTAAATCCCGACTTCTCTGAAATCTCCAGAATGGAAGATTCTGAGTTTCGAAGCAGTTGTTCAGCATAACGGAGGCGGTAATTGTTCACGAAATCATAGAACGTGCTGCCATTCTCCTGATTGAAATACCTGCTGAGATAAGTGCGGTTGGTGCCCACCATGTGTGCCACATCCGAGAGCTTGAGTCGCGGATTGAGATAGATTTTCTCCACTTCAAAGAGACGCTGCACCTCGGTGGCGAGACCTTGCTTTTCCTCTTCACTCTCTTGCGGAGCAGCTTCTGCATGCGCTGCCTCCACATCCTTCAGTTCATCAATCACCGACTCATGTCGATACACAAAGTAACAGATGAACATCCAGATAGCCAGGGAGCAGACCATATAAAGATTGTCGAAGCCTACGTCGATGACAAAGCAGCTCAAGGTCCAGATAATCAGGATGAGGAAGAAACTGCCCAGGATGGCAAGGAGCCAGGAAAGGTTGATGTTCTCCTGATAGGAGAAACGCTCCTTGAGCTGGCGATGATACCTGCGGATGAGGAAGAAGAGTACAACGAAGGTGGTGACGCCATAAACGGCACCCCATACCGAGAGAATATAAAAATAGATGTTGGCACCCGAGATGAGAAACAAGAGCGGAAGCAGCACAAAAGGCAACTCCAGCACCACCGCCTTGGTCCAGGTGGTCCATCCCGGTTTTACCAGTTCCATCAGCACAAAGCTATAGAACGGAATGATAAACATATCGACAGCGGAGGTGAAATACCATCCCTCCGTACTGCCGAAACCCTTGTAGTAGAAGAGCACGAGGTCTTTCAGGCACTGTGCGTCCGCTATCAACATCAAAAGCATGATGAGGCGGAAGAGCCGTTCACTGCCCTTACGCCAAAACATCCATGCCATCATGGAAAAGAACATCATGCTCATTCCATAAATAAAACTCGTTACAGCATCCATATACTTATCTGTTAATTGATCTAGTTGCCAGGCTTACGCCTACAGTATTAATTTCTATAATTCTATTATTTCAATTCAAAAAGCAGTTGTCCTCCACCCACTATCTGCTGGTGAGAGAGGCGGTAACCAGTTAGTGGTTTTCCGTTAAGAGAGGTAGACTGGATGAGGTAGCTGCCTGCATCCTTTCTTCGGGCTGACAAGATGAACTTCTTTCCGTTTTCCAGATTCAGCGTCACCTTGTCGAAACCTGGCGTACCTATATAATAATAAGGTGTGCCAGGACAAACCGGGTAGAAACCCAGGGAGGAGAATACATACCATGCCGACATCTGCCCCGCATCATCATTGCCCGACAAACCGCCCGGCGTATCATTATACTCCGTCTGCAGGATGTGGTGCACCCATTGCTGGGTCTTCTCCGGAGCTCCGGCAGCATCATAAAGATAGGCTATCTGATGGCAAGGTTCGTTGCCATGCCAGTACCATCCCTTGTCGAACATCCTGTCCAGACGGTAGATGACCTTATCTTCTGCCTTCTTCTCCTTCTTATCCATCGGTTTGCTATGGCGGATCACATCAAACAATCCTTCCGGGTTCTGGGGCACATACCAGGTATAATGACAGGCAGCACCCTCGGTGATGAAGCTCTGGCGATGAACCAGGTCTTTATTGTTCAGCCATTTTCCATTCTCATATCTGCCATCCGCCCAACCCGAGACTGGGTTGATGACATTGCGCCAATTCTCGGAACGGCGCATCAGTTCGTTGTAATCTTCCTGATATTTCTGTCGCTGCGAAGCATCCCTGCAGGAATCCATCAACGCCTTCGCCATCTGCGCCACGGCAAAATCATCGTAGGCATACTCCAGGGTGCGTGAAGTCTGCTCGTTGGTATGATAAGCTTCCTCCACCATATCCTCTAAAGGAATGTAGCCATTATTGATATACGACTGGATGGCACGGCGTCCCTTTCCTTCCTGATACTCCTTATATATATAAGGTGTAGAGAAAGCATTCATGCGCATTCCCTCGTAAGCCTTCCGCACATCGAAGTTGCGGATTCCCTTGACGTAGGCATCGGCAAGGGCGGCACTGGCATGGTCGCCTATCATCGCAGCCGTATAACTGTTCCAGCATGGGAAAGCAGGAAGCCAGCCACGGTTCTGATACATCCTGACCAGCGACTGCATCATCTCGCCCGACCGCTTCGGGGTGATAAGCGTATAGAGCGGCAATTCGGCACGATAGATGTCCCACATAGAGAAATCATCATATCTGATTTCATCACCCACATCACTCACCTCGTGAGGGAGGAAGGAACAGCGATACAGGGCACCATAGAACTGGTTGACCTTTGCCTGGTCGTGATGCTCCACATCGATGGTATGCAGACGGTCGCACCACAAATCGGCAGCAAACTGCATCATGCTATAGAAATCCAAGCCGCCATAGTTGTAGTTCTCGGCATTGAGATTTGCCAGGGCTTTCTCACGGGAGGTGAAGGAAGTGCCCGACATCCACTCCATCGCCCTGCCCGCCTTTCCACGGAAAGTGAGCCAGGCACCGATGCGTGGCTTATCCTGCATCTTCAAGCCCTTGCTAATTCTGTTGTCTCCTTCGAACACTCCGTAATCCACCAGGTCTCTGGCATCGTAAGCCAGTACGAAGTGACCGCTGAAACCAGCCGACTCGCCCCATCCCTGGTAAATGCGATGCACCGGATTATAGCCATACACCACATGATTAAGGGTATCAATCTCGATGTAGCCCTGCCCTTCATCACTATTCGGATTGATGACCAGATGCACCAGCTGGTCCTTTTCGGGAGTGACACGGAGGATGGAGGTATGGCTCAATGCCGTCATCTCAGCCTTGAGATGCTCCTTCTTCAGATTCACCGCATAGTAATGAGGATGCGAAACCTCATCGGCATGACTGAAAGGAGTGGCACGCTGCTCGGGCTGGAGCCTCAACTCGTCGCCCAGGGCGGCAACGGTAAAGGAACCGTAATCCTGCATGCAGCCACCCACTATCCAATGGCTACAGCGGAAACCCTGCAAAAGGGAGTCCTTATAATAATAAGGTGCGATGCACTTCTGTTCGGTATCCTGGGTCTGCGGAGTCCAGAAGTTCTGACCATTCGGAACGAGTACGGCAGGCAGGGTCTGGCCATGCTCCTCGCTGCCCTTGCCAAACAGGCCGGCACTCTGCGTGTTGGCCTGTGCCGTGCCAACCATCGTATTGATGGCATTCAGCTGGCGGATGTGCTCCAGGTCGTGGATACGTTCGCGCATCTGCTTCTTCCACTGGTTCCAGGGATAGTAGCACGTGCCATACTCCACCTGCGAAAGGATATTGATCTTGATGTCCTTCTCGTTGAGCATGAACTTCACCAAGACGGAATCCTGGGCATTCTTATAGAAAATCATCTGCAGATTCGCTGCCATCGGAACCACCCTATCCATCCTGTCCACATCATCACCCAAAACCACCTGTTCCTCATCATCCTTGGCACTTGGAGGAAGATGGGCGGTATTGAAGAGGAGCGAAAGCAGGCGATAGAGTGCCGTATCGTGACCGAAGCGAAGGGTTGCCGACGACTGGCGAGCACGCAGGGCGGCATCAGCCTCAGCCTCGATGTTCTGCCAGAGCGGAATGGCACAGCGTGCAGGAATCGACTCGTTGGTAGGTTCGTTGCCATTGACGATGGTCATGCGACGGTTGTTTGCCTCATAGATGGCTTGGAACTCCTCATCCGTGAAGAGGGCATTCAAGGCTTCTTCTATGTCGATAGGATAAACCGGGAAATTCAAGCCCACATCCTGGATGGATGAAGTGATGGCATGCATCTCGACCATCAGTTTCATCGGTTCATCAATCTTCGAGATGTCTTTGAAGAGTTGACGGAGAAATCTGTCGGGAGAAATCAGAGGTTCCACCTTGGTTCTGCTTGCCAGCGCCTTGATTTCGGGAGAAACGTGGGCTATCCATGCCATATCAGCAGAATCGGTCTTCACATCCAGGTTCAACTGGGGCTGGAGGAGCTGTAATTCCGAAGTAAAGGCTTGCATACTCCTGGCACAACGGTCAGAGATGCTGGAACGTGCCTTCACCTGATTGCCGGCAGCAAAGATTTGCGGAAAGTGGGCAAACATGCGTCGGGCGATGCCCTGATGCTGAAGTGCCCCGAGACGGGTGAGCTTTCCACCATTTCCCCTGGCATTCTCCCACATTCTCGTCAGCATTCCCTTCACCTGCAGTCCGAGCGGAGTAAGATTACTCTCATCCTCGAAATGCCTGCATATCCATACATAACGGTCGTCATGCGCCATCCATCGGGAACCGTGGCGACCGTAATGACTGACATAAAAAGGAGTAAATCCGGCTGGGATAAGACCCGACGAAGGAATCAGGGAATCCTTGAGAGCATGCTTTTGGGAATCTGGCAAAGCGCCTTTCAAGGAATCAAGCACGCAGCAGGAGTCTGTCCCGAAAGTTCCAGTCTGCGCTGACGGACCTCCGGGATAGGCGAAATAAATGCCCCCCATCTGATGACGGGTTTGTGCTTGCATGGAAAGGATGCAACCTAACCATATATATAATAATGTAACTATTCTGTTCATTGCAGTTTACTTACTCATTGCATCAATGAGGAATACTTTGCAAATATAAGCAAAAAAATCAATATCTGCAATTTTTCTACGTAGAAAATACACTTTGAAGACGAAATTTCTACACTTTTCTTTCATTATCCGGAAGAATGAGGAAGAAGAAGACAGAGTGCAAACACGCCGTATGCATAAATATACTGCATAAAACATGCATAAAAATAAACTTTTAAAACATTTTATCGTTAAAAATGCATTTTCTCTAATATTTATTTGGCAGTTTCGCATATTTTGTGTAATTTTGCAACCGCAAACGAATAAAAATACAACGTATGAAGGTAAAAAATAGCAGATTGGAAACATTGAAGATGCTCATCTCTAGTCAAGAGTTGAGTTCGCAGGATCAACTCTTGCAAGCGCTCGCCCAGGAAGGATTTGAGATTACGCAAGCCACATTGAGCCGCGACCTCAAGCTACTGAAGGTAGCCAAGGCAGCTTCATCCAGCGGCAAATACACATACGTACTTCCGAACGATGCACTCTACAAGCGGGTATCCAACCATATCCCGATCAGCAACATGGCAATGGGAACAGGATTCCTCTCCATCAACTTCTCGGGCAACATGGTGGTTATCAGAACCCGACCGGGATATGCCAGCAGCATTGCCTACAACATTGACAACAGCGACATCACCCAGATTCTGGGAACCATCGCAGGAGATGACACCATCTTCCTCGTCAAGAAAAAGGGAATTACAGAAGAAGAGATCATCAATGCACTTTCGGTGGTTATTCCTGAACTCAGTCTGCACGACTGATTCAACCCATAAATAAGAAATAGGAACAAGAACATTATTAAATATTTAAGAGAAAATGGAAGAAGTTAAAGTAATGGTGGCTGACGAAAGTCACATCAAATACATCGACACCATTCTGACTACAATCGCAGAAGCAGCAAAGAAACGTGGTTCAGGTATCGCCAAGCGTTCACCTGAATATGTGGCTACCAAGATGCGCGAAGCCAAGGCTGTCATCGCACTCCAGGGCGATAAGTTCGCAGGTTTCAGCTACATCGAAACATGGGGCAACAAGCACTATGTCACCA
>ERZ1023666.419-NODE-419-length-18031-cov-30.586393_pt1 | contig 18031 bp, 15 predicted proteins | sample MGYA00380341_ERZ1023666 | MGnify/ENA primary metagenome ERZ1023666 (study PRJEB33179, sample SAMN07448983) | human gut metagenome | biome: Human-gut; feature: Human associated habitat; material: Faeces | host: Homo sapiens | place: India: Bhopal | collected...
ATAACCAGTAAACTTTCCTCATTCTTCTCTCAAACACTTTTTATATGTACTTTCGTTCGACAAAAGTGTCGTAATCTCATAAAAAATCAGAGATTACGACACTTTGATGATATTTGTGGTCTTATCTAAGCCATTACAACCTTATTCCAAACTTGGGTTGTCTTATCCCTTCCACAACCCATGCAGGTTGCAATATTCGCGAGCCGTTACCTCCTTGGCATCCGTCAGGAAGATGGCCTCTGGCTTCTCGCCAGGCTTCAGCTCATGGCGAAGCACATCGGTAGGGGTGAGCAACTCTATCCACTGGATGTAATGCTCTGGCAGCATCGGATGCTCTGCGCTTCCTACCTTTACACGATAGCCGCCCTCGATGGCTTCTATCACGGGCACATGCTTCTCCTTGGCACCATCCGTGGTGTTCTCTTTCATCTGCTTCATCGGCTGACCGCAACAACTCAGCACGGCACCAGGATTTACTACTTCCACTACGTTGCCACATACCGTGCAACGATAGATTTCTCTTGTCTTTGTCATAATCGTTCCTCCTCTAGAAAGGTTAAAATGATGATAGCATAAAGCCCGATGAGGCTCTATGGGAATGATGGCGGAGAGATTACTCCTCTACAGGGGAGAACTCGTCCTTGCCAACTCCGCAAAGTGGGCATACCCAATCGTCTGGGATGTCCTCGAAGGCTGTTCCTGGGGCAATGCCGCCATCAGGGTCGCCTACTGCTGGGTCATATACCCAACCACATACGTCACATACATACTTCTTCATAATGTTTCTGTTTTTGAGGTTAATACTGCGTTGATTTCACTTTTATCCATCAAGTCTGACGGACATGTGTCAGAAGAGCGCGTCATGCTTGATAGATGTTGCAAATTTACGATTTTATCCGATAGGTTCAAAGTATTTTTAGGCAAATGATGTTAAAAGGAGCATTTTTCGGGAAAAGCGTGCTTGGAGTATGACGAATATGTTGTATTTTTGCGAGCGATATTCATTTGAAAATGATAAAACTGATGGAAATAAAACTCAAAACTTGCGCCATTGCCCTTGCGATGGCTTGCGCTTGCTCGCCGGCTTGCGCGGAGAATTTTATCGCTGAGACTTCTCTTCGTAATGATCTTTCTTCGGAGAATGATTCCCAGCATTATCAGCCGACCCCTGAGAACCTGGAGTCTCGAAAGGAGTTCCAAGACGATAAGTTTGGTATCTTCTTGCACTGGGGATTGTACAGTATGCTCGCCACGGGCGAATGGACGATGACCAACAAGGACTTGAACTACAAGGAGTACGCCAAGTTGGCGGGTGGCTTCTATCCTTCCCATTTCGATGCGGCGAAGTGGGTGGCAGCCATCAAGGCTTCGGGAGCCAAGTACATCTGCTTCACCACTCGCCATCATGAGGGTTTCTCGATGTTCAAGACGAAGTATTCGGATTACAACATCGTGGATGCCACCCCTTTCCATCGTGACATCCTCAAGGAACTCGCCGATGAATGCCACAAGCAGGGCATCCGACTCCACCTCTACTACTCGCATATCGACTGGTATCGTGAGGATGCCGTGTGGGGCAGAACGGGTCGTGGCACAGGGCGTCCAAACCCTAAGGGCAACTGGAAGAGCTACTATCAATTCATGAACAACCAGCTCACCGAGCTCCTCACCAATTATGGCAAGATAGGGGCGATATGGTTTGACGGTTGGTGGGATCAAGACCAAAATCCCGATTTCGACTGGCAACTGCCGGGGCAATACAGTTTGATTCATCGTCTGCAACCGGCTTGCTTGGTGGGCAACAATCATCACCAGGTGCCTTTCGAGGGCGAGGACATCCAAATCTTCGAGCGTGACCTCCCCGGCGAGAACAAGGCTGGTCTTTCGGGACAAGACATCAGTCCTCTGCCGCTCGAAACCTGCGAGACGATGAACGGCATGTGGGGCTACAAGATAACCGACCAGGATTACAAATCGACCAAGACTTTGATTCACTATCTCGTGAATGCGGCGGGCAAGAATGCCAACTTGCTCATGAACATTGGCCCTCAGCCCGATGGCGAACTCCCTGCCGTGGCTTTGGAGCGACTGGCTGAGATGGGCGAGTGGATGAAGACCTATGGCGAGACTATCTATGGCACTCGTGGCGGCATCGTGGCTCCTCACGACTGGGGCGTGACCACCCAGAAAGGCAATCGTCTCTTCGTGCATATCCTCAATCTGAAAGACAAATCGCTCTTCCTTCCTACCGGAAATCGCAAGGTGAAGAAGGCTTTCGACTTCGTAAGCAAGAAGGCTGTGAAGGTAGAGAAGTGTGATGGAGGCGTGGTGATAACGCTCGACAAAGTGCCAACGGATGTGGATAAGGTCGTGGAAATCGGCTTGTGATGGCTGAAAAATGTGTCTTTTGGCTGGATTCCCATGCAGATAGCTCCATCCTATGGGGCGGTATTGAGGATGGGATAGGTCGTCATAGACGACAAAGCTTAGGCGCTATAGGCGACCATGGGTGGTCGCTATAGACGACAGAGTTTCTCGATCGTATTCTTTACTCTTTCGGCAGAGGTGACGAGCGAGTTGGCTTCATCAGCTCCCTTGGCCCCCATATAGACCTCGTGGTTGTAGTGCTTCATGCGGCTAGGCACGTTGACTCTAGCAGAGAAGTGATACTCGTGGATGCCTGTGGCATCGAAAATCTCTCGGATGTTGTCCTCATTCACGCCGCTGCCAGCAAGGAGCTGGATAGCTCTTGTCTTCGGTTTTTTCCTATCAGTATTGTGGATTTTGTCGTCAAGATCATTCATATTTTTGATTTTCTCTTCGAGTTTGGCGAGCAAGCCGATGCCGTCGATAGCTTTCGGCTGTTGCCCGGAGGTGAGGATTCTATCGCAGCCAAGGGCGATGATGTCGTCTAGGGCCTTCATGGGGTTCGCGGTTCGGTCGAAGGCGCGATGGAAAGTGACGGACATCGGACGAAGTGCTTGAATGTCTTCGTGTGCATGGGCAAGGCTTTCGGTTGCATTGATGCAGCCTTTCGCAGCATTGATGAGTCGGCGATTCGCCTCCATATTGACCTCTCCCTCCTCGGTGAGGCATCCGATGACCACGCCGTCCACTCCCAGTTGTCGGCACATGCGGATGTCTTCCTCCATGCGCTCCAGTTCGAACGGTGTGTAGAGGAAATCACCGCCACGAGGTCGGATGATGACGTGCAACTTGGTGGTGGTAAGCAACTTGCGAGCCAATTTGATCTCGCCATACGATGGGGTCGTGCCTCCCTCAGGTATTCCTGCGCATAGTTCCACACGGTCGGCACCGCCCTCCTGGGCAGCCAAGCAGCTCTCCACGCTGTTGGCGCATATCTCGAATTTGAAGTCTTTTCTGTTCATAGTTTGATGAATGATGATGTTTTTCAAGAAGGTGATTGAAGTGTAACCTCCTTGGATTGATAAACTGTCGCAAAGTTACAAAAAAAGCAGAGATTGCGACCAGTTTTGGATGAGAAAAGTGTCGCAATCTCTGTTTTTTGATGAGATTGCGACACATTTTCTGTTGGTTTAGCATGAAATAGGATGAATTTTGGGAATAAATATTTGATCTTGTCTCAAATCATGGGCAAGAGAGACCGATTTTTGTTGCAAATCATGGGCAAGTGGGAGAAATTACGTCTCAAATCATGGGCAAAACGCCTCAAAAGTGTCGCAATCTCTGTTTTTTGATGCGATTGCGACACATTTCCTATGGAATAGTGTTACGATGTTACAGCGAAAAACTCTTGTTATCTTTTGGCATTCTGAATAAGATTTCTTATCTTTGCGAAAAATTTCGTTACGAAAAATTTCGATGATGGAAAATCCCTTTAAATTCGGGTCATTGGTAGATGTCCCAAACTTCACTAATAGGGTGAAGGAACTTGACTATATCGTACAATTCTTGAAGAGTGAGAATCATCTCATTCTCATGATTTGGATTATGAGCGTTTGTGGCTGAATTTCAACAAGACAGACAAGTATGTGATATCATTCGCACCGAGCAATACGAAATCGAAGATCCATTCTTCAAGGAGTGGATATTGAAGAATGTGGTGAGGGGGTAGAGAAACTCATAAATTTGGATAGGAAATAATATGTATCAGAAAAATATGATTCAGAGATTAATGACCTTAGCTCTCTTGCTTTTCGCCTCTTTCCAAGTGGCGATGGCTGATGAGGCACATTTCATCACGGATGCCAACTATCGCTCGAAGGTAGAGAAAGCCTTCGGAGAGAAGATGGCACTGGTGGGTGAGAAGTTTTTTGACGTGAAAGACCTTAAGGATGGAAAGGCTAATGGAGACGAGAAGGAGGCGCTGCGTTTCCTCTATGCCTACATGCCAGTAGCTGACGTAACCGACTATCCTACAGCGTTTTTCTTGCAGAATGTACGCACCGCTTTTCAGGCAAGAAAGGAGATGAGTTGGGGCAATGAAGTGCCGGAGTTGCTCTTCCGCCATTTCGTGTTGCCGATACGTGTGAACAATGAGAATCTCGATGACTCCCGACAAGTGTTCTATCGAGAGTTGAAGGAGCGGGTGAAGGGCATGAGCATGAAGGATGCCATCCTGGAGGTGAACCACTGGTGCCATGAGAGAGTGACTTATCAGCCTTCGGATGCCCGCACTTCGGCTCCTCTCGCCACCATTCGCTCGGCTTATGGACGATGTGGCGAGGAGAGTACTTTCACGGTGGCTGCCTTGAGGGCGATAGGCATACCGGCTCGACAGGTTTATACCCCTCGTTGGGCGCATACCGACGACAACCATGCTTGGGTGGAAGCTTGGGCTGATGGCAAATGGTATTTCTTGGGAGCTTGCGAGCCAGAGGCGGTGCTCAATCTTGCTTGGTTTAATGCGCCTGCCTCTCGTGCTATGCTGATGCACACCAAGGCTTTCGGCGATTACAATGGTCCGGAGGAAGTGATGCTCCGTACCTCTAACTATACGGAAATCAACTTGATAGATAACTATGGCTCTTCGGCTCGTATCGACTTCTCGATCGTGGATAAGGCAGGAAAACCTGTAGATGGAGCAAGGGTGGATTTCAAGATATACAATTATGCAGAATATTGCAGTGTCGTGACGAAATATACGGCTTCGGATGGCAAGACTTTCCTTTCGGCTGGTAAAGGCGACATGATGGTTTGGGCATCGAAAGATGGAAAATATGGCTTTGCCAAGGCTTCTTTTGGCAAGGACAAGGCTATCGTAGTGAAGCTGAATCATACTGTTGGCAATATATGCTATCGTGATTCCTTTGACGTCGTTCCTCCTCCAGAGAAAGCCAATGTGCCAGAGGTCTCAGCCGAGATGAGAGCCAAGAACTTGCAGCGATTTGCCTATGAGGATTCCATCCGTCATGCTTATCTTGCTACTTTTTACACCCAAGAGACGGCCCTGAAGGCGTTGGTGGAGAATGGTCTTGTGGAAGAGAAATTCTTGACTAGGAATGGAGTGGGCATTTGGGTTCCTAAGGGAGAAGAACCTACGGTTGCTAATTGGGATTCTTTGATAGGTTCAAGTAAGTTGGTAACGCTTGGTAATTGTGCTAATACGCTTCCTTTGAAAGTAACCCAATCCGTAAGCAATCTAATGAATTTCTTGCAGAAGTCAAGCGGAAACCATGCTGTCATCCTCGATTTCTTAAAGCTACACAAGGAACATTTGGCTCGTGCCATCAAGTTGCTAAGTACATTGAGTGATAAGGATTTGCGAGATATGCAGATGGACATCTTGGAAGATAACTTCAATGCCAAGAGCGACCAATTGTCGCCACGTGTGGAAAATGAGATGATTATCACGCCTTTCAAGCAGTTCTTCGAGAAAACTTTCGAGAATGAGAAGTGCTCAAAGGGTGTTTGCAGTCAATTGGGAATGAAATTCGACAAGAAGATGAAGGTGACTTCGATGGCAGATTTGTTCCGTGAGAACCCTCACGCCTTGGTGCTTTGGGTAAAGGAAAACATCCGTTTGAATCCTGACAAGAAGGCCTTGCAAATCGCACAGACGCCTATTGGGGTATGGAATTCTCGCTTGACAGATGAACGCTCGCGCAAGATTTTCTTCGTGGATGTGGCTCGCAGTTTGGGCATAGATGCACGAGTGGATGCCGTGACCAAGAAGACGCAATACAAACAGGGAGGAGGCGAATGGATTGATGTTGATTTCGATTTACAATCCTCTTCGACAGTTTCTCCGAAAGGCTTGCTGAAGCTTGATTATCAGGCAAATAAGGCAGTGGATGATCCGAAGTACTACAGTCATTTCACGCTTACTCGCATCAATCCTGATGGCTCTACCTCGCTCTTGGAATATCCGGAGGAAGGCATCACTTGGAGCAATACTTTCAAGAATGGAGTGGAGCTTGATGAAGGTGATTATGCTTTGGTATCAGGCACTCGCTTAGCGAATGGTGGTGTGTTGTCAGAAATGCAAATGTTTCATGTGAAACATGGCGAAACAACCGAGGTAAACCTGCATTTGCGTACTTCTGAGACGGAAGTGACCGTGATCGGTAACTTCGATTCGGAGTCGAAGTTTAATCTCTTGAATGCCAAAAACGTTAGTCTTTTGAGCCAAACGGGACGAGGCTACTTCATCATGGGATTGATAGGAGTGGGACAGGAACCTACCAATCATGCTTTGAAGGACATCGCCAAGGTGGCGAAGGTTTTCGAGGACTGGAATCGCCCTATCGTCCTCTTATTTGAGGATGAGGAGTCTGCCCAGAAGTTCAGAATCTCCGAGTTCCCTGGCTTGCCAAACAACATCATATTTGGTATTGACAAGGATGGCTCGATTCGTAAGCAAGTAGTTGATAATATGAAACTTACGAATGCCAATCTCCTCCCGATATTCACCATCTCTGACACCTTCAATCGTGTCGTTTGGATCTCGCAAGGCTATACGATTGGCTTGGGTGAGCAATTGGAAGCGGTGATAAAGAAACTGTAGCACCATTCAAGATTCCTTCCATGATGTGTTACCATGTTGCAGTGTTACTGTAAAAAATATGCCTATACTTTTCTTGCAACAGAAAGGTATAGGCATTATTATTATAAATAGTGAGAGAAACCTCTCTTACTTTGGCTTTTAAAATCTAGCTTTAGCTTCTCATTTAATGAGCTTCGAGCCAGTTCTTTCCCCATCCTGCATCTGCCACTAATGGCACACTGAGATGGTAGGCATTCTGCATCTCTTCGACCACGATTTTCTCCACTTTCTCCTTCTCCTCTGGATAAACGGAGAAGTTGAGTTCGTCGTGTACCTGGATAATCATCTTGCTCTTGATGCCCTCCGCCTTGAAGCGATTGAAGATGCGCACCATCGCCACCTTGATGATGTCCGCCTCCGAACCTTGGATAGGGGCGTTGATGGCATTGCGCTCGGCAAATCCACGTACAGTTCCGTTTCGACTGCTGATGTCTGGCAGGTAGCGGCGGCGATGGAAGATGGTTTCGGCATACCCCTTCTCACGGGCGATTTCCTTCGACTTCTCCATATAAGCCTTCACGCCAGGGAAGGTGCGGAAGTAATCCTCGATAATCTGCTTCGCCTCCTTGTTCTCGATATTCATGCGCTGGGCTAGACCGAAAGTGGTGATGCCATAGATGATTCCGAAGTTGGCTGTTTTTGCTTTCTTACGCTGAGCATCAGTGACTTGCGATATTTCCTCATGCCATATCTTGGCGGCTGTTGCGGCATGGATGTCGCTGCCCTCACGGAAGGCTTCCACCATGTTCTTGTCCTCGCTCAGGTGTGCCATGATGCGCAACTCTATCTGCGAGTAGTCGGCAGAGAAGAACAAGCAGCCTGGCTCTGGGATGAAACAACGGCGAATCTCCTTGCCATCATCATCCCTTACTGGGATATTCTGCAGGTTAGGGTCGCTAGATGAGAGACGACCAGTGGCAGTGATGGCTTGGTTGAACGAGGCGTGGATATGGCCTGTGCGAGGGTTGATGAGCTTAGGCAGAGCATCCACATAAGTGCTCAATAATTTCTTTAACCCTCTGTAGTTCAGTATCTCATCTATGATCGGACTCTTACTGCGGAGCTGCTGCAACACCTCTTCGCTTGTCACATACTGACCAGTCTTTGTCTTCTTTGGCTTCTCCACAATCTTCATTTTGCCGAATAAGATTTCTCCTACTTGACGAGGGGAGGCGATGTTGAACGACTCACCTGCCAACTCGTAGATGTGATGTTCTATCTCGGCTAATCGATTGCTCAGATTGCTGGATGTTTCCTTGAGTGTATTGGTGTCGATACATACGCCGTTCATCTCCATGCTCGCCAAGACTGGAACAAGCGGCATCTCCACATTCCAGAACAAATCCTCCAGTTCGAGTTCTTTCAATTTAGGTTCGAGAATATTTTTGAGACGCAGTGTGATGTCGGCATCCTCGGCGGCATATTCATACACTTCCGATGGAGCGAGGTCACGCATCGACTTTTGGTTCTTGCCCTTCGGACCTATCAGTTCCTCGATGTGAACAGTTTGGTAGTTGAGATACACCTCTGCCAAGTAATCCATGTTGTGATACAACTCTGGTTGGATGAGATAGTGGGCAATCATTGTGTCGAACATTTTTCCCTTGATTTCCACTCCGTAGTTCATCAATACCTCATAATCATACTTGATGTTCTGTCCTACCTTGAGAATTTCTGGGTTCTCATAGAGTGGTTTGAAGATATTTACGAATTTTAAAGCTTCTTCACGATTGGCAGGGATTGCCACGTAGTAAGCCTCTTTTTCTTCGACAGAGAAGCTCAAACCTACCAATTCTGCATCGATTGCGTGGGTAGAAGTGGTCTCTGTGTCTAGGCTGAGAGTTTGCTTTGTCATTAAAAAATCACAAAGTTTCTTGGCATCCACTTCTGTTTCAATGAGTTGGTACTTGTGGACTACACTTTTAATGGTCTCAAAACTCGTGTTTTTTTGCTCGTCTTGCCCGTCGCCTTGCTCTGCGCCAAATAAATCGAGCTCTCCTGTGGGTTTTGTTTGAACTTTTTGAGGCTTTTTAAGGATTCGTGTGGCAAATGATTTAAATTCCAATTCGGTGAAGATTTCGTCTAACTTCTCCTTGTCTGGCTCGACTACCTTCAAGTCGTCCAAATTTTGGGTGACAGGTACGTCGGTTCGGATGGTTGCCAGGAACTTTGACATCTTGATGTCTTCAGTAGCAGCTTCCACCTTCTCGCGAAGTTTGCCTTTCACTTTAGCTGAGTTGGCAATCAACTCCTCGACACTTCCGAACTCATTGATCAATTTGACAGCTGTCTTCTCACCGACACCTGGACAACCAGGGAAGTTGTCGGCAGAGTCGCCCATCAATGCCAAGAGGTCGATGACCTGGAGTGGGGAAGAGATGCCATACTTCTGTTCGATTTCCTCGACACCCAGTTTCTCATATCCACCTCCATGCTGAGGTCGGTACATATAGACATTCTCTCTCACCAGTTGACCATAGTCCTTGTCGGGAGTGAGCATATAGGTTTCGATACCTTTTTTGCCAGCTTGAGTGGCAATGGTACCGATGATGTCGTCAGCCTCAAATCCATCCACCTGAAGGATAGGGATATGGTAAGCTTCGAGGATGTTTTTGATGATAGGTACCGAGAGTTTGATGTCTTCTGGTGTCTCTTCACGCTGTGCCTTATAGGCAGGGAAAGCTTCATGACGGAAGGTTTTGCCATGGTCGAAAGCCACTCCGATATGGGTAGGTTTCTCCTTGGTCAAGATCTCGTTGAGGGTATTGCAGAAGCCCATGACACATGATGTATTCAAGCCCTTCGAGTTGATTCGAGGGTTTTTCATAAACGCATAATACGACCTGTAAATGAGTGCGTAAGCGTCGAAAAGGAATAATTTATCCATAATATTCATATTTATGGTGTAAAATTACTAAAAAATTGCCACATTTCAAGAAGAATTGATTAATTTTGTATCAAATTTCAGAAATTAAGTAGTTTAACACTCAAATAATGGATTATTTATCACTTATCAAGCAGCCGATAGAGGCGGAATTGACTGACTTTATAGATTTGTTTAATAAGTCATTGATGCATAGCGATGGACTTCTCTCGCATGCTCTCGACCATATTCGTCAGCGTGCGGGTAAGCGTATGCGCCCAATGCTCATCCTCTTGATGGCTCGCAATTTCGGCAAGGTTACCGACGTTACCCAACACTCCGCTGTAGGTTTGGAGTTACTTCATACTGCATCTCTTGTGCATGATGATGTGGTCGATGAGAGTGGTGAGCGTCGTGGACAGGCTAGCGTCAATGCAACTTATAATAATAAGGTGGCTGTGCTTGTGGGTGATTATATCCTCTCTACCGCATTGCTTCATGTCTCATATTCTCATTCGGAAGAAATTGTACGTTATCTTGCGGAATTGGGACGTATCTTATCCAATGGAGAAATTCTTCAGTTGAATAGTATCAGTAATGAGGAAATCTCGGAAGATATTTATTATCAAGTGATTAAGCAGAAAACTGCAGCTTTGTTTGAGGCTTGTGCTGGTATCGGAGCTATGTCCGCAAATGCAGCTGCACTAGCTATAGAGGAGGCAAAGAAATTTGGACAGAATCTGGGTATTATCTTCCAGATACGTGATGATATCTTCGACTATTACGACTCTAAGGAGATAGGAAAGCCAACGGGCAATGATATGGCTGAGGGAAAGCTGACTTTGCCTGTCATCTATGCCTTGAAATCCACTGGTGACGAGGAGATGATGAAGTTGGCTCGTAAGGTGAAATCACATGAGGTAAATGCTGATGAGATAGCCCGTCTTGTGGCATTCACAAAGGAGAATGGCGGTATTGAATATGCCGATAAACGTATGTGGGACTTTCATGCTGAGGCGATGAACTTCTTGGATACATATGTGGAGGATAAGGCTATTTATAATGCCTTGAAAGCTTATCTCGATTATGTGATCGAGAGAAAAATGTAATTTCGAATGATAAAGGATTAACTTTTTGGAGTTTTCTTTTTGATCAGATTATCTTTTTGAATAAATATTAAACGGCTGATTCTTAAACAATTAGAATCAGCCGTTTAATATTAAAACCTTTCATCGGGTTACCATTTAGAATGAATTAGTTTTCCATGATGAAATACTCTTTCTTTTCTTTAGAAGTACTTGATTTCCTTGCCCAAAATCTCGCTCAATAGGAGGTTGGTCAGGCGTGAAGTACCGAGGCGGAACCACTGGTTAGTCAACCATTTCTCACCTAAAACTTCCTTTACGATAGTGTAATAAACCACTGCGTCATGTACGGTGTTGATGCCACCAGCTGGCTTCAAACCAATCTGAATGCCTGTCTTGTCGTAGTAAGCCTTGATGGCGTTACACATCACGTAAACAGCCTCTGGAGTAGCGGAAATCTTCTCTTTACCTGTGGATGTCTTGATGTAATCTGCGCCGGCATACATAGCTAGGATAGAGGCTTTCATGATGTTGCTGCAGGTCTTCAAGTCGCCTGTTTCTAGGATGCACTTCATCTTGTGCTCTCCACAAGTCTCCTTCAGCTCCTGAATATCATCGCATACACCCTCGTAATCCTCGCTGAAGAACTTACCTACTGGCATCACGATATCGACCTCTGTAGCGCCGTCTTTGATGGCCAAGGCTGTCTCGGCTACCTTTACCTCAATAAACGTCTGAGAAGAAGGGAAATTGCCGCTTACGACAGCGATTTCTACGCCATCTACCTCCAAACTCTGGCTGATAAGGCCAGCGAAATTAGGGTAGGTGCATACGGTGGCAACGTGTGGAAGGTCTGGATAATCTTTGGCAAACTGGTTTACTTTCTCGATCATCTTGAGGATGCTTTCTTCTGTATCCTCAGTGTGGAGAGAGGTCAACTCGACGCTTCCGAAGAGGAATTTCTTTACCTCCAAGGTCTCATTTTCAGCCACTTTCTCATCAAGAATCTTCTTGACTTCTGCTGCTACTTCCTCGTCATTGAGGTCTGTCTTATACTGCTTGAGAGCTGCCAAATACTTGTCGTCGCTCTCGTTGTATTGTCCCTGCTGCTGAGCAAGGACTTGTTCCTTAATGCTACTCATAATTACGTATTTTTTGCTATTATTATTGTTGTTTTTTAGTCTATTTAATGATGCGCTTTTATGCATGCTAACAATGCGCTTTTATACTGACTAACAAAGCGCATCTTTGTCTTCGAAGAAGTGCATCCTTTTATGGTGAAGAAGCGCATATCCCAAAATGCCTTATTTATTGCTAAGCTTGGGGTTGTTTTTATGCCTTTCGGCATCCCGTTTTGTCTTCTTGTCAAAGCTCTTTTGTAGCTCTTCTGTAAGGTCGATGCCAGTTTGGTTTGCCAGGCAAATCAAGACCCAAAGGACATCTGCCATCTCCTCTCCAAGATTAGGTTTTCGCCTTTCTTGAAGCTTTGGTCGCCGTATGTTCGGGCAATGACACGAGCCAATTCACCGACCTCCTCTGTGAGGCAAGCCATATTGGTCAACTCGCTGAAATAGCGAACGCCGTATTCCTTAATCCATTTGTCAACGGCTTCTTGTGCTTCTTTTATTGTCATATTTTATGGTTTTTATTGTCACCAAGCCTAGTTATTTTACTCTTTGTTGTGGGTATCCATCATAATGGTGACAGGACCGTCGTTGAGTAATTCTACCTTCATGTCTGCACCAAATTCCCCCGCTCCTACTGGCTTTCCGAGGGCTTCTGAAAGCTTCTTGCAGAACTCCTCGTAGAGCGGAACTGAGATTTCGTGCTTGGCTGCACGATACCAACTCGGACGGTTGCCCTTCTTGTAGCTGGCGAATAGGGTGAACTGGCTGATGACCAATATCTCGCCATTGATGTCCATGATGGAGCGGTTCATCACGTGGTTCTCATCATCGAAAACACGCAATCCAATTATTTTCTTGACGAGCCAATCTACATCCTCAGAAGTGTCGCTTTCCTCCACTCCGAAGAGGATAAGATAACCTTGCTGGATGGCTGATTTTACGTCTCCTTCAATGGTGACGGAGGCATGGCTCACACGCTGTATTACGATTCTCATTGTCTTCTTGTCTTTTTCTTGTTTTGTATGAATGGGAGTCTGCACCTAACGTAATATATAGTGCGCTTTTCCTACTGCAAATATACGCTTTTTATTTGATATTCCCACCTTTTAGGGGTTGTTATTTTCCTTCAGACGGATTATTTGCCTCTTTTTGCTGAAAATAGGTGCTCAATAGCTCTGCTTTGTGTGGGCCTAATACCTCTGCGAGAGCTTCCAAACTGGTTTCTTTCATCTTCTTAACGCTCTTGAATTTGTTCAGGAGTGCCTCTTTTGCCTTAGGACCGATGCCCTTGATGTCATCCAATTCCGAGTGCAAGGCATGCTTGGAACGCTTATCTCTATGGAAGGTGATGGCGTATCTATGCACCTCGTCTTGTATCTGCGTAAGCACCTTGAAAAGCTCGCTCTCCGGCGGTAAGGCAATGGTTTGCGGAGGGAAACCATATAGTAGCTCGTTGGTGCGGTGTCGGTCGTCCTTGGCAAGACCGGCAATCGGGATGTCTAGGTGCAATTCACCAACAACTACGTCTCTTACCACGTCCATTTGTCCCTTTCCACCATCGGTGATGATGAGGTCGGGAAGTGGCGTTTCTTCCTCTATCATGCGGCTATATCTGCGTCTTACCACCTCTTTCATGGAGGCGTAATCATCAGGACCAACTACCGTCTTGATATTGTATTTGCGATAATCCTTGCGGGATGGTTTCATTCCTTTATATACGATGCAGCCAGCCACGGCGTCAGTTCCCGAAATATTGGAGTTATCAAAGCATTCTATCTGATATGGAAGCTTTGGAAGCTTTAGTTTTGCCTGTAGCTCCTTCATCAAGCGAGTCTGTTTTTGCTCAGGATTGAGCTTTTCGGCTTGTTTGAGACGGTCGAATTTATACTGCTTGCCGTTCATCTCTGATAGGTCTAGAAGATGCTTCTTGTCGCCTCTTTGCGGCACGAAGAAAGAGGCATCTTTCAACTTCCATTTCATCTCGAAAGGTACGATAATCTCTTTGGCTGTGGAGTGGAAACGCTCCCGAATCTCTGGAATGGCAGTAATCAGCAGTTCCTCGTCGCTCTCTTCCAACTTGCGCTTATATTCGTAGGTGAAGCTTTGGTTGATAGTTCCGTTTTTCACGTGAATATAGTTGATAAAAGCATTCTTGTTGGCATCATCGTTGACGATGGTAAAGACATCGACGTCTGTAATGGTATGGCTTACCACCTCGCTTTTAGCCTCAAATTCGTCGAGCAACAAGTACTTCCTTTTATATTCCTCAGCTACCTCAAACTTGAGAATTTCGGCGTTTTTCATCATCATATCATAGAGATATTTGCTCACTTCACGTGTGTTTCCCTTCAAAATCTCGCGGGCTTGACGCATGTTTTCTTGGTACTCCTCGTAGCTTTGCTTGTTGATGCAAGGAGCACCGCAATTACGGATATGATAATCTAGACAAGCCTTGTATTTGCCTTCTGCGATACCTTCTTTTGTGATTGGAAATCGACAAGTACGAGGTTTGTAGAGCTTCTTGATGACCTCCAAAACAGCATACATACTGCCGATGTGAGGGTAAGGGCCAAAGAACGTGCCGAATTTCTTGTTGATGTTTCTGGTCTTGAAAATGCGAGGAAAATACTCGTTGGTGACGCAAATGGAAGGGTAAGTTTTGCCGTCTTTCAGCAAAACATTATATCTAGGATTGTACTTCTTGATAAGACTATTTTCCAATAAAAGTGCATCCTCCTCAGTATTTACCACTGTATAGGAGATGTCGTGAATCTTAGATACGAGCACTTTTGTCTTGTATCTATCCACTTCCTTGTGAAAATAAGAAGAAACACGTCTTTTGAGGTTTTTCGCCTTTCCTACATATATAATAGTATGGTTCTCGTCATAGTATTGGTAGCTGCCAGGCTTCTCCGGCATACTCAATACGATGTTCTTTAACTTGGCTATTCTTTCCTCGTTTTCTTTCTTTGTCATACTCGTAACTCCTTTGTTTAAAGGGATTTTATGTTGGCTTGTTTCACGTGAAACTTTGTGCGTGGCAACACCTGGTGTTTCTAAACGAATACTCCTAGGATTGCCAAGGGCGCACCTAGGAGCGTATTTCTGGTTCTTTTTGCCGTTTACAACTGCATCAAGGTAGATACCTCGACATCATCATCAAAGATCTTTCTGCCTTCGAAATTCTCGTTGACAAGTTCAATGATGAAGTTAGCGTAAACCTTCTTTGGGTGGAATTTCTTCACCAAATCGCAAGCTGCTTTCATCGTTCCGCCAGTGGCGAGGAGGTCATCGTGGAGTAGTACTACGTCGTTTTCATTGATGGCATCTTCGTGGATTTCGATGGTGTCGATACCATACTCCTTGGCATAACTTTCCTGTACGGTCTTACATGGAAGTTTGCCTGGCTTTCGGCACAAAACGACACCGGCTCCGAGGCGAATGGCCAAGGCGGAAGACATGACGAAACCGCGTGATTCGATGCCTACAATCTTGGTGATTCCTTTGTCTTTGTAAAGTTCATACATCTCGTCGCTGATCTCTTTGAGAGCTGCGGGATTCTTGAATAGGGTGGTGACATCACGGAAGTTGACTCCCTTGATTGGCCAATCTGGTATGCAACGCAGATTGTCTAATAATAGCTGATTGTTCATCTTCTTTTTATGTTATTTATTGTTTGTTTTTTCTTCGTTCTAAACACATTTGTTTCACGATAACTTCAAGTAAAACTTTAACCATAATTTGGTTGATGCAACCTAAGCTAACCGCCTTATAGTCAAAAGTTTTATGATTTGCGTGTTTCACGTGAAACATCGCATAGCGTTATCTTCCGAGTAGCACGAGCATCACGTTGATGTCGCTAGGCGAAACGCCAGGGATGCGGCTTGCTTGTGCCAAGGTCTCTGGGTCGATTCTTTCGAGCTTTTGGCGACCTTCTGTGGAGATTTCGTGCAGTTCGGAATACTTGAAGCGTCCCTTGATTTTGATATTCTCCAAGCGGTGCATCTTGTCGGCAATCAGTTTCTCTCGCTCGATATATCCCTTGTACTTCATCTTGATTTCCGCTGCTTCTGCGATTTCTTCTTTTCGATTGCTTGGTGCGTCCATCGCAGCTTTTAAGTCGGGGATGATTTCTGAGAGATTCTGTAGGTTCAGATGTGGACGAGCCACAAGGTCGATCAGTTTGCAACCTGCTCGAAGTGGAGTTGTACCGAGTGCCTCAAGTTTTGGATTGATCTCATCTTTCTTGATAGGGTAGTTGGCACAGAAATCGATGATTTTTTCGATACCTTCTTTTTTCTCCATCCACCAATCGTATCGGTCACGTTTGGCAATTCCCAGTTCGTATGCTTTTTCTGTGAGTCGAGCGTCGGCATCGTCTTGACGGAGCAAGATGCGGTATTCGGCTCTGGAAGTGAACATGCGATATGGTTCATCGACTCCCTTAGTGGTGAGGTCATCGATAAGAACGCCAATGTAACTTTCGTCTCTTTGCATCTCAAAGGTCTTGTCGCCTACGCAGTGGAGAGCGGCGTTGATTCCTGCGACGGTGCCTTGGCCGCCTGCTTCCTCGTAACCGGTCGTTCCGTTCACTTGTCCTGCAAAGAACAAACCCTTGATGATTTTCGACTCCAACGAATGTTTGAGTTGGGTAGGGTCGAAGTAATCGTATTCGATAGCATAGCCCGGACGGTATATCTTCGCATCACTAAGAGCAGGTATCTCATGGAGCGCCTTCAACTGGATGTCCATTGGCATACTAGATGAAAAACCGTTCAGGTACATCTCGTTGGTGTCCTCACCCTCTGGCTCCAAGAAGAGTGGATGCTGATTCTTGTCGGGGAAGGTGACGAGCTTCGTTTCGATACTTGGACAATAGCGAGGGCCTGTGCTTTGAATCTGACCATTATATAAAGGTGAGTCGGCAAGTCCGCTTTTCAAAATCTCGTGTACTTTATTATTAGTATAGCAAGTCCAGCAAGGAAGCTGCTTCAGTACGCGATGCTTGCCCATATAAGAGAACTGGTGGAAGTCGCAGTCTCCAGGTTGCTCCTCCATGTCCTCGAAATGGACGCTGCGTTTGTCGATGCGAACCGGCGTGCCTGTCTTCATTCTGGCAGAAGTGATGCCCCATCTGGTGATGCTTTCTGTAAAGTTGTGTACGGCAGGTTCTGCGCATCTTCCACCTTCCACCATCTTTCTGCCCACGTGCATCAAACCATTGAGGAAGGTGCCGGCGGTGACGATGATGCTCTTGGCAAAGAACTCTGCGCCCCAGATGGTGCGCACGCCGATTGCCTCTCCATTCTCCACGAGGAGTTCGTCGGCTTGGTCTTGCCAGATGTCGAGGTTGTCCGTGTGGTCGAGGATGGTCCTCCATTCCCAGATGAATTTGCCACGGTCGCATTGGGCGCGAGGGCTCCATACGGCAGGTCCCTTTCCGATGTTGAGCATGCGGAACTGGATGGCCGTCTTGTCGGTCACGATACCCATCTGTCCGCCGAGGGCGTCAATCTCTCTAACGATCTGCCCCTTGGCGATGCCGCCGACGGCAGGGTTGCAGCTCATCTGTCCGATTTTGTTCATGTCCATCGTTATCAAGCAGGTCTTGGCTCCCATGTTGGCAGCGGCAGCCGCCGCCTCACATCCGGCGTGTCCTCCACCGATAACGAGTACGTCATACTTGAAAATCATAATCTATACTTTTTCTAATTTTCGGCAAAAGTAAGAAATTTAATTGAAATTTTAGCAAAAAACTTTTGATAAATCACGAATTTATAGTAATTTTGCAGCAAACTTGTGGAAATATACCTATAAGTGGGTATTGCAGATTGCGATAATTTGTTTAGAGCAAGTTGGCGACAATAAAAGGAAATAAATTAGTTTCAAACAGTTAAATATTTAAAAATCAATCATTTATGTGGTTAAT
>ERZ1023666.421-NODE-421-length-18015-cov-50.933519_pt1 | contig 18015 bp, 17 predicted proteins | sample MGYA00380341_ERZ1023666 | MGnify/ENA primary metagenome ERZ1023666 (study PRJEB33179, sample SAMN07448983) | human gut metagenome | biome: Human-gut; feature: Human associated habitat; material: Faeces | host: Homo sapiens | place: India: Bhopal | collected...
ACATGCCTGACCACAAGGAAGGTGTGAACTTCGTGTTCAAGTGCCTGCTCGACCCGGAAATCGGCGCCATCAAGGACTTGAAGGAAATCGACGCTGTAGGCCACCGCGTAGTGCAGGGTGGTGACAAGTTCAAGGAGAGCGTCATCGTTGACAAGAGCGTAGAGGATGGTATCGAGGAACTTTGCGACCTCGCTCCTGTTCACAACGCAGGTCACCTGAAGGGTATCCGTGCCGTTGACTCTTTGATGCCTGGCACTCCTCAGGTTTGCGTATTCGACAACGCATTCCACAGCACAATGCCAGACTACGCTTATCTCTATGCAATTCCTTACGAGTTGTACGAGAAGTATCACGTACGCCGTTATGGTTTCCACGGAACATCTCACCGCTATGTTTCTAAGCGTGTTTGCGAGATTCTCGGTCTCGACCAGAACAACTCTAAGATCATCACTTGCCACATCGGTAACGGTGGCTCTGTAGCTGCTGTATTGAATGGTAAGGTATTGGATACTTCAATGGGCTTGACTCCATTGGCTGGTTTGATGATGGGTTCACGTTGTGGTGATATCGATGCTTCTGCCGTTACCTACTTGATGGAGAAGTTGAACATGAAGCCACAGGAGATGGCTGACTTCCTGAACAAGAAGAGTGGTGTGCTCGGTATTACAGGTATTTCTTCTGATATGCGCGACATCGAGAACGCTGCCAACGAGGGTAACGAGAAGGCTCAGCTGGCTCTCCGCATGTACGAGTATCGCATCAAGAAGTACATCGGTGCTTACACAGCAGCTATGGGTGGCGTTGACGCTATCGTATTTACTGCTGGTGTGGGTGAGAACCAGACCGACCTCCGCGAGGAAGCTTGCAAGAACCTGGAGTATCTTGGCATCAAGATCAACAAGGAAGTGAACGATAAGGTTCGTGGCGAGGAAGCTATCATCTCTACCGACGACAGTAAGGTGAAGGTAGTTGTAGTTCCTACCGACGAGGAGATCGTTATCGCTCGCGATACAATGGAGTTGGTTGCTAAGAAGTAAATCCAGCACAAAGATATAATATAATTAAGGTGAAGACTAAAACAAATGTGATAGGTCTTCACCTTTTTAATTTTTTGAGAATTTTGAGAATGATGAAAACAAAGATTGTAACTTTCGGAGAAATATTGCTTAGAATATCTAAGCCTGGTTATCAACGTTTATTCCAAGGTCACCGTATGTTTGGAAACTATGGTGGAAGTGAGGCAAATGCAGCCATCTCTTTGGCTTATTTGGGCGATAACGTGGAGTATGTTACCCGCTTGCCGTATGGCGAGATGGGACAGGCTGCGTTGATGCACCTCAGAGAGTATGGTCTGAATGTTTCTCATGTGGTGCGTGGTGGCGACCGTCTTGGAACTTATTATTTCGAGGAGGCTGTGGCAATGCGCAATTCTCGCGTGGTCTACGACCGCAAGAATTCTTCTTTCTATACATTGAAGCGAGGCATGGTGAAATGGGATCAGGTGTTGGCAGATGCAGCCGTATTCCATTGCTCGGGCATCACCTGTGCCATCAGCCGTGATGCCATGGAATCTACCATGGATGCCATCAAGCTGGCTGTTGCCGACGGCTTGACCATTGCCTGCGATATCAACTATCGCAAGAATCTCTGGGGATATGGCCTGGAACCTCACGATGTGCTTTTCCAGATGATGCAGTATAGCGACATCATTTTCGGTGACCAGAACGAGTGGGAGGTGGCCAGTGGTGTGCCTCACATTCCTTTTGAGGCTTTGGATGAGAACTATGAAATTGATAAGGAGGCTTATCTGAAGTATTTCCGCAAGATGCACCATCTCTTCCCTAAGTGTAAGAAGATGGTGATGGCGGTGAGAAATCAGATAGCCAGCAGTCATCACACCTTGAGTGGCCTGCTCTATGATACAGTGGAAGACCAGCTCTATACAACAAGAATATACGATATAGAGCCGATAGTGGATCCGATGGGTGTAGGCGATGCTTTCGTAGCAGCCTATATTCATGCACATCAGAAGTGGGGTGATAAGAATCAGTATTGCCTGGACTTCTCGCTCTCGGCTAGTGCCATCAAGAATACGATACCAGGCGACCAGAACTTGGTAAGTGAAGAAGAAATCATCAATAACATGACTTCTTCGGGTGGACGCATTCAGAGATAAAAGCTTAGTTAATAGTTTACTATTAATAGTTTATAGTTAATAGTTGATAGTTTATAGCAGGAACCGCTTTAAGCAAGATTGCCCTATAAACTATTAACTATCAACTATAAATTATACTTACGGTTGGCTTTCGCCTTCCACATATTCTTCCATAAACATGTGTTCGCCATCGAATACGGCATAGGTAAACTGCCATATCCAGTCGCCCAGAATCATCAGGCGGGTCTTCTTGCTCAGCATCAGATCCAGTTCGATGTGGCGATGGCCGAACATGAAGTAATCCACATCCTTGTGTCCCTGCATGTACTGCTTGGCAAAGCGGACCAGGAATTCCTTCTTCTCGCCCATGTAAGGCTCCTCCTTGCCATCGGCACGCTTCAGTCGGCTATGCTTCGCCCAGTTCAGTCCCAAAGCCAATCCCCAGCGAGGGTGGATGGCATTCAAGAGGCGCTGACAGGTGCGGTTGTGGAACATAGCCTTCAGAAACTTAAACTTCTTGTCGGGATCGCCCAGTCCGTCACCATGGGCAAGGAAGAAAATCTTGTCGTAGATTTCAACGGTCTGCGGTTTGTGGTGCACTATCATGCCACACTCTTCTTCCAGGTAGCCATACGTCCATAAGTCGTGGTTTCCGGTGAAGAAATGTACTTCCACTCCCATATCAGTCAACTCAGAGATTTTTCCCAGGAAGCGGGTGTATCCTTTTGGAACAACATTCTTGTATTCGTTCCAGAAATCAAACATGTCGCCCAGCAGATAGATGGCTGCAGCCTTGTTCTTGATGCTGTCGAGAAAGCGGACGAGGCGGCGCTCCTGCATGCGGGCATGCGGAATGGCTAAAGAGCCAAGATGCGCATCAGAGAGGAAATATACATTTTTCATAAGCGAAACTTTTTAAGTGAAGAATGAAGAGTGAAGAATTCAACGGCTTTGTCTTTATTCAAAGCCGAGTTCTACGCGAGCTTCCTCGCTCATCATGCTCTGGTCCCAGGCTGGTTCGAATACGAGGTTTACATTGGCAGATTTCACGCCTTCTACGCTATCTACCTTGCTGCGTACATCTTCCAGGATGAAGTCGGCGGCAGGGCACGAAGGGGCTGTGAAGGTCATATCCAGCTCTACAGTGGCATCGTCCTTCACGTCAATCTTGTAAATCATGCCCAGGTCCCAGATGTTCACGGGAATCTCAGGGTCGTAAACGGTTTTGAGAACATCAACGATTCTTTCTTCTATCTTTGTCTTTTCTTCTTGTGTCATAATTTATATTGTTTTCTGCAAAGGTAACAATAATTATAGACAATGCAAAATAAATGGAGAATTATTTTTCCTGTTTGCGCACAAAGACATGAAAAATACCTGGATTTACAACTTTCCCTTGTCGTGATAGGAATAGAAACTGCCATCGGTGATGATGACATGGTCCATGAAAAAGAGACGCATGATTTCGCAGGCCTTCTGTATCTGCAGGGTGAGCTGGTCGTCTGCCTTGCTGGGCAGCGGACTATGACTGGGGTGATTGTGACAAAAGGCGATGATGGTGGCATTGTTGAGTACGGCTTCCTTGATGAGCAGGCGGATGTCGACGGCGGTTTCCGTGATGCCGCCATGCGAGAGACAACTTGCCTTGATGAGCTTGAAGTTCTGGTTCATCATGAGAACCCATGCTTCCTCTGTGTCGAGGTCCTGCATCTTGGGGAGCATGTAGTTGTAGATGGCGAGAGAAGAGCCTAAATCGGGGCGATTGCCCAACTTATCGAGGGCACGACGCTTCCCCAGCTCACAGGCAGCAAGGATGGTGATGGCCTTGGCGGGCCCCATTCCCTTGTAGCGGGTGAGTTCCTTGATGGTCATCTTACCGAGCGAATTGAGATTGTTGTCGCAATCGCTCATGATATGTTTCATCAGGTCTACGGCGCTCTCGTCCTGAGAGCCGGAACCGATCAGTATGGCTAGCAGTTCGGCATTGGATAGTGCTGATGCTCCCAGTCGCTCCAGTTTTTCACGAGGCTTGTCTTCCTCTGCCCATTGCGAAATAGAAAGCTTCTCACTCATAATGGATTATTTATAGAATGTCTTGTTGTATGCGCTGAATTCGCTTTGTCCCAGCACGCATCTCTTCCACCAAGCCGAGAGGAATCCGCAGCCATATCCCATGAGTTGGGTGAAGGCGGCACGGATGCTCAGCAAGCCAATCTTGATGCTGTGGTTCTCCCTGCTGCTGTCGATGAACAGCGCAATGGTGTAGAGAATGATGAAGAACAGGCCGATGCAGCCCAATGCTGCCATCGCATTGCCCAGGATAGGGAATACGTGTACGGTGCCCAGCATGTAAGGGAGGAATCCGAAGAAGAGCAGCATGAGCGTACCTATCACGCCCACGGTGAAGGCCATCGGCAAGAGATGCACGAGCTTGAGACTCTCGGGATATTTCTTATAAAGGTTGATGCGGGCGATGCCACTGTTATAGACCTGTCGCCAGAACTTGCGGAAGTCGGTGCGGCGCTTGTGCCATACCCATGCCTCAGGGAACAGACGGCAACGGCAGCCTGCCTTGAAGATGCGGATTGAGAAATCGATGTCCTCACCGAAACGCATGTTGGAAAAGCCATTCAACTTGAGATAAACATCCCTGCGGATGCCCATGTTGAATGAACGAGGATAGAACTTATCCATCTTCTTCTTTCCGCCACGGATACCACCGGTGGTGAAGAAAGAAGTCATGGAATAAGAAATGGCTTTCTGAGTATCTGTAAATGATGAGTGCGCCTTGTCGGGACCGCCGAAAGCATCGGCAGGTTCACGGCTCAACTCATCACTTACAGCCTTCAGATAACCTTCTGGCAAGACCACGTCGCTATCGAGTATCAGCAGATACTCGCCCTTGGCACGCTCGGCACCATAGTTGCGACTCTGGCCCGGACCAGAGTTCTCCTTATAGTAATAATGTATATCCATCAAGTGCTCGTATCGCTTGCACACTTCCTCGCAAGGAGTCTGCGAGCCATCCTCTACGATGACCACCTCGAAGTCCTTTTCCGTTTGATGGGTAAGGCTCTCTAAAAGTTCGTCCACTTCGTCGGGACGGTTGAAAACTGGTACTATGATGGAATATCTCATTATTCTTACTATTAAGGGTTAGTTTTACTCAATAAGAGCGTAATGTTCTTGTTGAAAAACGGATTACTCGCTTACACGACCGAGGTAGCTGCCATCGCGGGTGTCAACCTGGATAGTCTCGCCCTCGTTAACGAACAGAGGAACACGAACCTCAGCACCAGTCTCGAGAGTAGCTGGCTTAGTAGCGTTGGTAGCAGTGTTGCCCTTTACACCTGGCTCAGAGTGAGTGATCTTCAAAGTAGTCTTTGCTGGCATCTCGGCCAAGAGAATAGTACCATCAGTTGTATCAGTAACCACCTCAACAACGTCACCCTCCTTCATGTACTGACCGCCAGTAACGTTCTCCTTAGCGATAGGCACCTGCTCGAAGGTCTCCTGGTTCATGAAGATGCAACCAGTAGCGTCCTCATAGAGGTACTGATAAGGGCGGCGCTCAACGCGAACATCCTCCAATTTGAAACCTACCTGGAATGTACGCTCCAACACGCGACCATCGGCAACATTCTTCAATTTAGTGTTCATTACAGTGTTACCTTTACCTGGCTTTCTGTGCTGAAAGTCGATGCAAACCCATACTTTGCCATCCATACGGATGCAAGTTCCAATCTTAATTTCCTGTGAATTAATCATTTCTTGTTTTATCTTGAATGTTATTATTATTCTCGTAATCGGGTGCAAAGTTACGGCAAAATGATGAAAAAACAAAGGGAAAATCGAAAAAAACATAAATATTTAAGCTAAATTTGGTAGTTTTCTTGGTTATTTCAGAAAATATGCGTAATTTTGCAGCCCAAAAAGGGCTTATTTTGCACTTTTGTGAAGAATATTAATTAAAAAATAAATAAGAAAAATGAAAAGAACATTTCAGCCTCACAATCGTCGTCGCGTGAACAAGCATGGTTTCCGTGAGCGTATGGCAACAAAGAATGGTCGTCGCGTATTGGCTTCTCGCCGTGCTCATGGCCGTAAGAAGTTAACTGTATCTGACGAGCACCACGGAAAGTAATTTCCGGTAGGAAAATTCGTCGGTGGACGATGACATTAAAAGCAGCAAAGAGAGATTCTTTGCTGCTTTTTGTCTTTTTATGCCTTTTTATGAGGTAATGAAACGCAAAAACTTGGCGTTTTATTTTGTATTGTCTTCGATTATTCCTATCTTTGCACCAAAAATTAAAGTATGACTTCATCTGAGTTTATAAATAAGTTTAAGAGTAAGTATCTTTGGGGAAATCTCGGCGCCATGGTTCTGGTGCTCGTGTTGCTCTGTGTCGGTGTCAAGTTTGGCATTGATATCTATACCCATCATGGTGAGGCCATCCGTGTGCCTGACATCAGATACAAGAATATTGATGATGCCACCCACATCCTCGATGATGCGGGGCTGGAAATCGTGGTTACGGATACCGGATATGTGCGCTCCCTGCCTGCCGACTGCATCCTGGAGCAAAGTCCGGCTTTCGGAGAACTGGTGAAATCGGGACATATTATCTATGTCACCATCAATTCCGACCATTCGCCTCGTATCACTATTCCGGATGTCATCGACAACAGTTCCTTGAGAGAGGCGATGGCAAAGCTCACGGCAATGGGATTCAAACTGGGGCCTCCGCAATACATTCCTGGCGAAGAAGACTGGGTGTATGGCATCCTGGTAAAGGGTAGGCATGTGGTAGCTGGCGACAAGGTTTCCATCGACGACATGCTCATCATACAGGTGGGTAACGGACAGCGTGACGCTTCCGACTCCATCGACGAGATTGATCCGGTATATCACGGCGAAGATGACGTGATGGAAGGCGAGGGGGATGAAACCACGGGTGATGTGGACAACTTCGAGGTGGTTCCTGGTACGGAACCTACTGAACCTGCTCCTTCGCATGAACACCAGCCGAACGAAGTGGTGGAGTGAGCTAATGAATAATTGATAATTAATAATTGATAGTTAAGAGTGGAAATTCTGAATTATATATATTATAGTAATAAGGTATATGCTCCTGTAGAGGATGACTTCGGTTTTGATGATGCAGGAGATATGGAGGAACTTGATGACGAAATCCAGATGGATGAAGGCGGAGCTGCACAGGCTGGCGATGGAGGCGACGACCTCTATGAGCATTGGAAAGTGCAGGTGGATGCCAACCAGGATCCGGTTCGTATAGACAAGTATCTGGCGGACAAGATGGCTTACCAGAGCCGCAACCGCATTCAGCAGGCTGCCGATGCCGGATTTATCCACGTGAACGGCAAACCTGTGAAGAGTAACTATAAGGTGCGCCCTAATGATCTGGTTACCTTGATGCTCGACCGTCCTCGTCATGAGACAAGTATCAAGCCTGAGGAAATCGACATCAATGTGGTGTATGAAGACGACCAGCTCATGGTCATCAACAAGGAGGCAGGCATGGTGGTGCATCCTGGTGCCGGAAACTTCCATGGTACCTTGATTCAGGCTGTGGCGTGGCATCTGAGAGATATGCCTGAGTTTGATGCCAACGACCCGGAGGTGGGTTTGGTTCATCGCATAGACAAGGATACCAGCGGCTTGCTCGTGGTGGCTAAGACTCCAACGGCAAAGACGGCATTGGGAAAGCAGTTCTTCAACAAGACTACCCACCGCAGCTACAATGCCCTGGTTTGGGGAAACATCGTGGAAGATGAGGGACGCATCGAGGGCAATATCGGCCGTGACCCTAAGAATCGTCTCCGCATGAAGGTGTTCGACCCGGATAGCGGCATCGGCAAGAGTGCGGTGACCCATTATAAGGTGTTGGAGCGATTCGGTTACACCACTTTGGTGCAGTGCATCCTGGAAACAGGCCGTACCCATCAGATTCGTGCCCACATGAAGCAGATAGGTCATCCGCTCTTCATGGACGAGACCTATGGTGGAGCCGAAATCCTGAGAGGTCAGCGAAGCAGCAGTTACAAGGCGTTTATCCAGAACTGCTTCAAGCTCTGTCCACGTCAGGCACTTCATGCCAAGACCCTCGGTTTTGTTCATCCAACAACCAAGGAGCAGATGGACTTCGACAGCGAGTGGCCTGAAGATTTCAGTAAGTTAATAGAAAAGTGGCGCGGCTTTATCGCAGGCACCACACAAGATACATTCAAAAATATTTAGTGATTATGGAAAATAGCAAGAGAACGATAGCCATCGTATGTGGTGGTGATTCTTCTGAGCACGACGTATCATTGCGCTCAGGTCAGGGTTTGTATTCTTTCTTCGACAAGGAGCGTTATGATATCTATCTCGTCGATGTGAAGGGCACTGATTGGCACGTGGCCTTGGATAATGGTGAGACTATTGAGATTGACAAGAACGACTTCTCGTTTGTAAAAGACGGCAAGCATGTTTACTTTGATTATGCTTATATCACCATCCACGGACAGCCTGGTGAAAACGGCGTGATGCAGGGCTACTTCGACCTCATCCATCTGCCATATTCTACCAGCGGCGTGCTGGTAGAGGCACTGACCTTTGATAAGTATGTGCTCAACAACTATCTCCGTGGCTTCGGAATCAACGTGGCTGACAGTATCTTGCTTCGCCGTGGTGAGGAGTATGATGAGGATGCCATTGCCGAGCGCATCGGTATGCCTTGTTTCGTGAAGCCAGCAGCCGACGGCAGCAGCTTCGGTGTGAGCAAGGTGAAGAATGCCGACCAGTTGGCTCCAGCCCTCCGTGTGGCTTTCATGGAGAGCAACGAGGTGATGATAGAAGGCTTCCTTGATGGTACCGAGATTTCTCAGGGTATCTACAAGACAGCCGAGAAGACAGTAGTGTTGCCAGCTACCGAGGTGGTAACCAGCAACGAGTTCTTCGACTATGATGCCAAGTACAATGGTCAGGTACAGGAAATCACTCCAGCCCGTCTCTCTCCAGAGACAGCAGAAGAGGTGGCAAAGACCACATCCCGCATCTACGACATTCTCCATGCCAACGGTATCATCCGCATCGACTACATCATCTCTAAGGATAAGGACGGTAAGGATAAGGTGAATATGCTGGAGATTAATACCACTCCGGGTATGACCGTTACTAGCTTCATTCCTCAGCAGGTGCGTGCAGCAGGTCTTGACATCAAGGACGTGCTCAGCGACATCGTGGAGAATCAGTTCTAGAATTTATAAATCACATATATGGTTCTGCGACTTTCTCGCAGAGCCATATATATTAAAAGGTATATATTATGAAGATCCCTCAAGAATTTGATACCATTCGACCTTGGGAGCCAGAAGACCTTCCTGAGGTGTTCGACCGTTTGCTTTCAAACGATCAGTTTAAGCAAGTACTTGCTTATCTTTATCCACAAGTTCCTTTCGAGATGATTGCCCAGAAGTTGAAGGCTTGCAAGACCAACCTCGACTTTCAGTTGGCTTTAGCCTACGATTTTGTCCATGGCATCCTGAAGAAGGCAGCAACGGGTTGTGAGATGGATTGCACAGCCATCGATAATACCCGCAACTATTCCTTCATCAGTAACCATCGTGATATTGTGCTCGATTCAGCTATCCTCGATGTAATGCTTATCGATAATGGCTTCAAGACCACCTGCGAGATTGCCATCGGTGACAACCTTCTGTCGCTTCCTTGGGTCAAGGACCTGGTTCGTGTCAACAAGGCGTTTATCGTGGAGCGTGCCTTGAGTATGCGCCAGATGCTCGTGTCGAGCAAGCGTCTTTCCGATTACATGCATTTCGCCATCAAGGAGAAGAATGAGAATATCTGGATTGCCCAGCGAGAGGGTAGAGCCAAGGATAGCAACGACCGCACCCAGAAGAGTATTCTGCAGATGATGTCGATGGGTGGAGAAGGCAGTATCATCGAACGCTTGAAGCAGCTGCATCTTGTACCTCTGTCTATCAGTTATGAGTACGACCCATGTGATTTCCTGAAGGCAAAGGAGTTCCAGCAGAAGCGCGATAATGCAGACTGGAAGAAGGGACCTATGGATGATTTGGTAAGCATGCAGACCGGTATCTTCGGCTATAAGGGTCATGTGCATTATCATGCAGCTCCATGTCTGGATGAGTATCTCGATTCTCTGGATCCTGATACACCTAAGCAGGAACTGTATAATAAGGTGGCAGCCTATATAGATGAGCAGATATTCAAGAACTACCGCCTCTATCCGGGCAACTATGTTGCCTTGGACCTCCTGGAAGGCTCAGATGCACATCAGGCAGAATATACTGCGGAAGATGTGGCTAAATTCAGAGCATATATGGAGGGTCAGCTTGCTAAAATCGACCTTCCTGATAAGGATGAAGCATATTTGAAGGAGCGATTCTTAACCATGTATGCCAATCCGGCACGTAATTATTTGGCTGTAAATAAATAAAGTATGGATAAACAAAAAAGTCCGAGCCTTCATAAGCCCGGACTTTTTTTGTTTATTTGAATTGTTCTGCTTTCTGTTTCAGTGCCTGTTCGATGTCAATGGTATTGAAAGGTACAGGACCTCGGCTCAATTCCGGGATGTTGAAACTCTTCAGGCAGTCGTCGTAAAAGGTCGGCTCCTTTTGTGGGAGTACAAATGGCTTGTGGGCCTTGCCTTGCCGGTCGATATAGCAGAAGTAAGGTTTGCCGTAGATGCCATCATCCCGTTTGCTGATGAAGACAAACCATCTACCGGTATGTGACCAGCAGTGATAGGTGTCGCTCTTCTTGCTGTTCACAATGTTGAGGCTGTCGGTCTTGCCTGTCTGTAAATCCAGCATATAGAGGTCTGACTCTGTGTGCCAGGCTGGGAAGGTACCGTAATCCAGGACCGTGAAGAGACAGAATCTGCCGTCAGGACTGAGCTTAGGATGACATACGGAACGGGATGAGTAGAGGGTGTCTATTCTTTCTCCAAATCTGCCATTTCCCTCATTGAAGGGAATGCGCACCAAGGCATATTTCAGATTTTTCAGATTCTTGTCGGACAGTTCCTTCTTGTTGGCTGCACAGTAGTAGATGTATTTGCCGTTGGGCGAAAAGGTGGGAAAAGTCTCCAGACGGCTACTGTCGCTTGCCAGTGGTGATGAGATGATGTGGTTGTCGTTGAGGTCGGCCACATATATGCTGCTTGCCGTATCATATACTTCCAGTTGCTTGTCGGTATTGATATTGAAATCTCTCACCATTGTATTGGTTGAATAGGTGAGATATCTGCCCGAAGGATTGAAACTGTAATATATTCCAGGTGAAGCCATGCCCTTGCCTTGCAGGTTGAGTTTTCTCAGTTTACCGTTGCGGTTGAGTATGGTACCTCCATTTTCTCCTCTTAGATAGATGATGCTGAGATTCGCGTCCTGGTTGCCATACGCATACGTGTTCATCTTGAGATTTTTAATCAGGGTGTAGTCGGCGATTATCTTTTCATCCCAGTTCTCTATACAGCGTTGTTTTGTTTTGGTCTTACTCCATACATCATAGGTTGGTTCTATGAGCTGATAGGTAAGATACGAGTCGATGCTGTCGCTCACCACTTGCCAGGTAAAAGGTCTGAAGGCTGTCCATTTTCCTTCATCGCTCTTGGAATATATCTGCACCTTGATGTTCTTGCCAGCTGCCTTCGCCAGGAAATATTTCCACTCTTTTAAGTCGAACTTCAGATTTTGGCTATTGCTGGTAGCCGTCAGGGTATTATCTGCATCATCCTCATCTGCTCCTTCTATGGTGAGTATGGTCTCTATGTTGCAGAGATGCTTGTTTCGAATCTCGAAGTTGAGCGGTGCGATGTTCACGGGAATGGTAACATCGGCATAGTCGGGATACATGTTGGGCAGATGGTTCACCTGCTCCGCATTCTCGTGAGTTTGGGCGCATGAGGCGAACAGAAGGAGTCCTGCCAGGGTGCTATTTAGAATGTTCTTGTGTTTCATCTTACTTGCTTTATAAACTGGTTGTTGTTGTCTTACTGCTCAAGTCTGATGTTCTTGCGCTTGTCGAGATACGTCTGCAGTATGGCTTTCTCTTCTGCACTGGCATTTTTGCCGAGAGAAGCGAAAATGCGGTCGGCCCATCTTTTCCAGACGAATGTCTTTTGAAGAATACGAAGATATTTGCGGGTGGCGGCATAATTTCCTCTCACCAGATTGATTTCTGCAAGTCGCTTCACCATGCGGATGTTGCGGCAGTTGGGGGAATATATGTTTCCCAGCATGGCTGCCCGTTCGCAGAAGGTCATATCGTCTAGAACCCAGTATAGTTCATTCAGTGCATGGATGGTGAGCAGGGAAGGGTTGGCTTTCAATGTCTCAAAGGTACCGATGTCTTTGTTGGGGTACTTCTTTAAAGAAGCAGGCTGACTGCGAAATTGTGCCATGATGAGGTCATGGTAAAACTTCATGTACTGGTTCGGGTTCTTATCCTTTTCAACCATGTTGATTACCCGGTTGTAGTTGCCAAAGTAGTATTCACAATCCACAGCGAGTGTCCTTTCCTGGTCTAATTGTGGTTTTACCAATTTGCCTATACCCGGATACGTATAGATGGTTTGGAAATCACAGAAGTAAAGGCGTTTGTTGAGCATGAGCAGGAAGAAGGTAATCACCAGGGCGGTCAGGCAATAGTAGGAGCCTGCTTTCATGATGTTGACGAGGCTGCCTGTGAAGACCAGCGCGCCGTAAATCCATACGCCGTATCCGAAGAACCAATGACATACGAAAATTGATATTACGATGCTGAATGCTGAGATCCAGTGCGGAAGTCTCATGCGATGCAATGTAGGATTATTTTCGTCCATCTTTTCTATCTTGTAGATCAACTTTCTGGTGCTGACAAGTATTGTGGTGCTGACACAGAATACGCTGGCACCACCGGCTATCGCCAGAATACTGCTCAGACGGTAGTCGTAGTCAAAGCTGAAGCATACCAGCAGCGTCATCACGACGAATGCCGCAAGGTTGGGTAGCCATGTTCCCTTAATATCTGCCTTTCTTACCGCACATTTGATGTTATGCCCGGCGAGAAGGATGCAGAGGGTAAGAATGGTTGCCCCCATAAAGCGATAGAGATAGAACTGTGTGAGAAAATCACCAGCCATACATGCCAGCCAACCTGGTTTTTCCAGATAGGTGGTAAGATAATCCCATGATGCCAGGAACAGCTGGTTCTGCTCCTGGTAATACAGATGATAGGGATAGCAGAATTGGAAGAAAGCAAAACATGCTATTGCCCCAAGCATATATATGATGAATATGCAAAAGCTTTTTAGATTACTACTCATAATTTGATAAGTTTAGTTATTGCAAAGGTAGAAAAAAAATATAAGATTAGATAATAAAAATGCAGAAATTTGCTTGTTGGGGGCAAATTTCTGCATTTTTATTATCTTTCTGCGATACATTCCATCTCAATCAGCCATCCTGGTCTGCAGACTTTGGCTTCTACGATGATGCGGGGTATCTGCGGATAAAACTGTTGCATCATTCTATCTACCGTATGATAGTCGGAAATATCTCGCAGGTAGATGATGAAGTATTGGATATCGTTCATGGTGGCATCGCCATCTTTCAGCAAGGCTCCTACGTTCTCCAGCAGTCTGCCGGTCTGGCGCACGATGTCTCCTTCATAAACTACGTCTCCCAGTTTGTCGATGCTCGCCGTGCCTGAGATGAAGTATTGCTGCTTGAAATGCTGGCTTCCATCAGAATTGCTGTAATGCGTTGGCAGCGTAACCCGGGTTCCCCTTTCGAAGGCTACGCCATATTCATGGGTAGGGTTCAGATGTTCCAGTGCCTGGAGATACTTCTTGTCTTCTTCCTTGATGTCGGGGAAGGTGAGGAAATCGATGGCTACTGCTGCATGGCGAACGGGAGTGGCTCCTCCGATGCCGGTACTGGCGATGTAGTGGGTGTCGGCCGTTAATCCTTCCTTGTCGAAAATGTCGTTGCGTGCTTCCACTACGCCCTGGTAGTTCACGTCGATGTTGGTAACGTATATCCAGGTACGCACAAGATTGCGTTCCATCGTCGTATCCGTATCTGCAATGATTTGCAGATATTTGTTGAAAAGAAGGTTGGTCTGCTCGTATGAATCCTTCCCCTTTGCTTCTTCCTCCGTCAGGCGAAGACTGTGGAATAGGAGTGGTGTCTCATCGTCCGTGGTCTTGACCAGAAGTGAAATCTTGCTGCCGCAGAGGGGTGTTTGCTCTACGATGGTGAGGTGTATATCTTTCAGATACTCTTGATAGAGAAGAGAGTCCTGGAAATCCTGAATCTGATTTTGGGAGTCGCTGAGAAATACCTTGCAATATTGCAAAGTGCGATGCTCCTGTTTCTCAATATCGAGATAATTACCTAGTTTTAGATACAGAAAGTTGAGGCGGTCATTGAATGTCCCCATCACTTCTGGTGTAATAATGCTGTATTTATCCATCTTGTTTTTTGTCTTTTCTTCTGAATATCTTCTACAATTTTTCTGCAAAGTTACGGATAATTCATGAGAAAAGAAAAAAACAAGATGGACTTTTGATGAAAATACCTACTTATGGTGATGGGTATTCCTGCTATCTGTAAAATATTAAAGCGATTCGAGCATGCGCTTGATTACAACTTCGGCTGAAATCTCACGGTTGGCTGCCTCTGGAATCACCAGACTGTTCTTGCTCTCGATGACATCATCGGTAACAATCAGTCCACGGCGTACTGGCAGACAGTGCATGAAGCAACCGTCATTGGTCCAGCTCATGTGCTCCTCGTCGATGGTCCAGCTCATATCCTTGCTCAAGATCTCACCATACTGTGCTGGGTCTTTCACGCCCGGACAGCTCCAGTTCTTGGCATAAACGAAGTCTGCACCTTCCAGTGCCTTCTTCTGGTCGTACTCCACTTTGGCGTTGCCTACAAACTTAGGGTCGAGTTCATAGCCCTCAGGGTGAGTAACCACGAAATCAACATCGGCTGCATTCATCCACTGGGCGAATGAGTTTGGTACAGCCTGAGGCAGGGCACGGCAATGAGGAGCCCAGGTCAAAACTACCTTTGGACGAGCCACCTTTTTGTGCTCCTCGATAGTGATGAGGTCGGCGAATGCCTGGAGTGGGTGAACGGTGGCTGTCTCCATGGCGAAGACTGGGCGACCGCTGTACTTCACAAACTGGTTTACGATAGTCTCGGCGTAATCGTAGTCACGGTCTTTCAAACCGGCAAAGCTGCGCACACCGATAAGATCGCAGAAGCTACCCATCACTGGGATAGCTTCCAGCAGATGTTCGCTCTTGTCGCCATCCATGATGACGCCACGCTCTGTCTCCAGTTTCCATGCACCGGCGTTCACGTCGAGCACGATCACATTCATGCCCAGGTTCATCGCAGCCTTCTGTGTACTCAGTCGGGTACGGAGACTGTTATTGAAGAATATCATCAGCAAGGTTTTGTTCTTGCCCAACTCCTGATAACCGAAACGGTTTGCTTTCACTTCCTGTGCCTCGGCGAGCGCTGCTTTCAAGTCGCCAAGGTCTTCAACATTAAAGAATGTCTTCATTGTTATTTCGTTTTTTGTTTGTTATTTCTAATATAATGCTATTGAATTCTTCACTCTTCACTTTTCGTTCTTCACTTCCTTGTTTGTCCATTTCCTATAATCAACCACTTGTAGGTGGTAATCTCTTCTAGCGCCATAGGTCCGCGGGCTCCAAGCTTCTGTGTACTGATGCCAATTTCTGCGCCCAATCCGAACTGTGCGCCATCGGTAAAGCTGGTAGGAGCGTTTACATAAACGCAGGCTGCATCTACCAATGCCTGGAACTTCTTCTGAGCTGCTTCGTTGTTAGAAACGATGCTCTCGCTGTGTCCGCTTCCGTAGGTGGCGATATGCTCGAGTGCCTCATCTTCCGAAGCCACGGTCTTGATACCCATCTGCATGCTGAGCCATTCGGTGTTCCAGATGCTCTTCATGTTAGCATCAGTTTCCTTCATCTTCGCTTCGCTTTCCTCTGCCTTATATAATAAGGTGTCAGGATAGTGCCCTTTTAATGCCTCGTAGGCCTTGGCATCAGCATGAATCTTGGTCTGCTTCTCGGCGAGCCCCTCGCAGAGGGTAGGGAGGTCGTTTAATCTGCTTTCATGAATCAGCAGGCAGTCGAGTGCATTGCATACGCTCACTCTTCGGCACTTGGCATTTGTGATGATGCGCTTGCCCATCTCCAGGTCGCCATCTTTATCGAAGTAGCAGTGTACCACGCCAGCTCCAGTCTCGATAACCGGCACTTTGGCAGTATCACGAACGAAGTTGATAAGCTTCTTTCCACCTCGAGGAATGCAGAGGTCGATATAGCCCACGGCATTCAGCATTTCGCCTGTAGCCTCATGGGTAGCTGGTAGAAGCGTACATACGTTTGGATTCACGCCATACTTTATCAACACCCTGTGGATAAGTTCGACACCTGCTGAGTTAGAGGCGTTTGCATCCTTTCCACCTTTCAGTACGCAAGCATTTCCACTCTTGAAACAGAGAGAAAAAACATCGTAGGTAACATTAGGACGGGCCTCGTAAATCATGCCGATGACTCCGAATGGAACGGCTACTCGCTGCAGATGCAATCCGTTGTCGAGTGTCTTGTCTTTGAGAACTCTTCCGAGTGGTGAGGGCAGGGTACTTACGTGTCTCATATCCGAAGCAATATCCTGGAGTCGCTGCTCGGTGAGTTGCAATCGGTCGTAGAGCGGGTTAGCCTTGTCCATCTTAGCCAAGTCTTCTGCATTTGCCTGGAGGAGCGCAGGAGTCTCGGCGATGATAGCGTCAGCCACCGCCTGCAGTATTTCATTACGTTGTTCATCGCTGAGCAAGCCCAGAGTCTTGCTGGCAGCCTTCACTTTTTGGAAAGTCTCTTTCAGTTCCATTCGCTATTTCCTTTCTTATTTAATGATAAGATGTTATTTCGTTGCAAAGGTAAGTATAATTATTGAAAATTGCAAACTTTATGCAAGAAAAAGTGATGATTTTACATAAAAATGTATAGTTATACGGAAAATGAGATTCAAAAAGGTCAGGCAGCGCCTGGTCCTTTTTTCATCTTGTCGTACATCTGAAGATACATATCCATTTGTCCTACATCCTGGTAAGTAATGCGATTACCTTCAAATCGACCAAGATATAAGAAGACGTTCATAATATGAGATGTTAATATTGCGGTTCTAGGTTCTGAAACTCCAACCTTGCTCATATGCCTCCTTTGCATACCATTCACGAGCCTTTTTGTCTTCTACTCGTATAAGACGCTCGTAATGAGACCAAGGAAGAAGGCGTAACTCGGATTGGGCAGACTGTGTCTGACCTTTTTGGGGTAGCAAAGAAGATTCAGCAGACAGTGTCTGCTGTTTTTGCTTTTTGAATTCCTCAGACAGTGTCTGAGGAATTGTTAACTCTTTGAATTTCAGGTAGAACTTCTTGAAATTCATGATGTTTGTCTCAGAGAATCCTTTTCCGAATTCCTTGGTCAAAGCAGCCGAAGCGACCTCTATCACATGCTTTCCGTATTCAGCACGTGATGCTCCGTTCTGTTCTTCTTCCACAATACGTTGTCCAATTCTCCAGTTTCTTTCCACCAGAGAATAATTGACGGCAGCAAATGCTTTGCTGCGAGCCTTGCTGACGATGGAGCGCAAATCGTTGACGAGCATATTGTCTTCATCGTTATATTTCTTGTTGAGTTGCTTCATGATGCTTTTATTAATGACTCAAGTTTCGCAAGTAACCTCCGGTCCCCGAAGGGGGCCAACTTTCAATAACC
>ERZ1023666.424-NODE-424-length-17996-cov-7.199487_pt1 | contig 17996 bp, 21 predicted proteins | sample MGYA00380341_ERZ1023666 | MGnify/ENA primary metagenome ERZ1023666 (study PRJEB33179, sample SAMN07448983) | human gut metagenome | biome: Human-gut; feature: Human associated habitat; material: Faeces | host: Homo sapiens | place: India: Bhopal | collected...
GTTTGGCACGATATCCCAGAATACTGTAGGTGTTCCTTTTCCAACGTTCTTGCCTGTGTTGTACTCATCGAAAGTCTCAACACTGTTGTGACGAAGAGGAGCCTCAAATGTAGCTTTTACAACTGCCTCTTTTAAAAGTCCCTCAAGCTCATCAATAAGTGGGAATTTTGTTCCACATTTAACCCAGAACTGAAGTACTCCTGTATCCTGGCAGCTTGGGCGGTTAAGTTTTACCGCAAGCTCCTGATTTCTAAACATTGTATCATAGATTGTTTTTGAAAGAGGACTGTCCTCTTTGTCACGGAGTTCTGTCAGTTTTGCAATGACATCATCCGGTAATTTTTTTGCTATATGAGCGATAAAATTTGCCATATAGGTGGTAAGCTGTTCTACCTGTTTCTCGTTTGACATAGTTTTTCCTCCTAATATAAATCTTGTAAATAATTAAATATTAATTTATTGTTTACCCACTCCCATCCGTTCTTATGGGAAGAACGGATAGAAAATCGGCAGTAAGACCATACTTACAATGGTCGCCACTACTATAAGCGGAATACCAGCCTTTGCATAATCCTTGAAGGTGTATCCTCCGGCTGTAATGACCATTGTGTTGGCAGGCATACCGATAGGTGTGGCGTATGCACATGAACCACCGATAACACATGCCATAAGTACTGCACTCGGGTCAGCTCCAATCTCTGTGGCAATTGATACGCAGATTGGAACCAAAAGTGCTGTTGTGGCGGTATTTGACATAAAGTTCGTAAGTACACAGCAAAGCATGAACACTACGAATGTGAGAACATATGGTGATGGATTTTTGCCAAGTATACCGATAACCGCTGTTGCGATTTCTTCGCCTGCCCCGGTCTCCTGAAGCGCCGCTGCAAGTGAAAGAGTTCCACCAAATAAGAAAATGGTTTTCAAATCTATTGATTTAAGTGCGTTTTTCTCACTAATAACGCCTGTAATGATAAGGGCAAGTGCTCCGACACAGCCGATGACACAAAGCTTGATGCCAATCTTGTCCTCGAAAATCATTCCCAAAAGTGTAAGGATTAAGATAATCAATGACATCATCTGTTTCCATTTAGGCACATTTGAAAAATCCTTCTGCTCATCATATGAGCTTTCCGTACTGCCCTGCTTTTCAGGCAGGAATTTGTATCCTATAAATGCAAAGTACAGAATACCTGCTATAAGTATCGGAAGTCCTACCTTTGCATACTCGAAAAATCCAAAGCTAAGTCCAATCTCTCCCATAGCTGATTGTGCTATGAGATTTCCCGGTGCACCGATGAGAGATAAATTTCCACCCATGGCTGCTGCAAAAACAAGTGGCATAAGAAGTCTCGATCTCGAGTATCCTGATTTTGCTGCAATTCCGATAACTACCGGAATGAGAACTGCTGCAGTTCCTGTGTTTGAAAGTACTCCGCTCATCAGTCCCACAATCACCATGATTGCTATGATAAGCTGCCTCTCTGTTTTGGCGAAGTGTGTGACCACTCCTCCAATTTTGTTTGCCATACCGGTTTCAAACAATGCTCCTCCGACGATAAACATCGCTACGAAAAGAATTACATTGCTGTCAGTAAATCCTGAAAAAGCTGTTTTCCAATCCAGTACTCCTGTGATAACAAGACCGACACATACTATCATGGATGTAACCCCAAGCGGAATCTTTTCCCACACGAACATCACAACGGCAAACAATAAGAATAAAAGTGTTATTGTTGCTGGACTCATATCATTTTCCTCCTCCGTTTAATATTTGATATTTGATATTGTATCCAATTTCTGAGTTTAAGATATAACAAAAAACCGAAATCGTCAATACCTTTTTGACAATTTCGGCAATTTATATATATTCCACCTATTCAATTTGTGCATCTATTACAAGTAATGTGTTAAATTAGTAACTTACATCTACACATAATATGTCAGCATATCATCACGACTACGCATGATATGCTCGTACATCCTCCGCTGTGCAAGCTGCACATCATGAGCCTTGATTGCTTCGTATATAGCCTCATGCTCCTTTATAGAAATGCCCGCATATTCCTCCTCTGTGACCATGTTGCCCATTGAAAGTCCGTTCCACAGTTCTGCGATCATATTTTCCATCTTTTTGTTGCCGGATGCTGCCCAGATTTCACTATGAAACTCACGGTTTAAATCCGCATATCTGCTATAATCTCCGGAAGCTGTCATCTCCCTTGCATCCAGGTATGACTGCTCTATCTTGCTGATATCGATATCAGGTGAAGCAGCAAAACCTGCACATGCGCCCTCGAGTATGCCTCTAATCTGATAGTGCTCCCTTATGTACGTCTCTGTAATTCCAAGTACTATTGCTCCCTTATTCGGTCTTAGCTTGATAAGTCCGTCATGCGCTAATATCTGAAAAGCCTCACGCACTGGAGTTATAGATACATTAAGCTGCTGCGCTACACTTTCCAGTGTAAGATTTTCTCCCTCTTTTAGCTGTTTTGACAAAATTGCCTTGCGCAGCTCCGATGCTACACGCTCCTTCGCTGACGGAATCTTTATCGGTTTAAGTCCTATCATAATTACTTTTTCCTCTTGTTATCTTTTAATTTTATATGCTTCCGAATCATCTGTCATTATTCAGTATAAAACTAAGTCACCAATTACCTGCTGCTTTCTGTCCTCTCTGCTATAACAGCCTCACAAAGACTTCCAAAATATTCTCCCAAAAGTTCTCTGACAATCTTTATATCCTTATCCGAATATACCTCTGCTACTTTCGATAACAGCTCAAGTCTTCGCGCATTTTCCCTGCCTGCTGCCGTCTCTTCAACCGCAAACCTGATATAGCACCAGAGACCATTTTCAAGAATATGTGTAAAATACTCGTTATGACTATTGGATATAATTGTCTCATGAAACTGCAGCTCTGCAGACAATTTTTCATTTATAGCAGATGGCTCATGTACGCAATTGGTCTGCTCACTGTTATCACTGACCGCTTTATCCCACAAACATATACCAGACTGCAGCATGCCCTTTAACAGTTTTATCTCCACATCTGAAAGCAGCTCATAGATTTCCGTTATCACCTCGTCCGAAAAATCAGCCACCACCACATGCCTTGTTGCCAGTCTCTTTGCCAATCCCTGCGACTCAAGTATCTGCAATGCCTCCCTGATTGGTATTCTCGAATAACCGAGACTATCCGCAAGCTCTTCCTGACGCAATGGCACTCCTGATGACATACGTCCTGATAAAATTTCATTCTGAATAGCTTCCGCTATATAATCACATACTCTTTTATTTCTCATAATATATATTATATCTGATTTTGGATACAATTTCCAGTCAAACTTATTACACCGATTTATCCTAATCTCTCACATCCGCATAATCCAGATCAAACCCTATCCACACCTTAGTTCCTTTTCCAATCTCTGACTCCATGCGGATTGTATGCCCCAGCTTATCTGCCATCTGCCTGCACAGATAAAGCCCAATTCCTGTAGCCTTCTTATCGGCATGACCAATTGTAGCCTGTGTAGCTCTTTTCAAAAACACGTGGCAGATCCTCGGCTTTGATTCCTATTCCGGTATCCTTTATTGTAATAAAAAACCGGTCTTTTTCCTCTGCAGTTTCTATTGTAACAACCCCATGCGGTGTATATTTTATGGCATTTGAAAGTATCTGTTCCAGCATAAATGCAAGCCATTTTCCGTCAGTATATACCTCCTGCCCGGTTCCTGAATAATCTATCCCAATATGCCTTCGTATCATAATTTTTGCATATTTTTTAATGGTATCACGTATGACACCATCCACACTGACTTTTTCAAGCACAAAATCATTTTCGGTGCTGCTCACACGCTGATACTGCAAAGCCATACTGACATATTCCTCTATGCGGAACAATTCGTCCTCAAATGAAGCCACATTATCTGACAGCTCTGTGAGTGCAGCCTGTTGTTTCAAAGCAGCACCGATATTCCCACCGGTCATATCGCCTATATGGCACTGACTCTGTTCATCATCACATATAAACTGCCCAAGCTCCTCCCGCTCTGCCTCAAGCAGTAGTTTCATAGCCGATATCGGGGTCTTTATCTGGTGCACCCACATTGAGTAATAATCTCTCATCTGTGATTGTCTGATTGCAGCACTGCTTTCTGACTCACTTCTTGCAATACTTTGATTTTCCAGCAGTCCATGATAAAGCATCTCCACATCATCTGTTGCTTCCGGAAGCTGTGCCTGTTCCTCAACCGGACGCTTTAAAGCATTGCTTAGAGCTTTTACCTTGCTGCTATATCTGAAAAATCCAACCAAAACTGTTATCAGAAGAAGTATTGCATCAAGCACTGCCGCATACACCAGATCCTGTTTGCGCGCACCAATCAGGTACATGTAAAGCAAATGGATACATGACATTGTGACTATCATCAGAATCCATATATAGTTTTGTTTTATAAAATTTGTCAGATGCGGTTTGTTTTGTATTTTTGCCATGACCTCTCACCCCAGCCTGTACCCAAGCCCCTTTTTTGTGACAATAAAGCTCTCAAGCCCTATAGAATCCAGCTTTTTACGCAGCCTGTTGACATTCACCGAAAGTGTATTCTCGTCCACATACGCATCACTCTCCCACAGCTTTTCCATTAGAAGGCTGCGTGATACAATCCTTTCTTTGTTGTCAAAAAGTGTCTGCAATATTTTGAGCTCATTCTTTGTAAGCTCGAGCCTTTTGTCGTCATAGGTTATGGTGGCATCAGATATATTGAGCATGGCGCCATTATGCTCCAAAACACTGTTGGTTGCGCCAAAATCATAGCAGCGCCTGATGATAGCCTGTATCTTTACGGTCAGCACATCGAGGTCAAACGGCTTTGCAATAAAGTCGTCTGCCCCCATACTGACTGCCATCACTATATTCATATTATCAGCAGCGGATGACAGGAAAACCACAGGAACCTTTGATACTCTTCTGATTTCCGTACACCAGTGATACCCATTGTAAAACGGCAGACCAATATCCATAAGCACAAGTTGCGGATCAAATGATGCAAATTCTGACATTACAGCATCAAATTTCTGCACCACATGCACATCATAATCCCATTTTTCCAAATGTCTTCTGACAAGCTTTGCTATGGTCTCGTCATCCTCAACCAAAAATATTCTATACATTATTTTCCGCTTTCTTCCATGATAATCTCAGCCGCATCGATGATGAGCTGTGATGCCTTCATACGAAGTAAATCCGGCTTGAGCTGTGCCTTTGGAATCACCTGCTTTACAACGTCAACAGGCTGACCATACTTCTGTGAAATAAGCTCATACTGCTCATCCATCTCCTCGTCAGATACAGTGATATTTTCCACTCTGATGATTTCATCGAGAATAGCCTCAAGCTTTACCTGCTTCTGTGCTACAGGCTTGAGTTCATCCTTTAAGCTATCCATAGTCTTGCCTGTCATCTGAAGATACTGCTCCATAGCCACACCCTGCTGTGCAAATGATGCTGCCATCTGCTGAAGCTGCATATTTACCGCTGTCTCTACTGCCTGTGGCGAAACAAGGCATGAGCTGCTTTCAAGAATCTGGTCATAGAGCTTTTCTCTTGCCGCATCTGCCTTTCTTGCCTCTACCTGGTACTCAAGATACTCGTTGATATATTTCTTTAAATCCTCCACTGACTGTACCTCAGGGAAATTGAGAGATGCTGCAAACTCATCGTTCAGCTCTGCTTCCTTCTCATTGTAAATCTCGTGCAGCTTAACCTTGAAAACAACCGCTTTGCCTGCAAGCTCCGGTGCATGATACTGCTCAGGGAATGAGAGATTGATGTCTCTGTCCTCACCGATTTCCATGCCTACAAGCTGCTCCTCAAAGCCCGGAATAAAAGAGCCTGAACCGATTCCCAGAGGATATTTCTCAGCCTTTCCGCCCTCAAACGCAACTCCGTCCTGAAAGCCCTCGTAGTCTATTACTGCCGTGTCACCCATCGCTAACGGGCCTGTTTTCTGCTCTCTGACAGGATTTCCTGAAAGAAGTGTCGCTATCTGTGAATTAACATCCTCCTCTGTATATGCAATATAAGGGATGTTTGCCTTTAATCCTTTGTAATTTCCTAATACGATGTCCATGATTATACCTTTCTTTTATGTGTATTTATATCTGCTTAACGAAGCTGTTATATGCAAATAGTATACACTAGTTACCAAATAAAGCCAATAAAAACTCATTGCATGCTTTAAAAAGGATTGTAAGGCTGTGATACGTGAAAATGGTTCTAATCTTACGCAATCAGGCTATTAATAGCCTTCAATTCATACAATGTAAATGGATCAATATCTATACAATCACTTTCATCCATTTTTCCGGAAATATCCCATGCAAGCGTTCCATTCATTACCGTACATGCATTTTTAAAATTTTCAATATCTCTCAAAGGCTCAAAAATTGAAGATTTAAGATCCTGTGTTGTATCATAATCAACTATTTTACCATCATCAAAGAAAACCTGTACATGATAATTATCTAAAGGTATTACCTGTACAACTGTAGGAAAATATTCATTCATATATTTCACCTCTCATTATATAAGTGGATTAATTTTGTTCAATGGTTTCATGTCCTTGGCCAATTCCCAATTCTGCATTAATTCATCCTGATGAATCGTACACCAGGCCAATATCAATCGTAATTGTTTATTCGGCAAAGAGCCTCTTATTACTTGTATATTATTAATATCTACTAATGCTTTATGTCCATTATATTCAGCATGAAAATGTGGTGGCATATGGTCATTATAATACATAGTGACTCTAATCCCATAAAATAATGATATCTCAGGCATATTTTACCCTCTTTCTATAGAAACAAATCCGCAATACTATATCAATAGTATAGCGGATTTACATCTAAAACACAAATTAGAAATTATCTTTTTATTTGCAGGCTTAATTTTTTACTGCCTTAAAGCACAGCCATCTATGCTCAGCTTCCTTAAAAATCAAAAAACCAATTCCCACCATAACCGGTGTATACAGTCCCAAATCAAGCCAGCTTTTTACATGCCATCCATAATATGCCCCTCTCATAAGAATTGCTGAAAGCTGTCCAAGTATGACCGGTATCATAATATTTTTTCCAACTACTATAAGCTTTGCTTTTCTCAACTTTTTAAGATCAACCGGCAAATATATATATTTCTCAAATATATTAACTTTTCTACCATTTTCCCATATATATGTAATGTATCTGGACTGTGCATAATACAATCCAAATGTAAAAAACACCACCATATTATAATAATAAAGATCAAATTCAGTATTCATTACACCACAAAATGCACCTGCGATTACCACAAACCCCATACCCATATTCATGAGGATATACGTTCCGCAGGTCTCAACCATCATGCGCTTTTTCCAATTGTCATGCTCCGTTTTAATCAGGGTACTCATATCCATTTCACATCTCCATCTGTTTTCTATTGCGTGTTGTACACCTAATGCAAGCTATAAAATTATACCATTCACCCCCGGTATTACCGGCAGCAATTATAAGCTACTCAAGTATCTCACGCATTGAATATTCTCCGTTCTTTATATCTATAACATAGTCTGCCACCCTCGACAAATCCTCGTCCAGATGCGTGGCAAGAAGTATTGTCATCTCATACTCTGCCACAAATTCCTGCAGTAATTTTAAGAAATCATCCCTGAACACCGGGTCGAGATTGGCAGTCGGCTCATCCATCAGAAGCACTTTGGGTCTGTATGCTGCCGCAAATGCAAACTGATACTTTATCATTTCTCCTGTAGAAAACGAGCACAATCTGCGTCTTGGAGAAAGCTCCAAATGTGCAAGCATCCTGTGATACTCCTCACTATCCCAATTCTTATAAAATGGACTGTATATTTTTTCGTTTCCATTGGCATCCTGCGACAGGTAAAATTTCCTGTCCTGCGACACTATTCCTACAAGCTCTTTTACCTTGGTCTTATTTTTTACAACATCAAGACCGTCTATGTATATTTTTCCCTTCATTTTGTCATACATTCCAAGCATCATATGAAGCAGTGTGGTCTTTCCCGCACCGTTTTCCCCTGTACACCTACAATGTAGCCCTTTGGTATTTCTAAATTTGCGGGCTTAATCATAAATTTTTTTAATTTTAAAGCGGCATTTTCTATTTTTATAATTGTCTCATCCATTATTTTTCTCCCAATACACGAACCATATCTATTATATCCTTCAAGGTCATTCCGGCATTCTCACAATCTGCAAGCAGTTCTGACATCCTGTTCTCAAGATTCATCACCTGTTTTTCACGCAAAAGATCATTTTTCTGCTCGCACACGTAAAATCCACGCCCCGGCACCGACTCTATTACACCTTCCTTTTCCAGCTCCTCATAAGCACGCTTTGTTGTAATCACACTGACTGCCAGCTCCTTTGCCAGCACTCTGATTGACGGCATGCCATCGCCTGCCTTAAGCTCACCGCTTACCACTGCATCGCGTATCTGATTTATAATCTGCTCATATATCGGCATACTAACTGTTGTTGAAATGACTATTTTCATACACACCTCTATGCAATTTTTTTGTCTTTTTTTGATTCCGCAAACTCGTAATCTGCCATACAGCGAACAATATCGTCATAATATTTTTTCCTGCAGGATACAATCATCGATATAAAAAACACACCTATCACTAAAGAAATTAATATCTGAACCAAATCCAGCGAGCTGTCATTCTGGTCATAGCTTGCGGCAACAACCACCGCAGACATAAACATGATTACATCAAATATCGTTAATCTGCCCGGATTCACGCTGCCCAGATAATTGTCAAATGAAGTACAATACAAAATACCTGCCATTACAAGCATCTCACACATATAATAGACTATTCCTGATACTGTCAGAGTCTTATCAGGGCTGATTATTGCCGTGATTAATATAGGTAAAAGCAGCACTATATACGACACACGGAATCTGTATTTGAACATTTTTTGTATATAATGCTGTCTTTGTTCTCTTGAATACGGAGCCAGATACATATACTGTGGCAATTCGAATGCGCTTCTATTATGATTGCTGAAAATGGAAAAAATGCTGATCATCAAATTGTATATATACATTACCTGATTCAGGCCTCCAAATGAGCCTTCTGTAATTCCAAGCCAGAATAATGGTATCATAACTATGGCCAAAACAAGCTCCCGCCTGCTGCTATCCAAAATATTTTTCCACAATATTTTCGGCATTTTCCTTTCCCCCTTTCACCAGATAATGTATCAGCTCCCTGATATCCGGAGTATGCTCTTGAAGCTCTCTGTCTACCAGAATACATTTATCCCTTATAACCATGGCAGTGGAGCTGTATGTGCCTTCTTCCATGTAAACCACAGCTTCCCTGGGTATCATCTTACATTTATATACAGGTCCTGTAACTATCCGAAAATGCTCACACGCAGCATCCTTAGGCTTAAAAAACAACAGCCTCCCTGCCTGCATATATGCAATATAGTCTGCTATTCTGTCCAGATCCTCCGTAATATGAGAAGAAATGATAATGCTTTTTTCACCATCCGACACAAGCTCTGTACACAGCCTTAAAAAATCCTCCCTGAAGTGCTTGTCAAGCCCTGCAGTAGGCTCATCGAACAAAAAAAGCTTTGCTCCATACGACAGTGCAAATGCAAGCTGCGCTTTGATTTTCATACCTTTGGACAGTTTTTTGTATTTCTGCTTTCTATCAAGGTTAAATCTTTCAAGATATCCCAGATACTTTTCCATATCAAACCGCACATACATCTGCCCATAGTATTTTCCGAGCTTTTCGAGATTTATATTCTCATCAAAAAATCCCTCATCACCTACTACCGCTATTACTTCCCTGGCGGCTGCCTCATCGCTGTTTAAATTGTGTCCATCTATCACTATGTCTCCTGTTGACCTATACAGTCCCATCAGGCAGCGTAAAAGAGTTGTCTTGCCTGCTCCGTTTTCTCCTACAAGACCGCATATGTAGCCCTTTGGCAAATGAAACGATATGTTTTCCAGATGAAACCTGTCCTCCCCGGACATTTCCTTATCCAATTCATGAACCCTTAGCATAACTCTCTCCTTTGCTTTCCCACAATTAAAACAAGTGTGCATATACTGTATATATAAATATATACAGTATATGCACACCCTTGTCAAGATATATTCTAAATGTTTATGTACTACGAACAATACTACAACTCAATCAGGAAAAGAAATGCCAGTCCATAATAGGTCACAACTGCCACCAGATCATTCACTGTAGTGATAAGAGGACCAGACGCAACCGCCGGGTCAATCTTTATCTTGTGGAAAAACATCGGAATCACTGTGCCCACAAGGCTTGAAATTGCCATTGCCACAAGCAGTGAAACTCCTACACAGCCTGATACCGCAAATGCTCCAAGCCATGTATAGCCCTTGAACAGATGCACATATATTCCGAGAAATACAAGTGCCATTATTCCAAGCAAGCCACCATTTACAAGGCCTATTCTTACCTCTTTTACTACAAGCAAAAGCTTCTGCTTACCGCTTAGATTCTCATCCATGAGCACTCTGATTGTGACAGCCAGTGACTGTGTTCCTACGTTTCCTGCCATGTCAAGTACCAGCGACTGGAAGCAGATGACTATCGGCAAAGCCGCTACCACATTCTCAAATATTCCGACTACGGAAGACACTATCATTCCCAAAAAAAGCAGGATGATAAGCCATGGCATTCTCTTTTTCATGCTCTGCAGTGTGGTCTCCTTCAGATCCTCCTCTGCGGTCAGTCCGGCGAGCTTTGCATAGTCCTCACCCATCTCATTGTCTACCATCTCTACAATATCATCAGATGTGATGACACCGAGGATATGCTTATCCTTTGAGAGCACCGGAATTGAATCCTCAGCGTAGTCCTTGATTGTGTCGATACAATCATCGATTTTCTCATGGTCAAGCACATATGGATATGAATGGGCTATAATGCTTTCCAGATTCATGCCCTCCCTGGCTGTGATTAAATCCTTTAAATCAATAGCTCCCGCAAAGCATTCATCTGAATCAACCACATATATAGTCATGATATTGTCGTTTTCGCCCGCCTGCCTCACAAGCTGGCTCATCGCCTGCTTCACTGTCAGACCGCCCGGAATACAGATGTAGTTGGTTGTCATATAGCTGCCTATTTCATCATCGTCATATGACAGAAGCATCATGACATCCTTTTCCGCTTCCTCATCCAGATGCTCTACAATCTCCTTCTTGTCCTCATCCTCCAGATTTTCAAGTAAATCGACAGCATCATCCGAATCCATCAGCGATACTACCCTTGCCGCCTGCTCCACAGACAGCTCATCAAAATAAGCCTGCGGCTCATCCAGATATGCAAAAATCTCAGCTGTCCGCTGTGTTCCAAGGAGCCTGTAAAGACGTTTGCGCTCCTTCTCGTTCATTCCTGCAAGCATATCAGCAATATCATTCTCATGATAGTCTGACAAAACCTCCAGAATTTCCTTATCCGTTTTGTGGCTTCTCAATAGAACAAGAAGCTCTTCGTATTTCTTTGTATTCATCTCCATTTCTCTCCTTTCTCATTTCCGATAGCATTCTCCACATAAAATAAACATATGTGGTTCTCCAAAATCCCGGGATTTTGGAACATAAAAATTACTCCATGATAGAAAGGACGAAACCCGTGCACTCAATAAATTTGCGCACGAAAAAAGCACCTAACGGTGCTCTGATATATAAACAAGTATGCATTTGTGCACAGCAAAATACAGCACGGCGTAAGCCGATATTCCTTAATATGCCTACACTGTACCTCTAAAAACTGTCCGGTGATGAATCCTTTCACGGACAGAATCCACTATGCCTGCCAATACAATACTCACTTGTATATCAGCACCGATGTTGTTCTTACTTCGCCCAAGACCATCACTACTGTCCATGAAATTCACCTCCATACTTAGATTCTTAATTTCTACAATTAAAGTATTAAATTCGGTATACATCACCGGCCTGCAGATATCTGTCACGTCCGTAAATCCTACCAAACTCTTAACCGTAGAAATTGTATCATCAATATACACAATTTTCAACCCATTAATTATATCTTAAGACACACCATACCTACATTTTACAAGCACGAAGCGTAAGCACCGGGCGAAGACCGGTGCACACACGCGACAATTTTGCCACAACGTAAGGGGCGTAGGTCCCGGGTCTCGGTGTGGAGTGGCGGCATGTGCTCTCGTGTGAGCGCATAGCGAAGCTGCCTAGATACTGTAGAAATTATGCCCATGAAACGCAGAAATGCCCCGCCAAGGACGGCGGGGCAAGGATTATATGCGCCATGGACGGCGCATATAATCCGGTTTCGTCAAGCATAGAAACCCTAAAAAGCATAATTTCGTACAGAATCTTGGCTGCGAAGCGTAGCGAACGCGAGAGTACATGCCGCCACTCCACACTGGGACCCGGGACCTGCGCCCCGTCCACCCAAGAAAAAATTCATTAAAATCTACTGGTTCTCTGTCGGTTCATCTGTCTCCGACTCACTGTCGTGCTCCACTGCAGGATCCACATATGTATACGTATTCTCAGACTTTCTGAAAATGGTATCACTAGATCCAACCTGGCACACAGTTATCTCATCACCATCACTGATGTCTTCCTTATTAATAGCAAGCACACCTGCTGAGAGATAAGTCGAAGCCACCTTGGAGTCGTTGATATAAACCTTACTCCAGTTGGTAAAGTTGTGACCGTAAATATATACTGTATCACTGGTCGATGAATCAGACACATTTGTGATGTCCACCTTGTCAATTCCCATGACAAGATCTGAAGCCGGATATAGATCTGTGCCGTTGTAGCAGTAGCGCTTTCCATAAAGGATATCGTACTGTAACAGGTCAAGTCCATCCTGATATGATGCCTCATCTGTACTGTTCATCTGAGTCTGATGATAGTTCATGATAGTTCCCTCATGGATACCTACAGTGTCTGTAGTCTGGGCAAGAAGCTGGTAAGCATAAAGGTCAGCATCCTCCTTTGGCAGTCCCATGTTGTTCCATGTGATGTACTTTGTCTTGTAGATATCACCTGACTTCATATCAGAATCCTGAAGTCCCATTGTAGGGAGGTGATCGCCAAACATAACAACGATGGTGTCCTCATCTCTCTTAGAAAGCTCATCTGTGAGCTCCTTGATGAAGCGGTCAGCCTCGTTGAGCTGGTTTACATAATATGTCCAGGCATTTTTCATGCCCTCGTCCTCAACACCTGATACGGTGTATGTAGGATTTTCAATAACAGGCTCCTTTGGATAGTCACCGTGAGTACCAACTGTGATGATATAAGTAAAATCAGACTGATTTGGTGTAGCATCAAAGGTCTTCATAGTCTCGCTGACGAGAATATCATCTGTAGGCCAGCTTCCGTTTGGAGTGTACTCTGTGATATTCATGAGCTCCTTGCTTGTAAAGGTATCAAAGCCCATCTTAGAAAATGCATTGGTACGGCTGTAGAAATTACCGCCGTTGTTGTGCACTACATGTGTTGCATATCCAATCTTAGATAAATCAGAGGCAATGCTCTCGCAATCTGTCTGCTTTAAGATAGTCTTGTATGGATACTCTCCTGTACCGAAATACTGCATGCTGAGTCCTGTAAGCATCTCAAACTCTGTGTTAGCAGTTCCTGCTCCGACTACAGGTACATTCAGATATCCGCTTGAATAGTTTTTCTCAAGCTCATGGAATGTAGGAATAGGATCCTCATTCACCTGAAGGAAATTAATCTCGTCCGGGTCACAGAATGACTCTAGAAGCACACAGATGATGTTTGGACCGGTCTTTCCGTCCACTGTGGTGGTCTGCTTCTGAGAATTGACCTTCTGCTCTACATCTTCCACATTCTGCTTATTGTAGTCCTCCGGCTTTTTCATTCCACGGTCCACTACAGTAGATGAGAATGAGTATACAAAGCCATAATCATCATAGCCCTGGGCGATATTTGAATAGTAGCTGGCAACCACATTGGTATTCTGTGCCACATTGGTTGTGACCGGGATTGCTACGAAAAGCAATGCTAAAAATGCCACTGAAATGCCTGCATAACGGATTTTTCCTGTATATTTAGGCCCCTTGATAAAAAGTGCCACAAGAAACAGTGCAAATGCACCAAGTCCAACTACAACTATTGTAGCCTGCTGCGCTGTGAAATAGCTGGTATTGTTCATGGCTAAAAGCTCCGGAATACACTTTAAATCAGTATAACCAAACGGTGTGACACGGTTTGAAAGCACACAGCCGTTGATGATTCCGAGGATAGTCCAAAAGCCTGTAATTATTACCCTTGCAAAAGCTCTGCGCCTGAACAGATACACAAGTGAAAATGATACAAACACTAAAAATGAGTTGTACATGAACGCAAGTGTATGTGCATCTACGAACTTACATGCAGAGATAAAACTCCTGCGCGAGATAATCTCCACTATAAATACGATAGCCATAGCTATGATTGCATGGAATAAAAGCGAATATTTATTTAAAAAATCAATTCTGCGATAATATTTTTCTGAATGAATCTTGTCTTTCTTTACAAAGAGCTTTTGTTTAATGACATTCAATACATCAAATATTTTCTTCATATTTTCCTCCTATTTGCCTTTCTTTTACCTTCTCTTTACTACATGATAATATAGACAAAAATATGCACAAAAACAAGGGCATTTTTTTATAAAAATTGACGTTAAAATTATTGTTTTTGGGTAAATATTGATAATAAAATTAACTCTTTTTCCCTATTTTGGTTGTTTTCGTAAATTTTGAGTATAAAAACTATTGTTTAATCCGTGGGTAATATGATTATGAAGCCAATGGATTGAAATGTAAATAGGGAAATCGCATATTTAAAGAAAGTTTAATATTTGGCAATCGCCTTTTACGTTATGGATATAATTACATATAAATACAGGCATATATACCGCACCCGGCGGATATATATGCCTGCTTCATTACGAAATATTTAAATGCGCTCAAGTACTTCTGTTGCTTTTGCGAGGTGGTCGTTTTCTATGCTGTAGAAATCTCCCTTATCGGCGATAGCTGCATATGATGTATCGAGCGGCAGCTTTCCAAGTACCGGTACTGAAAGCTCTTTGGCGATCTCGTCTATATGGCTCTCTCCAAAAAGCTTTATCTCCTTGCCGCAGTCAGGACATTTGAGATAGCTGAAGTTTTCTACCACACCAAGCACTGTGATATGCATTGCCTCCGCCATGTTGTAGGCCTTTTTGACAATCATATTGACAAGCTCCTGTGGTGATGTGACGATTACGATTCCATCTACCGGGAGGGACTGGAATACGGTGAGAGGTACATCTCCTGTTCCCGGTGGCATATCAACGAATAGATAGTCTATATCGCCCCATGCTGTCTCGTTCCAGAACTGTTTTACTACTCCGGCAATGACTGGGCCTCTCCAGATAACCGGATCCTCCTCGTTGTCCATGAGCAGGTTTACTGAGATGAGCTTGATGCCCTCTTTTGTCTCATACGGATGCATCAGGCCGTTTTCGTCTCCGAGTATCTGGTCATGTGCGCCAAACATCTTTGGTATTGACGGTCCTGTGATATCGGCATCAAGGATACCAACCTTGTAGCCCTTCTTTGCCATGTTTACCGCCAGTGAGGATGTGACGAATGATTTTCCTACTCCGCCCTTTCCGCTGACAACTCCTATTACATGCTTGATGTTTGAAAATTTATTCTGCTCTACGAGGAAGCTCTGTGGTCCGCCATTATGTGATGGACAGCCCTCGCAGCTTGATTTTGTGCAGCTTCCCGCGCTGCTACAGCTACTGTTTTCCGGCATTTTTATCTCCTTTTCCTATGAGAAAGCAATTGTTGTATTTCACAAAATATATTTGTGATTGCGATTACTTCTCCTATACTGTGTTTATTTATGTGTTTATCGTTCATATTTCATACGACATCTATATAATATAGTATAACACGTATGCAGTATTTTTTATGCTTTTTTTCAAAAACACCCCTATTCCCACCTGTTTAATCGTATTTATATTGCGACTATTTGCCTTGGACTGTTTTTCCGGAAATTCAGCCACCTTTTCATGTTTTGTCGTAACTGTTCAGTACCTTCACAGTTGTAAGCCGCAATCTCATTAGAATCAGCTTCGCTGATGGGCGCTTGCTCCTACATATCTATAATCGTGCTACGTTTTCCCTTTTTATTATATGGATATTCACGCAGCTTTATAACATAATCGAGATTCACAACCTGCACTCCATTTTTATTTTCCAACACAATTCCATTATCTGTAACTTCTTTTATTACTCCATCAGCTCTTCCATCCAACAAATTGATATAGACATCTTTTCCTATAAAACGCTCTGCTAATTCTCTCATGATTTTTCCTGCACTCCTTTGACTATTGTTAATTTTGCCTTTTTTCATAATTCTTTTTGCTGCATATCGTTTCCGTCTTTTCCACGGAAGATACAATATTATAAGCATCAAAAGCAAATAATAAATGAACCATGTGTTATCCATAGCTTACCTCCCTACTGCATCAGGTCACCTTAAAGTACTTTAGAGCACTTTGCCGCAGCCCTACAATATACACACTGGTTGACAAGCCATATCAGACAGACGACAAATGATGGCAAAAATCCTATATCAAACATCATAGCGCTTATTGCCAGAATAATGGATAGTGCGCCACATACTGAATTGGTCACCTTGAATGCCTCAAAGGCACATCTGCCTATCATTATTTTTTCTGCTTCATCGCAGCTGTCTACCCATTTCTTTTGAAATTTCAGATCATATACCGAAGCAGTTTTCTCCGGATACATTATTTTGGTAATATCAACTGCCTTTTGCTGGATGATTATCCCCTCAGCCAGTATTATCAGAAATGTCACAATTGCAAGCACATACATATTCAAATGTTTTTCAATCATTGCAAATCCACCTGAATATGTTGCGCTGATAAGGAAAAATGCACATATCATTGCAATGCTGATTATCATGAGTACCGTATTAAGCTTCTTCTCTGCGATGTCGCATATAGATTCATCCTCTCCATCCCATGCCAAAAGCAGCCTTTTTGTCTTTTGATAAACAGGTATGACCACTATCGGTGTGATGACGGCTATAGCAAGCAATATCCAGCTCGAAACATATTTGCCGAAAAATGCTCCCGCGCTTTTCATACTGCCTGCCAACTGTTCAACATCATATTCTGCGGAATAAAATCCAACAATACCACCCACAATTGCTCCCACAAGTGCAAGAAGCAGAAATCCCGGCATAGCCTTGCGGTTTGCTTCTTTAATCTCATTTCTCTCCATCTTCATCTTCCTCCTGCAAATAAAATACATCTTCAACTGTAACACCGCACACCTTTGCTATCGTCAGTGCCAGGGTAACTGATGGTGAATAGTCGCCTCTTTCTATAAGGCTGATTGTCTGTCTCGACACCCCACACAGCCTGCCCATCTCCTGTTGATTGACATTCAGCGCGGCCCTGCGTTCCTTTAAACGATTCTTCAGTGTCATATAGCGCCTCCGTGTGACAATTATTTTTGTCTGTTTGACAACTTTATTTGTCATAATGTATTATATTCTTGTCATAAATGATTGTCAAGGAGTTAATTAAGGGTTAATTAAGGTTAATTAAGGTAAATTAGTGAATTTTTAGAATAGCATTGCTAATCTCTCCAAATACTACTATAATTATAATTAATTCATATGAGGAGAATAACAGATGTGTCTTACAATTGATGAACTTAGAGGTTTGTGTACTCCCGACAATATTTATTTAACACTGCATGCGTCAAAAAGACTTGAGCAACGTGGTATCCTCATTGACGATGTCATATCATGTATCATGACCGGTGAAATAATTGAGGAATACCCTAA
>ERZ1023666.437-NODE-437-length-17705-cov-57.227025_pt1 | contig 17705 bp, 9 predicted proteins | sample MGYA00380341_ERZ1023666 | MGnify/ENA primary metagenome ERZ1023666 (study PRJEB33179, sample SAMN07448983) | human gut metagenome | biome: Human-gut; feature: Human associated habitat; material: Faeces | host: Homo sapiens | place: India: Bhopal | collected...
AGTTCGGCAAGCAGTTCGCGCTGTACGTCCGGCATCTCCAGGTTGGTACGGCTACCGCATTCGCCGCTCATCTCGGCACTTTCGCCCATAGCACATATAATGACATCTGCCTTTTTAGCTATCTTCAGCGCTTCAGCCTTCATTTCGGCCTCGTTGCCCCAGTTTATCGGCTTGCCGAATTCGCCGTTTTGCTGTAGTTCCTTATTGCGCCAGATATTGCTTCCCTGGGCATATAATAAGGTAGCTTTTCCGGCAAGAGCATGCTCCATTGCCTCCTTGATGGTGGTATATTTAGATGGTGCCTGTGCCACGCTCCATGTGCCGGCTATGTTGTTTCGGGTGTCGGCAAGCGGACCTATCAGGGCTATCTTTCCTTCCTTCTTCAGTGGCAGGATATTGCCTTCGTTCTTCAGAAGCACGAAGGTTTCTGCTGCTACATCGCGGGCTGCCTGACGGTTCTCTGCGGTATAAATCTCGCTCTTGCTGCGCTTGGTGTTGCAGTAGCGGTAAGGGTCGCTGAACAGGCCCAGTTTATATTTCGCTTCCAGAATGCGGCGGCAGGCGATGTTCACATCCTCCTCGCTCACCTTACCTTCTGCTATGCTCTTTGCCAGATGCTTTACGAAGGCGTTGGAGCACATGTCCATATCGGTACCCGCCTTCAGCGCCTGTCCTGAAGCCTCCTTGAGGTCTTTTGCCGTTCCGTGCTGCAGAATCTCGGCGATAGAAGCGTAATCGGTAACCACGAAACCGTTGAATCCCCACTGCTTTCTCAAGACATCGGTCATCATCCATTTGTTGGCTGTAGCAGGTATGTAGTCGATGAGATTGAATGAAGACATCACGCTGCCTACGCCAGCCTTCACCACTGCCTCGTAAGGTGGAAGATACTGGTTCATCATGCGCATGCGGCTCATATCTACCGTGTTGTATTCCTTTCCGCTCTCAACGCCTCCGTACAGGGCAAAATGCTTCAGACAGGCCATGATGCGGTTAGCTCTCAGAATCTCTTCTGTGCGCATATCCACGCCCTGGTAGCCCTGAGTCATCGCTGCTCCCATCACGCCGCTCAGATAAGGATCCTCGCCATTTCCTTCGCTTATTCGTCCCCAGCGGGCATCGAGTGCAATGTCTACCATAGGAGAGAATGTCCAGTTGATGCCGTCGGCACTTGCTTCCTTGGCCGATACTTCGCCTACCTTCTTCATCGCCTCGGTATCCCATGAGCAGGAGAGGGCGAGAGGGATAGGGAACATCGTTTCGTAACCATGAATCACGTCCATACCTACGAGCAGCGGGATGCCCAGACGGCTATTCTTGATGGCGATTTCCTGCAGAGTCTTGATTTTATCGAGCCCTTTGATATTGAAAACTCCGCCCATGTTGCCCTGGGCGATATCGCTGCCTACCTGAGTATCAAGTGCGCCGCCGGTGGTGATGTCGCCAGCTACCATCAGGTTCAGCTGACCAATCTTCTCCTGTAGCGTCATCTTCGCCATCAGTTGGTCGATATACTCCTTCATGGGTAGAATCTTGCCTTTCTTGGTTGTGGCAGTTACTTTTTTCTTAGGGGCTGCGGTATGGGCGATAGCAGGTGCTGCCATAGAACCAGCCAAAAGAAATGTGAGTGATAAAAGTGCTGTTCTCATTGTTTATTATGTTAATTGTTATTTTTGATACTTATTTTTGCAAAGATAATGCAAAAGAGCGCAATGAAAGCTGCTTTCAAATTGCCGAATGCAGCTTATCTTCTGCAAAGATAATAAAAAAGATGATACGATGTGCGATAGAAATGTTAAAATGTGGATGAACTTTTCTTTTTAGATAGGAATGTGTCTGATAATGAGATGGATAAGAAAAATTGAGAATATATAAAAAGTGGATGCGGTATAGACGAAAAATGCGAAGAAATCTATATTTTTTCTATATTAGATTTTGTCGTTTCCGTTTTTTTTATTACTTTTGCACATGAAACCTCATGAAAATAAATCAATCTTAAACGGAATCAAGTTGATGTATCGCATAAATGAATTATGGGGAAAGGCATTCTTCTTCCTGCTCTTTGTCTTGATGCCTCTTTCTCTTGCAGCAAAAACAACAGATAATATAGAGCAGCTTTTTCAGAGTCTGGACAACGCCATTGCCCATTCGGCTGATTATGTGAAGGTACGTGAAGCCCGAATTCGCGATTGGGAGCAGAAACTGAAGACCGCCAGGCGCCTAAGCAGTAAGTATGATGCCTGCTTTGCGCTCTTTGAGGAATACCGCTCCTACAAGAACGACATGGCGCTGAAATACATCAACCAGTGTATGGAACTTGCCATCAGAATGGGCGATAAAAAGAAGGTGGAGAATGCCAAGGCGCTGCTTGCTTTCCAGGAATCTACCACGGGCGATTATGCCGAATCGTACGACCTGCTGAAGTCTGTCAATATCGCTGATCTTGATGCTGAGGGCAAACGCAACTACCTCTGGGCTTGCCAGCATCTGTATGGCGAGATGGCATATTATTCAAACGTTCCCTCTTTGAAGAAATATTATACGGACAAGCGTAATGCCTATCAGGCTGCAATAGACAGCACTTTCAGCCATGATGATGACCTTTATCTGCAGATGCAGGAGGTGAGGACACGCGATGCAGGCAATATGAAGGAGGCTTTGCGATTGAGCGATAAGCGGCTGGCGATGACGAAACCGGGCACCCATCAGTATGCCATTGTACAGTTTTATCGCGGCTTGACCTACAATCTGTTTGGCGATGAAGAACAGTTCCTCCGCTGCCTCTTGCATTCTGCTATCTGCGATGTCCAGTTGGCTGTGATGGACCAGGGATCGCTCTGGGAACTCGCCAATCTGCTCAACGCCGAACCGGGCGAGCAGAAGCGCTCTCATGAGTATATCAAGTTTGCCTGGAAGTCGGCTACCGTTTTCAATACGCCTATCCGCAGCCGCCAGATCATGCCTGTGCTCACGCAGATTGAGGAGGGATATCAGAAAGAACTTTCTTCGAGCAACCAGCATCTGCGGCTCATGGTAGCGTGTTCAGCCTTGCTTCTCTTTGTGGTTATGCTCTTGCTTTACTATGTCAACAAGCAGCGCAAGCGCATTGCTGCGGCCCATCATAAGCTGAAGGAAACCAACCATGCCTTGCAGTTGGCAAATGAGCGTCTTAACGAGATGAACCAGTCGCTCAACGAGATGAACCAGTCACTCAACGAGAGTAACAAGATGAAGGAAGTATATATTGGTCGATTCCTGCGCCTTTGTGCCATCTATGTCGACAAGATAGAGACTATGCGCAAGCGAGTAGTGAAACTGGTGAAGGCAAGAGAACTCAACAAGTTGCTGGAGCAGATGCAGGCTGGCGAGGCCTACATGGGCGAGCTGTATGAGTATTTCGATTCCGCCTTCCTGAAGCTCTTCCCTGACTTTGTTGAGGAGTTCAATGCCCTCTTGAAGCCTGAAGAGCGTATCGTGCTCGAAGATGACAGCCGTCTTTCTACCACTCTCCGTATCTTTGCCCTTATCCGTCTGGGCATCGAGGACAGTTCTAAGATTGCCGAGTTCCTTCACTATTCTGTGAACACTATCTATAATTATCGCGCCAAAATCAAGAATAGTGCCATCTGTGACAGGGAAGAGTTTGAGCAGCGTGTGAAGCAGATTGGCATGAAATAATAAGTCAAGCTTTTTTTTGAGTGAATAGAAGTTTGACGCCCTATTTCAAGGCGCCAAACTTTTAAACATGCTGAAGTTTCGCAAGTAAGCTCCTAGCCCGTACTTGAACCACTTGCGAAACTTCAGTAACATGTATAGAGAAGCTGTGTCTCATAAGAGTAAATGCTTCGGGGTAGTCATCATTTTTTTAAAAGAGTTCGAAGGCTTTCTTGAGCTTCAGATTATCGGCTGCATTACCAACAAGAGCTTCAAACTTTCCTGCTTCAGCCTTCCAGGATGAAGAAGCCTCATCGTAGAAACTGAGGGCCTCCTTGCTGATGGTGATGCTGATATCCTTGCTCTCGCCTGGCTGGAGATGAACCTTCTGGAATCCCTTCAGCTCCTTCTGAGGGCGGTCTACCGATGCCTCGACGTCGTGGATATAGAGCTGAACCGTCTCGGCTCCGGCACGCTTACCTGTATTCTTTACGTTTACGGTAAAGGTGATTGTGCCGTCCTGTTTCATCTGTATCTTGTCGCTGCGGAGATTAGAGATGGCAAACTGGGTGTAGCTCAAGCCGTGACCGAATGCAAAGGTAGGCTTGATGCGCTCCTTATCGGTCCAGCGGTAACCTACATAGATGTCTTCCTTATATTCCTCATCAATGATGTTGCCCTTCGTGCTGGCTCCACCTTTCTGACGCCAGGTTCCCGGATAGGTATTGAGTGCATGAGCACCTGTTTCCTTCAGCGAGTTGACCCATGTAAACGGCAACTTGCCGCTAGGGTTTGCATCGCCTGTAAGGATGCTTGCAAGGGCTTCGCCGCTCTCCGAACCGATGAACCAGCCCTGTACGATGCCGGCAACCTTAGCCTTCCAAGGCATAGCTACCGCATTGCCCGAGATGTTGACATAAACGAAGTTTCTGTTTGCCTTAGCCAAAGCCTCGATTAGCTTATCCTGATGGTATGGCAACTCATAATGCTTGCGGTCGTGCCCCTCACAGTCCTGGAAATCGCTCTTGTTCAGACCACCAAACATGATGACATAGTCGGCAGTCTTGGCTTTCTCTACGGCTTCGGCTATCAGTTTAGCCTCGCTGCGCTTGTCTTCCAGGTTCTGTCCGGTTGTAACGCCATTGTAGTTGCCCGTTACATCGCCCACATATCCGCGGGCATAATCTACCTCGATGCCGTCCTTGCCCAACCGCGTCTTCAGACCATCGAGAGGCGAAATCTCGCGCTGTACCTTGAGCGAAGAAGAGCCTCCGCCTACGGTCATCATCTTGATGGCATTCTCGCCTACTACCAGTATGCGCTTAGCCTTCTGGGTGTTGATAGGGAGCACATTGTTCCTGTTCTGGAGCAATACGATGCCTTCCTCAGCAATCTGTCTGGCTGCTGCATAATGGCTCTCGGAACAGAGGAAACCATGAGGGCGGTTCGGATTCATCGTGGTGCGATAGAAGAGGCGCAATACGCGGCGCACCTTATCGTCCAGCTCCTTCTGGGTGAACTTGCCTTCCTGTATGGCCTTCATGTAAGGCATGGAGAGATAATAGTTGTCGTAGGCATTGGTAGCGCCCATCGTAAGACCGTCTGTCCAGGTGCCGAACTCCATATCCAGCCCGTTCTTTACAGACTGCTCCAGGTCGTGGGCACCGCCCCAGTCGCTTACTACGACACCATCATACTTCCAGTCGCCCTTCAGAATCTTGTTCAGGGTCCACTGGTTATGGCAGTTGTGCTCATTCTTGTATAGGTTGTAGGCACCCATGATACCCCATGTCTTACCCTTCTCAACAGCCGCCTTGAAGGCAGGGAGATAGATTTCATGGAGAGCACGGTCGCTGACGATTACGTTGACCTGATGGCGGTATTCCTCATCGTTGTTCAGGCAATAGTGCTTTACGCAGGCTGATACGCCCTTAGACTGCAATCCCTGGATATACGGCACTACCATGATGCTTGCCAGGAACGGATCTTCGCCCATATACTCGAAGTTGCGACCGTTGAGAGGCGTGCGGTAGATGTTGACGCCAGGACCCAGAATCATGTCCTTGCCGCGATACAGGGCTTCTTCGCCCAATGCTTCGCCATAGATGCGGCTCATCTGCGGATTCCATGATGCGGCAAGACAGGTGAGGGCAGGGAAGGCTACACAGGAGTCGTTGGTCTGACCAGCCTGTTCCCACTCATCCCACAATACGTCAGGACGCACTCCGTGAGGTCCGTCATCCGTCCAGAAGTCAGGAAATCCCAAGCGTGGTACACCGGCTGATGAAAACTTGCTCTGAGCATGGATGATGCGTATCTTCTCTGCCAGCGTCATGCGGGAGATGGCATCATCGATGCGCTGCTCTACCGGCTTGGTCTGGTCGAGATAGACTGGCAATTGTCTGGTAGTCTGCTGTGCCTGAGACGGAGCGATGGCTGCAACCGACAGGACACATGATAAAATGAACTGTTTCATAAGGAATGAATATTTATTATGGTTTGTTTATTTCTTGCAGTTGTTTGTTATGCACACCGCCTCTCACGTTTTTTGTGCGTTTAGGCGTATATGCTCATTTATCTGCAAAATTACTAAATAAATAATGAAAAAATGATGGGTGATAAGTGAAAAGTGGATGGGTGTAAAAAATATAACTTTTGTAAACCACTGATAATTAGAAAGATAATTAGGCTGCGTGCGCGAATGAAAAGTGGCAGAGTGTGAACACTGAAAAATACTGATGTAACTTTTTAAGGGTGTTCCAGCCTCATTTCCTTTATTTTAATCCATCCACTTTCATGTAGTTGTTAAAAACTGCTAAGTGTCTGAAAATTAGCAATATAGATTGTTTTAGAAAAGTTTTCTTTCCACTTATCTGTTGAAGGGGCTAGGATTTATCAAAAAATCATATTATATTTGCAATCGAAAACACGGCTTAACGCATTTTATGAAATGCACAGCCGCACAGTCTTATACATTATTATAATAGAGTGAACTAACAAATAGATATTTTTCTAAACTAATAATCGAATATGAAAACAAAAAGTCTATTGCTGGCGACTGCATTATTGATGTCGACGTCAGCGCTCGCACAGAAAAACACCTTCAAAGGTGTCGTGTTGGATGACCTGGGTGAACCCGTTATCGGAGCCACCGTACAGGTTAAAGGCGTCAAGGGTGCCGGTGCAATTACCGACCTTGATGGTAACTTTGTCATCGATGCAGATGCTAACCAGACCTTGGTTATTACCTACATTGGCTACAAGGATGCAGAGATTCGTCCTTCAGCCAACATGAAGATTACTCTGAAACAAGACGACAAAGCTCTGGACGAAGTGGTTGTTGTAGGTTACGGTGTTCAGAAGAAGAGCGTGGTAACTGCAGCTATCGCCAAAGTGAGCACCGAAGATTTGGCTGGCAAGAGCCCAGTGCGTGTTGATAACGCATTGAAGGGTCTGGCTGCCGGTGTCAACGTAACCTCTTCTTCAGGTCAGCCTGGTGCATCTCCTAAGGTTCGTATTCGCGGTACAGGTACTATCAACAATTCAGATCCTCTCTACATCGTAGACGGCATGCCTATCGAGGGTGGTCTCGACTATCTCAACCCTAGTGATATCGAGAGTATCGAGGTGTTGAAGGATGCTGCTTCGGGTGCTATCTATGGTGCCCGTGCTGCCAACGGTGTAATTCTCGTAACCACCAAGAAGGGTAAGATAGGAAAGGCACAGATCAACTATAACTTCTCATACGGCTGGCAGAGCGCATGGAAGAAGCGTGATGTGACATGCGCCACTGACTACGCCATCCTTCAGAACGAGCGTGCAGTGAATGGTGGTCAGGCTCCTATCTATGCTGATCCATACAAACTGACTGACTCTAATGGCAATCCTATCAATGGATTTGGTACTGATTGGCAGGACTTGGTATTCAACGACAATGCCCCTGTACAGAACCATGAGGTAAGCATCAGTGGTGCATCCGATAAGATCAACTACTACCTCTCCATGGGCTACTACAAGCAGGAAGGTATCGTAGGTGGTAACTACGGACAGAGCAACTATGAGCGTCTCTCTATGCGTAGCAACAACATTTATAATGTATTGGATGCCAGCAAGGATCGCAACTTCCTCAACAAGCTCGATGTTACAGTCAACATGGCTTATACCCGAGTAAAGAGCACTGGTATCGATGCTAATAGTATCTATGGCTCAGTATTGGGTAGTGCCCTCTATCTTGCTCCAACATTGGCTCCTACGGTAACCAATAGCAATGTGGCGAAGAAGTATTATGATGCCTACGAGGATCCTAACACATACGATGCTAATGGTAAAGTGAACGGTACTCGTGATACTTACGAGCTTCTCCGTGATGCCAATGGCAACTATTATACTATCCCAGGTATGGGTGGTACCTATCAGGAGATGAACAATCCTCTTGCCATGATGGCGCGCCCAGCAGGTAAGAACTGGTCACACAAGTTTGTGCCTAAGTTCTCTATCGACCTCCAGCTCTGGGACAACTTGAAGTATCATTTCACTTATAGTGCAGACCTCAGCTTCTGGGGTACAGATAGCTACACCGCATCCAAGTATTACCTCTCAGGTAATAACTATTCTACCCATACCTCAGCTTACAAGAGCTCTGACAAGGGTATCAACTGGCAGGTGGAGAACACATTGACATACGATAAGACTATTGGCAAGCACAGTTTTGCTGTTGTCTTGGGTCAGAGTGCAATGAAGAACAAAAGCGATTATCTGAACGGTAGCCGTTGGAATCTTGTGAATGTAAACAAGCCTTCTATCGACTATGCTACCGGCAACTACGAGCAGACCATCGTGAAGGATGCTGACGGAAAGATCATCTCTGTAGGTGCGCCTCAGATTCAGCATAGCGTATCGGGCGGTAACAACGTGGTACATGCCATCTCTTCACTCTTTGGCCGTTTGAGCTATAACTATGATGAGAAGTACATGCTTCAGGCTACTATCCGTCGAGATGGTTCTAGCCGCTTCGGACCAACTCATAAGTATGGTACCTTCCCATCTGCCTCTATCGGATGGAACATTATGAACGAGAAATTCATGGAAAGTACTCGCGATTGGTTGAACAACTTGAAGTTCCGTGCCAGCTGGGGTAAGAATGGTAATGATAATATCGGAGACTTCCGTTATACCGTATTGACCTCTATGGGCAACAACGTGCTTTTCGGTAAGAACGCTGTCAAGTTTAATGGTTCTAAGGCGAATGCCACAGCCAATGAAGACTTGAAGTGGGAGGAGAGTGAGCAGACTGATATCGGTCTCGACTTCGGATTCTTCGGCAGTGCGCTGACCTTCTCTGCTGACTATTATGTAAAGAAGACCAACGGTATGTTGATTACTATGCCTATCCCAAGCTACGTAGGTGAGACCAAGCCAATCGGTAACGTGGGTGATATGAAGAACTCTGGTCTTGAGTTTGAGCTCGGCTATAAGTGGCACATCTCTGATGCTCGCTTCAATGCCAAGGCTAATGTTACCTATCTGCACAATGAGTTGACCAACCTGGGTAATGATACTGGTTACATCGACCTTGATAGCTTCCAGGGTATCTCTGGTGGTGGCACTCGTGGATCTAACGGTCAGCCTTTCCCATACTTCTATGGTTATAAGACAGCTGGTGTGTTCCAAAATATGTCAGAGGTTCAGGCTTACGTAAATAAGGATGGTAACATGATTATGCCAGATGCCAAACCAGGTGATGTACGTTTCGTTGATGTAAATGGTGATGGTAAAATCGATCCAGATGACCGCACCAACATCGGTAATGGTACACCTTCATGGACCTTCGGTTTCAACTTCAATGCAGAGTGGAAGGGCTTCGACCTCAACCTCTTCTTGCAGGGCGTAACGGGTAATAAGGTATTTGATGCAACCTATCGTACAGATGTGTTCTCTGGCAACTTCCCTACTTGGATGCTCGATCGATGGACTGGCGAGGGTACCTCCAATAAGTATCCTATCCTGAAGAATGGCGATGCTACCAACTGGCAGGTTTCTGACCTCTATCTTTGTGATGGCTCTTACTTGAGATTGAAGAATATCTCTTTGGGTTACACCTTGCCAAAGCAGTTGACCCAGAAACTCTCTATCAGCCGCTTGCGCTTCTACGTGATGGCAGAAAACCTCATCACATGGACCAAGTACTGGGGCTTCGACCCAGAGATTTCATCAGGTGGTACCTCTCTCGGTGTAGACTATGGTGTATATCCACAGGCTCGCACCTATACCATCGGTTTCAATCTTTCATTCTAACATCAATAACCTCTTAAAACATTGACAATTATGAAAACAAAGAGATATATAGCTTTTGGTATGTTGGCAGCCAGCATCACATTGGCAACCACATCCTGCAGCGATAGCTTTCTAGAGGTGGAGAACCCATCAGGTGAAAACCTCGAAGAATATTATACCACAGATGCCCACATCAATGAGGCTCTGAATGCGGCTTACGATCCTACCCATTGGCCAGACTGGGCTTTGGGACAGTATAATGCCCTCAATATTGATGCCGAGATTATGGGTGATGACTTCTGGGTAGGCGGTTCTAACAAAACCGATAGGCAGGAATGGCACATGCTTTCTAACTATGAGGCAAATTCCAGCAATACCCTTAGCTCACTTTGGACAGTGGACTATTCAGGCATCAAGCGTTGCAATGACCTCTTGAAGTACTTGGGTTGGGCAGAGGCTAACCTCACCGCTGTTAACAAGGCATCTTACGAAATGCAGGGCAGAGCCCTCCGTGTGTATTACTACAATAACTTGTGGCACTACTTCGGAAACATTCCTTTCTATTTGGAAAACCTCTCTTCTCCATATACCGCTCCTCAGTTGAGCGCTGATGAGGTATACAACAACTTGATTACTGAGTTGGAGTCAGTCATCAACTCTAATGTATTGCCTATGCGTTGGGATGATGTCAATTGTGGCAGAATGTCACAGGCGATGTGCTATATGATGTATGCCGAGATGGTGATGTATCAGAAAGATACTTCCCGTTATGCCACGGCATTGCAGTATATGCAGGAAATCATCAACGACAAGAATGAGTATGGTATCATGGACGACTTTGCTTCTATCTGGAAGAACAGTGGCGAATGGTGCAAGGAGAGCATCTGGGAGGTGAACTATGAGATAGGTTTCAGTGAGCGTTCTTGGAGCAATCCACAAGGTATTGGTGGAACAGTACTTCCTACCTTGATTTCTCCAAACTCATGGCCTGGTGGCGAGGGCTGGGACGCAGGTGCTAACGGCTGGGGATTCATGCCTGTTAGAACTGAGACTTATAATATGTTCGCATCCAATGACAAGCGTCGTGATGCTACTGTTTGGGACTGCCGTGGTGTAGAATATACCAAGCGTTATCAAGACACAGGCTTCTGGCTTGGTAAGTATCGTCCATATACAGAGAATAATGCTACTTCTGGTGATAAGGACTTGAACTACAACAATAATCTCCGTGTGTATCGTGTAGCTGAGGCTTACCTCAATGCAGCAGAGTTGTTGCTTGAGACTGGTGGAGATGCAACCAAGGCTAAGGATTACGTGAATATTATTCGTCGCCGTGCCGGCATTGCAGAACTTGGTGCAGTGACAGTGGATGATGTCATCAACGAGCGTCATTTGGAGTTCGTGGGCGAAGGCAAACGTTACTTCGATTTGGTTCGTACCGGTAAGGCTGCCAGCGTATTGGTACCAGATGAGTATGGCTATCGCACCAACTCTTGGACAGAATCTAAGAAGTATATCCCAATCGCTCAGGCAGAGCTTGACTCAGACCCAGCATTGGTACAAAACAATTACTAATACATTAAAATGGTAACGATTATGAAAAAGATATTATATCATTCAGCATTTGCATTCCTAGCAGCCTTTCTGCTAGGAGCATGCTCCCCAGAAGATTTTAGCGGTGCCAATGGCGAATTGCCTAACATTGCTGATTATGCTGACAACTTCAATATCAGTGTTGATCAAGACATCAATACAGCTAATTTCAGTTTTAACTCAGCAGAGGGCATCACCCCAGTTTGGGTAATTGATGGTGCTTATTCTTCAGACTATACATTGAGCAAGTATTATCGCAAGAAGGGTACTTATGATGTGGAATGCTTTGTGAAGAATCGCAATGGTATCAGCAAGGAGTCTGTGAAGAAGCAGGTTAATATCGAAAAGACTAAGATGAATGGTTTTGGCGGTTTCGTAGAGGACAGCGAGTTTAATCTCTTCAAGAAAATTACCTTCCCTGAAAAACCTTCTGCTGGCTATTATGCTCCAGGATGGAGCCAAATTGCTGACCCGGTTTGTAGCTACAGCAAGGGATGCTATACATTGAAGCTCCCTGAGGCAACTACCGAGCGTTGGCAAGCTCAGGTTCCTTTCACCAACTTAGGTATCTCTACTTCTGCCGACAAGCACTACGATTTCTCTGTTATCTTGACATCTGCCAAGGGACATAATGCCGTTAAGGTGAAACTTTGTGATTCTGGAGAAGGTGGTGACGATATCATCCTTTTCGATTCCAAGGATGCAAATACAAAATTGGAAGCAGGTGAGCCTAAGTGTATTTATGGTTCAGACCTCGAAGGCAAGGACATCAATAACTTGAAGATTGTATTCGACTTTGGTGGTAATGTTGCTGATGACGAAATCATGATAGAGAGCCTGGTATTGAAAGATCATGCCAACGATGATGGTACTGTGGTTCCTGTAGAATTGAAGGTGCCATTCGACTACAATACAGCGGGCAACCTTTGGAAGGATATTGATGCCAACAAGTCATTTACTGAGGAAACTTGGTATGGTGATGCTTCTTGGGCACAGATTGATGTAACTCCTGTTATCAAGCATGAGGGAAGCAAGCACATCATTATCGTGCCTTGTGAAACTCCTGCTGAGCTATGGCATGCCCAGTGGAAAATGCTTGGTATTCCAGTATCAGCCAAAGCTGATAGCAAGATTGATTTCTCTTGCAAGGTTACCACTTCTGCTCCATTGCCAATGATGACATTGAAGCTTTGTGATGACGCTAATGATGGAAACCTCTTCTTCCAGGAGTCTACTGATGTTAAAGGCGAATACGTCTTCCGTTATGAGAACCAACCAAACTGTACGAAAGAAGCTGATGGCGGCCCTCAGGATATGAGCAAGATGAAACTCGTCATCGACCTTGCTGGTGCTCCTAAGGATGCCGAGGTAACAGTCAGTGATATCGTTTTGATTGTGAAATAGGCTTTAGGTTTTATAGGTTTATATAGAATTATACAGGGACTGCTCCTATGAATAAGTAGGAGTGGCTCCCTTTCTAAATTTTAAATGACATGAAATTCTTGAAAATATTTTCCTTCCTCCTTTCGTTCATGCTGATTTCTTGCAGCAGTAGTTCGTCTGACGTCAATGGAGAGATAACGATATTCTGCTCTCCTACGAGCATCGATGTTCCTGCCAAAGGCGGTACTTATAAAATCATGGTAATGGCTTCTGAAGGAGGCTGGGAGGCGAGAGCATCCTTCCCTGGAGAAGGTCCTACGACAAATGTATACCCTTGGTTTAAAGTGAGTGCCAGTGGTAATAGCAAAGCTATGGGTATGGTAACTGTAGATGTGGAAGAGAATAAATCGTCTGTAGCTCTTGACGGAAGTGTCGAGATTTCATTAGAGGATAAGAAGGTATCGGTGCCAGTGCATCAGGCAGGAAAACAGGTTACTCCTATTGAAGGGGGCGAAATGGTGATTCCGGAAGGTTACAAACTGGTCTGGAATGATGAGTTTAACGAAGGCTCAGAGTTGAATAGTACCGACTGGCGTCATGAGGTGCAGAAGTCGGGCTGGGTGAATAATGAACTTCAGAATTATGTGAATGGCTCTGCTGATGGCAAACGCGTAACAGAAATTGCTGATAACCGGCTTTATATCAACTGTTTCAAGGGCAGCGACGGCAAGATATATTCGGGTCGCATATATGCTCACGAAACCCAGGGCTGGCTTTATGGTATCTTCGAAGCTCGCATCAAATTGCCTAAGGGTAAGGGCACATGGCCTGCTTTCTGGATGATGCCTTGCAACAATGATTTCGGAGCAAATCCTTGGCCTAAATGTGGCGAGATTGATATTATGGAAGAGGTAGGCGTTAATCCTAACTATACTTCTTCGTCGCTCCATACTGAGAAGTTTAATCACGTGATGGGAACCCAGATTACCAAGGAGCGTCTGACTGCGGGTGCTGAAGACGGTTTCCACGTTTATCGCCTGGAGTGGACTCCTGATTATATCAAGACCTATGTGGATGGTAAGGAACTGCTCAATTTCAACAATGACGGTAAAAATGATGTGGGTTCATGGCCTTTCAATAAACCATTCTATGTTATCCTCAACCTGGCTTGGGGCGGTGATTGGGGCGGTATGAAGGGTGTTGACGAAAGCGCCCTCCCTGTTCAGATGGAGGTAGATTACGTGAGAGTATTCCAGAAAAAATAAAGTGAAACGCTGATTGATTAAACAGCAAAAAAAGGCAGCTGCAAGCATTTTCACAATGCTTACAGCTGCCATTTCTGTATAATATATATGGAAACTTCTTATTTCAATTCTCTCAAATTTTCAGAAAGCCTCGCTTGTTAAGCGAAGTTCTTCATATTGGTTCTTGCACCGTATTCAGCGCATCCTGCAACAACCATTGCTAAAATCATTCCTAAAAACATCATAATCTTATCCTTTCTCTATATTTGTTGTTATCCAATCTTTACCTTATCAGAAGCTTTATTTGGAAGCATCCTAAGATGCCTCTCAAAGCTTGTTTACTTGCCGAGGCTAATCTTCTTGTTTACATTTACAACCTCTGCAAAAAGAGCAGCTACAACTGCTAATGTCATTCCTAATACCATCATAATCGTTATCCTTTCTTTACTTTAATTATTCGTTATTTATCTTTTCGAGTGCAAAGGTAATGCCTTTTTGTGTACGCACACAATTTTTTAGTCGGAAAATGCAGAAAAGGCTTGATTTCTTGATTTTCATCAAATCTTGTCATGCCAAATGGGGCATAATGGCATATCTTCTTGCAAAGTTGATAGTTCAAGAAAGTTTTTCGCTGTTTATTTATTGAGTTTCATTAATAATGTGTATCTTTGCAATGTTAATTGGAATTTACTTTTTAATCATGAAAGCATTTACATATATCAAGCAGGGAGAGTTTGGCTTCACGGAAAAGAAGAAGCCAACGTTGATAGACTCGCATGATGCCATCGTGCGAGTAACGCTGAGTAGCATCTGCACAAGCGACCTTCATATCAAGCATGGTTCTGTTCCTCGTGCCGTACCGGGAATTACTGTCGGACATGAGATGGTAGGTGTCGTGGAGGAAGTGGGGGAGCAGGTTACCCACGTTAAACCGGGTGACAGGGTGACCGTGAATGTGGAAACCTTCTGCGGAGATTGCTTCTATTGCAAGCATGGCTACGTGAACAACTGTACTTCTCCACATGGCGGATGGGCATTGGGATGCAGAATCGATGGCGGACAGACGGAATACGTGAGGGTTCCGTATGCTACCACAGGACTGAACAGAATTCCGGATTCGGTGAGCGATGAACAGGCTCTCTTCGTAGGTGACATTCTTGCCACTGGATTCTGGGCGACGAAAATCTCAGAAATTACCGAAGAGGATACAGTTCTGATCATTGGTGCCGGACCAACGGGTATCTGTTGTTTGCTTTGTACCCTGCTCAAGAAACCACGTACCATCATTGTTTGCGAGAAGTCACAGGCCAGAAGGGAATTCATTCTGGAGCATTATCCGCAAGTGATGGTTGTAGAACCTGATGATTGTGAAGCTTTTGTCTTGCGTCATAGCCAGCATGGAGGAGCCGATGTGGTGATGGAAGTAGCAGGTGGGCAGAATACATTCCAGCTTGCCTGGAAGTGTGCCCGTCCTAATGCCATCGTCACCATTGTCGCCATGTATGACAAGCCGCAGATTCTTCCACTTCCTGATATGTATGGCAAGAACCTTATTTTCAAGACGGGAGGTGTTGATGGTTGTGACTGCGAGGAAATTCTGAGTTTAATAGCTCAGGGAAAGATAGATACCACCCCTCTGATTACTCATCGTTTCCCGCTTTCAAAAATAGAGCAGGCATACGATGTTTTCGAGAACCGAAAGGATGGCGTCATCAAGGTGGAGATATTTCAGGGATAAAATAAATTTGGAGAGGCTCACTTGCAACATCGCAAGTGAGCCTCTCAATGTATTTCCCGATGCTTATGGAATGATATTCAGATATAATCTTCTCTTCCTATTTAACTTCAACCCCGAGTGGAGTTTTCAGCGCATCCAGGTATTCCTTGATGCGAATCTGCCATTCGGCGTAGCTCTTCACATCATATTTGCTCCATGCTGCACCGAAGTAATAGCTGTACTTTTCTCCATTCTTTAAGCCGCGCTTCAAGCCCAGGGCTTGACCGGTGGCACCATCGTGCTTCTTGTCGAAGAGCTGGTAGTAAGTGTTGTCGATGCCCTCAGGGAAGAGTACACCCACGAAAACCTGCGAGTTGTTCACCTCGATGTTGTCGGTAGGGTCGGCATAGCTTACGTAATCCTTGGCAAAGGTCTTGCTCTCGGTATCTTCCTCATGGATAGGGAAACCGGTGGCGAAATCGGTAGGAGTGGTCAAGCCATCATACCATACGGTCATCTTGTTGAAGTTGCTGCCCTTGTCGAGCGAGATGATGCGATGCTCTACCACGTTTTTCATATCGCCTACGGTAGATGGGTTATAAGTCAGTTCTACGGTGAAGCGGAGCGGACCGTTATCCAATATCTTGTAATCCTTGTAGCAGTAAGGCAGCACCTGGTTCTTGCCCACCATGAGGCTTGGTGCACCCAAGCCCAGGGTAGCGCCCACGCGATAAGGATCCAATCCGTTGCCATGGTCCAGATGGAAGGAGGTGAGGATATCCACCTCGTTTGATTCTGCCTGGAGGGCCTTGATTTGCTTGGCAAGAGCAGCCGCCTTTGCAGGGTTCTTCTCAGCCTTCTCCTGCTTCTGCAGGGTTCTTACCTTGGCATCAATCTTATCACCCTTGATATTTCCGTTCATATCCTTTACGTATCGCTCGTAAACCACGGTGTCGGGGGTATTCTTCACCCATACATCGGTGCCGAAGGAGCGTTCGCCGGTGCGCTGCAGGGCAGGACCATATACACGATAGGCGCATCTGTCGTTTTCCCAGGCGATATCATCCTTTCTTATCTTATAGAGAGCACCGGTAGCCCATACCTTCTGCTGGTAAGGTTTGCCGATGGTTACGTAGTAGGTGGCGGAACCGTGAGGGCGCACGCTGGCATCGATGAGCAGATAGCCATCGTGGGTAATCTGCGAACCAATCTGCTGTCCGCGCTTATTCTTCACGATGTAGGCCTCGCCCTTTTTAGGGGCTGCCTTGCCCAGTTTTGCCTTCACCTCGTTCATGCTCAGAGAGATAAGCTCCGTGCGGGGGTTGGAAGTAGGGTTGCTCACCACGATAGTGGCTTGTTGAGCATGGCAGTAGTTAGAACCAGCCAGAGCCAGGAGCATCATCAGGCTTCTGACCGTGATGCCCTTCATCATTTTTCCATGAATCTTTTTCATTTGATTTGTTCTTTTAAAATCCTTTATTCCTCAATAACAGAAACCTGCATGCTTATATCCTCCTTAGGTCTATCTCCACGCATGGTTTCGCAGTTCTGAATCTTCTCTACCACATCAAGGCCTTCCTCCACCTCGCCAAACACGGTATACTGGTTGTCGAGGAATGGGGTGCCGCCCACCTCGGTATAAGCCTTCTGCTGCTCCTCGGTAAACTTAGGGTAGCCCTGCTCCTTGCATAGTTTCTTGGTTTCATCCACCAGTTCATCCTGCAGTTTCATCAAGCCCTCGCGGTCGCGGTTACGGCGGAAGTTCATAATCTCATCATGATGCTCCTTGGCAAGCTGGTTGAAGATGTTCTGCTCCATCTGCATGCCCATCTGCTTCTCCA
>ERZ1023666.439-NODE-439-length-17630-cov-73.130185_pt1 | contig 17630 bp, 14 predicted proteins | sample MGYA00380341_ERZ1023666 | MGnify/ENA primary metagenome ERZ1023666 (study PRJEB33179, sample SAMN07448983) | human gut metagenome | biome: Human-gut; feature: Human associated habitat; material: Faeces | host: Homo sapiens | place: India: Bhopal | collected...
GGTTATTGAAAGTTGGCCCCCTTCGGGGACCGGAGGTTACTTGCGAAACTTGAATGAAGGTATAGTATGACTTGTTTCTATTTGGTATGCATTCTTAATAGGTATACATTCTTAATTAGTCTGCATTCTTAACTAGTATGCATTCTTATCCGGGAAGATGATGCTCTTGGCCGTGAGGAAGATAATCTTGATGTCGAGCCAGAACGACCAGTTCTCGATATACCAGATGTCCCGGCGGATACGCTCTTCCATCTGCCACAGCTCCTTGGTCTCGCCGCGGAATCCCGTAACCTGAGCCCAACCCGTGATACCCGGCTTGGAGAAATGGCGAACCATGTATTTGTCTATCAGACTGCCGTATACCTCAGTGTGATGCAGCATGTGAGGACGAGGACCCACGATGCTCATGTCGCCCTTCAGCACGTTGATAAACTGAGGAAACTCATCGATGTTCGTCTTTCGCATGAAGTTGCCGAAGGCAAACTTTCTTGGGTCGTCCTTGGTAGCCTGCGCCTTGTCGGCATCCTTGTTCACATGCATGGAACGGAACTTCAGGCAGTAGAAAGTATCTCCGTTCAGACCCGTTCTTGCCTGCTTGAAGAAGATAGGACCCGGACTCTGAATCTTGATGATGAGCGCGATGATCGGAATGAACGGCAATACGCAAAGACATATAATTCCGCTCACCACGATGTCGAAAGCACGCTTCACGATGCGGTTGGAAATGCTTGCCAGCGGCTCCTCATGGTTGGAATATACCGTCCTGTCCATGAAGTTCTGGGCATCGAGATGCAGCTTATATTCGCCGAAAACGCGAGGCAAGAAATAGAAGTGAACCACGTTCTTGTCGCAGAACTGCATAATCTTCACAATCTGCTCGGATTCTGTATGCGACAGGCAGCAGAACACCTCGTCGATGGCGTTAGGAGTACCATAGATGGTATTGTTGATGGTGGAAGACATGTTATTGTTGAGATCCTGCATGGTTCCTATCCTCTTCAGTCCCTCTGGAGCCTTGGCCATATCGGCATCAGCATAATATCCCTTCACGATATAACCAGCCGAAGGATCCTCCGTCATCGTCCGATACATCTCTCCCACTGCCGGGTCATTGCCCACAAAGACAACCGTGCGGCTGTAGCGTCCATTGGAACGGTAGTATTTGAGGAGTGAGAGTTCGCAGAGTCGGGATATAACCAGGAAAAAATAAAATGATATGCCGAAGATGAATGCAAAAGAGAACATCTGACCTCCATGGCTGAGCAGTCTTACGAAGACAAAGAACCAGAAGGTGGTGGATGCAGCCAGGGATAGCGTACGCTTCAATACCTGCAGGAAACCGATCTTTCTTACATGGATGATGGTTGAGTAATAATACTCACTCAGGAGTAAGGCAGCATTGGCAACGAAAGCCGTAATCTTCGTTGCTTCATCAAAATAATCGGGAACCAATTCTGCACCATACTTGGTATAGGCAAACAGCAAAACGTTTAAGATAACGATGTCCATGCATGTTACCAGTCGTCTTACCAGCACATTCCCTCTGTAGTAGTTATTATTCATCATATAAACAATTTATAATAGTCCTTGCAATAATAGTTTTTAACGGAATCTTCGTTGAAAGATAACATTTCTACTAAATCCCTGCAAAGATAAATAAAAATGTTGAATGAGCAAAATATAAAGGAGAAAAAAATGCCGTTTGGACTAAAATGAACCAAATTGAACCGATAATGTAACAAAAAAACACGTATTCTGTGGTGGAATCCTACCTTCTATGCGGTATGCAGGCGTTCGTTTGTGCGAGCCGTGCTGATTGATAACTTCCTTTCTGCGGAGCAGTATTGTGACAGATAACGCAAATAAAAGTATACAGATTTTCAGCTAAAACGTACCATAATTCCCGTATTTTCCGCCGGGAAATATTTTATCTGAAATACCGGAAATATGAAGAATTTTCGTTTCTCGCTGCAAATCAATGGGTTAGAAGAATGTAAAGAATTCGAAAACCATTCATTTTTCTACGAGTGTACGGTTGAATACCCTACAAGTGTACGGTCGTAGCGCTACGAGTGTACGAGCATACACTATATAACTGTACGGTCGCAGGTTTACGACCGTACACTCGTAGCCCATTCAACCTCGAAATCGCTGCACAAGCCCTCAGGAAGGGGCAGATTTCCAGCCTCATCGCCATCTGGATGGCAAGTTTTGAAATGCTCCTTTTTTTAAGACTATACTTGACAATCCCCTATTCTTTGTCCCACAGATTTCACAGATAATGGCAGCCGCAGGGCGGCAAGTTCCTGAAGTGGGAAAAGGAGACGATGAATTTCACCGCCTACTACCCTGCTTCGTTCAACGGAACCATCACCCAGCCTACGGAATACAACAGCCTAGAATCGCTTGCTGCCGCCGACTTCATGTCGTATAGCGGTCCGCAAACCAATACCAAAGACAACAAGAGAAATCAACTTACTCTCGTCATGAATCGCATGATGGCGAGAGTGGTTGTAGAGATTGCTGGCTTCAACGACCAGTATACGAAGAATGCTACAGTCAACAGCCTCAGCATCTGTGGTGTGAAAGCGTATAAGCACAGCGATAATAAGTTCTATGCCCTTATCGATCCAAGCTCTACCCCAAGCACCACCGCTCCCTTCCTCTCTCTTGAAGTAGCAGATGGAGAAAGCAAAACAACAGAAACGCTCACCACCATCCCTACTACTTTCGTAGCCGGCAAGAGCTATACCTATCAGCTCAAAGTAGGTAAGAACAAGATATCTGTTTCCGGTATTACCGTGAAAGATTGGGATAATACGGGGATAATTACTGAAGGTAGTAAAGCGGAACAAATCATCCCATACGTCACCTTTACGGCAAATGGGGAGCAAAAGTTTAAGATGACAACCAAAAATTACACCATCTCAGGGCTTGAGTATTCTGTAAATGATGGCGAATGGGCAACTGTCGAGGCAGGCACAGAAGTTACCTTCGGTGGAACAAATGGCAATCTTCGCTTACGTGGCACAAACACATATGGAACTGCGTCTGCATGGAATAAATATTCAACCATCACATTTACTAATAATGTGAATGTAACTTGCACAGGCGACATCCGCACGCTAATGAACTGGAGAAACTATAGTACAGTAGATACCCAATATGCCAAATTCTGTTATTTGTTCAAAGATTGCGCTGTATTAACCTCCGCCCCAGAATTGCCTGCTACAAAATTAGCTGATGACTGCTATAATAGTATGTTCCAAGGTTGTACAAGTCTCACGGCTGCCCCAAATTTAAATGCTACAACGTTAGCAGACGGATGCTATTCTGGTATGTTCTATGGTTGTACAAGTCTCACGGCTGCCCCAGAATTAAATGCTACAACGTTAGTAAGCCACTGCTATACTTATATGTTCGAAAGTTGTACAAGTCTCACTTCTGCCCCAGAATTAAAGGCTACAACGTTAGCAGCAAGCTGCTATGATAATATGTTCTATGGTTGTACAAAATTGTCAACCGTCACAATGTTAGCACCAAGCGACCAAATTTCGAAAGCAACTTATTGCTGCTATAATTGGTTGTATAATGCCGGAACCGATGGAACCGTAAAATCCCGCACACTCAAAGTACAAGATGCGGCAGCATATACTGCGTTGGAAAGTAATACAGATTATCTCCCTGACAACTGGAAGAAAGGCACTGCAGGTACTACCGTGAAGAAAGAAGATAACACCGAAATAAAATAGAACAGAACCCATTAGATAATGTATAATTTATAAATAAAGAATAAAGATGAAAACAAAGTATTACATGATTGCTCTTGCAGCAATGACCATGACTCTGGGCAGCTGCTCAGACAGCGAGAATACAATAGGCACCGAGGCGCCTAAGTCAATCACCGTTTCTACAAGCATCGGCAAGATGACCCGTATCACTACGGACGCCAAGGGAACACAGACTTTCTCTGAAGGAGATGAAATCAGCGTGTATGCCTGGACAGGAAGTGCTGAAAATGTTCCTGCTGCCGCTGGAAGAGTGGTGAACAACGCCATCAACAAGCTCACCGGCAACGTTTGGGTGGCCACACCGCAGATGTTGTGGAAGAACAATGTGGATCAGCACTACTTCATCGGCATCTACCCTACCAAGAACGTTGACAACCTTACTGCCGACACCTATACCTTCAATGCAGAAAACCAGGCGGCAAGCGACCTGCTGGTGGCAGTAAACACCAATGGTCTCTCCTATACCAAGGATGCCAAGGACCCCGTGCAGCTCGAATTCACCCACGTGATGGCGAAGATGGTGGTGAACCTTTCCTACAAGAACCAGTGGGGCGGAACTCCTACCGTAAAGAACGTGGTGGTTTCGGATGCCATAAATGAGGCTACCATCAACTACCTCACCAAGGCAGTGACTCCAACGACTACAGCCAAGGCAGATTTCGAGGTTCCTGCTACGGCAGCCAACACCCAGTATGTTTCAGTGCTCATTCCTCAGAATGGCATTCAGAAGATAGCCATCACCATCGGTGATAAGACTTTCATCTACGACAACAAAACTCCGTTCACGTTTGAGAGCGGCAAGATTACCACCATCAACCTGGAGGTAGGTCGTGACCAGGTGATTCTCGACGAAGTGAAGATTTCTGATTGGGCAGATGGCAACACCTTCCATGGCGAGGCATTCGATTAAAATCGGAGAAATATCAATAAGATAAGATTATAACATAACATTAAAAATAGAACGATTATGAAAGCTATCAAGTTTTTCGCAATATCAGCCATGGCTGCAGCCATGATTACCAGTTGCTCTAGCGAGGACGAACTGTCACAGAGCAATTATCCTAGTGATAACATCGTCCGCGTTACTGCAGGTGTGAACAATGCCAAGACTCGTGCTGAGGGACAAGGCGTTACTGCTATGGACAAGCCTTTCTCTCTGACCATCGTGAACAAGAATACTGAGAGCACCGAATTGGCTAAGAAATATACCTATGTTGATAAGGTGTTCTCAAAGAGTTCATCTGGCGACTGGGCTTGCTCAGAGACTCTGCTTTGGCAGAAAGCCACAATACCTGTAGACATCGTGGCTTTTGCTCCGGCTCAAGAAGGCAAATTCAATGGTGTTTGTGATAATGATAGAAATATCAAGCCTATAGCTTATAGCGTGGCTTCCGACCAGTCTACATCGTCTGACAATAACGACTTGCTGTACTATTATGCTCCAGGCTTCAACCCTGGCGAAAGTCTCGACAAAGGGAAGCTGAATATCCAGTTCAATCATGCTTTCTGTATGATTGACATCAACGTGACTTTGGGAACCGAGTTCAACAAGCCTAATGTTCTTAAAGAATCCCCTATCGTAAAGGTGACCTTAGGAGGAACCAAAATTGCGGCAAATGTAGATGTTACAAACGCTGCTAGTGTCGTAACAGCCAGCGAAGAAGCTGCTGCTACCGACATTACCACCACCAAAGGTTCCTTCACCCCGGCTGAAAATGCAGATAAGAAAGCAGATCCAGAAAAGAACGCCATCTCACGCTTCTCTTGCATTGCCATCCCACAGACCGTTGCAGCCAACACCTTCAAGGTGTCTTTGATGACTGCCGGCAAGCGCTATGAATGGACTTCTGCAGAACCAGTCGAGCTGCAGAGCGGCTACAGATATACCCTCAATCTTAGCATGGGTAATGATGTGGTATTGTTGAAGGGTGGCAGCATCTCCGCTACTCCATGGACAGAAATCACTAGTGACAAGCCTCTTGAGACAGATTAAAGAATATGAACTTAAAATAGAACGACTATGAAATATCAGAAGATATTGGGTCTTGTAGCAACAGCCGGCTTATTGCTGGCTGGCTGCGCTACAGATTCCGACAACAGCAATACATGGCTCAGCGACCCGAATGCCGTTCACGTATCGGCTTCGGTGGGCAGCATCTTTACCCGAAGCAATCCGGCTGCAGCAGATGAAGCCGGACAGACGAGTTTTAATAAAGGTGATGTGATGGGTGTCAGCAATAACGGCACATCGATCACCTATACCTACAATAAAGGCACCAACGACTGGCAGCCAGGTAGTGGAAATTATCTGGTATGGGATAAGAATGACCTCAAATTCCAGTGCTGGTATCCTGCTGATGGCAAGAATTCCTACAGCAAAGGCTATATCCAGGAAGACCAAAGTAATGCAACGGAGATTGCGAAATCAGATTATATGACGGCAGCGGTAACCACCCTTACTGAAATTCCTGGTGACCGCCAGCTTAAAGTGGAATTGGAGCGCAAGACTGCCCGTCTGATTCTCAATATCCAGAGTTTCAACGACCAGTTTGATGCCAACACCACCAAGGTCAACCATATCCGCATCGCAAGCAAGGCATCTACTGATGACGGCGAAACATCTACCATCGACATCAAGCCTTTGCAGAATGGCGAGGGTGGAATCGGCACAACCTATACTGCCCTGGTTGCTCCAGGATCAGTAGAGGGAAAGCTCTATTTCACTACTGATGAATCCACCGAAACTCCTCTTGTTGTCAAGACAGGAACATTAGAAGCCGGCAAGAGCTATACCTACAATCTTATTGTGGGTAAGAACAAGGTGACTATAGGTAATGTTACTGTGGCTGAATGGACTCCGGGTGAAATTACTGGTGGTAAAGCAGAATATAATCCAGACTTCACCTTTAAGGCAGATGCTGAGCAGAAATTTAAAATGATAACCAAAGGAAATTACACCATCTCAGAACTTCAGTATTCTGTAAATAATGGCGAATGGAATGATGTGGTTGCAAATGAAGAAGTTACCTTCGGCGGAACAAATGGCGACCTTCGTTTACGTGGCACGAACACTAATGGAACTGCGTCTAGATGGGATGCATATTCAACCATCATATTTACTAATGATGTGAAAGTAGCTTGCACAGGCGATATCCGCACGCTGCTGGACTGGAGAAACTATAGTACAGTAAATACCCAAAATGCCAGATTCTGTCATTTATTCCAAGATTGCACTGTATTAACCTCTGCCCCAGAATTGCCTGCTAAAGAATTAGCTGATAACTGCTATTCTGATATGTTCTATGGTTGTACAAGTCTCACGTCTACCCCAGAATTAAAGGCTACAAAGTTAGCAGAAAACTGCTATTTTCATATGTTCTATAAGTGTACAAAATTGTCAACCGTCACTATGTTGGCACCAAGCGATCAAATTTCGAAAACAACTATTTGCTGCTTTGATTGGTTGTATAATGCCGGAACCGACGAAACCGTAAGTTCCCGCACACTCATAGTAACAGATGAGGCTGCCTATAATGCGTTGAAAAGCAAATATTATCTCCCTACCAAATGGCAGATAGGCAATTGCACCGTTCTTGATAAAGACGGCAAAGCAATAACAGAATAATAATCAAGAGCGCAACTCCGCCAGGCGTCCCGGCGGATTTGAAATCCGCCGTAAAAAAAGGTTCGACCTATTAAAACCGGGGGATTTGTAATCCCCCAACACAACAAAAGGGAAAGCATTCTCCTTTGCTGCGGATTGCAAATCCGCAGAGCCTAAATAGGTTAGGACATTTTTTAACGCCGGATTCCAAATCCGGCGGAACGCCTAACGGAAAGATAAAGGACAGAAGCAAGATTTGCCCCACACACCCTGAACCAACGGTCATCGGCCGAAGGGAAAGGTAAAGGGAAGAAGCTCCTAGCCCAAGGCGTGTGGGGCAAACAAGGCGAAAGTTCAGGAAAGATCTGCGGCATCTGCGCAAAAAGCTCTGCGTGAAGAAGAATAAATCTGCGTCATCTGCGAAATCTGCGTGACAAAACAACAAAGAATAAATCTGCGTGACAAAGAACAAAACATGTTTGCATGCAAACATGCAAACATGCAAACTTACAGGCATCGTAAACCCTATCTACGATTGTCTGATGTCTCCAAGGCACAAGAAGTAAGATTTCTGGCATTGGTGTATTGGCATAATCCACTTTCTGTAATTGTCCACCAGCCTGGTGGACAAATTCGCTTTGTTCCATTCTGAGCCATGATAGCCATCCCCCCTACAAAGACTGATAGAACCGGAGTGCTCCCAGCTTCCTCAACTCCCCGTTCCGGGCATACCGGGCATCCGTGGCAGGATGAGAAAGGAGGATGAACTCACGGAGCAGCAGCTCGGGATGGAAACTCGTCATCTCAAAATAGGGAACACGGGAAGTATCTACCTCATAGATGTTGCCACGCTGAAAGGCAGACAATGCCTTGTAGCCTTCATACTCCTGAAGCAGTTGGGCTTTGCCCAAGGGAGCACCGCCGAAATACTTGAATGCCCAGACATCTATCTCCCTACCCTTCGCCAGAATCTGCTCCGGACTCATCGCCAGACTTCCGCTGTGATCATCTTCTGCAAAAACATAACGGGCATGGGCATCCTTCAGAAGAAGGGCCATCGTGCTCCTGCCACCCGGCACATACCATACCCCACCCGTCTTGCGCTCGGTCAACACCGAAAGACCTTCGGGCAGTTTCCCTGCCACCGACTTCAGCGACAGATATTCCTTTTCTATCCCGGCAAAGAGCGAATCTGCCTGACGGCTGCCAAAGAGCATGCCATAGAATTTCATCCACTCTGCCCTGCCCAATGGCGATGTCTCCATATAGTCGGCTGCTTCTATCAGGGGGATGCGAAGCTTGTCGAGCTTACCATATCCGCCATTGTTCTCGAAAGGAGATACGAGGATTGCCTCGGGCTTCAGGGCGATGATGCGCTCAAGGTCGGGCGCCATACTGGAACCGCAATCCACAACAGAGGATGATGATACACGCTTCCTGATATCGGGAATATTGATATAATCCAGATCGCATACGCCACGGATGGCATTCTCCACACCCAACTCATACATCAGCTGGCAATGCGGAGCCATGAATACGGCACTGCTTTCTACGGGCGTGCGCACGGTATCCGTGATGCATCTTACGCCCGACGCCCTGCGCCTGGCAAGCTGCGCCACGGTCTCATCCCCCTCCTTGCCCTTCGGGACGAGGATATAGCGATGCAGCAGGGTGCCAGCCTTCCAGGGGTTGGCTATCATCACTTCATCATAAGTCCCTTCATCATTAGTCCCTTCACCATGCCTTACGATGGTCAGCAACTGGGCATACTTCATCTTCAACGTATCACCCACTTCCCCATCACCAGATGCCGTCTTTCTGCCCTGGCAGGCAAACAAAGCTAGCGCCACAAGCGCCATGAATATACAGTTATATCTTTTCATCATAATCATTTCTTTCTATCATAATTATATCTTTTCATCATATATTATATCTTTTCATCACGCAGCAAAAGTACGATAATTTTTCGAGACCCGCAAGAAAACATCGCAAAAACTATCCACCATCGTAAGGATAAGTCGCCCTGCTTCGCTCTTACCAATTAAAAAAGTTATTACATAACAAAGAAATCCAAGGAAAACGGGCAGCACTGGAAGTGGATTTCTGATGCACACTAAAATACGTATTTATATGTATTTTTATGTTAACAGGGGTGTCGCATTGGTACCAATGCGACACCTTGAACATAGGAAGTAGACACTTTTTTTGAGGAAAGAGACACCTTATATCGGAAAAAAATGCTATATTTGCAGCATATTTAGAAGTAATGCCCATAGAAGCATTCTTCATACTGACAAGTTTAACTAAACGAACTTATATGAAAAAATCTTTAAGAATTAAAATTGGGCTACCGATTGCAACGCTTGCTGCCATCCTTCCGCTTTCTGTAACAAGGGCGGAAGTAAACGACGGTGTGCAGAAAGATGAGCAAGGATGGTATGTCGGCATAGAGGGAGGAATGCCTTTCGGCTTCTCTACTTTCTCGAGTTTCGGACACGACAAGACCCGACTCGGTTGGGACGCCGGATTTTACGGCGGCTATCGTTTCAACAACATCTGGTCGGCTGAGCTATCGGCAAAATACGGAGAGATGAACCTGGCGGCGCAAGACTGCTGCGCAGAACGCAACTACTGGCTGGGAAGCGACGGCACGATATACAAGGCCAGCGTCCTGGGAATGGACTGCTGGGAGTATACCCAGCTGAAGAGCCAGGTAAGGATGGCACAGTTGGGGGCAAGAGTAAACATCAACCTGCTGGCTCTGTTTCCTCAAACTGCCAACAGCCGCTGGGAGGTGGCTGCATCGCCTCATCTATATGCCGTGACCACCAAGGCAGATATCCAGAACCTGACGGACGGTACAACCGTGAAGAAAGATGCCACCCACTGGCATCTGGGATATGGTGCCGACCTGCAGGTGGGCTATCGGCTGAATGACCGCCTGAAACTGGGCATCTTTTCGGGATTGACCCGACTCACGGGCAAACGCCTGGACGGCATGCCGGAATATCTGCACAAGAACAACTATGTCTGGGAAAGCGGCATCAGACTGGGTATCAGTCTCACCAATCAGTAACCCATAAAACAATACAGACAATGAAAACAAGAAACAAACTGAATATCTGGCTATGGGTGCTGGCATGCATCCCATGCCTATTGGCTAGTTGCGACCACGACGTGCATGATGGCGAAGGAGACGGAGGCCTGTCGGTATCTCTCGACTGGGCTGACGAGACCGACGAGGGCACGGAAGTGAAGGACGTGAAGACGTGGATCATGAATGCCGAAAATGGCACGCTGGTGGAGCAAAGCCAGCATGGCAGTGCGCAGGAAATGGCAAGCGAGCGATATGACATGCCCAAAGGTCACTATCGCATTCTCACTACCACCAACCTGGTGGCTCCGTTCACCATCAGTGAGCAGACTAGAGGCGTTGACAACATGAACAATCTGGTAATCGGTCTGTCGGGTACGGACGCAGCACCCGAACATGCCTATTATGGTGTAACAGACATCATCATAGACCATGAAAATGTGCACCATATCGTCAAAAGCGAAATGCGACGTGTGCTTGCCGAGCTCACCATCAACATAAAAGGGGCTCCTCTGCATACGGCTATCACGGGAAAGGTATTGAATGTTGCCACCGGACTGTTTCCTTTGCAGCAAAATGAAGATGGAACTTTCGGCACGCCAACAAGGACTAAGAAAGAATGCGATATTCCTTCCGGAATAACGATGTTGGATAACATGTTTGTAACAAAAACAATGTACTTGATGCCGACGTGCGATGGTGTTCAAAACACCAATCTGTTTATCGTGCTCAAAACTCCTGATGGTAACAGTACACGCTACGACCTGAAAGCTCCCGTGATGAAGCCGAGCGGCAAGTATATTGTCAACCTGGAATACAGCGAGATGAAGCCGGAAATGAACCTTACGAGTGTCAAGATAGACGACTGGACTGAGGGTTGGGTATATTATGGTGAAATCTTCGATCCGGAGAACTAGCAATAAAAAAGTCTGCCAGCATCACTGCTCGCAGACTTCTCTTTTCATTAACCGAACCTAAAATTACATCTATTTTTCAAGATATGCAATAAAATGCAAATGATAAACCTAAATATAAACTTTTACCTGATGAAAACTATTTTTTATTCTTACCTATTTCTATATATACGCACTGCAAAATGCGTTGTCATTATGTTGAGAAACGAATTTATCTGATTCAAACGCACTATCCATTTATGCAACTTGCGTGCCAGAAACAGACAAACCAAGTTATCCTGCTGATTTACTGCCACTTATCATTTTTCTACCCTTCAAACAGAAGTGGGGAAACTGGGGAATAAGTGGGGAATAATTCCCCAGAAATTGGGGAAATGCAAAAACCAAGCATTTCCAGTTCTAGATTGAGCATTTGGAAATGCACTTTTTTTATGAGTTATACTTAACAACCTACCAAGATGGAGAGATAACGAAAAGATGTTTGCTTTCAAACATGTTTGCATGCAAACATGTTTGAAAGCAAACAGACTATAGATTATTCATATACTGCACCAATGCTTCCCGAAGGATATCCTCGTATTTCTTCTTGGTTCTAACCTTCGCCAGCATAAGCTGTTCATACTCCTCGTCCGATAGGTATGTCTGAACTCCATGCATCGATTTCCTCTTCTCTGCCTGAGTTACCTTCTTTATGTCTTTCTCCCCTACTGGCTGCACAACGCCAGGCTGTGCTACACCTGACTGAGTTATACCTGGCTGCCCAACTGCAGATTGCCCAACACCTGGGCGAACAGCTTTATTCATATTACTGAAAGCTGCGTGAAAATCCTTTCCCATTTTTCCTAATTTATCTAGATATTAAACAATTCATTGATAACCAATTCATAGTCTATGGCTGCCGAGCAATAAGGCGCATAATGAAAGAGATCCGTCATTTCAGTCTGCGACTCGTTCACCTTGACGCAACGGCGGATTCCATGCGACAATACCTTCTCGCCATAATTCTCTCGAAGATATTCCATTGCCGAACGCACGATGCGCGGACGCTCGTCGAGCATAACAGGCAACAGGCCCAGAAGCTCCAGTTCCTTGTTCAGGGCAAACCTGCCGTTCTTCACCTCCTCCATGGCTGCCAGCACTGCCGCCAAACCATTTACAGAAAGTCCTTCCATCTGTACAGGAACCAGCAGATGGCTTGCTACCACCATGGCATTATAGGTAGATTGTGACAGGGCTGGCGGACAGTCGATGAAGATGTAGTCGAAATAATCTATAGGATTGCCGATGCCTTCGCCCGTGAAATCCATGCAGTCACTGTTGAGACAAGCTCCCAATACCTGGCGTGGTGCACCCGTGTTCTGCAGGAAAGGATCCACATCCTGCATCTTGGCAGAACCTGGAACGTAATACACCCCTACCCCATTTTTATAGATGGGCAACCCCTTGCAGGCTATCATCGAATCAAACACAGTGGCACAATCTTCTGGCGCATGATTCAGAAGAGTTAAGTTACACTGAGGATCCAAGTCTATCTCGAGGATTCTTAGATTCTTATCCTTCCGTAACATGCCAGTGGCAAGATTCTGCACTGTTGTTGTTTTGCCTACGCCACCTTTATTGTTGACGATAGCCAAGATCATTTTCAGCTTATTTTCCATGTCTTTGACTTTTAAATATTAAACTGCGTGCAAAGGTACATGAATTAATTGAAATAACCAAGAAAATATGCCAAAATGTTTGCATGCAAACACACAAACATGTTTGAATGCAAGCATGCAAACATGTTTGCAGAATTACTAATATATTGGTTTTCAGTATAAATGCTTTCTATATGCGGGTTAACAAACATGCAAACATGTAGGTTAACAAACATGCAAACACACAAACATGTTTGAATGCAAGCATGCAAACATGTTTGCAGACTTCTAAAAAGGGCTTTAAAACGCATGAAAAGTATGCCTTCAGATGGCTGAACTAAGTATCTGCGACAAAATTATAAGCTATTTTCTCCGATTATTGCCGATTATTGCCCATTATGGCCCGTTTATTGAGAGAAAATTAGTAATTTTGCAGCCGGAAAGATAATATATACAGATATTTAGCAGATAAATTAGCAGATAAAAAATGATAGATTCAATTCAGAACATCTTTGTTCAGGTTAGCGATTTTCTCTGGTCGTATATCATCATTGCCGTTTTGATATGCTGTGCCGTGTTTTTCACTTGGCGAACCCGTTTCGTTCAGTTTCGTCTCATCAGGGAGATGGTGAGGCTGCTGCTCCATCCCGATAAGGTTCAGCCCGACGAGATAGGGCAGGATGAGCTGTCGATGGATGTGAAGGTGGATGGCGAGATGAAGCACATCTCTTCCTTCCAGGCATTCGTGGTGGCATTGGCAAGCAGAATCGGTACGGGTAATCTTGCGGGTGTGGCCACAGCCATCAGCGTCGGTGGTCCGGGAGCCGTGTTCTGGATGTGGATGCTGGCTTTGCTGGGGTCCGCATCTGCCTTCATAGAATCCACGCTTGCCCAGCTTTACAAGCGCAAGGGCAAGACTTCCTTCTATGGAGGACCAGCCTATTATATGAAGTATGGATTGGGCAAGGGATGGATGGGTATCCTCTTTGCCGTGCTGATGATCATCACCTTCGGTTTTGCCTATAATTCCGTGCAGAGCAACACCATCTGTCTGGCATGGCAGAAGGCCTTCGGTATCGATCCTGCCACCATGGGCATCGTGCTCACGCTGATCACGCTGCTCATCATCTTCGGCGGTATCCAGCGAGTGGCTAAGTTTTCTTCCACGGTAGTTCCAGTGATGGCAATCATCTATCTCCTGATAGCCGTGGGCGTAGTAATCTGGAACATCACCTGCCTGCCTCAGGTATTGCTCACCATTGTGGAGAATGCCTTCGGATTCAATCAGGCTGCTGGCGGAGTGCTTGGCGTAACGGTGATACAGGGCATCAAGCGAGGCCTGTTCAGCAATGAGGCAGGCGAGGGTAGTGCTCCTAATGCGGCTGCGGCGGCCACGGTGAGCCATCCGGTGAAGCAGGGACTCATCCAGGCACTGGGCGTGTTTACGGATACCCTGGTGGTATGTTCCTGCACGGCATTCATCATCCTGGTGAGTGGGGTAGACGTCACAGCATCCAATGGTATCCAGCTTACGCAGGATGCCCTGACCCATGAGATAGGAAGCATCGGCAATCCTTTCGTGGCTGTGATGATATGGCTCTTTGCCTTCAGCAGTATCATCGGCAACTATTATTATGGCGAGACAAACGTGAGATATATCAAGGATTCCAAACTGGGCGTATTTATCTATCGCCTTGCCGTAGCTGCGATGGTGATGATTGGTGCTGTGGTATCATTGGATTTTGCATGGAGTTTTGCCGACATCACGATGGCACTTCTTACCCTCTGCAATCTTGTGGCCATCGTTTTGCTATCCCGCCAGGCCGTTTTCCTGCTGCAAGACTATCGACAGCAGAAGAAGGAAGGCAAGAATCCGGTGTTCTCCAAGGATAAAATGCCAGAGATTGCCGATCAATTGGAGGCTTGGTAAACTGGAGGCTGGCAACTGGAGGCATGGCATGCAAAACATGAGGCATATTTGGGTTAAAACTTGAAGATTTTGTCTCTTCACATAAAAAAAAGGTGGATATATTTTCTAATATCAGGTATTTTACTTACTTTTGCAACAAATATATAGAATATAAGTACTTATATAGAGCATAAGTACATTTAGACAAGATACCGGATATGGCAGATAAAAAAAAGGAAATAGCAAAGCCCAATGCAGGTGAACAATGGATTAATACTCCATTCAGCTTCACAAAGATAGATAAACAATGTACGCTCGCACAACAGCATATATTGTTTTGCGTAAGCTCGCATCTACAGGAATATGTAACGAGATTCTTCAACGAAAAACGTGAGAAAGGTAATCTGCGCTCAGACTATATGTTTGAAGTAGATAAAGAACATGTTGCCATGAATGTACCTAAAATCAAACTGAAGTTGAATGAATTAGGTATTGAATCAAGCCACTATAAGGATCTGCGCAAAACCCTGAAGGAGCTTCTGGACTTCAGCGTCAGAATCAAGATAGATGGCAAGGCCGTCATACAGCACGTCTTTTCTAACATAACAGAAGATATCGTAACCAATGGTTATACCACCAAGCAGGGTGTCACATACGACAGGTCTAAAGGAGAGGTTGAGCTGAAGATTGACCCAGTTGTTGCCAAATATGCCTTCGACATGAGTCAAGGATTCATCCATCACATCGCCTTGATTGCACGATATGCAAGCAGGCAGAACACTCCTAGGATATATCTGTTCTTACTGCGCCAAATGGGAATAAACAATGGGAAAATGACCATAAAGGTGCCATTCATGCAATTGAAGGAATACCTGGGCATGGCTAAAATTGCAGAAGACGGAACTGTTATAGAAGAACAGTATCCGAAATTCTCGCAGTTTAAAAAGCAAGTATTGGATGCGGTGCAGGAAGATTTTGCCAAATTAAGCAAGGAAGACAAGGTTGATATCATGTTCACCGACTGTACACCCGTATATAAGAGGGGACAGTCAAGAGGCAATCCTGAAGCACTGATATTCAAAATCAAGAGAACTGCTTTGGGAAAAGCCCATATCAATGGCAATATCTTGGATAAGGATAAGCAAGGACTGCCTCAGAGCAAGGAGCCTGTAATGGGCGACTTGTTTGCCCATGTAGCAACGGCAGAAAATTCAAAGATAGAAATGGAAAAGGGTGGGGAGGACAAATGGAAAGAATTCCTCTCCATGATTATTGATCCTTCACAAGCAGCCTTACTCAAGAGGGTGAAATTCCTCGGCATGAAAAATCAGAGGTTCTGCGTCAAGGCTTCAAAAGAAGACTTTGGATTACTCAAAACACTGGGAGTGGAGAAAGTTGCCCAGGAATACTTTAAATGTGTAGGCTCCTTCGCTCCAACTTTCTACGAGGGGTAAACCTATAAAGAGTCGCAAATATGGCTTATATGGCTTTATTATAGCTTTATATAGCTCTTATTTGCGACTTTTTTGGGCTATATCTACGAAACCATTTACCACAAGACACCTAACATTCTATATTTCAACACTTTACAAACGCAAAAATCGTTTAAATGTAAAAACAGTACTTTTAAAGAACACAAAAAAAAATGTTTCGCTATATCTCTGTTTATCAGATGTTTATATCATTCCAGGTAAATGGTTTCGTAGATATCATGGTAGGAAAAGCTTGCATATCTACGAAACCATTTACCTGGTATTTACTAACCCGCTGATGTTCAACGTATTATGTTTTTTGTTTTCGAGCATAAAAATATGTCATAATTAAAAGATGGGTTTATTATATATATAATTACTTCTTTATTATGTTGATTATCAGGTTGTTGTATCTATTAAAGTAAATGGTTTCGTAGATATAGATAAGCGGTTTCATAGATGCCTTCATGCTCAATGAAAGCCTCTATATCTACGAAACCGTTTACCTAGTTTACGCTAACTTATTGATATACTGCATGTTAACCTTTATGTTTCTGAATTTGCCGGGCGGAAATGCTTAAAAAGCCTGATAAACACAAGTAATTTTTACATTGCTCTCTTGTCATATCTACGAAACCGTTTACCTGGTTTCCTATAAGTATCTAGTAATCAGTACTTTATATTTTTTCTTCAAAAAAGTAAATTTCTTTTTATAATTATAAATTAGATTATTATTATAATTACGGAAATTTCAACATATTGATTTTCAATAAGTTACAGAGCTCGAAGTAAACGGTTTCGTAGATTTAGGTAAACGGTTTCGTAGATTTAGGTAAACGGTTTCGTAGATTTAGGTAAACGGTTTCGTAGTTTTTGGTAAACAGTTTCGTAGATATGTGATTTCTTTACATTTTGAAAAGTATAGATTTTTTGCTTGAATCGTGGGACTTCAGCCAGTGCTGGAGTTTTGCATGTATGTGGATGATCATCTGTATATGCACTTTAGGTAATTGTGCATGCACAGGTGCACGTAACGCGTATGCATGTGTCATGCGTATATGTGCGTATATATATATTAATGAGAAATGGCATATTAAGGCCCCCTAAATGTTTAAGACTGTTAAAATGTGGCTAAAAATGAAAGTTTTTCCTCGAAACATTTGGCAGTTTCGGAAATAGTTAGTACTTTTGCACTCGCTTTTGAGAAAT
>ERZ1023666.445-NODE-445-length-17409-cov-19.194537_pt1 | contig 17409 bp, 10 predicted proteins | sample MGYA00380341_ERZ1023666 | MGnify/ENA primary metagenome ERZ1023666 (study PRJEB33179, sample SAMN07448983) | human gut metagenome | biome: Human-gut; feature: Human associated habitat; material: Faeces | host: Homo sapiens | place: India: Bhopal | collected...
CCCCCCCCCCCCCCCCCCCCCCCTTTTTTTTTTCAAGCATAAGACGGCATACGAGCTTAGCGAGTGTCTCGTGGGCTCGGAGATGTGTATAAGATCCAGGATATCGATACCCGTCTCCGAGTGTGCCAGCTCCGTCATCATTCTTGGGATGAGGGGCACGCCGAGCTTGTGCAGAACATGAGCGATACGGTAGTTGGTTAAAGCCTTGATCACGGGATAGCACGAGATGATTTCTCCGTGGCTCATCGCTGCCGGGTCACCGTTGTAGGCTGCCTCTACGTCGGTGGCGAGAATCTTGCGGAGCTTGGGAAATTCCATGATGGCTTTGGCGGCGATGACGCCTGCCTTGGCACGCTGGTGCTGCAGTTCTGCCTGGGTTTCCGATTCGCAATCGTTGGCGAAGCAGAGTCCGGCGAGAATCTGTTCAGAGAGCATCTCGTAGAGTTTCTCAACTCTTACTCCGATATGGTATTTGATGGTAGAGATATTCACGGATGAGTTTCCGAAATATCCCGGAAAGAGGATGGATCGAGACAGATTGATGATGTCTTCGAGCGCCTTGCCCGAAGGAAGTGGATTTCCGTCTCGATGCTGATGGAAGAGACCCTTCAGCGATTCGGCGCTTGAAAGCTCGTCGATAGTCTCTGTCAGCTGATGAGTTAGTGTATCTTTACTCATGTTCTTAATGTATCAATAAAATTCGACTGCAAAGATACGATTAATTTCTTGAACCGCAAAGAATTCGTTCTTGTTTTTTATGATTTTTTTAGCGTTGCTGAAATTTCATATCCCTGAATGCACTCCAGGCTATCGGTACCGCCACGAGGAAGGAACAGATATCTGCCCACGCCTGACACATCTCTACGCCCAGTAATCCGAAGAAATGAGGGAGGATGAAAATGAGCGGAATGAAGAACAAACCGCTACGTGCTGCTGCCACGATATTCGCACGTACGGGCTTGCGGATGGTCTGCATCAGCATATTCGTCAGCACGATGGTGGCTACCAGAGGAAAGCTGATAACCTGCCACTTCAGGGCAACGGAACCCACGGCTACCACGCTGGCATCATCACGGAAGAGTTCGATGATAGGTTCGGAGAAAAGGAAGCCGAAAACGGCACAAACCGCCAGAAATACCGTGCCGCATTTGATGCAGAAAAAGAATGCCTCCTTCACGCGGTTGTACAACTTGGCTCCATAACAGAAACCACAGAGTGGCTGGAAACCCTGCCCCAGTCCGATGACCACGGCATAGGTGAAGAACGAGATTCTCGTCACGATACTCATACCCGCAATGGCTGCATCTCCATAGGCTCCGGCAGCCACATTCAGCACCAGCGTGGCGATGCTTCCCAGGCCCTGTCTTGATAAGGAAGGCGTGCCGCCAAAGATAATCTCCTTGATGTAAGCCCTGGTTGGCGTGAAGTTGTGCAGATGGATTCGGATGTTCTGACCCTTGTGTGACATCCAGAAAAGCATGGCGCAGCCGAAGCACTGGCTGATGAGGGTGGCGATAGCGGCACCCGTGATGCCCATGGCAAAATAAAGGATGAGCAGTGGGGCAAGGATGAGATTGAGGAGCACTCCCGACATGATTCCCTTCATTGCATACATCGCATTGCCCTGGAAGCGCATCTGGTTGTTGAGGGTCAGAGAGGTTGTCATGAAGGGAGCACCCAGCAGGATGATGCCGAGATAGCGCTCGGCGTAGGGCTGGATGGTGGGGGTGGAACCCAGAAGAATGCACAGTGGTGTCAGGAAAAGTTGTCCAAGAATGGCGATGAGAAGTCCCGTCAGGAAACTCAGCACGAAGCCCGTGGATGCCATCTTCTTCGCCTTCTCCACCTCCTTGGCTCCCAGCATTCGGGAAATATAGTTGCCGGAGCCATGACCATAGAGGAAACCAACGGCCTGGATTACTGACATCATGGCGAAGGAAACGCCTACCGCTGCCACGCTCTGGGTATTGATGCTGCCCACGAAATAGGTGTCGGCGAGGTTGTACATACTCGTCGATAACATGCTGATAATGGTAGGAATCGCCATCGTAAAAATCACCCGATGCACCGGTGCATGGGTCAGGAATGTATAATTATCTCTTGATTTCTTCATATCAGCCTGCAAAGTTACTGCTTTATTTCCGAAAGGGGGAAATATTCGGGGTTTTTAACGCTCGGCAGGAAAAAAAACAGGGATTTCGTTTGCCATCTCGGAAAAAACTCGTACTTTTGCACCGTTTTTCTGATGATACATTATTATAAAAAGAAAAATCAGAGCAAAAAGTTTTAGAAAAAAATCAGATCAATGAGTGATATTAGAATCATACCCGTTACTACCAAGAAAGGATTGAGAACTTTCATACAGTTCTATTACGACCTTTATGAAGGTAGCAAATATGCCGTTCCTTACTTGCGTTTTGACGAGTGGAATACATTGAGCAAAGACAAGAACCCTGCCTTCGACTTCTGCGAAGCGCAATATTTCCTGGCTATCGATTACAGCATCCCGAAGGTGGTAGGCCGCATTGCCGCCATCATCAACCATTGTGCCAACGACCAGTGGAACAAGAAGCAGGTGCGCTTCGGATGGTTCGACTTCATCGATAACCTGGAAGTTTCCAGTAAGTTGCTGGATGCCGCAGCCCACTGGGGCAGAGAGCGTGGCATGGAAGAATTGGTAGGACCACTTGGCTTTACCGATATGGACCGTGAAGGAATGCTCATCGAAGGATTCCACGAGAAATCCACCATGTACGTCAACTACAATTACCCTTATTATCCCAAGCACATGGATGCTTTGGAGCTCTTCCAGAAGGACAACGACTGGCTGGAGTACCGCATCAAGGTGCCTGAGGTAACTCCTCCGAAATTTGCCAAGACAGCCCAGTTCATCGAGAGCCGCTACAATCTGCACGTGCATAAGTTTACCAAGCACGAACTGGTTCAGGGCGGCATGGGCAGGGAAGTCTTCCACATCGTCAACGAGACCTACAAGAATCTCTACGATTTCCAGAAACTCACCGACCGACAGATCGACGGGTATGTGGATTCGTATATCAAGATGGCGGATATGAACCTCATCACTGGTGTGGTAGATGGCAACGACAATAACCGCCTGATCGGTTTCGGCGTATCCTTCCCATCCATGACCGAGGCGCTGCAGAAGAACCGCAACGGCAAGCTCTTCCCTTGGGGATGGTTTCGGCTCCTGCGGGTGATGAAGTGCCATGCCACTGATACCGTGGATCTGGTGCTCATCGGCGTGTTGCCGGAATACCGTAGCAAGGGTGCCAATGCCCTCATCTTCGCCGACCTCATCGAGCAGTACCACCGCTACGGTTTCAAATGGGCGGAGGCGATGCCGCAGATGGAGAGCAACAAGGGTGTGCAGAGCCAGTGGCAGTATCTGGAAAGCGTGCAGCACCGTCGCCGCCGCTGCTACAGAAGAAAGTTATAGGAAATTGAAGAAAAATAAAAATAATTAGAAATAGATAGAATGAGATTTGCAGTTATAGCCGCAGGCGAGGGAAGCCGATTGGCACAGGAAGGTGTGGAACAGCCTAAACCCCTGGTGCCGGTATGCGGCGAACCGATGATAGAGCGCCTTCTACGCATCTTCGTAGATTGCGGTGCTACCGAAATCGTAGTGATTGTCAATGAATGGAGCACGGCGGTGCGTGAACATCTGGAACAGATGAAGCTGCCGGTGCCTCTGCGCCTGGTGGTGAAGACCACTCCTAGTTCCATGCACAGTCTGCATGCCCTCTCGCCTTATCTCAGGGGCGAGCGTTTCTGTCTCACCACCGTGGATACCATCTTCCGTGAGGAGGAGTTCAAAAAGTATATCCGTTACTTTCAGAATGCGAAAGATATTGACGGATGTATGGCTGTTACACCATACGTGGACGATGAAAAACCGCTGTGGGTTGGCGTGGAGAAGCAGGCGGATGCCGAGGGTGCCAGTCTGCTCGACAAGCAGGGTTCCCACAAGAAGCCTAGCATCACGGGCTTCCACGATAAGCAGGAGGGCGATGACCATCTGATTTCAGGTGGCATCTATTGCCTGGGCGACAAGGCGCTGGATGTGCTCGACCATTGCATGGAGCAGGGCATGAGCCGCATGCGCAACTTCCAGCGCCAGCTGGTGGTGGAGGGCTTGAAGCTGGAGGCTTATCCTATCAACAAGATTCTGGATGTTGACCACAAGGAAGATATCGCCAAGGCTGAGTCCTTTATCCATCCGCTGGAGGGTAAGACCCTGGTGGGCGTGTGCCGTGGCAACGAGTTTTCGCCCAACTGCGTGGATAACGATGCTGCCATCATGAACGCTGTGAAAGAGCAGCTGGAGGCGCTGGGGGCGCAGGTGATGCTGATGTGTGAGAAGGAGTTCTGCCGCAAGGCTGCCGTGCTGGAGAGAGCCTACGGATGGCCTCGCTGCCGTGTGGCCGTGGGCGTGGACGGCTTCTTTTCGATGGCACGCAGCAAGCAGGCGTTGGATGTGCTGGGCAGAATTGAGGAAGAAGGTGTGTTGGTGGTGAACTCCAGTCTGGGCGTGAACCGCTGCATCCGCCGCATCATGACCGAGCGTTTCATCGCCGGAGGCATCGCTACTCCCGAGAGCCGCATCATCGGCAGAAACGGGGAGATGGTGAAGGATATCCATTATCCTTGCTGGCTGAAGCGTGGCGACGGCTGTGCGCAGCAGAAGGAGGATACTTGCTATGTGCAGAACGAGCAGGAGGCTGAGGCGCTGCTGAAGAATTTCTGGCTGCGTGGCATCACATCGGTGGTGGTGAATGAGCATCTGAAGGGCGACCTCATCAAGTTCTACGGCGTATCGGGTACCGATTTCTTCTATTGGTTCTATCCATCGAAATGCGGCCATCGCTCTAAGTTCGGACTGGAGGTGATCAATGGCGAGGCTCAGGGCATCGCCTTCGATGCCGAGGATCTGAAGGCTGAGGCTGACAAGGCTGCCGACATGCTGAATGTGCCGGTATATGGCGGCGACTGTGTGGTCAGTGAGGATGGCAGCATCCGCATTATCGATTTCAACGACTGGCCTAGCTTTGCGCCATGCCGTGATGAGGCTGCGTTCTATATCGCAACAAAAATGGTTTGCACGCCCTGAAAGGGCAGAAGCTCCTAGCCCAGGGTAACACCCTGGGTTTATAGATAGATAATAGTCTGGCGCCCTGAACGGGCAAAAGCTTTAAAATAAACAATAATTTTTAAAAAGATGAATCAGGAATTTAAGGCTTCTCTGAAATCAGCGGATACCGAGGAGCACATTGATATTTATTTCTATCGTCCCATTGGCTACCAGTGGGCACGATTCTTCCGCATGCTTCACGTCACCCCAAATGTGGTGACCATTCTTTCCATCTTCCTCGGCGTAGGAGCGGGCATCTGCTTCTATTTCGACGATTTGGCAATCAACATCTTGGGCATCTTCTTGCTCATCTGGGCAAATGTTTATGACAGTTGTGACGGACAGTTGGCGCGTCTTACCAACCAGAAGAGTGCCCTGGGTAGAATCCTGGATGGTGCTGCTGGCGACTTCTGGTTTGTCAGCATCTACTTCGCCATCTCCTTCCGACTGATGCCGGAGTGGGGCTGGAAAATCTGGGCACTCTGCATCGTTGCCGGTTTCGGATGCCATGCCATTCAGAGCCGTCTTGCCGACTACTACCGTCAGATTCACCTCTTCTTCCTGAAAGGCAAGGAGGGTAGCGAACTGGACGATGCCAGCAAGCAGGTAGAGCTGTGGAAGCAGATGAAGTGGAAAAAGGAGCCTGTGCAGAAACTCTTCCAGTTCTTCTACAAGAACTATACCTTGGGACAGGAGCGGGATACTCCTATCTTCCAGATATTCAAGAGAAATCTGCGCGAAAGATATCCGCAGCAGTTGCCTGAGCAGTTGCGTGCCGACTTCCGTGCAGGCAGTCTTCCATTGATGAAATTTGCCAACGTTCTTACCTTCAACTGGCGCAGCATCACGCTGTTTGTATCCATATTGATAGGTGAGCCATGGCTCTATCCAGTTGTCGAGATTACCGTGTTCAGTCTGATTTTCTTCTATATGCGAGGAACCCACGAGCGCCTTTGTCTGAAGCTCAACCAGAAGGTTCTGAAGGGAGAGTATGAGGCATAAAATCGTATCTTATGAATAATAAATTCAGAAATATTTTTATGGCGTTCGGAATCATCGCCATTATCATCATGCTCTGCACGATGGATATGGACTATACCGATATCTGGCGCTATCTGAAACAGGCGGGCATCTATTTCCCGCTGATTCTCGGTCTGTGGCTCGTGGTTTATTGGGTGAACACCGTTTCCTGGTGGCTCATCATCAACGACGAGGGTAGGGTAAAGGGACTCTCGTTCTGGCGAGTATATAAGCTCACCGTGAGCGGATTTGCCCTGAACTACACCACTCCCTGCGGATTGATGGGCGGCGAACCTTACCGCATTATGGAGCTGAAGCCTTTTACGGGTGTGAGCAAGGCTACATCATCGGTCATTCTCTATGTGATGATGCACATCTTCTCCCATTTCTGGTTCTGGTTCCTTTCTACATTTCTCTATATCGCCCTGTATCCGATAGGTGTCCCTATGGGCATCATGCTGGGCTTCATCGCAGCCTTCTGCCTGCTAGGCATCTACTTCTTCGCTCGCGGTTACAAGACGGGAATGGCGCAGAAGGGCATCCGTCTGCTCACCCATATTCCTTTCGTGAAGAACTGGGCTAAGCGGTTTGAGCAGGAGAAGCAGGAGACCCTGGAGCAGATAGATTCGCAGATAGCCCTGCTGCATGGTCAGCACAAGAGCACCTTCTACAGTTCCCTCTTCTTTGAGGTGATGGCGAGAGTGCTCCAGAGCCTGGAGATTTATCTTATCCTGAAGGCTTTTGCGGCGGATATCAGCATCGTCGACAGCATTCTGATTCTTGCCTTCTCATCGCTTTTCAGCAACCTCATCTTCTTCTCTCCTATGCAGTTGGGAGCCCGTGAGGGTGGTCTTGCCTTGGCGGTGGATGGCCTGCATCTTACGGGTGCCCTGGGTGTATATACCGGTCTCATCACCCGAATCCGTGAGCTGGTATGGATAGCCATCGGCATTCTGCTCATCAAGGTGGGAAACAAGGACCTGAAGAAGATTCAGGAAGAATACGAGGCTGATCAGAAGAGCCAGCAGCAAACAATTAATAAAGGAAAATAATGAAAGTACTGGATATAAAAGGAATCATTTTTGATTATGGTGGCACGCTCGATACCAGGGGCGACCACTGGTCGGAAGTGCTGTGGCAGGGCTACGAGCACTTCGGCATCGGCGTGGCTGATGATGAGGAAGTAGAGCCAGGAGTAAGTATCCACAAGCAGGCGTTTCGCGATGCCTACGTGTATGGCGAGCGAGCACTGGCTGTGAATCCCATCGTGACTCCTGATTTCCATTTCGAGGATATTCTCAGAGAAAAACTGATCCTGGAATTGAATTTCCTGGCAGGAAAGGAATTGCTGGAGACAGGAAAGGATGATTCTGAGAAACAGGCGCTTTTCCTCTCCCTTTCTGATTCAGAAATCCAGCAGATTGCTGTGGATATGGCCCGTTACATCAATGCCAAGACCCTTGCCCTTCTGAAAGAGAACAAGCAGGTGTTGGAGCATCTGAAGCAGAAGGGTTATCCGATGGTGCTGGTTTCCAATTTCTACGGCAACATCAATCAGGTATTGAAGGATGCTGGAATTGATGGCTATTTCGAGGACGTGATAGAATCGGCAGTAGTGGGGGTGCGCAAGCCGAACCCAGCCATCTTCGCCCTTGGAGTCTGCGCCCTCGATCTTCCAGCCTCTCAGGTGCTGGTAGTGGGCGATACCTATGGCAAGGATATCATTCCTGCCCACAAGCTGGGTTGCCACACCCTATGGATCAAGGGATTGCAGTGGGAAGAGAAGAAGGTGGATGAATCCATCCCCGATGGCATCATCAAGAAACTCTCTGAGATGGAGGAATTTCTGAAAATCTCATAAAAAACTGAAATATATAATAGGTTTTTGCAGCTATTTACGAATAATGTTATAACTTTGCAGCCTGAAAGTAGAGAATGATTAATAATGGGCGCAAGGCCCCTATATATATATAATAAGGTAATGAAAGGTATAAGAAAATTGTATTTGGTGCTCGTCCTCCTGGTGGTTTCTACACTCCAGATGATGGCGCAGCAGAAGATAACAGGTCGTGTCATCGACGATGACGGCTTTGCCGTATCGTATGCAAGCGTGCAGTACAAGGGACACAAGATTGCCGTTTCCAGTGATGGAGAAGGTAAGTTTACCATCGAAAAGAAGCCGGGACTGATGCTTACCGTCAGCGCTCTGAGCTACAAGACCGCAACGGTCAAGGTAGATGATAAAACCAGCTTCCTCGAAATCAAGCTCAAGGACGATTCCCACAAGCTGGGAGAAGTCGTGGTGAAATCGAAGAAGGGAAGATACAAGCGCAAGGATAACCCTGCCGTGGAACTCATGCGACGTGTCATCGCTGCCAAGAAGAAGAGCGACCTCAGCAACTATGATTATTATCAGTATGATAAATATCAGAAGATCACCCTCGCACTCAATGATATCACCAAGGAACAGATGGAGGGCAAGTTCTTCAGCAAGCGACAGTATCTCCTCGACCAGGTGGAGCTTTCGCCTTACAACGGCAAGCTCACCCTGCCGGTAAGCATCGATGAGACCGTTTCGCAGCACGTATATCGCAAGGACCCGAAGAGCGAAAAGGATATCATCAAGGGTCAGCAGAGCAATGGTATCGGACAGGTGATCCAGACCGGAGAAATCCTGAATACAGCCATCAAGGATGTCTTTACCGATGTGGATATCTATGATGACTACGTGCGACTGCTCCAGTATCCGTTCCCATCTCCGCTGGGCAGAACAGCCATCAGCTTCTATCATTATTATATAGAAGATACGGTGTATGTGAACCGCGACCTCTGCTATCATCTGCAGTTTATCCCAGCCAACAGTCAGGACTTCGGATTCCGAGGCGAGCTCTATGTGCTTGCCGACAGTACCCTGCACGTCAAGAAATGTAATCTTTACATGCCTCACAATTCAGCCGTCAACTGGGTGAAGGACATGAAGATTGAGCAGGAATATACCAAGCTCGACAATGGCGAGTGGGTGCTCACCAAGGATGATATGATAGCAGAGATGCACATGAACAAGCTGCTGCAGGACCTGCTGGTGGTGAGAAACACCCGAATCACCGATTACGCCTTCGACCCTTTGCCGAAGATTCTCTTCAAGGGCAAGGCGAAGGTAAGGCATGATATGGATGCGATGAACCGTGATGAGGCTTACTGGAACAAGTACCGACAGGTGGATCTCACCAAGAGTGAGTCGTCGATGGACAGCTTCATCCACCGTATGGAGAATTCCAAGGGATTCAAGTACATCATCTTCGGCGTCAAGGCGCTCATGGAGAACTATGTAGAGATAGGAAGCGGAGGAAAGGATGGTAGAAAGAGCCTCTTCGACCTCGGACCTATCAACACCTTCCTCTCCAACAACTACGTGGATGGCGTGCGCCTGCGTCTGGCAGCCCGCACCATGGCGGCACTCAACCCTCATTTCTTCTGGGATGGATATGGCGCCTACGGTACGAAGAGCCACAACTGGTACTACGGTCATCTCTTCACCTATTCGCTCAACAAGAAAAAGAACAGTCCATTCGAATTCCCGATGCGCAAGTTCGTCTTCGAGATTGGTCACGATATCACCTCTCCATCCGATGACAACCTGCTGCACAACAAGGATAACTTCTTCATGACCATCCGTGCCGCTACGCAGGACCAGATGTATCTCTATCAGCGACAGAAGTTCAGCTTCGTCTATGAGACCGACTGGGGACTCCGCTTCGATGCGGGAATGAGATGGCAGAGCAACCGCACCGTGGGCAACCTGCATTATTTCAAGGTGAACACGGGCGAGGAAGTAAAGAAGATACGCACCACCGAGGCATCTGTGGGCATCGACTACAACCCGGGTGTTACCTATGTCAACACCAAGCAGCAGCGATTGCCTATCAATCTCGACAGTCCTGAGCTCACCCTCCGCCATTCCATGGGTCTTGACGGATTCATGGGCGGTCAGTATCAGAGCAACCTCACCACGCTGGGCATCTACAAGCGCCAGTGGCTGGGCAGCTTCGGATATGTGGACTTCAACATCGTGGGCAAGATGCAGTGGAACAAGGTTCCATTCACCATGCTCGTACAGCCACCAGTCAACCTCTCCATCTTCGAGCAGGAGGCAACCATCAGTATGATGAAAGACTGGGAGTTCCTGAGCGACCGCCAGCTCTTCTGGTCGGTAGCCTGGGATATGAACGGCAAGCTTCTCAACCGCATTCCGCTCATCAAGAAGCTGAAGTGGCGCGAGTATGTAGCCGTGAAGGGAGTATGGGGACAGCTCACCGACAAGAACAATCCGGTGAAGAATACATCGGATGACGTGATCTTCAAGTTCCCTAACAACTCCTACACCTTTGGCAACACGCCATATTGGGAGGTGGTAGCCGGTGTGCACAACATCTTCAAGTTCTTCGGAATCGATTATGTGCGCCGTATCAACTACCTGAATCATGCCAATGTAGATAAGTGGGGCATCCGAATGGGATTCCTCATGTCATTCTAGGAAAGATAAAACAGGGAGAACATAGCCTTTTGCTATGTTCTCTCTTCATAAAAGTTTGGTCATAAAAGAGTATATAACAACATAAAAGAAGGAGATTTGCTTATGAAGATTCTATTGGCAGATAAGCAGGATATCACGCGTGCCGGATTGATATACGTGATAGAGAAAATGGAAGGGTTGGAAACCAAGTATGTGGAAGACAAGACAGAGCTGATGCTTGCCTTGCGGGAAAATGAGGATACGGTGGTGATACTCGATTACACGCTTTTCGATATCAATGATGCCGCCGAACTGCTCATTCTCAACCAGCGCTTTCCCTATACCCGATGGCTGCTGTTCAGCGAAGACCTGAGTGCCGATTTCGTGCGGGTGCTCATCGCCAGCAGCAGTATGTTCAGCGTGCTCCTGAAGGAGAGTTCGCTGATGGAAATCAAGGAGGCGATACGCTTCTGCGTGGACAGCAAGCGTTTTGTCTGCCAGCGAATGATGGAGGTGCTCCTTACTCCGCCGCAGGAAGTAGAAGAAAAAGTGAATCTCACCAAGACCGAAACCGAGATTCTCAAGGATATCGCCCTGGGTATGACTACCAAGGAAATCGCCGAGAAGCGTTTCTCCAGTTTCCATACCGTGAATACCCACCGGAAGAATATCTTCAGAAAGCTCGGCGTGAACAACGTGCACGAAGCAACAAAGTATGCACTTCGCGCCGGACTGGTAGATTCTGCGGAATATTACATCTAGAAGAAATAAACTGTTATAACAATTTTATAAACTCTAAAAACAAACTAAATGAAACCAACAAAGTCATTATTTGTTACGGCTGCATTGATTCTGGGCACTATGGGTGTCCAGGCAGCTGATTTTGTCCAAAATGGTAACTACCTTACCGTACAGTTGAAACAGCATCAGAACTATGGTCCTTCGCAAATCCGCCTCCAGGTGGTCAGCGACCGCATCATCCGTGTGCAGGCTACGGCGGAGCAGAGCTTCCGCAGCAAGCAGAGTCTCATCATCGTGCCTCAGAACTCCAAGGCGAAGTATAAGGTAGAGGAGCAGGGCGATGACCTCATCATCACCACCGCTGCCATGCGTGCCGTATTGAACGAGGCTACTGGTCAGATTACCTTCTATGATCTCAAGAATCAGGTTCTGTTGAAAGAGGTGGCACAGGGAGGAAAGACCTTCAAGCCTTTTACCGTGCCCGACCGTGAAATCGGTGTGGATATCGCCAAGGTACCTGAGGCACAGAAGCACGGATGGTCGTGGCGTGCCCTCTTCGATTCGCCAGACAATGAAGCCTTCTATGGTCTCGGTCAGCACCAGAGCGAAGAGCTCAACATGAAGGGCAAGAACGAAGACCTCTTCCAGTATAACACCAAGGTGAGTGTGCCTTTCGTCATCTCCAACAAGAACTACGGCATCCTCTGGGATTCCTATTCCTACAGCCGATGGGGTAATCCGGACGATTATCTCCAGCTGAACCGTGCCTTCAAGCTCTACGACAAGGACGGTAAGGAAGGACAGCTCACCGGTACTTATGTGGATAAGAACGGACAGAAGATAGTTCGTGGCGAGGACAGCATCTACTTTGAATATGCTATGCCTGAGGCTTCAGAAATCTGCAACAAGACTGATAAGGGCGGCATACAGAACCTGCCTAAGGGCTTTGCGCTGAATGGATCCAAGGTGGTTTACGAGGGATACGTAGAGGCACCAACCAACAGCTTCTATCAGTTTATCCTCTACTATGCCGGCTATATGAAGATCTATATCGACGGCAAGCTGGTGGTGCCTGAGCGCTGGCGTACCGCCTGGAATCCGAATTCCTATAAGTTTGAGACAGCCATTCCGAAGGGCAAGAAGACCCCAATCCGCATCGAATGGCAGCCGGATGGCGATGTTTCCTACTGCGGTCTCCGTGTGGCTGCCCCACGTTCTGAGGCTGAGAAGAACCAGCTGAGCATCTGGAGCGAGATGTCGCCGGATATGGATTACTACTTCATCGCCGGAAAGAATATGGACGAAGTAATCTCGGGCTATCGCACCCTTACCGGCAAGGCACCGGTATATCCTAAGTGGGTGCTCGGTTTCTGGCAGAGCCGCGAGCGCTATCAGAGCAGCAAGGATATCGAGGAGAACATGAAGAAGTTCCGCGACCTGAAGATTCCGGTGGATAACATCGTACAGGACTGGAACTACTGGAAGCTGGATTCATGGGGAAGCCACGAGTTTGAGTCGGCTCGCTATCCGAACCCTCAGGCGATGCTCGACAGTGTGCACGCCCTGCATGGAAGATTCATGATTTCGGTTTGGCCGAAGTTCTATGATACCGTGAAGAATTACAAGGAACTGGATGCCAAGGGCTGGATGTATCACCAGGCTATCAAGGATGATATCCACGACTGGCTCGGTTTCCGCGGCTCCTTCTATGATGCCTACGATGCCGGAGCCAGAAAGATGTTCTGGCGACAGATGGATGAGAATCTCTATACCAAGTATAAGTTCGGTATCGATGCCTGGTGGATGGATGCTTCTGAGCCGAACGTGCGCGACTGCACGCCGATGTGGTACCGCAAGGCGCTCTCCGGTCCTACCGCCCTGGGTACGGCTACCGAGTATTTCAATGCCTACAGCATCGTGAATGCCGACGCCATCTACAATGGTCAGCGCAGCGTGAACCCTAACCAGCGTGTCTTCCTCCTCACTCGTTCGGGCTTTGCTGGCGAACAGCGCTACAGCACCGCTACCTGGTCGGGCGACATCGCTACCCGCTGGGAGGATATGCGTGCGCAGATGACTGCCGGATTGAACTATTCCATGGCAGGTCTTCCTTTCTGGGGAATGGACCAGGGCGGTTTCTGTGTGGAAAACCGCTATGTGGCAGCCCAGCAGGAGTTTGACAAGACCGGTAAGGAGAATGCCGATTTGAAGGAGTGGCGTGAGTTGCAGGCTCGCTGGAACCAGTTTGGCTGTTTCGTTCCGCTCTATCGTGCCCACGGTCAGTGGCCGTTGCGTGAGGTTTGGAACATCGCACCAGCCGATCATCCGGCTTATAAGACCATTGTAGCCTACGACAAGCTCCGCTATCGCCTGATGCCTTACCTCTACAGTATGGCGGGTATGGTGCATCTCAAGGATTACACCATGATGCGCGGACTGGTGATGGATTTCAATGGCGATGAGAAGGTGTTGGATATCAAGGACCAGTGGATGTTCGGTTCTGCCCTGATGGCTTGTCCGGTAGGCGAGTATCAGAAGTATTCACGCGAAGTCTATCTGCCTAAGCAGAAGGGCTGGTATGATTTCTATACCGGAGCATATCATGCAGGCGGTCAGACCATCGTGGCTGATGCACCATACGATAAGATTCCTGTCTTCATCCCAGAGGGCGCCATCCTTCCGATAGGTCCTGAGATGCAGTGGAGTGATGAGAAGAAGCCGGAGTTGATTGACCTCTATGTCTATGCCGGCAAGGATGGCTCTTATACCTTGTACGAGGATGAGGGCACGAACTATAACTACGAGAAGGGCAAGTATGCTGTAATCGATTTCAAGTATGATGATGCCCGGAAGCAGGTTACCATCGGTGCCCGCAAGGGTAGTTTCGACGGCATGCTCCAGAAGCGTCGCTTCAACATCATCCTGGTAGATCAGAAGAAGCAGCAGGGCGTGAATCTCGCCAAGTCGCCTAAGGGCAAGGTAGTGAAGTATTCCGGTCAGGCAATGACTGTAAAATTGAAATAATATGAAGAAGATATTTGCTTTAGCAATTCTACTATTGGGCGCTCAGTCTTTGAGCGCCCGCGATCGCCAGTCTTTTGATAAAGACTGGCTTTTCGTTTTGGCTGATAGTGCCGGTATGCAGAATTCAGAGTATTCCGACGGGCATTGGCGTCGCCTGAATCTCCCTCACGACTGGGCGATAGAGGGCGATTTCTCTCCATCGAATCCTTCGGGAGCCAGCGGTGGTGCTCTTCCGGGCGGCATCGGATGGTATCGCAAGCACTTCTCTCTTTCGCCAGACGAGAAGTACGACCGTTTCACCATCACCTTCGATGGCGTGTATATGAACTCCACCGTCTATATCAACGGTCACAAGCTCGGTACCCGTCCCTACGGCTACAGCACCTTCGAGTACGATCTTACACCTTATATATATAAGAAGGGTGACAACGTCATCGCCGTGAAGGTGGATAACAGCGACCAGCCCAACAGCCGCTGGTATTCGGGCTGCGGCATCTACCGCCACGTCTGGCTTACCAAGACCTTGAAGGAGGCATACATCCCACAGTGGGGTCAGTATGTGGCTACCACGCCGAAGGGTGATGTCAGGGTGAAGGTGGATTTCCACGCCAGTGGCAGCAGGATGAAGCTCTCCATCCGCAATACCATCTACGATGCGGCTGGCAAGGTGGTGGCAAGGAGCCAGGGCACCCAGAACCAGCAGCTCAAGGTAAGGAAACCTCATCTCTGGTCTATCGGCAAGGGCTATCTCTATACCGTGAAGAGCGAACTGGTGGTGAATGGCAAGGTGGTGGATACCGCCACAACGCAGACCGCATTCCGTGATGTGAGGTTTGATGCCCGGAAGGGTTTCTTTCTCAATGGCGAGAATATGAAGATCAATGGCGTGTGCGAGCATCACGATTTCGGATGTCTCGGTGCCGCTCTCAACGAGGATGCGCTTCATCGCAAGCTCACCATCCTCAGGGATATGGGTGTGAATGCCATCCGAAGCAGTCATAATCCTCCGGCTCCCGAACTCCTGAATATGTGTGATTCCATGGGAATCATGGTGATGGACGAGAGCTTTGATATGTGGCGCCGCAAGAAGTCGAATGGCGATTATGCCCGCTTCTTCGATGAATGGCACCAGCGTGATCTCTCTGATCTGGTGAAGCGCGACAGGAATCATCCTTGCATCATCATGTGGAGCATCGGCAACGAGGTGCTCGAACAGTGGTCGGATGCCGCTGCCGATACCTTGAGTCTGGAGCAGGCGAATCTCATCCTGAATGCGGGTCATGATGCCTCTACCCTGGCACATAGCGATGAGCTGAGCGTGAATTCGCTCCTCACCCGTCATCTGGCAGATATCGTGAAGAAGTATGATCCGTGGGGCGCCCGTCCGGTTACTGCCGGATGCAACGAGCCTGATCCTAAGAATCATCTCTTCAAGAGCGGTGCCATCGATGTCATCGGATTCAATTATCATCATCAGTGGGCGAAGGATGTTCCTAGGAACTTCCCGAACAAGCCGTTCATCTTCTCCGAGAGTGTTTCGGCACTACAGACGCGCGGTTATTACCGGATGCCGAGCGACAGCATTTATACGGCTCCGGTGGAGTGGTGGCTGCCATATACCGATCCATCCTTCAAGTGTTCGGCGTATGACAATATGCATGCCTCCTGGAGCAGTACGCATGAGGAGACCTGGGATGTGGTGAAGCACAATGATTTCGTGGGCGGTCAGTTTATCTGGACTGGTTTCGACTATATCGGCGAACCGACTCCTTATGCCTATCCGGCACGCAGCAGTTATTTTGGCATCATCGACCTGGCTGGTCTTCCTAAGGACAGTTATTATATGTATCAGAGTGAGTGGACGAAGAAGCCTGTTCTTCATCTCTTTCCTCACTGGAACTGGCTTCCAGGCCAGCAGATAGATATGTGGTGCTATTACAACCAGGCTGATGAGGTAGAGCTGTTCATCAATGGCAAGAGCCAGGGCATCCGGAAAAAGAAGGTATATGGAGAGGAAAATGAAGGCAAAGCCCATACCGTTTCAGCAAAAGCCGGCGCCAATGCAGCTGCCGATGCTGGTGCCGCCAATGCTGGCGACTTTGATCGCAGTACCGAGTACCACGTAATGTGGCGAGTAATTTTCGAGCCGGGCGAAGTAAAGGTTGTAGCGAGAAAGCAGGGCAGGGAGATTTCGTCCCAGACCATCAAGACAGCCGGTCCTCCTCATCACCTCGTCTTGAAGAAGACCTATCAGAACACCCTTGCATCCGCTGTCCAAACCCCGTCAGGCGTTCCTGCGGATTTGCAATCGTGCACTCCGACCCCGTCAGGCGTTCCTGCGGATTTGCAATCGTGTACTCCAACCCCGTCAGGCGTTCCTGCGGATTTGCAATCCGCAGTCAAAAAAGGTTCGACATCTCTCCCTGGGGATTTGCAATCCCCATCATCCCCTACAACCTTCGTAGAAGTAAATGTAGTAGATAAGGATGGCAATCTCTGTCCGAATGCCGAGAACGAGATCTATTTCTCTTCCACCGCCGAGATTCTGGGCACAGATAACGGCAATCAGACCTCCCTGGAGCGTTTTACCGATCCAAAGAGAAAGGCATTCTTCGGCAAATGCATCATCGTCTTGCGAGGTCACGGCACGCTCCGTGCCGAATCCATAGACTTGCAACAAGCTACCCTTCAATTATAAAAACAAAAAAAGCATGCCAAAGTCATTTCGACTTTGGCATGCTCATTTAAGTTACATACAGCTCGTCACGCCCAGAGAGCAATATACAAAGTGCAGCCTTTCTTCTTTTGACGATGCAAAGGTACGGCTTTTTTAGGGAACCACCAAAAAACAGGGTGTGACAAGCCCCGATTTCAGCAGCTACAGAATACGAATCCCGTTAATAATTCTAACTCGCTCTAAATTGGACTTTGATTGAAAATCAAGAAGTTGGGCGTTTGC